>SMTZ1_10000036_pt1 | contig 87224 bp, 94 predicted proteins | sample DeeMarSWOR136_30_FD_25667 | JGI IMG/M metagenome (IMG submission 25667) | reverse complement strand
TGGAAAAAAGAGGTCATCTTATTTGGTGCAAAGATCTTGAGAAAATTGCAGCAGCAATAGAAGAAGCACGTGGAGCAATATTCTCCAAGTTTGTGACTGATGACAACTTAGCCGTTGAATACATTAGAAGACTTTTAGAGAACCAATAACTTGAGGATTTGATACCTGAGATTGATACAATTCTTAAGTGCAACAAAAATGTAGACTCGTGCTGATCCAACATGAATCCAAATATTGAGAAGAAGTTGAAACAGATTGTTGAAACCTCAACTAAAAAAACAGCCATTGAGGAATGGAGAACTGCAGCTGAAAAACAAAGAGTCCCACTTTACAACTACAGATTAGATCATATAGAGGAAGTAGTGGATCTAGCAAAAGAAATTGCGTCTGGAACCGAGGCAAATATGGAGGTCGTTGTTCTAGCTGCTTGGCTACATGACCTTGCGAAACCAGGAATTGGTGGAATATCTGCGCAACATCATGGAATAGCCAGTGCTGAGCTTGCAGAAGAGATTCTGACAGAAGAGAAGGTTAGTCCAGAGATAATCAACCAGGTTACAGATGTTATTCGAAAGCATGTTGGTTTGACCATCTCAGAACCTCTCAAGCCAATTGAAGCGCAAGTACTCTGGGAGGCTGACAAGATACTAAAACTTGGAATGGTTGGTCTAATCCAAGGGATTTTGAATGGTGTGAGATTGTTTCCAGGTAGAAGTCTTTTCGAGATGGGAAATAATCTTCTTGAGTTTCTTCCTCTCGCTTCAGATATTGTCAAGTGCATAGTGACTGAAAGAGGAAGAGAGGTTGCAGAAGAGCGCTTGAACACATTCAAAGAACTTACGAAGAGCCTTCAAAATGAAATAAATCTGGGGAAACAAGGTGAGTAGAATTTGACTTTCAAAAATGAGATTATGACTGCAGGGTTACTAGCAATTGGTAATGAGCTCCTAGATGGGATAGTACTTGAAACGAACTGTCATTGGATGGAAGTCAGACTGGTTGCCCTTGGAGTGAATATTCGTAGGCTTGTTTCTGTAAGAGATGAGATTGATGAAATTGAAAAAGCGCTGCAATTTACTCGGGAGGTATGTGACATCATAATCACTAGCGGAGGTCTTGGCCCGACTCATGACGACATGACATTAAGGGCCATCGCTGAAGCTCTTGGGAGAGAGATAGTGGAGAATAAGGAAGCCATGGAGATGATTAAACGACAATATAGAATACTCCATGACAAAGGAATTGTTGCGACACCAGATTTTACGAGGGCTAGAAGAAAGATGGCTCAATTTCCTGAGGGGGCTATCGCACTTGACAATCGTATTGGGGGCGCCCCTGGAATCAGGATTCATGATGGAAACACTACCATATTTTGTCTTCCAGGAGTTCCAGCTGAATTGAAATTCATCTTCGAAGATTCAGTAATACCTTGGATCAAACAAAATGTTTCCCAAAGATTCTATGAGGAGATAGTTGAATTTGAAATGAGAGATGAATCAATGTTTGCTCCCGCAATCGACTCTGTAATGAAGATGATTCCTAGCGTTTACATCAAGTCATTACCAAAACCATATGGAACATCAAAGGGAATGCGGGTTTGGATTTCCGCGAGGGGGGAAGATGAGAATGAGTTGAAAAAACTAGTCAAGAAAGCGATATCAAGACTAGAAGAGGAAGCAAAGACTCCTTCTAAACCTGCAGAAAGATCATAGTTCTCAGCCGATAGATATATTCACTAGTGTAGTTGGGAGTTTTTTGAGTGTGTAACTGACATGCAGGTAGATTTCTCGATTGTTCTTGGAGATATTATTGTCTACTTCATCGCATTATTCTATGCAGTGATTATCCTGACAATCGCAGATATTACCCGTAAGAAACTAAATTTAGGAACAGAAGTAACAAGGCGGATAATCCATTTGTTTGCTGGAGCAGCAATTTGGACTGTTCCATTCTTTCCACATCCATGGGTTGCAACTCTTGTAGCTTTGACCTTTGTTATCATGCTCGGTCTCGCAAATACGGACCGTTTTGGTAGTTACTTCGCAGCTATGGCAAGACCTGAAGATCTTGAACATAACAGTGTTCGAGGCCCATTCTGGTATGCTGTATCCATCACGGTCCTTACTGCGATATTCACATTCACCGGATATCACGAGTTCTATTTTATTCCAGCAGCGGCTATTCATATCATGATGTTTGGAGATGGAATGAGCGCACCTATTGGAATGAAATATGGAAAGAACTCAACTAGAGTCATTTTTGGATCGAATCGAAGTTTACCAGGTACGCTTGCTGTTTTCGTATTCGGTTTCCTAGGCACATTACTAGCCTTTTGGTGGTTTGGAATATTTAGCCTATCAGACCCTGTCTTTATCATAAGTGGAAATATACTTTGGTTTGAAATGCTAACCTTAGCTTTGATTGGTGCGAGCACAGCTACACTAGTGGAACTTGTTAGTCCAAAGGGTACTGATAACATTACTCTACCTTTGATTACTTGCTTGGTAATGTTTCTCTTTGCACTGCAGCTTGAGCTCATTGTAATCTAGAGCTAGGAATCAACAACTAACCGATAGTAGTAGGATAATCCTGCGGTGTGACTTGGTCGTTCCACTCGAATCACCTGACCAGGTCTAGCCCCAAGTACACGAGCAGCGGGATCTCTACTCTGAATTCGAGGTAAGTGAGTCTTACTAATTCCATAATGTTCTAGGACCAATTTAATCTCAGCTTCCTCAGCTATAATATGAGTTGGGACCATCTCATGTCCAAAGAGATCAAATGAAGCATAATTACCCTCTACAAGTTCAACTTTGGAAGCTTTTGCATATTTCTTAGAGGCAGGAGTGAAACGAGACCCTCCAACGAGCATTCCTCGTTGCGCCTCAGTTTCTTCCATTTCTTTCACGACCTCTCTCACTAACGCAACGCCAACAACTTTCGTTTCCTTTAAAATCCAAACAACGTATTTACGCAACCCATCTTTTGTGTCTCTTTTTGGGTGAAGAACGTATCTATCATCATACTCCAATAGTTCTTTGAGAGTAAATCCCCGAAGTGCAAGCAATGCTCTGGTTTTAATTACGATAGCTGGTATTTCGAGTAGGTCTGACAATGTAGGAAACACCCGTGATGATGACCCGATTCAAAGCGTTTGATATAAACATTATCAAACTAACGAATTTGAGCATGCTTTATGTTCTAGCTTGAGTCAACCACTAACCGGTAGTAATAACTCTGACCAGCAGTGGGACTTACACGCTCAATTCGAATTACCTGACCAGGTCGAGCACCTAGTACTTTCACTGCAGGATCATCACGATAGATTCGAGGGAGTTGATTTCTCTCAATCCCATAATGGTCCAGGACAAGTTTGATTTCATCATTTGATGCAACTACATGTGTGGGGACTAGTTCATGTTCAAAAAGTTCGAATGAAGCATACCCGCCATCAACCAGCTCAACTCGAGATATCTTAGCCATCTTCTTAGCAGCTGGCGTAAACCTAAGACCACCAACAAGCATTCCTCGTTGAGAATTTGTTTCTTCCATCTCGCGAGCAAGATCCTTTACAAAGGCGACACCAATGACCTTAGGTTCTTTTAGGATCCAGACAACATACTTATGGATATCACCCTGCGCTTCTCTCGATGGGTACATGACATATTTGTCATCGTATTCTAAGACCTCGTTAACCGAAAAAGATCGAAGGTTGAGGAGTCCCCTAGTCTTGATTACATTACTTGGTAGTTCTATCACTTCAATGCACCTCAAGAAGCGTTGGCATCGCCCCTCTAGAGTCAATATAAACATTGTCAAGCGTGAAAATAATTCTGAACATTTTGTGAAATGTTTGAATCAATCAATTCCTGATGATTAGTTTGAATCAGTCTATTAGCAGTCTTTGTTAATCGCCTTCATAAAGACGCATAGGCTGGTTACAACAAACTAGTGTCCCTACTCCAGACTTCTTGACTTCAACAACCTGCTGACAGATATCGCAAACATATATGCCGCCTTCTTTTGCCATTTGATGAGTTCCTCCAATATGTTGAAAAATTCCGCAGATTACCGTGATTTATGACTTTCTAAAGACAAATTTATCGAATAAGAAGGTTCCACAAGCGCACACTTTTACGAGATTGTACTTTAGCTCCAGTCGCTAAAGACTCAAATACTGTTATAACCTTCTGGCAATACCACAGGTAAGAGGCGATTTGCTTGGCCGGTATCACAAAGGGAATGATTGCTGACGTACATAAGAAGAGAGAGATTCGCCTTCCAGATAATTTCTTCAATAATCCAGAATTGAAAGATATGAAAGCTGCAATGGTGATTTATTTCGAGAGGTCAGGGGAAATTCGTCTCATCCCCATGATGAAAGAGGGCGGAGCACGTGTTAGGCTAGAGGTTGAGAAAGTCAATCCTGCATTAATGCAAACGATGACTCAACTCTTCAAACAACATGACCTCAAAGTCTTATTTACTACAGGTTTTTGTTTTGAGCAGAATCGTTGCATCTATGAGGTCTATTTTTCCGCTGACGATATCAAAGGGAAACAGAACACTATCAGAAATACAATTGAGAGTATTCCAGGTCTCTATGAGAGCGAATTTGAGATCCTTGAGATTGGACAAGAATGGTAAGCTAGCTGCGCTTCACTCTTAGACTGATAGAAAATTGTAGCTATTACTTCATTTGATTCGAAGTGCTACATTCTCCTTTGAGGTTGTTTCTACTACCTCCAATTTCACTTTGAGTAAGGATTCTAAATAGCCTCGAATAAATGGAGCTGGATAGAAGGGACTGCTTATGACAATAAGATCATCATTGAATGTAATTAAGCCCCAACCATTTTCTTGAAGGAGTCTTAAAACCAAATCTCGACTTTCTGCATCTGTTGGATCTTCCCCATAAAATAATCTTACAACATCAGCTATAGGTGATTGACTACCAGCTGTTTCTCCAAGCTCATATTGATCTGTTGGTGTGAATTTAGAGAAGAATAGGGAGGAAAGTGTTTCAGACTCGAATACAGCTCTGAAAGAGCTCACATAAATACCCCGCTCAGTCCACTTGTGAGCAGTGAAATCAAGAAACCATCTTACTGCGTCCTCTATGAGCTGTGCTCGAGATCGCCCTACTCTTTCTTGAACAAGATCATCAATTCGATTAACTAATGATTGACTCATTGTAACGCTGATTATCTTCTTCTTATCCAAATCATCAGACGACACACATGTTGCCTCCCATCATGTCCCGATTCTCTCTGCTATGAACAAATATACGCTACTAGAAGTAATGCAAACCTACTATTTGAATACTTTGGGCGAGCATGAACAAGAATGTTACCACAGGCAAACCTTAATCGGTATAAGATACAGCTCTCAATGGATTGGATATGACATACTGTGAACTCTGGTTGGAATCCAAAGGTGGTCTAGCACAGTTTCGAGTCGCATTACTTGTTCCGAAGGAATTTGAGCAGCCTGAAGGTTTCACTCTCACTGATACTCAGCATGACACTGACAAGAAATTCTACGTTTCAGAATGGTACGATGGAATTGCCAAAGCCAAAAAAGCGATTGATGCCGCGGCGAAGTTTTACTCAGACAGGGACCTCAAGTTCCTGTATTTCCGAGAGATAAGAAAACCAAAATGATCTCCCCCCAAAAAAAACAGGAGAAGAGGGGTGAAACACCCCTCTGAACTCATGGCCAAGCCACTAGTCCAACTAGTGCTGGATTGAGGATTACTATCACTCCAACTGCAATTGCGGCAAGTCCAACAAGTACACTTACCGGGGTTGAAGCAAAGATCTTCCCAATCAATTGGATTAGTTTGATGAGTAGCCCACCAATAACGTATGCAACGCAGAAGATGATGAATCCTATTACTATCAGACCTTTGCCTGATGTCAACCAAATCGCAGCATCCTGAATGACAGGTACTGTTGTCAATGGTTCCAAGAATCCGTAGATCACTGCAGTTCCAAAGACAGCCACTGCCAAGGCAAAGACCAAGGCAAGCGGAAATTTCGATAGTATTCTCATTACTAGTGAGAATCCCATGAGGACAAGAATACCAGCAACAATGATTGCGTCTGGTTGCACTGTCCACACGACATATCCTACAAATATGTCTAGGATTCCAACAAAGAAACCAATGTAGGTACCTATGGCGACAAGTCCATCAAAGATGGTACCCAACAACGGAATTGGGTCTGTTATGTTTTCCAAGAGCCAGATAGCCAGGAGCCCTCCTGATAGAATGAGGGTCCAGGCAAGAATCCAATCATCTTGGAAGAACAACATGATGTCGGCAAGGGTCCAATCTAAAAATGGGATTTGAAGCATTTTTTCACCTCATCCTAACTATATCGGCAATAAGCATCTGGGCAAATAAATGATTCTTACATCATAATAGACCCATCATTGTTGATGATAAAGCAAAAGATATCCAAAAAAGGAGCCCGCAAACTATGCCTATGACAACTGGACGTGATCCGCTAACCATTCGAGTGTTTTGATAACCAGTCGAGAGAGTTGTAACACCCAAAGTGATTAGTAAAGGAAGAATATCCAGAGTAGTTATACTTCCTGGAGTCCAAATTGGACCCTCAGATAGAAGGGAACTAATAGAGAGGAATGGGGATAGCGATGCAAGCATTCCCAAAACAGCAGCACTTGTGATTGTAAGCAAATATACTTTCATCCTTTGAGCTGCGATGATTGAATCTCTTTCTTTAGCCACAGCGGATCTTTTAACGAGACGCGTAGCAATTCTGGATATTCTGTCCCCAGCAGCTTGAGCTGAGGTTTCACACATTATGGCTATCATGTTCAGCATATGAGAAACTCTTTGACCCAAAGCTGCATCTGATGCACGAGCCATTGCGTCCACAATACTTGCATCTTCACGGTATATAGAGTCCAATGCTATATCAACTAGTTTCTGTACTGGGTAATCCAATTCAGCACGAATTGAATCCAATGAAACTTCTAACGTATCACCAGATCTCAAGCGTTCCCCAAGCAAAATAAGGAAATTAAGAAACGAATCATATTCTGAGATTATCTCTTTTTGTGATGGAACCATTATTGCTGTTTCGCGTGGACGGTCAAAATAAGCAGAGAATTGCCTTGAGAAACGACTCTTTAGAAGTGCATTCATGATAATGAAGACCGGAGCCATGAGTAAAATCAGCATGCTCGTAGCAAATCCTGTAAGTGAAACAGTAAGCGTGAACATGATTGGGACATAAGTCACGAGTGCAGCAACAATAAGTAACCTACTTTCTAACTCGAGGTTCTTTTGACGAAGAGCTAAATCAGCCTCAAAGGACTCTCCAGAGAGGTGATCAATCAGATCAGTCTTTTTCTCCAGAGAGGATACAATTGCAGTAAAGTATCTTCTGAGATCATCAGAGGGCTGATCCTTTGCAAATTCCATCAGACAAGTTTCAGGAGGAGTTCCATCATTGATTCGACCAATGATTTGTTTGAATGCCATTGAAAGGTAGGGATGGTCAGATTGAGCAACCATCTCAATAGCATCAAAGATTGTTCCTCCCGATTGGAACACGAGAATGAACTGTTCAAAAACAAGATCAGCTTCTTCAGAGAGGCCAAGTTTGTAACTATTCATCATAGATATGGGATAGGAAGCAATTATGTAATAGGTGACTACGCCAGCCATTCCTGCGAGAGGTGCAATAATGACGAGGTCTAGTTCAAGAAAAGTGAGTAGAAAGACCACGAAAACAAGAATGAGGACTGATAAGAGATTTGCAGCCGCTTTCACGCCCCTGACTGAAACATCCATTATAGGGGTAAGAAACTTTACTGCTCGTTGAAGCTCTCTATTATTCGTAGTTCGACTTGTGTGCCCTGCAATTCTTTCACTGAACCTACAGAGTTTTTCATACAACAACGTCAGGTCCTCAAGAGCAATTTCTTCGATGCTTCTCTTAAATTACCCGATGTTTGGAAGAAAGAGAAGCCCTGGAGTTCCATTCCTGGAATCCAGGGATTTGTTTTTGGTAATTAACGACGGCGCCGGAGCAACCATACTACAGCAATTACACCAACAACAAGGATGATAACGAGAACACCAGCACCGCTTGGGGATTCAGCGAACAAGTTAGTGTAAGCAGTATATACTGGGTCCTGCTCAATTCGAAGAGAGCCCCATTCTGGGAAGGTGACTCCATACCACCAGTTGCTATTGTGAAACACCGACCCTGCTGCAACATTCGCCACCATACTACCTACTGTCGCATAGACTGATCTGAGCTGTGCAGATAGACCATACGCCATGTGTGCGAATAGCCAAGCAGAGAATGGAGCTTGCCAAGCTACCAGGATAAGGTCACTCAATCGAACTCCAAGTAGTGTGTTGAGTGCTGTTTCATCAGTTGAAACAGTCGTCCATGGATCAGTTGTTTCGTTGATGAGGGAATATTCGCGTCCTAAACCGATGTCAAAGGCACGTTCGTTATTATTACCTACCCGGATACTGATGTCTTCATCTAACGGAGTAGTAGCAGTTGGTGGAGTCAGTTCCACTCCTGCTTCTGTAGCTACGGTATATTGTGATGTGAACACAGAAAGATAATGAACTGCTGATATCTCCATGGAATCAACGATTATGTCTGCAGGGGCATGATCAACACCCCAAAGTCTGAGTTCTTTGACTTGACCAATCGTGTACAAGGTTTCAGCATGTACTTGACCAGTTTCATCAATCGTTATATCATATTGAATCACTAGTTCACTGATCACTACTTGCAGTATTGGTATAGCCAATGATAACCAGAATCCAAGTGGGTTATTTGCATCAACTACTCTGCATGTCAGATTGTGGTATCTCATACCAAATCGGTATTGAGTGTCGCTGATTTTGGTAGCGGGTATTGGTTCAACAGCTGGTGTATATTCAGGCCAAGTATTATCTGATGCTAGAGGGATAACATACCAAGCTGGTTCGTTCCCAACATCTGGAAGGTTATTACTACCATAGGTTTCATTGTGCGCAAGTAGAAATGCAAAAATTGCACCAATGAAGACCTCCCTATTTTGTGGCGTCTTGAAATACATTCCAAACAATTGATAGGGCAAAATCATCTCAGTGACATTTTCCCCATCTGTCGTGTTCATATTGTTGAAAGCAATCAAGAATGATGAGAACTCACCAACATGAACAAAAGAAGCTGTTAGACTAGCATTCGTTCCACTTTCACCTTCGACTCTAATTGAGTCATTTGTCCAGTACTCTTCCTCAAAGGTGTGGCCAAACACTGCAGCTTCATCACCTGCAGTCCAAGCACTGGCGTTGGGAATTAGAACGAATGGCATTGCTAGAAGTATCACAACCCAAAGGGTCATGATTTTAATTTTCATAGCGCGCATTTTGTAGAAACTCTCCATAAGATACCTTTGAAGTTTGTATTAAAAGAGAAATGTATGATAGATTCATTGGATGAATTTACCAGAAATCTGTGACTTTTGTTTGATTCATGAATACAGGATATATCTTGCTTGTTTCTAGCCATCGATGCATTGGTATTCTGAAATGGGGAGCTATCTTAGTCAATGCTTCATCCAAGGTGCTGAAACTTTTAACACTCGTTTCCAACGCTCTTTTGGCAATTTCTCTGAATCTCCATACACCTAGTGGCACCCACTGTTGGGGATCAATCTCCATGAATACAATGACACCAGCTTGCCTTCGAATATTGGCTAAGTACTCGAGTGCAGGAAGTCTAGTTGCATAGTATGCTCCAACGACATCCTTTGCGTAGTCTTTTCGACCTTTGAACCATTCATAATCGGTGATTATTGGAGGGTTGAAACCTCCTAACCAAGATTCCATGGCTTCAAACTGCCAACCACATGGTAGAAAGAGAAGTGCAACAGTGTTCCCGAGTGCATGGTCCACGCTCACCCTAAAATCATTGATCCAAGGATATCTAAAGACTTCCTTATGGAGCTGTTTACCAATGATATCATCTGTTGCAGTAATGCTCCATTTAGTTGGGACTAGCCTTCGTTTCTTCTTCTGGCCTATTGTTCCTACTGAAAGAAGCCGTGTGATATGTTCTAGCCTGATTCCACCATCAAAAAGATCCCTTATACCAATCTCAGCTTTGAGATCAGTATCAGATGCAACTCTATCAATCACTTTAGGGACTTTTGGATTCTCTTCAATTTTGAAGGTTCGAAGAGGAGCTGAAGGTCCTATTGGTAGGGTAACATCCGAAAAGACAGATGTGAATTGAGGCCTCTTGAGCAGAGTTGCTTCTGATAATATTGGTGATTCAGAAAGTGCTAATGTTTGAGTTTCAGCCAATTCTCTTGTGGGATCTTGAGCTGCAGTTACTGGTATATACTTCTTTGTTCGAACTAGACTAAACCTGAGTGCTAGAATCTCATCAATCGATTTTGTCAACCAGTGGTCAGGGCGTTCCATATACATTGCTTCCGCAGACCTGAGAGGTGGAACAAATGGACCAGCCAGTACTTTTGGATAACCACTCTCTCCCACAAAGACAGATGGGGGAGATGATCCTGTCAAATCCATTCCTATGAAAGCTTCATCAATTTGTGCTTGGGCTTTTGCTCTCATCAGAATTGGACAAGGTTTGATGCCACAGAGAGCTCTATGACCCATGCATTTGGAGCAGACTCTATCATTATATGACAATGTCTGTGTCGATTTTGGCTGGGATTCTAGTTTCATCTGTTCCAAGTCTATGGCATCCAATTCTGGTTTCTTCTTATCAGTATGTTATACTACAGCTCATTTAGACCTATACTTTCCTCTCATTATTGCCGAGATATTAGAATGGTTTCAATTGCCAAATCCGCCTTGTTTCATTTAAAGATAATAGAATCACAATAACACTCATTGATATGAACATGATATCACCACCGGATAATGGTCAAGAAGCAAAAACAATAAGGTAGACAATTAGCATTGCACTGAACAGTGTTGAATTGCACATGAAATAAAACTCCACATTATCTCGCATCGAGTTGAGGAAAGCTGCAGTTCTTGCACCAAGAGTCGAAGGACCTAGGGGAGTGGAGCCTCCGTCATCAGGAAAATACAATGCTACAGCCAGAACTCCAGCAGTTATGACAACAGCTGCTAGTACTGAAGCAAGTACCTTACCTGATAAACCAGTATCGTAGTTTCTCATTCTTAATACCTGCAAGAAATGACTATGAGAATTTGAATAAGACTCTACGTTTTGTACAGAGTGTTCAAAATACTGTACAGTACAGAATATTTTTCTCAAACACAATCATAGTGAGTTAATATGCTGACGAGAAGAGAGAGAATTGCAGAGCTCCTAGAAAGAACTGAATATCCATTAACAGCAGAGGAGATATGTCAACTACTTGATATAGAAAAGAGATCGATTGTGTACGATGATATCGACCACATCTCAAAATCCGTGAAAAGAGAAGCGAAGGAACTTTTAGTTCGTCCCGCAAGTTGTGGAAGATGTCAGTTTATTTTCAAGGTTAGAAAGTCTGCAAAAGCTCCCGGCAAATGTCCCAAATGCAAGTCTCAATGGATTCTCGCACCAGCATTTATCATTAGACCTAGAAAGTGAGGTTAATCTAGCTTGTGAACTCTTTTCAAACCTGCACCTTCGTGTTTAATATCAGTGACTCTCGATACTACAAAATCAGAGAGACCGTAATCTGCTTCTTCGACATACCCATGAAGAATGACCTTCATTCCTACACGGGGAAGAAATCTACATCTATCCATTATATTTGCAGAGAGGCGAATACTATACGTCTTGCCAGTTTCCTCATCTTGAACAACGATGTCTGTTGTTCCATACCAGCGACGAGCTGACACTTGGGTTGTCCGACTCTTTCCAATCTCGCGAATGATACCCTTTACAACTGTTATTTCATATCACTCTCCCATGGAGGAATGAGTTTCCCATATCTACCACCACCCCCAGCTACATAACCAATAGTTCTATTCCGATATGCATGTATCATTTGAGCAGCTCGTTCATTTAGGGCTTTAATTTCATCAATTGGTGAATTAGTTAGGATGAGTGTTTCAGGTCCAAATTTCTCACACATTCTATTGTATAGCGACATAACCTGTTTCGATTTGGATGATTTTACTTCGAGTGAGAGAGCAATGATATCTAGGAGTGGAGCAATATGCAAGTATGGTGGTCGATGAGTTGGTGTCTTGACCTCCCCATCACCAATTGCAGCAGCACGATCTCTAACACCAAGCCTGAGGTTTTTGCCATCAGCAGGACACTTTACCTTTCGCTTATGTATGTCATCTATGAGGCGTTTCTTTTCCAATATATTCCTACAATTCATGTAGATGTTCAAATTATCATAACTTGGGGGCTCATTTCCAGTTTGAAGAACCAAAGTCCTTCTGCAATTTGAACAGAACGAGAGGAAGTATTTTCCAAGTCTTGGATCAAGACCTACATTGAGTATAGGCGTTCTTCCTTTTTTACGTGTAATCGCTAGTTTGAGTTCTTCAAATGTTGGAAAATCCATCTTAAAACGTACAAACTCTCTTCCAAGTTTGTCGGGAGAGGGTGAATGTGCATCGCTGGAGGTTATGAATGTGAGTCGTCTAAGATCAGGGATGAAGTCTGCAGTTTCCGAATCAGCGGATAGTCCTAGCTCCAAGAAATGTATATGGGGAGTTTCCTTACCATAGCATAAATTCATGCTTGAATATTTATTCTCTCGAAAAATGGATTTGAATGGAGTAAAAGCATGGGCGGGTCCAATCATCCCACCCACGTCTCGAACCAGCCCTGCAAGTAGTTCCCCATTGATGTTTACACGTGGACGTCCACCCCATTTATCATCTATATTAGGTGAATACGGTTTCAAACATTTTCTTAGCTCTTCTACTGATTCAAAATTAGGTAAAAGAACTACATGATGAATTGAATCATTATCTTCAATCTCTGTAGTGGGAATGAATGAAACTGAGTCGAATATTAGGGTGTTGTCTTTCAGAGTGAGACTCTTTCTAAGATGACGCAACCAGTCGGGTTGTGTTACATCACCAGTTCCTATTATGTGAAGACCTTTTTGTCTGGCACCTCGAGCAAGCATTGGAATTGTCATGTCTTTGCTTACGCCAATGGAATGCCTCGAATGAATATGCAGATCCGTATCAAATTGAAGCATTCACGGAACCCTCAGATATTTATTATAACTTTAGTCACTGACGGTTGATTAGCATATTCAAAAGCCTTAGAGCCTTCTTCCAATCGAAAAGTCTTTGAAACCAGACGTTTCACCTCAATTCGACCTTTCTGAAGCATCTCAAGAGCTTTATCATAGGGGCCTCTACTTGCTCCGTAAATAGTGAGTTCCTTGTTCACAATTGCGGTTGGATCAAATGGAAAATCAATACCATGCATGCTCTTCAAATTAACAATACCACCATTTCGAACAACCTCAAATGCCATTCGAATGCCATCTGTATTTCCGGTGGCTTCAACCACAATTCTGGGACCTACACCATGAGTAGCTCCCATTATCTTCTTCTTCCAATCTTCGCTATTGACATCCATTGTGTTCATTAATCCCAATTGACGTGCGAGTCCCAATTGCCAACGATTTCTTCCAACAATTAATACATCCGCTCCGCTTGCATCATATACCTGTGCAAGGAGAAGAGCTATCTTTCCACTTCCGAAGATGACTACAGGCTCGCTTACATCAGCGGGACTATCTGAAACAGTCTTTATAGCAGATGCAAGTGGCTCAACAAAAGTACCAGACGCTACATCAACACCTGCAGGAAGAGGATGAACAAGATCAGCAGGAACACTGAGATACTCTGAAAGACCTCCATCTCTTGTAATCCCAAGTACCTCCTTCTCTGCACAATGTTGACGATTTCCACTCCTGCAATACCAACATCTTCCACATGAGACATCTATCTCAGTTGTTACAGTAGTTCCAGGACTTAGCTCTGGCACCGAACTCTCATGAACAGCGCCAGCTATCTCGTGTCCAAGAATTATTGGGAGAGGTACATCATAATCACCCTTCCAGATTGCGAGATCTGTTCCACAGATGCCTACTGAACGGACCTCTATTCGAACATCACCTGGCATGAGAGGAGGAATTGGCGTGTCTGCAATTTGGAGACCATCTGCAGTAAGTACTAGAGACTGCATTTTCGACTTCGAGCTAAACTCTTGAGTGTGAATAAACCCTTCGATGTCTGATACATACTACTTATGAGCTTCACATTGAACACAATCTTGGAAAGATGCAATCGATATCTATGAGGGAAGTGGATGGCTAGACCAGTTATGTTCAACGGAAGATTAGCCAAGAATGAATTAGACACTTGGTTGAACCTTCTGAATGAAACAAGTCCTTCAGGCTATGTGGACCGATCTTTGGCAAATGCGTTCTTACAACTCCCTGAGAGTATTTCATTTGCATCATCCATTGAAAACAAAATCATTGGTGGAACATCAATATACAGAGATAGAACTAGACTAGCTATGGTGTTAGCATCAGTTGCTGTATTCAAGGAATTCAGAGAGTCATCAGGCTATCAGATTGTCAAGTCATCCCTGCCATTCTTTAAAACAGTCGCCATACGTGATGTAGATGCACTGGTGTCGCTAGAAACCAAAAAGAACACACTTGGTTTTCCACTGAGTCTTGAATTAGATTCATGGGTCACTGATATTATCAGACGCATAGGATTTTCAGAGAATGAACACCTTGAACATTATTCATTCACAATAAGAGAAGGAGTGAGGGAGAAATCAGTCCAATGGGTCAATGTAGAAAATGAAGAACAGGTAAGAGAACTGATTTGGAACCAGAGTAGACAAATGGGATTGGTCAATTCGATAGTATGGCTTACTCGTGATTTTGCTGCATATAGGAATTGCTTAGTGAATATATTCGATGAAGAAAGGATTAAGGCTGTTGCAGGTTTTTGGAATTTGTCAAATTCACTATGTGTCACACCGCTTTTGATAGATCCAGATTCAATAAGCTGGAGGGAAATAGCAGACAGTCTTATTGTCCAAGCTAGTGGGAGAGATGTCAATCAAATTGAACTTCCACTGATCGGAAAAGGGCAACTTGAGCTCATTCAAGAACTTGAAAGAAGATGTGATATCTCTTCATGTAGGAAGTTATTACTCTTGAGAAAATCACTTTAGAATATGGATACTGGGAAATCCTTTTGTTCTATATTGGTTTGTTATTGGATGGTTATTGCATGCCTACTGTGAGCCTGAGAAAAAGTGGCACTGGATTCCTATTGAAGTATGGCGATGTCAAACTCGCTTTAGATACAGGTATAAAGGGTGAAACAACACTTCTCTCACATTCTCATTCCGACCATATCGGTGGTCTAAAGAATGCTAGGCACATCATAGCAACGAAAGGGACCTTTGATACATGGCAAGCAAGAAGGTCTAACAAGTTCCAGAGTCAGACAATTATTAAACATGGGGACATGTTCGGGCAGATTGGCGTAAACATCACTGCTTTGAATGCGGGACATGTGCTTGGTTCTACGATGTATCTTCTTGAGTTCAATGATGGTCTCAAGGTTTTGTACACAGGGGATTTCAATAATGTTGATAGTCTTGTTCACAAAGCAGCAAAACCAGTCGAGGCAGACGTGTTAATAACTGAGGCAACCTATGGAACTCCACAATGGGTTTTTCCAACAAGGAAGACTGTCTATGATAACATAATGGAAACAGCAAAGAGAGTCACAGACGAAGGGAGAATTCCTATATTTCATGCCTATTCTCTTGGTAAGTCTCAGGAGGCAATTGCATTACTCCAAAGCGGAGGGGTCAGAGTCATTTCTGGAAACACAAGTATTGACAAAGTCTGTTCAGTTTACAAGCAATATGGCATAGAGCTTCGACACCAAACAGTTCGAAGTCATAATCTAAGCGAAACCCTTGATGAAGGAGCAGTCATAGTGAGCTCATCTTCTAGACACACAATAGATAATCTACGAAGAACCTTAGGAAAACCAGCTTTTGGACAATATGAAGCTAAGTTTGAATATTTCAATCTCTCTGGGTGGACCATAGGAAAATTCAGAGAGAGAGGATTTCCGTTGAGTGCCCATTCTGATTTCAATGGACTGCTAAATTTCGCAAAAGAAGTAAAACCAAGGGTGGCATATTGTTTCACTGAGAATGGGAGAACCCTCTCAAAACATCTTTCAGATAATGATATCCATGCAGTACCACTTGAGTAGGTGATGTGTTGTGGAAAATGCTCTATCCGAGCTGGTAGAACCAATTCATGCAGATTCATTCTTTTCGGTGTCGAGGAGTGGAGAGGTTCATGAACGACTCTGCTATGAGTATCTTGACCCGGATGGATACTATCGCAAAGTCTTACGAAATGAGAAACTTTTCAAAAAAGAGATTGAGAAACTTGCAGACAATATGCAGCATTTCCTTAATCAGGAGAGAGTAGAGATCAATAGCGAACAAGTGAGATCTCAAGTAGATTATTGCGATATCTTTCTCAAAGGCGCAACAGAAGTTGTATCCGTTGTTTATTTGATTGATTTTTCTGGCAGATTTCAAAAAGGAGCCAACATAATTGAAACTTGGCTTGAGGAAGAAGAAGCACCTTATGACTTTGAGATTATCTGGAGATATCCCATAGGAACCCATATCAAAGAGATAGAAACGACATTGGAATTCGAAATTTATGGAGACCTTGTAACTCTCTGGGCTTTTGAGGGAGATGAAGTTGGCGGTTATGAAAAAATGGAATTTGATCTGGTTAGCACAATATTTGATTCAAGGTGAAACAGATGCAGATTGGAAACCCCGTCAACCTTCTTGCTTGGGCACTGATAATCATAGGAGCTCTCATCATCATCTCTGGAATTGCATCTATGTTAATGCGTACAGATTTTGAAATGGGTGAGCAGAGAAGGGAGAGTAAGGGGATCATTCTGATTGGCCCAATACCTATTGTTTGGGGATATGGGAGGAGAATTTGGATAATCGCTGCTATTATTGCGATTACTATCTTTCTTCTCGCATTCTTCTGGTTTCCCTAACCATTCCATCCACATTCAGGACATTGTTTGAGACCAGCTATTGTTCGAACAATCTTACCATTAAGAAGACATTCAGGACAGATGTCTAGTATCTTGTGACATGAAGGACAGATAGCCCTGCGGTTCAAATCACGTATACATGTAATGGTGCCACACTTGGGACATTTTATGGCATGATCTTGACAGAATTCGTTTCGACACCTGTCGCAGCGAATCTTTGATTTTTCGCGACAAAACATACAAGTTCGTGCCATCTCAATTGCCCTAGAAACATGCGCAAACAAGCACCAAATAAGTCTAGTCCTAAAATTGGAAGTATTACCTAAGCCATACCAATCCTCATAGATATTTGATGATGCATTATTTTGGAGCGATGACAATATGATATTTGTCTGTAGAATGTGTGGAAAAACCTCTGTTGACATTGATATGGTCCTAGAAGGTGCATGCAGCTGTGGATGCACCCACTTTCAATTGGTATCTGAAGATCGCTCAGAATTACCATCAGAATTGGACCATAAGGAAACTATCAGGAGAGACCTGCACAAATGGCTAGACCTGAATCTTGACTCAATGCCGCCAGGTCTTATTGGTAACATTCGAGTTCTCTTTGAGATTGAGAAGGACAATGCTACACAGTGAGAGAATCTACTCGATTGTTTCGATATTCTCTAATGGCCGTTCAATCCGTGCAATCTGATCTTCTATTTGTACATGAAGGTCAGTCTTTCCGGCAACATCAGCAATTCTTTGAACAGCTTTAAGATTATGGATTAATGAATCAAGCCATGAAAAGATATCTCCAGGATATGCCCACAGTTCAAAATCATCATGAAGCTTCTGTGCAAGTCCTGAGGGATTCAAGCCCTCTTTTCGTTTCTCAACAAGCCATCTGCCCAGACTGATCTTACCATGGTCACATTCTGGATACTCGCGACACCCACAATTGAAGAATGTGGTAGTCCACTTGCCAAACACCTCAAACACCCATTGAGGCAGTCTTCCAGCCCCACTCTTTGGATGACTTGCATCGCCTATCTCGATAAAGACCCCTGAGAAGAGCCGAGTTGGCATATGAGTTCTAAAAGCTGAATTCACCTCCTCCTGAAGCTTGGATGTAAGGTAGACATTCTCAAATGGTTCAAGCATGATAGCAATATCTGTAACGTCATAAGTAGAGGCGAGCTTCATGACTTCAAGACCCATACTTGGGGGTAGGAAAGATAGTGATGTAGCCTTTCCTAGATCTGTTGGATGGACACCACCCTCCTTCACACGAACCATGTGTGTACGAACAAGATGTTTTAGAGCTTCGGAAGGAGGGACAGACATTGAGAGCATCCTTTTGTATGCTCGAGCAACTGCTTTTAGGTCTACAAGACCAGTTGAACAAATCGTAGCGAGTATTTGTTCAGCACTGGCTTCTTTGTCTGCAAAAGGCTCAACATCTTCGATAATGCCATTTAGCAATTCTACTGCAATCTCATCTTCAGATTTATCTTGACCACCATGGTATTTCTTTTCAGGTTGAACAATTATGTAGACTTTACCTCGGTCATGCTTACCAAGGCGCCCTGCTCTGCCTAGCATTTGTTCAAACTCTGCAGTAGATAACCAATCTGCACCCATCGCTAGTGATTCAAAGATGACCTGAGATGCTGCTAAATCCACTCCAGCACCAAGAGCTGCGGTTGTAACAATACAAGCAAATCGTTGTTTTGAAAATGAATACTCTATTCTGCGACGACGAGAGTATGATAGACCACCATGGTATACTGATGTTGAAACGTTATGCTCTCTTAACCAATCGCTCAGAGCATGAGCTCGACGTCTCGAGTAGGTAAAAATGATTGATTGACCCTTATTACCATAGCTGCTAACATGGCGAAACTCCTGATTAACAAGTCTACGTATTAAAGACCTTTTTTCCTCATCAGAACGAGCGAAAACAAGATGTCGTTCAAGAGGTACAGGGCGGCCTTCAAAGTTCACCAGCTTCATTTGTAATTCTTTTGCTAAAACCTCTGGTGAGCCGACAGTAGCTGAAAGTGCGAGATACTGCGCTTTTGGATAGTGCATACGCATCCGGGTTAAAATTCCATCAAGTTCAGGACCTCTCTCAGGGTCAGCCAGATTCTGAATCTCGTCGATAACAACAGTTCCCACTTCTCCAAGATCAGATATGCAGCCTGATCTGAAAATGAGATCTAGAGCTTCATATGTTGCGCAAATGATGTCAGATTTTGTAATGTCCGTATCAACAATTGGTTTTCCTTCGTCACCAACATCAAGGCGGGACATTCCAACTTTGATACCCACTCGCAATCCGATAGATTTGTACCGTTTTCGAAACTGTTCATATTTCTCATTTGTCAAAGCCACCAAAGGGGACATGTATATCATTTTCAATCCCTGCATGGCTTTTGGTACCCCAGCTAGTTCTCCTAACAAGGTCTTTCCTGATGAGGTGGAGGAAACAATCAGCAGATTTACATCTTTGAAGAGCCCAGCATCAACAACTTGAGATTGAATAGGCAGTAGTTGTTCATATCCTTCTGACACAAGCTTGTCTTTGAATTGAGAGGGGATTGGCAATTCAGATATCATACGAGAAATTCTAGTTTCCTCAGCGACCACTGTGTCAATCAGGGTCAAATCAGGCTCGTTTGTTGGATCAAATCCTGGAGTCATCATCTCAATCATTCTTGGAATTGATTTTACCTTTGACACTTGTTTCTCAAGCTGATTCAACATAGCTTTTGAGAGATGAATACCCATGTTCTTCAATTCCAACCTTAGGTCACCTTGAGCGCAATGCGTGCAAGCAACCTGTTTCTCAGTAATTTTCACAGCATTTCGTCTTGTCAAAATGGTAAGTCTATCATCGCGAAGACAATGTTGACATGTAGGTACAACTCTTTGTTTCTGGGCATCTAAACGAGATAACATATTTTTAAGGTCCTTCAAAAAATCAGGCTTTTGTTCCATGGGAATAATAATGGTCTTCGCTTTTCTTATTATATCGTGAGTTTCCTTTGGTTGATAATAGATTGGCTTATTGTATTTAATAAACCAGAAACGCTTGATTTCTAAAAGGCCGGACTCACGGTAACCATATTCCACCATTCCACCAAGAACTGATCTTTGACGGTCTCTTAATACATCTGAAAAAACATCGACTCTAGTTGTCAGCTCTTGTTTACCAGCCCTAAAAACAAGTGTATAAGGCTTCTTGAGCCGCTTTTGAATATCTGCATCAGCAATTTCCAATTAGAGTCCTCATCCATGGAGCAAAATATTATACCAAAGACTCTTGTGGTTGCATCATATCTCGAAAATATAGGACTCACTTTCTTTATCAATTATGGATAGCGTTCGCTCAAACTCGTCCCCAATTGCTTCCATCCCAGTCTTTGAGTCCGATCCCGCCTTTTCTACAATCATCCAATCGGACATCACATCAATATCAACAAAACTACTAAACTTGTTAAAGGGAGTAGCCATGACCAATGTTCGCTCTCGTTGCCAAAACTTGCGGTTATTATAATACTCGACAAAAGGTTTGTACATTGGTCCATTTGTACCAGCTAGAATGAACTTTGCTCGTTGAAGACCTGAAACATGTGAAACATTGATTCGCTTGTAAATCTCCTCATAATGAGCAATTTGTGGTACATTAGCTTTCATTTGTACTGTAGCTAAAGTGTCAGCTGCAAGAATATTCCCTTTTTCCACAACCAAGTTACGGATGACTGTGACAATCTCCTCCTGTTTCCTTGCACCAAGAGGATCAATTACTTCTGGGTTAACAATGTCTACCTGCGGTAATGGCTCGTCTAGACGAAGCATTGTTGGATCAAAAATCAGAGCTGAAAGGTATTCCAGCACATCAATCTGAATCTTCCCTCTTGTGGCTAAACCCTTGAAGATTCCAGGACCTATTAGGACAGAATAGACAAGAGTCCCACGGATGATTGACCAAAGCTGATTTGATAGAATTAGTGCTTTACCCTTTAAGTCAGCATCTTTGAAAGCGCCTACCTGGAAATCATAACTCTCAATATCAATCAACCAGTAGAGGGGAGTTCGGACATTGCTCAAACTGAATCCGCTCCATAGACATTTGAGGTCACAAAACTAAGAATTGTAACCACAGAGAGATTGTCTCTCTCAGCTTCTTGTGCATTAGCAATGGTGACCTTGAAATCCTCGATAATCTTTTCCAGTTGAGAGCCATCAATCTCAAGTCTATCAACAATTTCTGTCAAACATTTTTCGACACTCTCTACATGTGTGTGCTCCTGATACTTCAAAACACGTAATACACGTGCAATCTTGTGTTTCAGATATTCCTCCCGCTCAATGCCCAGACGTCGTTTTGCTAACTTGACATCTCGCTCAAGGAAATCAAATGGAGACGCAAGATCAGGCTCTGCTTTGTTCCCTCTTGTTGATGTCACACCCACAGAAACATACGGGGACCTATCCCCCCTTCCAGTAGCCTGTCGTGGAGCTATATGGAGTAATAGATGGGAAACAGCTCTTAATGTCATTTCCTCAAATGAGCGTCCGAGTTCTTCGATTAACATATCGATGCGATTAATTGCCGCATCCATTGTAAAGGAGTCGGATGCTGTTAGCAGACTTTCTCTTAGAACTCGAAATAGTGCTTGAGTCCTACGCTGAATTTGTAAGAACTTTCCATTCAGAGTACTTATGTTCCACTTGGTAATTGCTTGTCCAAAAAACATGAGTGCGTCTTTGCTGGTTGCTTTTGGATGTTCTTTTTGCCATTCATCTGCGACAGGAGCAATAATTGTTTCAGACATCTTTGTCCTTGCAGCTATGATTGAGAGAGCCTTCTCAACTTCAACAGCGGGACCTTCAATTCCCTCCTCAAGATTCGCAAGTCCCCGAACATGAATTTCAAGTTGCCTAACAAAGCTTCCATAAATATGGGAAACCCACCTACCTTCAGTGAGAGCGAATTCCATTATATTCCCAGGAAGATTCGGAATACTGTCACCCACTATAGCCCTTCGCTGCAGTTCTTCACTGAGAAGTCGAACTGCCTGCTTTACCCCCATTATGCCATCCATGTTGATCAGATACGCTATCATAGCAATTTCTGAAGGACAACATAATTGTTCAGAAATTCTTTGTGCATCTGCTTCAGGAACCCGTTTTACACGCTCACGAAGGTTAGCGTATTTATCAGCGAATTCTTGAACTAGCTTTTGGCGGCTTTCAATAGCTAGTTTCTCAATATCGGGTTCGAGTAACACGTCGGGATTCCTCTTAGACTCAAAATTTGCCATCCAGTAGAAGATAGCAAAAGTAAGTCTGTAAGTGGCTAAATAATGGTATTTCGTGCAGATTGAACAAGAGTTGATGTGTTGAGATGGTGTCATATATTTTTCTAAATTCCTGCTGAGAGCAGTAGAAAATGAATACCAAAGCCGATTAAGATTGATGCAAGAAATAGAGCAGATCCTACTTTAAATTTTGAGAAGTGACGTCCATGCTCAATATGGATTATCAACCAAGCTGCTGCAAATAAACCTAGGAAAATGAACAAAAGTGATATTGGGAAGTAGTATCCTTCAAATCCTTGGAGCATGTATTTCGCCTCTTCTTTTAGTATAGGGCACCCCTTTTGTTTCGAATTTAAACGTCACGGTACTGAAATCATACTAAGAAATCGTACTCAAGAGTATGGTCTTTCCCATCGATTGTTACAGCACGAATCAGTTTACCATGTTTTTTGGCAAGACGCCGTTTCTCAGCGAAACTTAGAGAGGGATCATCCGGTATTTCAATATCCAGAATCTCAATATTGTTCCTAATCATGATGTTTTTGGTCTTGGGCTCCACTTTGTCCTTCAAGTCCGGAAGATATGTGTTTAGTAAATAATCAAGAACTTTAGGTGTGTTGCCTAAGGCACCTTTTGTGAAGACAGGATCCTTTTCGTCAGATTCCTCATCCTCTTCCGATGAGCCACCTTTTGGGAAAGAAGTCTTGGTTGTTACTTTCCATGGTTTGGTTCCGTCACGAGGATTGATTGAGAGAAGATAGAATGTGGTTGGATCATCTACTTCAAATAATGCGCGGATATCTTCGATTGGAGCAACTTCATCCACTTTCGCTTTGAAGACAGGAGTTCCCTTACCTTTTGATTTCGACCATGAAATAGGCATATTCAGCTGACTAAATTCGTTAGTGCGATCACTATAGGTGATTATTGTACCCTTAACCTTATGAGTCCCAGCAGGTGCACCCAAGAGATATCCCCGAAGAATATCTTTTTCTTGATCAAGATCAGCCTTGAATTTGATACTGGCTTTACTCAAGGTCAGTTTTGTTCGGGGACCAGGATGAGAACCAATACCATATTTCACCAGCTTAGCGTGGGTATGTTCATCTGGACTTCCTTTGATTATCTTCATTACCCAACTCATGTTTAGGCACCTTTGTGAGGAGCGGTCCTTTGAGCGATTTAAACCCTTCGTGAATTCCAAAGATGCACTAGTAATTTCAGAGCACGACTAACCCTAGGATACCCCACAACCATACTGCAAGAATTGTAACAACTAGAATTGCAATTAAATCTACAATTAGACCGGTCGTTATCATCTCGCGAATCTGAACCTTGCCAGTGCTATAAGCTATAGTTGATGGTGGAGTCCCAGTTGGTAATGCGAAGTCCATGGAAACAGCTATAGCTATCACCATCACTATGAGGAGAGGGTCAATACCAAGACCTGTGGCTAATGGTATCGCAATTGGTATCAAAATAACTGCCGCACCAGTATTCGAAGCTACCATTGTCACAAGTACTGCTAAGGTACCGATTATGATTATCACAAGGAATGAGGGAAGTATACCAAGTCCGATCATCTGGTGTGCGATGAAAGCTGACAGACCAGTATCAATCATTGCACCACCTAATGCGATTCCACCACCAAGAATCATCAGTGATGACCAGTTTATGCCAGAAGACACATCTTTTTCATCAATGAGACGAAGCACCATTAATGAGAGACCACCCATCAATGCAACTATTGAACTTGAGATTCCATGTCCAGACCAACCAATTGCACTAGCTATGAAATCTGGCAGTTTCTCTGTGAACCAGAGTGCTACAGTTGAAATGAAAACTACTACGACTAACTTTTGTTCCATAGGCATTGGACCAAGTTTCAGATACTCCTTGAATGAGATCTCTCTCAACTCGTTCATTTCCTCGATGTTCTTTGGTAGTTTGAATCGAAACATTATCCATCGCCAGATCAGCGGCAACATAATCAAAACGACAGGAAGTCCAAAGGGCAACCAACTCATGAATGAGAATTGAATCCCAAGGAATGAGTTGATGTATGTAGCAGCCAAAGGATTGGGGGGAGAACCAACAAGGCTTGCAACTCCACCAAGTGTCGCTGAATAAGCTACACCCAACACAAGTGCTTTCCCATATTTGTCTCTTGTTTCTAAGCTTCGAATACGACTAATTACCGCAAGAGCGATTGGAATCATAATTGCTGCAGATGCTGTGTTACTTATCCACATCGATAGGAATGCTGTGATACTCATCACACTGAGAATTAGGCTAGAACCAGATCCAGCACTCCTTGATAGTATCAGAAGAGCGAGTCGTTTATCAAGTTCATATTTGTCCAATGCTCGACCTATTAGAAATCCTCCAAGTATTAGCGCCACAGCAGGGTCAAAGAAGGGTGCTAGAGCAGCATCGGGTGTGCGTATATTTGAGAGGACGATCAAGATAGGAATGAGAAGAGAGGTTGCTACTAGACTGATTCCTTCTGAGAACCAAAGAATGGCAACGACTGCTAGAATCATCACTGCAGAATTGGAGTTGACCAATGGTTGATATTCGATAATGAAGATTTGACCGGATTGTCTATTGGGACGAAGTGTTAGATTAAACTCATCATCATTTGTGAGTGTCGCAACAATATCACTTGCAGACAAACTCTCACCGCTTGCACTAAGAATGATTCTGAAAGGATTGTTGGGAGAAATAACAATAGATCGAGGGATTGTCACAGTGACATTCGTCAAAGATCCAGTGAGAAGATAGTTGGAGCTGCCATCAGAGATCTCACTGACAAATGAAATATTATAGATTTGAGAAACATCAATGCCTGGGGAGTGAATCTCTAACGCCAGACTATACTGACCAGGTTCAATCTCAGTTGGTGCAATATTGTACATCACAAAGCCTACAAAGATAGCAAAGACAAGAATGACCGCAGTCCTGCGCGAAAACTTGTGCTTCACTCCTATGACCCTCTTAATCTACTGGTCGCCCATCGAGTATCTTTTGAAACTCGGCAGTTGGAAGAGAGAGTCCCTTCGTTCCAATAATAGTCAGGGACTTTTCAACAAACCCTGCTGAATATTCTTCGATTTTATCAACAAGCTCTTGGAATTTCTCAAGAGGTCCTTCATAAACTGTAAACCCAGTGTATTCTGTTCCAAATGCACTTGTCGCTTCAGTAACAATCTTCATACCTTTTGGTAATTGACCTCTTATCTCTCTCCAAGATTTGAACCACTTCTTCTTGTCTTCATCATCCATGATTCTTAGCCTATAGAGTGAGAGGTATACATACTCTGTTGAACCAATGTCCCCTGAAATCCTACTGCCAGCCATAGTTCAATTGTTGCACCTACCAAGCTTATAAACGCTAACGCATCGGCCAGACCTACATTACGCGGAGACCAAAAGAATGGGACTTAGAAAATCTGGTCATTTCCTGACCTTAATGATGCTATATATTGTGACATTGATAATGCGAGCATCGTTCTACGTGACAATAGCTGTAATCTCGAGTAACGCATACATGGGTGGCATCTTGCAAGGATGGAGTGTTACTCTTATTCTCATCATCTATCCAATATCAGAGTTGAGCACAGTTTCATTCTTTGGCACATATAGCGATAAGATTGGAAGAAAACCCATTTTTGTTGCAAGTCTATTCCTTACAGGACTAGCAGCCTTTCTGTTTGGGATTGCTTCTTTTGAGTTTCTTGCGTACATTCTAGCTGTTCTCTTTGGTATAGGTGCAGCATCAAAGGTCACCACTACTCTCTCAATGATTGCCGATGCTTCTTCAGAATTCAATCGAGCACGATTAATGGGATATTATGACCTGTCGACCCTAGTAGGACTTGCTGGTGGTTTTGGTCTGGGAATTCTATTATTGGAATTCGGGTGGGAGCCTCACATACTTCTATTTGCCGCCGCAGGAGCATGCACAATTAGTGGTTTTCTTGCACTCTTTCTAATTAAGGAAACTCGAGTGGTTTCAAAAACTGAGGTAAGCATGACTGCTCTTTTGAAGGAGGTTGCAGGTGATCGAAGAATCCAACTTATGCTACCAGTCTACGTACCAATAATCTCTCTATATGGTCTCATGATTTCAAAACTGAAACAAATAATTGAGGAACACTTCTCACTCACAGAGTTTGATATGCTAGTCATCTTTGCTATGCTTGGGATTTCGCTAATTCTGGGAATCATTACGATGGGACATCTCTCAGATCACCTAATGAAAAGAAGACCATTCATTGTTGTGGGTCTTATTGGATTTGGTGCCCTTTCATATATTCTCGTCGCAAATTCAGAAAATTTCTCAGCTGTCTGGTCGATTTGGCCTTTATTACCAATTCTAGGATTCGTTGCGGGATCTTTCCCTCCTGCGGCTATGGCTTATCTCACTGATATTTCAAGTGAAGAGGCTCGGGGAAGCACTATGGGTGTGTATAGTATCTTCTTTGGCTCAGGGATGATCATTGGACCATTAGCAGGCCAAATTGCATATGAAATGGGAAGTCTCCTTGGCTTAGCTATCTTAGTAGCAGCTCTAATTGCAGTTGCATGCATTGGTACCTATTTCCTCAAGGAAGCAGCACCAGTCATTCACACGTATGATTAAAGAGATTACATGCTTTCTGAGATATTGCAAAGAGTTAATAGAAACTAGGCACAGTGAGCCTTCAGATACTCCGACAGGGGAGAGTCAAATATGGTTAGGCTTACGACTATTGGCAACTTCCTTTCTGGAATTGGACTAACACTGCTTGGTGTTACTATTGGTGTGAAATATCTGCTTGAATCACTATCTGCAACTCCTGAGCAAATGCAGTATCCGTTCTACATATGGATTGGAGCACTTGGTATTCTAGGAGTTGTTTTGATTATCAGTATAATCAACACATTCACTGAAATGACAGGATTTGTGCATCCCGATGATAAGCTGTTATCTAATATGCTTGTTTACATTCATGCCCTAGGAACTTTACTCACCTTTGGAATGCTTGAAGGTATTGATGCGGATGAAGTCACTCAAGGTTACCTGTTTGACATGGGGACCATGATTGTGATCGCATACATCTTCCTCTTTGTGTTTGTATTCTTTGGAAGTAAGATTGCAGAGGGTGCTGAAACAGGACAAGTGAAGGAAATGACCTCACGGTTCATGCTGGTTTCACTTGTTTTAGGTGTAATCATGGCAGGCGTCTACCTTCTAATGAGTATAATCAAAAACACCTGGTCATATGGATGGGCGTCAGGAGCTCTGTTTCTATTAGCTGTAGTACTAGTTGTTGTAATTGTATTCTTCTTAGGTAGAAGATACGAACCAGTTGGAGAATAAAAACCCAAGTTGGATGGGGTTTTCCCCATCCACTTCATCTCTTTTTTATCGTGGAAAGGCTCTTAAAACTAAAAAATCGATAGCAGGATGTTTGGTGTTTGACATGGGTGACAAACTCTGGTTAGGATACAAGCTTGATGAGCAAGGAAAACGAACCGATGAAAAATTTGAAGTGAGTGTTGATCTCCTTAGACGACATGGAGGAGTTTTCGGTTCGACTGGATCGGGCAAGACTGTTCTCTCAAAGTGTATCTTAGAAGAAGCAGCTATGCAAGGAATTCCAATTCTTGCATTCGATCCACAAGGTGACATTGCATCCCTAATGATACCAGGCGATCCCAAGGAACTTTCGGAGAAAGGTGTTCCACCTGAAAGACTCAAAGAGTATATGGATAAAGTTCTGGTCAGAGTCTATACACCCGCAAGTAGCAAAGGACTAGCCATCTCTATCAATCCATTGAAGCTTCCTGATAGAAATGCAGATCAAGATGACATTATTCGACTCCTAGATAACTCAGCAAGGACTCTAGTCAAGGTACTGATGAAAGTTTCAGGCCTGTCAAGGTCTTGGGAAGGAAAGTCATTTGCAGCAATATATGAACTTCTTAGAACAATATGGGAAGACGAGAAGACTGAGATTGATGAATTATCAGAATTAGCGGATATGTTAGTTGCAGATAAAGAAACGGTAGGAGTCGATCTTGAACCTTTTATGAAGTTCTCTGAGAGACAAACTTTAGCGACTCGAATAAGAAGTCTTACAGTCGGTTCTTCGCAACTCCTCTTCAAAGAAGAAGGTGAGATAGATTTTGATTATCTAACTCAACCGGTTAATGGTAAGACCCCAATCAATGTTATTTTTCTCAAAACACTAAGGAGCGAAGAAGAGAAACATTTCTTCATTGCAATTGTTCTAAATCAGTTATACTCATGGATGCTAAGACAAGGCTTTACTGAGAAGCCACGTATGATGATTTTCCAAGATGAAGCGGCTCCATTCATTCCCGCAGGAATGAGAGCTCCAGGGCCCAAGGAAACATTTCTACTACTTTTCCGACAAGCACGGAAATATGGTGTCGAGTGTCTTATTGCCACTCAAAGCCCAAAAGATATTGATTACAAAGCATTCGAACAATTCAACACAATTTCAGCAGGCAGAATTAGTAGCGAGCAATCACTAAAGGTTCTCGAACGAATATTAGAGCCAATTGCTGGTGAAAAAGAATCAGAAGAAATCATAACTCAACTTCCAGGCCAGCAAACTGCCAGCTTCATCTTCTCCTCCGCGGACCTTAAACCCAAAGTGAATCACATAGGTGTTCGTTGGCTTCTCACAAAACACATCACACTTACTGAGAAGGATGTTCAGACTCATATGCAAAAATTGAGGACAGAGCAAGAGAAAATCCTCAAGAAGCTCGAGGAGGAACGCATAGCACGAGAAAAACAAGAGGCTGCTGAGAGGGAGAAAGCCAGACAAGAGAAACTGAAGAAGATTGAGGAGGCAAAGAAAGAGGCTGAAAGAAAACGTCTGGAGGAGGAGAAAAGAAAAGCAGATGAAGCAGCCCGCCTAGAGAGAGAGAAACTTCTAGCTGAGAAGAAGGAGAAGTTCAAGTCTGCAAAGGTTACAGACAAGGTCTTTGAAACACGAGGGCAAGCAGGACTGCTCTCCTATGAAGATATCATCAATGGATTTGTCGCTAGGATTGAAGCAATTGCTAGAAGGACTTTTGGCTTGCCATTCTTGAAGGAACTCGTCACAAGAGGGGAGCTGCATTATGAGAAATCGATGTCATTCTATTTGACTGAAACAAGGGAGGCAATCAAACAAGGATTGGCCAAGAAGGTCAAGAAAGAAGTGACAAGAAAGGGCAAAACTCGAAAGGAAGACTACCTCATCTATGAGTTTGAGTATATGCTCAAGATGGTTGTCAATAGTATGGGTATCAAGGAACCAGAATATGTTGATGAAAATCGATTAAAGAAAGAATTCGAACAGATGGTGAATAAAGCGAGTAAGAATAGCCTACTCGAGAGAATAATCCTTGGGCAGCCATTTCTAGAGTTTTAAGATTCTGAATCGAAAATCAATGGTTCAGAAACTTTGCAGTCCAACCATTGGTCAATCATATCAAGTGTTATTCTCAATGCTTCATTCATCATTGGTTTTGAAACTCCCTTGGCTCCATAAAGAAGGACAAGAACTCTTTTACTCGTCTTAGTGATCATCGTACGCTCTGAGTCATGAGTAGCATAGCCAAAACATACTATCTTCTCGTCATCTGCTACGACAATTTCTCGTCCTCGACAGACGATTGTCTTTCCTCCAATCCTTTGGAATACTTCCCCCTTGCTCGCTGTTCGAATAACAAGGTTCCCTTTCAACTTTGATGCGTCGATAAGACCGATTGGTATCTTGTGATAAGCTGATGCAAGGTTGATAATATCTACAATGTCAGATATTCGCCATAGATTCAAGCCCTTGAGAATTCTACGTAGAACTGCCTCACTGGACACACGAAGCTTTGTTGGATCCATACCAAAAGTCCAGTAGAGGTCTCGATACGACCGGAAAATTGGATCGTCCTTCGCTTCCTCGAGTGTCATGCTAGACCGAATTTCTTTGAATGTTTCCATCTCATACATTTCGAATGATGAAGTAGATTGACCAACCTTAATGTCCTTAAGTATGACCATTCCAACACTGAGTCCAGGTCTGTCTACTTCGAAACGAATATTCGGTCTTTCCAAATGCGTCATGAATGAGGTATTTCGCTACCGTCCCTTTGAGTATTGCGAGTTGCCTATATTTGTGATATTAACTCTTCAAGAGATTCTACAGTGATTGTTGGTGTGCTATCATAATCCTCTGATTCAAAAGCCACAATGTTATTAGGGTCTCGCTTAACCAAGATTGTAGTCATCCCTGCCGCATTCCCACCAGCAATATCAGATTTTGGATTATCACCAACCATTACAGAGTCCGAGGTTTTGTATCCAAGAACCTTTACAGTTTCAATGAGAATCTCTGGAAGTGGTTTTCCAACAACGACAGAATCCACACCAGTAGCATGTTCTATCGCAGCTACAATAGACCGCTCACCTATGAAAGTATCTTCAGTCCCTAGATAGATTCCAGGATAGTCCTTACTTCCACTAATACAGATTAGTTGGGCTCCTTCTTTGACCATTCTAGTGGCAAAATTAAGCTCCTGAAATGTCATCCCTCGGTCAGCAGCAACTGCGACAAAATCAATTGGCGGATTATTAGTAACGTCTAAGCCCCTTGCGATAAAGTCTTCCTGAGCCCCACCTTCGCCAATTACGAAACATCTTGCTCCTGGTGCTCTGTTGTGTACATAAGCAGCGGCTGCTGCACCAGCAGTGAAAACTTGTTCTACAGGTATCTTGAAACCAGCTTTTGAAATTGCCTGGTAGACTTGTCGAGATGAAAGTCGACCAACATTCGTAAGAATCGCGACATTGTATCCTTTTTCGATCAGTGCATTCCACAACTTCAAAGCATCATCGAAGGGAGTGGGATGCTCAACATCATGAATTAACGTATTATCAACATCAAAGACCCAGAGTTTTTTATCACGCAGATTCATGATATCAGCTCCACCTTCACGAATGTGTAGTCACAAAGAAAAAAGTACCTACTCTTTTTCGAGAAGTGGAATTACACAAATGAAACGAAAAGGTTTCGTACCTTTTGTATTGTCATAACCATGCGGCAAATCTGATGGAACATAAACGACATCATCTTTTTTTGCAATTAAGCCTTCAACATCACCAAGGACTTTAGCCTCTCCTTCCAGGACAAAGATTTCATGTTCTTCATGATGTGAATGTAGAGGGATTATTCCACCAGGTTTTACCTCAAAATGACGCATAGCGTATGTCTTTGCCCCAGTCCTTCTACCAACAAGCCAGCGCATCATAACATTCTTTGAACCAGCTAATTCAACATAAGTTTCTTCTCGTTCTTTATAATTAATGACATACACGATGCTGTAGACCTCCCAATTTAATCTCCATATTAGAACCCAAAAATCAACAAAGTAGATATTAGTATTCGGTTATGGACTTGAAAGAAAATAGACTTCCGTATTAAACAACACAGAAAGCTTAATCTTCAAACATTGGAAAGACCTGACATTACATGCCAGGAAAGGCGCTCTCTTATTCGGGGATAATACAATGAGCGAAGAAGACACATACATCAGAGCAAAACTCACAGACATTAATGGAGCTATCGAGAGACTCACTCAGATGTTAAATAGAATGATTGAGGTCATCTCAGCTATCACTGAGGTTCAAGAGAACACATCAGAGCTCACTCTTGCAGTCAATGCAAACACAGAGAGACTTGATGAGATTATACGACTTGTCAAGGAGCTAGAGCTAGCTGCTCCTGTAGCTGCCGGAGCTGGAGGACCGAGCTTAGCTGACAAAAGTGCTGTGTCCAATCTTCAATCAGTACTTGACACACTTGAAACGCAAGTAAGAGAAGGTGTGATTGCCAGTGATTTAGCTCAGAAGATCAATGAATCAGCTGAAATCCTCGAAGGTAAAGGAGCCGCAAGCGCCATCATTGTAAAGATGCAAAGATGGACACGAATCCTCCGAACCTACGGAAGAGTGGACACAATAAGTCCAGCAGATTTGTCAAAACTTCGAACTGATATTAAGGAATGGAGCAAAGATATCTCAAAAATGAGATAGAACAATAGTTGCCTGTTTGGTCTGATTTGAAGACAAAAAATAGCCATATTTAAATAAAAAGGAATTCCGCGCGCGAAATGACAAATTAAACAAAAACCAGTCAAAACTTAATAATAAACAAAGTAACACTCTAGTAACCCTCTGCCGGGAATAAAAGAGGTGCACATATATGAGAATGCCAGATGATTGGGAGAATCGAATCCGGGAAACAATCAAGGGATTCCCTTCACCACATCGCGATGAAATTCTTCAGCTTTGGGATGAATGGCTCAAGCAAAAACCAGAATCACCACTGTATGAAAGTTGGGCTCAATATTCTTCTAAGATGGATGATCAAGACGCGCTATACACAGAAACACGAGTTTATCTAAGGAAGATCAAAAATGAACTAAGAGAAATGGAGATTCCTCTGAAAATGTGGCAAAAAGTGGCAAAGACACTGGCTGCTGTTGCGAGTGTGTTTCTAGTAATATTTCTTGCACTATCAAGAGCAATGAGAGTGACTGAATAACTTCGACCTTTTCTTACTCGCTATAAAAGAGCACCCAACTTATATTCTGCATGTATAGACACTCTACTGGGAAAAATGGAGAGCCTATACGAGTCTATACCAGAGTCAATGGGGAAGTTACTTCTTAAAGCTGCTAAAGAAGTTAAGAGGGCAAGAAGGGTCTTTGCTTTCTCACACATAGATGCGGATGGTATCTCTGCTCTTGCTATAATCTCAATTATGTTGGAGCGAGAAAAAAAAGACTTTGAGTGGAAGAATGTTCACCAAATCAATTCTGAATCTATTATTCAAATTGAGGAGAATATTCGAAATTATGGACCAGATTTGGTGATTTTCAGCGACTTTGGAACTGGTCAAATGGAGTTGGTAATGAATCACGTACACGATATTGATAGTGTCAACTCTGTGATCATTCTTGACCATCATTTACCGTCTGATGATTCCGTGGAGTCAACTCAACAAGCTGTATCATCTAAAATAATAGAAATCAATCCTTGGCAGCATGGCATAAGTGGAAGTTATGACCTTTCAGGAGCGGGAACAGCTTTTCTTCTTGCTCTCTTTGTTTCGAATAAGAATATAGACCTAACAGAGTTGGCTATTGTGGGAGCTACTGGAGACCTGCAAGATTACTATGGAAGAGGTTTTGTTGGACTCAATAGAAAAATAGTAGAATTAGGAGAAACATATGGATACCTCCAAGTTGTTAGAGACCTCACTTTCTTTGGTATTCACACTCGACCTTTACCATATCTTCTTCAATATGCGACAGACCCGTACCTTCCTGGATTAACTGGATCTGAGGAGGCATGTTATGCATTCTTTCAGAACCTCAGCATTGACCTTAAGGCTGGGGATGAGTGGAGGACATGGGTGGACCTTGAATCAGAGGAGAAACAAATAGCAATTCAAGGCGTCATCCAAGTAGTTCTTGAGCATTATGATGATCCAAGTATCGCTCAGGGAATAATTGGTGATACCATTGTACTCACTCATAGACCCCCAAAGACGGAGATGCGAAGCGCAAAGGAATTCTCAACGCTATTGAATGCGTGTGGAAGAAACAGACGTCCAGAAGTAGGAGTAAGAGTATGTATGCAAGACTCTGAGGCTTTTGCTGAAGGAACAACGCTACTTCAACAACATAGAGTGAACCTAGCAAGTGCACTCCGACGCCTCGAGGAGGATGGTTACATTGAGATGCAGGGTATGTATGTTGTTGATGATCCAGATACTCCTGATACTATAATTGGTATTGTAATCGGTATGGCGCAAGGATCTATGATTATCCCAATAAATAAACCAGTTATCGGGATCAGTACAAACACAACTGATGATAGTCCCTTGGCTAAGTTATCTGGTCGAGCTCACAAACAACTTGTAGAAATTGGTGTGAATCTCAAAGAAGTATTTGTAGAAGTTGCAGACATGCTTAATGAGAGAATTGGTGCATTGGTTGCCGAAGCTGGAGGACATCCCATGGCTGCAGGAGCGTTCATTCAGAAGACTCACTTGAATGAATTTTTACAGCTGACTTCAGATAGATTAGCAAATCAACTTAGTAAATCAGATTAAAAAAGGTCATTGGGGGCAACAGGCCCCCATTTCACTCAAGAGAACTAGTAGTCCTCAGATGTAAGTGATGCACCAATTATTCCAGGTATAAAGAGTAGCGCAAATGAAACACCGAAATCTATAGCAAAAGTTCGAGCTATGTTCAGCATTTCAGAAACATTGGTTGGATCTCCAGCGTAGCTTAGGACATAAAATCCAAGGAAGAAAAGAACCATTGCAATGATTGAAACAAAGAGCATCCTAACTCCACTCTTAGAAATAAGACCAGCTATGAAACCAGCAACACCAAGTGCCACAAGTGGCGAGTAAATGGGTGTTGCGGAGGTCGCTGCGGTATATGGGAACAACATTGTTCCAAAGAGTAGTGCGCCTCTTGCCATCAATTCATTAGTGATATTTGAGCTACCAATTATAGCTTGAATTCCTGCAAGGTCGAGGCCAAGTATTTGGAAAGCCCCGATTATGATTGCGGTCACTAAACAAATTAGTAACGCCATTATTGTTCTGAACATAGTATTTCTACACGTCCTTATGTCTGGAAAGACTCGTACTCTCTGATTATCTGTTGGCTTTTATATTTCGTGGCAATATCAATTATTGATATATAGTAGTATAATACTGGTGTCTTATGTTTCGTTCATAATTACGAGAATTCTATCATGTACTGATTGAATAAGATCTACAATTCTTTGACTAGCCATGTCATCAGGAAGACTATCAGGATGAAACCAGTTAACCTCACCCTCCTCAGTTTCAGAACGTATCTTCTCAGTAATTGCGCGTGCGAGAAAATGGTTTAGAAGAAAATGGAATTCAACCGCTCCGGATGAGTCCCTAGTTATTAAATCAGCAGTACTCACAAAATCCACTACCTCACACTCCACTCCAGTTTCTTCTTCCACTTCTCGAATTACAGAAGCCTCCTGTGTTTCGCCAAGCTCGACACCCCCTCCCGGGATGCTCCAGAGACCCTTTCCTGGATCTTTATCACGCCTGGCTAAAAGAACACCTTTTTGTCCTACAACAATTGCCCCTACTCCAGGAATAGGAATAGAAGGATATCTTCTCTCGTTCATCTATAGCATCTCATTATGTAGCTGCGAGGCCAGCTGGCATGTTAATCTTTGCACCACAGGTATGACATACTTTAGACTGGTAAATATCAAATCCATTTGTTTCATCGTATGGAAATCTAGACTCGGTGTTACAACTTTTGCAGTGTATCTTAACGTACCCTCTTAGCTCGAAAACAACTCTCCAAGCATTTCGAGCATATTCTAGTTTTCCTTGCTTATCATATTCAATAGCTAATGCCACCCAAGGAGAAGCTGCTCCAAGATCTGATTTCGTCCATCGAACCAAACATTCGATGTACTTTTCGTTCATTCCTAAAAGAGGGTAGACTCCGCATAGACCTCTCCAAGATTCAGGATCTCTTCCAAGCTCAGCTTCTGCACGCATCAAGAAATGTTGGCATGTACGATCATCACATGCCAAGTGAGCAAGAACAGCGAGTCTGGAAAGAGCCTCAATATTCGTGGGATCTTCATCAACCACACGCTGGAAACATTCCTTTGCACCATCGTGCTCACCAGCTAGAAATCTAAGCTCACCGAGAAGAATTTGGGCACGATAGTCATCAGGATCAACAATATTCGCATGCCCAACGAATGGTGCAGCTTCAAAAATCCTATTTTGAATAAGTAAAAGGTAAGCGTAGTTTGATACTGCAGACATTAGATCCGTGTTCAGTCTGTGGACCTTAGCCCACTCCTCAGTAGCAGCTGTAAAATCGCCTAACCGGTATAGTGTAAGTGCAAAGAGACCTACCAATTCAACTTCATCAGGAAATCTCTCAGTAGCTTGTTGGAGATATCCTAATGCTTCTCTATACTCATTTTTTCTGTATAGAATTCGTGCCAAGTCAAGCCAGACCTCTGGTTCTGAAGAATCGAGTCTATGAGCTTCTCGAATCCTATCTTCTGCATGGTCAATCTTGCCAAGTGCCCAGAGAGCCCTGCCTAGGAATAGTTCAACAATGCAATGTTGTTCAACAAGCTCCTCTGCCTGTTCAAGAACGTTGACAGCTTCTTTTGGCATTTCTGCTTGAACATATGCCATTCCAAGACAGACAAGTGCATCCACATTCTCATCATCCTCTTCAACAAGTGGCTTAAGTGCATCTATTGCATCTTGAGGACGTCCTTCCTCGAGAGCCTTCATTGCTGAGTTGATGATTTCTTCAGACACGTCAGTACTAACCTTCTCACTCAGTGTCGGTTGTCCATCAAGAACTTGTCTTCTTGTGTGACAGTTGTTGGCTCACATCTGTATTATAAGTAAGATGTGATATGGCAAAAAACGATGACCGACCGAGAGTATGCAACTCCATTCAGTGTGTTACATGCAGCTAGTCTCCTTGGTCAGAGATCTCGTTTGGACAAGTTCCATCAGGCTATCAGGAACGTCGTAAAGAAAGGGGATTATGTTGTCGATATTGGAACTGGATCGGGAGTCTTAGCGATACTTGCTGCAAAGGCGGGAGCAAATAGAGTTACAGCAATAGACGTAAACCCGGAGTCTTTGGATTATGCAAGAAAAGCTGTGATGATGAACTCTGTGGAAAACATCATTGATTTCTTTGAGGGGAGCTTTTCAGACTTCATTCCTATCGAAAAGGCAGATGTTGTGATTTGCGAGATGCTTTCATCCATAATGCTCGTTGAACAGCAGATACCTGCATGCCACCATGCTGTAGAGTATGTACTGAAAATCGATGGAGTGATTCTACCTCAAGAGATTACAGTGTTTATCGTACCAGTTGAAAGTTCTGAAATATGGGAGAGATTCTACTATGGGAACCTACAGTTTCCACGAGTTGTTCAAACAGTAACTCCCAGTGCTATAAGAGACCTGGCGGATATGGAAATTCTGGAAACCTTTGATTTAATGAATCTGAAAGAAAAAACTGTGGTTGATAGGACTTTGCATTTCAAAGCTGTAGATAGTGGGACTGTCCATGGACTTGTAGGAGTGTTTGAATCAAAGCTATGGAATAATATACACCTTCAGATGGAAGATGGATGGAAACAGCTCTTCATACCATTAGTCAATCCAATTGAAGTCGAAGAAGGAGAGGCTTTTTCAATACAAGTATCCTATCAACCAGGGAAGTTTGACTCTTTATCAGTTGAACTATTGTAGAATCAGCCCGATGCTTTGCGCTCCATGGGTTGAGTCCTGTCTAATTCAAAGACAACAGGATTCTTAGGATCTGGGCATGCATGGAGTTCTTTGCATTGGTCCTCAGCCCAGGGGAAATAGGCATTGTGCATCATTGCATAGACAACTGGCAACATGGTGAACAATGCATTCACACAGATATCACCCTTCACACCAAAATGGTCAAACTCAACAATGTCGCCCACTTTATGACCGATTGCACAGTACCCTTCCTGACTTATCACTCGCGCAATAACCTTTCTAGGTTCTTTGCCCACACATTTCTCTTCATTCGACATGATGATTCAAAGTGTCAACAAGTGCGGGGTACCCTATTATTGTTACTGGTCATATTGGTATGAACATCTTTTTATCATAGTCTGAAAGACATCGTTACCTCGGTGGCTGACTATTATGGAACTGAAAGGTTCATTATGTTATGTGCTTGATTTTGATGACATCTATAACTATGCATACCAAACTGCTGCAAGAATCAAAGAGTCAGGATGGAAGCCTGATGCAATCGTTGGTATTGCACGAGGTGGGTGGGTCCATGCAAGAATTCAATGTGATCTTCTTGGCGTCAAGGATCTCTTCTCTGTGAAGATTGATCACTGGGGAGTTACAGCAACAAAGGATGGTAGAGCTAAGCTTACCTGCCCTCTCACAGGTGATGTTGTTGGTAAGAGTGTGCTCGTTGTTGATGACATCACAGATACTGGAGAGAGCCTCACCATGGCAGTCAACCATGTGAAAGAGTGCGGACCATCTGATGTTAGAAGTGCAACATTGATGCATATTGCTGGGTCTAAATTCGTTCCAGACTATTTTGGTGTAGAGGTAGCATGGGCATGGGAGATTTGGCCATGGAATTTCTACGAAGACATGACTGCGCTCATTACTAAGATCTTTGAAGGAGAGAAAGTGAAGGAACTAAGCACCCAGGAATTGAAGAAACATCTACGTGAGTATAACAATGTCGTAGTTTCCGATGACCAGCTATCTAAAATTAAAGCACACATGGGTTTTCTAGGCGTCATCGAGTACCCTCTCGACAAAGCGTGGAGAATGAAGAAATAGGGTGGAAATGTAGTATGGCGTTTGAAGCAAAACTATCTGTGGTTCCAATAGATAAGACTAAGTCAGATGAGATCAACAAAATACTGCCCATTGAGATTGGTATGTTTGGCGGTTCTGGAAATTATGATTCGGACGTTATTGAGAATCCGATTGAGGTCAAGGTGTTCACACCATTTGGAGCACCATCTGATAGTTTCATTCTTGGAATAGTAAAGGGCAGATCATTTGCATTTCTTGCAAGACATGCGAGAGGACATACAATTGCGCCGCATATGATCAATTATCGAGCGAACATTTGGGGAATGAAAGCCCTTGGTGTAAGACGAATTATCAGTCCTGCAGCTTGTGGAAGTCTTCAGCCAAAGAGAATCAAGCTTGGTGAGTTTGTGATAGCTGATCAACTCTTTGATAGAACCTTTGGAGTTCGAAAAGACACCTTCTTTGAAGAGGGAACAATTGCCCATCTTCCTTTTGCAGAACCATTCTGTCCTGAACTTAGAAAAGTTGCAATCGACACAGCAGCACAGGTAGGATACAAGGTCCATGAGAAAGGTACATATGTGTGCATCAACGGACCAAGATTCTCAACTGCTGCAGAATCAATGTTCTATCATAACCAGGGATGGGAAGTGATTGGAATGACCGCTTATCCCGAAGCAGCATTAGCTCGTGAGGCTGGTATTTGTTTCGTGAACATCTCTATGCCAACTGACTATGATGTTCATGGAGAGGAACATGTCACACACGCGATGGTCTTGAAGACAATGTCGGAGAATGTTGAGAGAGTTAGGAAGCTCACATTCGAGATGATTTCGAACATTCCCAAGGATGCAAGTTGTGACTGTCAAACTGCAATGAAGAACGGTCTTTTCTAGTTCGCCTTGATATGCGCCTACACCTTGTAGGCGCAGCATATTCTCTGTTTCAACCGAAGGAAACAAAGCGTACTAAATTATGTGGAAATAAGGCGAAACTAGGATGAGACTTGCAGTTGGACAAATGGAACCATTACTCATTGATGCCTATGAGAACCTCTTGAGAGTGAAATCGATTCTCAAGAAGGCGGAAGATAATCAGGTTGATGTACTTGTTCTTCCAGAACTTTGTAATTCTGGCTATGCCTTTGAGAATATGGATGAGGCAAAATTCGCAGCGGAGGAAATATCTCAGGGTAGTTTCTCAAGGGAGCTTCGCTCTTGGTCAAAGGCAGACCGACTTGTTGTAGCGGGTATTTGTGAACGAACTCGAAGAGGACTATTCAATTCTGCTGCTGTCTTCGCCAATGGGACTCATATTACAACATATCGAAAGATCCATCTTTTCATGAACGAGAAGGATTGGTTTATTTCAGGAGATGAGGAGCCTCCTGTGGTTGACTTCAAGAATGCCAAATTTGGTGTAATGATTTGTTTTGACTGGGCGTTTCCAGAAATATCAAGAGTACTAATGCTCAAAGGGGCACAAGTGATACTACATCCAGCGAATCTTGTCCTTCCCTATTGTCAAGATGCAATGATTACTAGGTCTATTGAAAATTCTGTATTTACAGCCACAGCAAATAGGGTTGGAATCGAGAGAGGGATAGAATTCTCAGGTAAGTCGCAGATTACTAATACAATTGGGACAAGGTTAGCAAGCCTATCTGAAGATGAAGTGGAACTTGCTTTTGTTGATATTGACCCTCATGTAGCTGATGATAAAATGATGACAAAGCGTAATCATGTGATATCTGATAGGAAACCAGAACTATATAGTCGACTCGTTAGGTCCTATTGAGCTTACTAGGAGCCTTTCCCTTCCAATCTTCGACAGGGTACTTTTTTGAGTTTTCTCTCATTTTCTCAATTATTGCCTTTGTCGGGTCAATACCTGCTTTATCACAGATTCGAAGTAGATAGACCATCACATCAGCAATCTCACTCGCAAGTGCTGTGCTGAACTCCTCAGTTTCTATAGCTTCTAATATCTCGTTATCGGACTTCCATTGAAATAGCTCGAGAAGTTCACCTACTTCAATAGCTGCTGAAACAGCTAAAGCAGATGGTTTATTGTATTGCTCCCAATTTCTCTCTTGTATAAATTCACGAATGAGAGAGATGAGCTCATCTAGCGTTGCCACGCTATCACTCATTTCAATCACCTTACTTTCGCTTGGGAGCTGCAAAGTTTCTTTGAATGACCCACAGTGAGTATATCGAAAACACTGCCAACACCATAGCTAAGCTGATGATGGGTGTTTGAACACCAGGAATTATAGATTGTAGAAAGATCATCCAACTGAAGGTATCTAGTGTGGCCAAGATTATTAATGCAATAACAACGAATACATTCGTGACGGCTGCCCATCGCAATCTGTGCTTTCCAGCACGACTCCAAGTAACAATTGAGAATGCTAATGCTGCACCACCAACGATAATCATGAAATAATTAGCTATAAGGAAGTAATTCCAAAGAGCCCAAAGATCGGGTGGCGTAAATATAACCATCACAAGACCAATTATTACAAGGATGAAAGTTGTTGGTGGCCAAGGATCTTCAGCAAACTTAGCGAGTCGTACAGTACGTGGTTCATATAGAGTGTCTGTTGGTTCAAAATCGTCTTCTTCGTAGTCCTCGTCTTCATCGAATTCCTCATCAGGGAAGTCTTCTTCATCTTCTTCCTCGTAGTCATCATCTTCGAAGAATGTATCTTCATCGGTGTTCATTCGCGTTTCCTCTAGATTAAGGATGGACTGGAGAGAGAGTGGCTCTGTTAAAATCCTTACGTCTGCTGCGGATTGATGGAAATTCAATACATCTGACCGAAATATGATTAAAACAAGAAGTCGCTGAGAGCTAATCATGTCTCAAGCTGAGCAGACCTTCGATGAACTAGTAGAGAGAGCTAGGACTCTAAGATCACAAGGTCAGAACAAGAAAGCGATTGAGACATACCGCAGTGCACTCCAGCTCGAACCTGATAGCCTTGATGCGCTCAATGAGATGGGGTTGATTCACATCCACATTGGTGAACAGAGGGAAGCGATCATCACCTTTGACTTGGCAATCAGTATATCAGAAGAAGACTTCAGAGCTCATTCAAACAAAGCAGAAGCATATCTCACTCTTGGTTCATTTGAAGATGCAAATAGTGTTGCAGATGAGGGTCTCAAGTATGCTCCGGAGAGTGCAGAACTTTGGGCAAAGAAAGCAAGAGCTCTAGAGAGTTTGTTGAAAATAGATGAAGCAATTCATGCATATAATGAAGCAATCAAGTATGATTCAAATGACCCTGAAACATGGAAAGCTCTGGCTCTATGCCTTGATGCTCAACAAAACTGGGCTGCTGTTGCAAGAGCCTATCGTATTGCTGGTGGACTTCATCAGAAACGTGGTGAAACTCAGGAAGCTGAGAGCTGTTTCAAATTTGCAGAAATGGCTGAAAAATCTGAATAGTGAATCACATTTGATTTTAAAAATAAAATGAGAAGGCCCCAGTATGAGGGGCCTTTATGAACTCCTTAGTCTATCTACGTCTTTTGACGAAGACAGCTGCAATAATTGCTACAAGGCCCATCACGATGTATGGGAGCAATTCCATAATTAATTCCATTAAAGGATCAGCGGTGGTTGGTGGAGTTGTAGGGGATGTTGGAGTTGTGATAACAGATCCAATCGAATCGCGAACTCGAATGACCATTTCCATACCTACATGCATAACTCCCCCTGCTGTGACAGAAGCCTGAACAGTAATATTAGTTCCATCAGCTTGCGGAGAGATCACGTAGAAGTAATTCTCAAGATCACCTTCTGCAGATTCAAACACATTTGATGTGATTGAGTAATTATTCCAACTTCCAGCTCCAATCTTGATACCTAAACTTACATCAGTTACTCCAGTAGAAAACAACTCATGAGCATAGACTGTCACATTGATCTCAGATGTGCTGGTTGGGATATTAGGAGTCCAGTATAGGTTTACATCGCCTATATGATCAAAGTCAGCAATACTCCAATCAAAATCGAAGACTTCTTGATACCATTGAGCAACTTCTTCATTTTCTATAATGACTCCAGCCTCACGATTATCCTCAATGCTGTTGTCACTGTAGTTAATACTACTTATTAGTACTATTCTACCATCAACTATTATTCCCTTATTGTGATTTGCAGAGAACCAACGAGTGTCTTGCCAAACTATGGGGATTTTATTAACATGAAATAGTGCTGCAACTTCTTCATAATCATAGTCCTCCTCAGAGATGACTCGAACAGTAACACCGCGGTTCTTGGCGGCGATTATGGCATCGAGAATCTGTTCAACACTTCCTGACGCATTCCAATTGGTAAAGTAGGGTATTTGAATATCCAGAGTTACCTGTGCAGCATTGATGCAATACAGAATGCCCTCAAGACTTGTATCTGGACTAAATATCGGTGTGACATTCATAGGACCAGAGAACTTACCTGGTGTTGCGAAAGGTCTGAGATAGGTACTACTGGTTTCTGAGTAACTAAGTGGGTCGCCTGTTCCATGAGTACCAGCATCATATTCAATACCATTACTCCAGTCATAATCAAAGACATTTCTGTAATACTGAGTGACCTCAGTATCAGTCATTGCAATACTCCACTCTCTGTTGGCTTTCATGCCATCCTCTGGAAAGCTTGTCTTTGCCCAGTTACCCGAATGCACTATCGTCGTCTTATTGTCAATTATCACGAATTTCTGATGCGCGTAATCAAACTCTGTATCACTAGTCCACCTGACTGGGTATCCTAGAAGAGTTAGGTTGTTAGCCACATAATCGTTGGGGTTGAAGTAGCCAATACTGTTCCATCCAATGAGGAATTTCATTTCAAGTGTGGGTTTAGTTGAGTGCAGCTCGTGTATCAAATCTAACAGGTACGGGTTGTTTATTCCGAAAATCTCGACATAGATGCTCTCTTGCGCACTGTTCAAGAAGTGCCAAAGTGCATCATGACTTCCATCAGGTGATACAAATGTGGTCACATTCATGTTCCTGTTTAAGGTCTGCCAGGTGAATTCAGAGGGTGTAAACACCCTCGGTGGTTCAACCATGAAAGAGTCTGAGGATACCAGGAGAGGTATGAACCCAGATAACAGAAGTGTGACCATAAATATACTGATTATTCTGTGGTGGTTATTTATCAAGTAAAAGTCCTCCCGACTTGTCTGGTCAAATTTCTAACAGATGTAATAACTTATACCTTCCTCTATATTCAAATGTTAGAAATGGTCTGTTCAGCATCATGAAACTCTTCTACAAAGTGAGTCCGGATAAATTTCGAGAATGCATGAACAAGATTCGTGAGAAATTCGAGATGCATGAAGAGGTTGACGAAGCCAGAACAATCCTTATGCTTGATGATGATTCACAGATTGAAAGGGTCATGGGGACATTTGATCCAAGCCATGATGATTTTGCTCATGTAAGAGTCAACATCAATGATGAGTCGCTTAAGGAGTTCTTCGATTCTGTACTTGGAGAACCATATAATGTGAGATGAACTAGAAAGATGAATGAATGTCGCTGACAGGAGCACCCTATAATAGATGCTCCTGTCGGACCACCCCTCACTTACATTGTAAGATCGGGTCGCTGTTATTGAGTACTACTCCTCAATAGCGCCTTCAGGACAACTATCAACACAGGCATAGCACTCAGTGCACTCGTCTGCACGGTCTACCTGGTATACAGCTTTGTCGTTGACCACGTATAGAGTAGGATCAACAGGGCAAACATCAGCGCAGGTTCCACATGCAGTACAGTTATCGTTGACTTTCCAGATCATTTTGACCACTCTGTCCTTGGACTTTATGCAAGTCCGCCGACGTTTTGTCGGAGTGCAGTCCCATTTAAACTTCGGGGTGTGTGGGTTCACCTTAAGATTCGAGAAGAGCCTATTCAAAACCTTCAAAAGAGTTTCAAAAAGGGAGCCTAGAACGGTTCAGAGATCCCAAGGGAGTTATGAGCGATACACTATGACGGTGCATTAATTGACAGAGACCAGCAGTGACAAACGAGCGAGTGGCAAGTTTGGTCGACATCTTGGTCTTATTGGTGCAACAAACATTGGACTAGGCGCGATGCTTGGCGGAGGTATCTACGTCATCTCTGGAGCAGCTGCAGGAATCATCGGTCCTGCGCTAGTCTTTGCGTATTTCTTCACTGGAGTTCTAGCAATGTTTACCGCTGTTAACTATGCAGAGATTGCTAGTTCTATTCCAAAACAGGGTGGAGGTTATACATTTGCACATGATACAGTGGGTGGCTTACCGGCTTTCCTCACGGGTTGGTTTCTGATGATTGGGAATATAGTTGCTTGTGGATTATATGCATTAGCTGTTGCACATACGCTTGTTGTATTCGTTCCAAATGGCGTTCAGCATATCGCACTGATTGCGTTAGTAATAATTGGAGTCACATTTGTGACAAATCTAATCAGTGTGAAGAGTGTGTCAGGTGTTCTAAGCATTCTGAACATTGTGCAAGCAATAATCCTCTTCACCTTTGTAGCTGTAGGCTTGTTGTTCATAGATTCATCGAATCTGATACCAATCTTTGCTGAGAGTGCAGGATTTCTGGAGTTCATGTCTACAGTGGCATTCATCTACATTTCATTTGTAGGGTTTGAGCTTGTTACTTCTGCTTCTGAGGAGATTAAGAAGCCTGCAAAGAATGTCCCCAGGGCCATATTCCTCACTGTAGCAATAGGCACAGGAGTCTACATGGCTGCATCATTGGTAATTGTCGGTGTTGTTCCATTTACCGCAGTTGCAGAAACATTCACACCCATAGCTGATGTCTTTGCTGTCATGTTAGGACCCAATGCGCTTGTGCTAGGTTTGGCGGGTATGGCAGCATCGAACTATGCTGCTTTGAATGCAACATTTCTAGCGGGCGCAAGAATTGTCTATTCGATGGGAAGAGACCGTTTCCTTCCAAAGTCTTTCAATCGAGTAAATAAGCGATTGAAAACTCCAATTCCTGCCTTGGTTCTAGTTCTAATTCTAGTATCACTTTTTGCATTGACTGCTGATGTTGTGTTAGTGGCTCAGCTCGCTGTCTTTGGATACCTTATTGCGCAAGCCATGGTGAATTTTGCTGTCATTATACTTCGCAGAAAAGGACTCAGCGTTCCCGGAACATTCAAGGCACCTTTCTTTCCAACAATTCCATTGATTGGTTGTATCATTTGTCTGCTTCTTATTCCATCATTGGATTATTTTGTTTTACAGTTGGGTGGGATTCTGACAGCAATTGGTTTTTTGGTGTTCCTTGTCTATGGAAGAAAGCGGAACAAAGCGTATGTTGATTGGCTAAATGGTGAGATTGGAACTACTGATCCATAATAATGAATGATGTATAATCGACTATGTTGGGCACTGCACTCACTTTGTCAATAGAAAAAGTTCGATATTCATCAAGTGTTGGGACTTCAATCATAGCTACTACATCAAACATCCCGTCAGAAACAGTGCATGCAAGCGTAACTTCATCAATCGCCCTTAGATTCTTTTGAACTTCTTTTTCCTTGCCAGATTTTGTTACAACAGCTAGGAATACTTTGATGGGCATTTGAAGTGTTCTCCAGTGATTATAGTTTCATAGATTAAATATGGAGAATATGATGTCATGCCTGTATATCATTCTGTCGGACAGCGAATAATGCATCAATTTCCCTCATCATTATCGAGCCATTCTCTAAGGGTACGAGCCGCCTTTTCTGACATCCCATCTACTTGGGCAAGCTGTTCGACAGTGGCTTCCTTTACCTTTTCAAAACTTCCAAACTCTTGAAGTAGTGCAGATCTTCTTTTCGGTCCAATTCCAGGAGCTTCTTCAAGGATAGATCCAGTGAATCTTTTCTCTCTTAGTTTGTGATGATATTTCTGTGCAAAGCGATGTGCTTCGTCCCGAATTCGCTGGACAAGATGTAGTCCTTCAGAACCATCATCGAGATGAATTCCTTCTGTATTATCACGAGTGTATAATATCTCCTCCCTCTTCGCAAGCGCTACTACTGGTAGATAATCAAGACCAAGTTCTTCGAGAGCTTCCAAAGCCATTTTGAGCTGTCCTTTTCCTCCATCAATTAGTATCAAATCCGGAAGTACATCACGTCGCTCAAGTACACCATAATAGCGACGGTATACAACCTCACGCATCATTGTATAATCATCAGGAGTTTCTTTCACTCGAACCTTAAACATACGATATCGTTTATTGTAGGGCTCACCATTCTTAAAGACGACGCATGAACCAGTTGGATCGGTTCCTTGAATGTTGGCTATGTCAAATCCTTCAATTCGCATAGGAGCTTGAGTCAAGCCTAGAGCCTCTTTCAGCTCCTTGACTCCTTCATGGACTATCTCATCCTCACTATCTCCAATAATTAACATTTTTCGGAGAGCTCTATGCGCATTCTTATTGGCCATATCAACGAGATCTTGTCCTCTGTCATCTTCAGCAACAGTAATTCTAACAGGATGTCCATTTGCTTCACTTAACCAAAGACTGAGTTGCTTTGCCTCTGGAATTTCACATGGAAGAACTATTTCCTCTGGCAATCGTGGAATTGTAAAGTAGAATTGTTCAACAAAAGCTGTTAGCACCTCTGTATCTTTCGTATCAAGATCCACTTCGAAATAGAAATTATCATGCCCAATCAATCTTCCATTTCGAACAATCAACATCTCAATAAGAGCTGCCTGTTCTGTCCGAGAGATTCCAAGGACATCTCTATTTGCACCTTCAAATTCAACGACTTTTTGCCTACTCATGAGAATCTCAAGGTCTGCCAATCTGTCACGGAGTTCAGCAGCCTTCTCAAAGTTCATTTCTTCGGATGCGCTACTCATCTCAGTCCTAAGGATCTTGATAAGGTCCGCAGGGCGGCCTTCGAGATAGTAACACATCTGTTCAACTAGGGAGCGATATTCAGCTAACGGTACATGTTCCTTGCATGGTCCAGAGCACCGGTCCAGATGATAATCCATGCATTCGCGTTTTACCTTCGCAGGCTCTTTACACATGGCGATGGGTATGGATTTTCTAATAGTGTCCAAGAATCGCTCAAGTCGTTTCGTACTACCATAAGGCCCGTAATAATTCGCACCGTCTTTCTGTGCTTCGCGAGTTATCTCAAATGTTGGAATTGGTCTAGAGAGATCAACTCTAACCCATGCATGTCGTCTATCATCTTTCAAAGCAATGTTGTACTTTGGTTGGTGCTTCTTGATGAGGGTCTGTTCAAGGACTAGTGCTTCTCGTTCAGTGTTTGTGAGAATAGTTTCAAGGTCTCGTGCTTCTTGCATCATATCCCATATCCGACGATAAAGACCTGTCTTTCTCATATATGACCCAACACGCTTTCTCAGGAACTTGGCCTTTCCAATGTATAGAATCTTGCCTTTCTCGTTCTTCCAGAGGTAGACTCCGGGAGAATCTGGAAGGTCTTCGACCAAGGACTTGAGATCAGACATCAGCCATCAACTGTCTATGCTTTCAACTCCCAGATAAGGTTACCATAAATCAGTCATTCGGAAGGTACTCATGAGATAGAAGTCGATTTCTCAAGTACGATCTTTTGTACTTGGCATAATGTTTGCCATGGCAGACCGCCAACGAACAATTGCATCGCATTCTGCTCCTCTTGAGCATCCATAATAGGTGTACTCTGGACATGCGACGCAGGGGGAGGTCTCAGCTGGATATTGTGTATCAGCGGACCTCTCTAATCTTCTTAATTCAGCAACTCTCTTCTGAATCGAGTCATCGTTCCTACGTAAGTTCTTGTCGCATATGGCATAAGCCTCATCAATCCGTCCTAGATCCACTAGGGTCAAGGCAAGCTCTTCCCAAAATGGCATAGGCTTGGGATTGATAGCAACCGCTTTTCGAAGTGCATCTTCTGCTTCCCTGAGTCGACCTACGGAACGTAGGTATCGTCCCAAAGCAAACCAAGCGAGCACATCCCGTGGAAAAGTAGCTAATCTCGTTCTGAGGTCTGCTTCGTATATCGCACTCGATGTCTTTGTCGTTGAAGCCATTGTAGGCGTTGAGTCAGAAGACTCCTTTCGTTGTATCATTAGTCCAGTGTCCTCCCGGCGGACAGTGCGAACTGGTTGTCAGAGAGACACAACCATAAACGATTGTTCGAGAAGCCGTTATATACCGTGTGCGTATTGTATTCGCATATTAATATCGCCCAAAAAGAACGGCAATAATCCCTTTTATATAATTTAATTATTTATTATGTCCCATATAGTCATTTTTGATGGTTTTATTTCTTATTTTTAATAAATTGGAAATATGGTATCACTTAATCATTGTACATCTTGAAAAAGCCTGTAGATAATCCGACAAATCGTTCGACAAATCGAAAGTGGATGGCGCGTTTCTATACAATTTTCCTTTTTTGAATTTCAAGACAGACCTTTCCTAATTCACTTAAGGGAGCACTCGTGACATTCTTGCATGAGCGAAGTACCCTTTGATTGTCAAAAGGCCTTGGATTATGTTGATGAAATTTACAAAGAAACAGACAGACCAAGGATGCAAGATTATGCAGAAGCCACAGGTCTTGAAAGCTTCGAACCAGTGATTGAAGATGAGATATCTCGACTCTTCAAATTACTTCTGAATCTCACTAAACCAAAGAAGATCTTAGAAATTGGGATGAGCATTGGTTTTTCGACAACAGTCTTGGCACTTGCAGCGGAGAGATTTGGTGGAACTGTGACTACGATTGAGATTGATGAGTCAATAGTTGAAACAGCCCGAAGGGGCTTTGAGAGAGAGGGTGTGTCGGATATCATTGAGATTGTCCTTGGTGATGCAAGAGAAATCATCTCCAAGATGGACTCTGAAACATTCGATGTTGTCTTCCAAGATTCTTCAAAGCGCCTCTACCCTGTCATGCTTGAAGACTGTATTAGGGTATTGAAAAAGGGAGGACTCTTTCTCATAGATGATACGCTGTTTCCTGTCATAAGACATCCGGATAGGTGGAATGAATCTGATAGAGCAATTGACAAGTTCAACAGAAACTTACTGAAACTAAATACAATCAGCACGATTCTTCCAATTGGTGAAGGTTGCACTATTGCTGTAAAATTATGAATTCACCAGAGCATAAGGCTATACATGATCCCCCCAAAAAAAGGGCATTTGAAAACCATTTTTGATTGATTCAAAGAAGTTTTAGGAGAATGAATACATAATAAGAGTGGACGAGGGTGAGAAAGTTGAGAAAGCAGTGGGTCATCCCATTGTCGCTCATTGTGCTTGTGTCATCATCGACGCTATATCCTAATCTCTCAGTCGCTTTGTCTGAACAATTTAGTAACTTGAACAATGGACCATATGTGAACAATATAATCTATAAAATACTTGGTCAAGAGAGGATTGTGTCTGAGCTCCTGACTGGATCGATTGATATGAATCTTGGATACATAGATCCAATCTACTACTATTCCTCATTAGATAACGATCCTGATATAGACATTTACAGCTATTTGAGAAATGGTTATGGTTCTATAACTATAAACTGCGCCAAGTATCCATTGAATATTAGTGGTTTTAGACGTGCATTTGCATATGCCTTTGACAAGACCGCAGTCACCGATTTGTTTGAAGGTTATTCAATTGAGCATGATTCTCTTGTTCCGCAGGTTAATACTTGGTGTGCAGAGAATGAATTCGCATGGCACTACTACACGAATCAATCAGATCTTGGCAATCAGATTCTTGATAGCTTGAATTTCACTATTGACCCCGGAACCGGATATAGACTGACTCCAGAAGGATCAGCATTCGACATCTCAATAGACTACCATTGGGGGTCTCGGTTTGGAGGACCAATAGCACAGTTAGGCGTGGAAGCTCTTCAATCACTACATATTGATTCGAGGGCACATGAAGTTGATTTCAGTTGGATTGACGCATGGGGTTCATACCGCTACTCCTACGACATGGTCTTTTTTGGACATAGCTTTTATGATGATGATATTGAATGGCTGATGGATGAATTCTGGGGGGAGTCAGTTGGTGTTCGTGGCAAGAATCAATGTAACTTCAGGAATACAACCTACGACAACTTGCGGGACAGGCTTCTATACAGTGCAACCTACGAAGAAGTATACGAAGCCGCACTAGAGATGCAGAAAATATTGCACTACAATGTACCTCGACTTGTTGTATATGAGAACATATACATGCAAGCTTATAGAAACGATAGATTCACAGGTCATGTTCCAGACCTCTTGAGACAAATCTCTGGTCCCTGGACTTTGAGGAAAATCCACAAGCTTGATGGCACCCGAGGAGGTATTGTTCAAATAGGCACCTCTTATTGGGCAGAGAGCAACTTCTGGGTCACTTCGAATCCGACATCAACTTCCATACTTTGCGAGCTCTGGCCTTCACTATACTCGTATGCTCCGGACTTGACACCCTATCCCTATATTGCTGAAAAGATGCTCAAAGAAACTCATTCAGATAATCCCCAAGTACGAGAAGGGCATACTCGATTCACCATCGACATCATTAGGAATGCCACCTGGAGTGATGGGGTGCCTTTGACAGCAGAAGATGTGGCTTATACTATGACCTACATCATTGAGTCTGGTGCTTATGGAAATCCTGCAGCTGACAAATTGGGGAACATCGTAACAGCCCTTGCGCCAAATCCATACAGGTTTGTAATAGAGTTCTTCACCGAGTCGTACTGGCATTTCTCACATTTTGCCTACCAGTATATCATACCAAAGCACATCTTTATAGCTAACATTAGATATGATGAATGGAATACTTGGAACCCTGTGTTTAATGAACTAGAACCTCATGTGACATCAGGTCCGTTTGAACTTCATGACTTTGAGGTTGGAGAGTTTTACCAGCTCACAACCAACACGGAGTTTGCATACTTTGAACCGCTTACAACAGACCATCCAGTCATAACCCAAAATACTACATCAAATGGTGAACAAATGAATCTTATCGCTCCGATAACAACACTAGTGGTAGGATTTTCATCTGCAGTGATTTTTGTGATGGTAGCAGAGATGATTCGTTTCAAAATTAGAGAGCAAGATTAGCTCAAAGAACCATATCGAACATTTGGACCAAAAAGTGCGGCTCGCAAATGGTTACCTGTGTATGATTTCCAAACCTCACTAATCGCTTCGGGAGGACCTTGAGCTACAACTTCACCTCCACCATCGCCACCATCAGGACCCAGATCAATGACCCAGTCTGCAGTCTTGACAATCTCGAGGTTGTGTTCGACTATCACAATCGTATTGCCAGCATCGACTAAACGGTTAACAACTCCCAACAGAACATGCACATCTGAAGCTGAGAGTCCAGTGGAAGGCTCATCCATAATGTAGAGTGTGTTTCCAGTGGCTTTTCGTGCGAGTTCTGCAGCCAGTTTCATTCGTTGTGCTTCTCCCCCTGACAGTGTGGTTGCGGGTTGCCCAAGCTGGAGATATCCGAGCCCAACATCAACCAAGGTCTGGAGTCGATCTGCAATCTTTGGTATGTCACCAAAGAACTCCAGAGCTTCATCAATTGTCAGTTCAAGTACCTGAGTGATGTTCTTTCCTTTATATGTCACCTCCAGGGTTTCTCTGTCAAAGCGGTCACCCTTGCAGACATCACAGGTCATGAAAACATCTGACATAAAGTGCATCTCTACTTGGAGGACTCCACTGCCCTTGCACTTTTCGCATCGACCATCTCTTGTGTTGAAGCTGAAACGTCCAGGACCGAAACCTCGTTTCTTCGCTTCAGGCATCTTTGCAAAAAGCTCTCGGATTTCACCAAAGGTCCTAGTATAAGTCGCAGGATTACTACGAGGTGTTCGTCCTATGGGTGACTGGTCTACGAGGATTATTCTATCAATGTAATCAATACCATCGATTGTATCGTGATCGCCGGGGACCATGCTTGCCTTATTGATTTTCTGGGCTAAAGCTTTGTAGAGGGTTTCATAGGTTAAGGAACTCTTGCCTGCACCTGACACTCCAGATACACAAATCATTGTGCCAAGAGGGAAGTCTACATCGATATTCTTGAGATTATTAACACGTGCTCCATGAACTATGATTTTCTGACCATTCCCTTGACGCCTTTTCTCAGGTATTGGAATCTGCTTAGTTCCAGCAAGATATTGAGCTGTCAAGGATTTCGGATCAGCAAGGACCTTCGTCGGGGAGCCTTCAGCAACAAGTTGCCCGCCATTCACTCCTGCAAGAGGACCTAGGTCGATGAGGTGATCCGCTGCTGTGATTGTGTCTCTGTCGTGCTCAATGACCACCACAGTGTTGCCAAGAGACCTCAAGTGATAGAAGGTTTCAATGAGCTTGCCAATATCACGGGGGTGGAGCCCAATTGAAGGTTCATCGAGACAGTATAGAACTCCTGTAAGAGCAGAGCCAATCTGTGTAGCCAGTCGGATCCTTTGGCTCTCTCCACCTGATAGTGTCATGGATGCTCTGTCAAGACTAAGGTAGTCAAGGCCAACAGCAAGGAGAAAATTGAGACGTGCTCGTATCTCCTTTAGTACAAGTTCAGCTATCTTGAACTCTCGTTCAGTCAGTGAGATGTTCCTGAAGAACTCAGCCGCTCCTTCAATGGTCATGGATGCGATTTCGTCAATTGACTTACCAGCAACAGTCACAGCAAGACTCTCAGGCTTGAGCTTTCTGCCATTGCAAGCCTCGCAGTTAGTCTTTCGAGAAAATTCGTTCGCAATACGATTCGCCCACCAGCGTTGGTATGCTTTTTCACTACTCTTACCTCGGTCAAACATTCGTTCAAGCCATGGAACAATACCATACCATCTTCTTGTAATCTCCCAGGTCGACTCATCACCCTGATGGATATAATGGAGAGTGTACTCAGGACGCCCCCAGATAAGAGCTTCGGCTTGAGCTGCATCGAGCTCACTAAATCGGTGTTCTATAGAGAATCCGAGAAGCTCGCCTAGTGCATCAATTCGTTCAGTCCACCAAGAACGTTCTCCGGCATTGATACGTCGACTAATCTCATGGATTGTCATATCGTTGTCGGGAATTATGAGGTCAGGATCGATAGACATTGTCACTCCAAGGCCATTGCAGACAGGGCATGCGCCATCAGGTCTGTTGAAAGAGAACGCCTTTGGACCCAACTTCTCATATTGTATACCGCACTTTGGACACATCAACTGCTCAGCAAAGGTCAAGTCATCTGTGCCTTCTCGTGAAATAATCGCTCTACCATCACCTGTTTCGAGAGCGGTTTCTAGTGAGCCAATCAAGCGCTCTCGATTCTTTTGATTCAACTCAAGCCTGTCAACAACAACATCAATATCATGCTTCTTCCTGGCATCAAGATCGACCTGGTCGATGTCCATAATCTCTCCATCAACACGGACACGCACAAATCCGTTCTTGTGAAGCCCTTCTAGGCATTCCTCATGTTTTCCAACCTCGCCGCAGACGACAGGTGCGAGGATGTGAATTCGTTGCCCACCATTTTCATCAAGGAGAAGTCGTGCTGCAGACTCAGCAGTGAGTTGTTCCATAGGAAGACCGCATTCCACGCAATGAGCAATTCCTATGTTCGCATAGAGCAGCCTGAGATAGTCATGAATCTCTGTGCTTGTTGAAACTGTTGACCGGGGGTTCTTTGTTCTGCCCTTCTGTTCAATTGAAATAGCTGGAGGAAGACCTGTAATCTTCTCAACCTTCGGTTTATCGAGCCGACCTAGAAATCTTCTAGCATAGGAGCTAAGACTCTCAACATACCTCCTCTGCCCCTCTGCAAAGATTGTATCCAGGACGAGGGTGGACTTCCCAGACCCACTTGGGCCGGTTACAACTACAAGGCGGTCTCTCGGGATGTCTACATCAATTGACTTGAGGTTGTGTTCTTCAGCTTTACGAACACTGATATAGCCTGTCATTTCTTAGACCTCCCCTCGTTAGTAATTGGAGGCGCTGGTTGTTTAATAGAGGACACTTTGTTTGGAATCACAGGTTTTAGTAATCCTCGGAGGTATTGACCAGTATAGGACCTATCACATGAAACAATATCTTCAGGAGTCCCTTCTGCAACGAGATAACCACCATCATCTCCGCCCTCTGGTCCAAGATCAATGATCCAATCCGCGGTTTTTACAACATCCAATTGATGTTCAATAACGAGAACTGTGTTTCCAAGATCCACAAGCCGGTGCAGAACCTCTAACAGCTTCTTGATGTCTGCAAAGTGCAAACCTGTTGTGGGTTCGTCCAGCAGAATTAGTGTCTGCCCTGTTGCAGGTCTTGAGAGGAACTTGCTCAGTTTGATACGCTGGGCTTCACCACCTGATAGAGTAGTTGCGGGTTGTCCCAATTTTACATAACCCATGCCTACCTCGCATAGGGTCTCAAGCCTGCGATGTACTGAGGGAATACCCTCGAAGAACTTTACAGCCTCATCGATTCGCATATCGAGAATATCAGCAATGTTCTTTCCCTTGAATCGCACTTGAAGAGTTTCTCTGTTGTAACGCCGTCCTTTGCACTCACTGCACGTTACCTGAACTGGCGGCAAGAACTGCATCTCAATGACTTCTACACCTGCACCTTTGCAGGTTTCACAGCGGCCACCTTTTACATTGAAACTGAATCGACCTGGTTTGTATCCGCGTATTAGAGATTCAGGAAGATTTGAAAATAGGTCTCTTAACGGAGACCATAGACCTACGTAGGTGGCAGGGTTAGAGCGCGGGGTTCTTCCAATGGGACTCTGATCAATGACAATGACTTTGTCCAATTGTTCAATGCCTAGAATCTCATCAAACTTGCCAGGCTTAGCTTCAGCATTGTGGAATCGTCGAGCAAGTTCTCGCTGCAATGTTTCCACAATCAAGGAAGATTTGCCGGACCCTGAAACTCCAGTTGTTGCGATAAACATCCCGAGTGGTATTCGAATATTCAGATTCTTGAGGTTGTTATGCTTGCAGCCTCTTAACTCAATGAACCGCCCATTCAGTTGCCTTCGATGCTCAGGCACGGGTATCTTCTCTTCACCTCTAAGGTATCTCGCAGTGATAGACTTCTTCGATTTCAGAACATCATCAAGAGTTCCAGTGACTACAACCTCACCCCCCTCTGAGCCTGCGCCTGGTCCTAAATCGATGATATAGTCTGCTGTGCGTATAGTTTCTTCATCATGTTCCACAACGAGGACATTGTTTCCGAGGTTTCTAAGTCGTAGCAAAGACTTCAGGAGTCGTATATTGTCGCGACTGTGTAAACCAATTGATGGTTCGTCACACACATAGGTCACACCAACAAGATTCGACCCAATTTGACTAGCCAATCGAATTCTCTGTGCTTCACCACCAGCCAAGCTGGGAGCAGACCTATCGAGAGTGAGGTACTCAAGCCCTACGTCCTCTAGGAACCCAATACGTCCCATAATCTCGCGAAGAATGGGTTCTGCTACTGGTTTGAGCCTCGGATCAATCTTAGCATTCTCGAAGAACTCACGTAGAGCCTTGATTGAGAGATTGTTAATCTCTGTGATGGATTTATCATTAAAAGTGACAGCTTTTGATTCAGGTCTCAATCGTCCACCCAAGCAAACAGGGCATGTTTGCGTCGACATATACTTCTCTAGGATACGTCTTCCATAGTCCGATTTAGTTGTCTTGTAGAGCCGCTTTGCGCGTTCTATCCATCCCTCAAAGGGTCTCTGGAAGGTTCCCTTATATTGGACCTCAAATTCTGGATTGTCACCCTCCCATGTAGCCTCAAACTTTCTGCTACCAGACCCATGGAGAAGGAGGTCTTTCTGCTTCTTTGTCATGTCTTTCCAGGGGGTGTCCATGGTAAACCCATACTTTTGCACGACCTTATTGGTAAAGACACGTCTTATCTTCCACTGATCCAGCTCGAAAAGACCGTTGTTTAGTGAACGGTCCGAGTTTGTGATGAATAAGTCAGGATCGAACTCACGAATGACACCAATTCCAGTACAGTGAGGGCAGGCGCCCTGGGGAGTATTCCAACTGAAAATACGCGGTTCCATCTCAGGAAGGCTAATGCCGCATTCTACACAAGCGAATTGCTCTGAAAGTGTGATATCTCCTTCAGGTGTTATAATCGTGACAACCCTGTCAGCCATGTTAAGGGCGGTCTCTACAGCCTCTGAGATGCGACCTCGTTCAGACTCCTTCACTGCGATTCTATCGATGACGACCTCAATGGTGTGCTCAAAGTATCTGTCGAGTGACATTCCCTCTTCAAGTTCGGTAAGCTTTCCATCGACACGAGCTCGTACAAAACCCTTCTTGATGAGGTCTCGAAACTCTTTCCTATATTCTCCCTTTCTACCTCTCACGATGGGGGCTAGAATTATGATACGCGAACCTTCCTTGAGATTTAGAATACGGTCAACTATCTGTTGAGATGTCTGGGGTTCTATTTTCTTCTTACACTGAGGACAATGGGGTTCTCCCACCCTGGCATATAGGAGCCGAAGATAATCATAGATTTCTGTGATTGTTCCAACACTCGATCTAGGATTCCTACTCACGCTCTTCTGGTCAATAGAGATTGACGGTGAAAGACCTGTCATAAGATCAACTTTGGGTTTCTCAAGCATCCCCAGAAATTGACGTGCGTAAGGAGAGAGAGACTCCACGAACCTTCTCTGCCCCTCACTGTAGATCGTATCAAAGACAAGTGAACTCTTTCCAGATCCCGATAATCCGGTGACAACAGTGAGTGTGTTCTTTGGAATTGTGACATCAATATGCTTCAGATTATGCTCAGCAGCACCCATAACAATGATAGACCTAGGGCCATCTACCTCAGTATCAATGGCTCCATTGTTCTTATCTGCTGCTGAATTCACTATTCCATTCCCTCGATTCTCTTTCGGAGACCTGCAATCTGATCCCGAAGTTTTGCGGCTTTTTCAAACTCCAGATTTCTTGCAGCCTCCTTCATCTGCTCTTCAAGATCAATGATGTAATCAGCTAACTCATCGACCTCGAATGGATCAAAGTCATCAAGCCTCGTCTGGGTGGTCTTCTCTGGCGTCTTAATTCCTTCAGCTATATCCCGAATCGACTTGACTATCGACTCAGGTTCGATGCCATGCTCCTCATTATACTGAAGCTGATATACCCGTCTACGATTGGTTTCGTCAATAGCTGTCTGCATCGCTGTTGAAACATGGTCCCCATACAAGATGACCCGGCCATTCACATTCCGAGCAGCACGGCCCATTGTTTGAATGAGAGCCCAGTCAGTCCTAAGGAATCCTTCCTTGTCTGCATCTAAAATTGCTACAAGACCCACTTCAGGAAGATCCAATCCCTCCCGTAGGAGATTGATTCCCACGAGAACATCAAACTTACCTTGACGTAATTGACGTATTATCTCGATTCGTTCGACTGTTCCGATATCTGAGTGTAGATATCTTGCCTTAACTCCTGCCTCGACAAGGTACTCACTCAACATCTCAGAGGTCTTCTTTGTGAGTGTTGTGACAAGGACACGGTCACCCATATCAACAGTCTTGTTGATCTCACCTAGCAGGTGGTCCACTTGTCCCACAACTGGTCTTACTGTGATTGCAGGATCAAGAAGTCCTGTAGGCCGGAGAAGCTGTTCCACAATCTGTTGACTCTTCCTACTCTCATATGGACCAGGAGTTGCACTTGTGTATATGACATGTTTCATGTACTTCTCGAATTCATGGAATTTCAGTGGTCTGTTATCAATTGCAGAAGGTAGTCTGAAGCCATAATCGACCAAGTTCTGTTTTCGAGATAAGTCACCATTGAACATACCTCGAATCTGAGGGATCGTCATATGGCTCTCATCAATAATCATCAGAAAGTCATCAGGAAAGTAATCAAGAAGGGTGTATGGTTTCTCACCCTCAACACGTCCATCAATATATCGGGAATAGTTCTCGATTCCCGAACACATCCCTATCTCTCTGAGCATCTCAATGTCGTACATGGTTCGTCTCTTGAGTCGGTCAGCCTCCACAAGCTTACCCTGTTTCTTGAACCACTCAACACGTTCTTGCATCTCCTGTTCAATTGGCTCAAGGGCTTTTATGATAGTTTCATGTTGCGCGATGTGATGTTTAGCTGGGAACAACTCAATCCAATTAGGTTCATACAGTCTTTTAGCTGACAGTCCTTCCAAAACAGTGAGCCGATCAACTCGATCTCCATCTAATTCAATTCTAATGCTATTCTCTGAGCCTGCAGGGTAGACATCAATCACATCACCACGAACCCGAAAAATACCAGGTTTGATCTCCATATCATTTCGCTCATATTGCATAGCCACTAAGCGTTCTAGGATCTCTCGCCGGTCTATCTGGTTTCCTCGCTCTAGAAACATCCTGAAATAATCATACTCACTCGGGTTTCCTACACCATAGATACAGGAAACTGAGGCCACGACAATAGTATCTTTTCGAGACCTCAAAGAATGAGTTGCTGAATGGCGAAGTCTCTCAATCTCCTGATTGATGTCTGTTTCCTTCTCTATGTACATGTCCTTACTGGGAACATAGGCCTCAGGCTGGTAGTAATCATAGTAACTGACGAAGTACTCTACTCCTGCATCAGGAAAGAATTGTTTGTATTCTGAGGTCAATTGAGCAGCTAGGGTCTTGTTGTGGGAAATGACGAGTGTGGGCATATTATATGCTTCAATGACGTTTGCCATGGTGAATGTCTTGCCAGATCCAGTGACTCCGAGAAGAGTTTGATGTTGGAGTCCGCTCTCGAGACCCTCCACTAGTTTTTGTATAGCTTGAGGTTGATCGCCAGTGGGTTTGAACGGAGCCTCCAGTTTGAAATCACTCATCTGTTTTGACCTCGACCATTCAGGTCTGCACACACCTGACTGTAAGTAACCTTTACGGTACCTGCCACGCCTCGATATCGCTCCGTGGAAAACGCTTGTACAAGGGTTTTCTTAGACCTAGAGATACTTTCCAATGTACTAGCCAGACCGAGAGAGATAGTCGAAACTAACAGGAGGAGCACTGTCAACTCGAGTACTCGACTGGCACTTCTATTAATCTTTGAAGCTCGGTTCTTCCGAGATACACTATGTTTCTCAACTTAGGCGACTTCTTTATAGGACAAGAATCTTGAGGGCAAACAGTGATTGCACTTGAGTAGCTATGTCTGGACCCGCGTCTTCCTCCCAATAATCATTGGATTTAGCGTCACATTCCTCTTTTTATTCATCTTGTTTGAAACATTGGACCTTTCAGAATATGTTTGGCCAATCCTATTCCCAATTCTAGGAGGCACATTTGGATTAATGTTGTTTACGTTTTGTATAGTTGGACTTGTATTGAGTAAAGGATGTAATGTACCAAGTGATCAAGAAATGGTCCAGCACGCCTTTTATCCACCATATTCTGGATATGACACTACATCAACTGAGTATCCGACCCATGATAGTGTAATAACTGGAGCTGTCTATGTTATACCGTTGTATTGTCCTCATTGCATGGACAAGCTTGAGCTTGGCAAAGCCAAATGGATAGGTTCAAACGAACTTACATGTCCGAGTTGCTATCGCGTTATCCAGATTGGTGTGCGAGAGAATTTTTGATTGGAGGAGATTAGACACAAATGAATGATGAACAGAAATGGAACACAGAAGACTGGCTCACCAATGCCAAGCGAGTTCTTGAATGGGTTTCAACAATAGATCAGAATCAACCACTTATGCTTCTTGTTAGACACTCTCACAGAGATACTCTCCAGAACCATGATGAGATGATGAGTGGGGGTCTGACTGAGCTAGGTAAGAGGATGTCTTTTGAACTTGGGAAGAGAATAGATCGAAAGGGAAAGATGCACATCTTCACGAGTTTCGTTCCTAGATGTTTCGAAACTGCAGAAGCTATTGCTGCAGGATTCAAGGAGCAAGGCGGAGAAGTAATTGATATTGATTTACTTCCATCGCTTGTGGGTCCTCATATCATTGAAATGGAAGTCTGGACAAATCTTCATCCAGATGGAGGGAATGTCACTGATTTTGTAAACAAATGGGTGGATGGGGATTTTGGTGAAAGAATGGAACCTTTTATTGAATACCAAGATAGATTGCTGACGGATACAGTCAAGAGATTGTTCAGCAACAGAGAAGCCAGCACCTATGTTCATGTCACACATGACCTAGCTATGATGTGCGCAAAGAGGATTCTACTAAAGAGAACTCTATCAGAAAGAGATCGAGAGCCATTTCTGGGAGGGCTAGGTATAACACTAGCAAGTCCAGGGGCTATCATTTTCGTTAGTGGAGAAGAATTACCCATTTCAATTGAATGAGTAATCGATATAACATAGCTAATGAGGAGCATACCTTCTCTCATAGGTCTCTGAAGCTCCAACTGATGCTACAATTCCACTAAGAATAACTAAAGCAGGTCCAATCAATAGACCTGACCATAGGAATGGGGCAACTATACCCAAAATTAAGAGGCGGATTCGTTTACCACGTTGCTTTTTCCAACCATCAGTTAAAACAATTCTCAATGTGTAGAATCCCAATAGAATTGGAATAATACCGAAGATTGCAGTGATTATGAGTTGGGCATTTATCGCTGTTAACGAGGCAACTATCATCTGATAGAAAATGGTTATTCCACTACCAAAGAATAGCAATCCTCCAAGGACACCTAGCCATGAAACCGTGCTTTCTAATTCCAATAAATCACGCCTTCTGCTTAAGAGATAGCCTATACCTAGCAGGACACTTATGATCATTGGAGCAAGTATCAATACCAAGCTCTGACCATTCCACTGATGGATTATCATCACATCAAATGGCACAAGTAGCCATTCATCGAAGGTAAAGGATTCCACATAACCGAGAGCAACAGAAAATGGACCGCTTTCATCTTCTTCAAAGACAGCAAAATAATAGTCACCAGATACTACGACTTCCATGTCGATATCAATAAGTGCATAGAAACTCGTAGGTGTGAATCCTTCGTACTCAGGAGTTGCTGGTTCACTTTCGAAAATCATTACACCAGCAGATTCTGGAACTTCTAGAAATGCAGGAATTGAACTTGAATTTGTGAAACCAGGACCCATTAATGCGATAGAGGGTTGAAACGCATTTGGATCTGTAATGATAGGAATTGAGAGCAATATTCTGATTCTTTCTCCGACATCCATCTCAAATCCAAAATATCGAGGCTCTGCACCTTTATGTAAATCAGAATAGATCACCCAGCTCTTTGTAGGGTCTTCGATGAAGAACGCAGTTTCCAATGTTTCACCATCTTGCGTAGAAATTGGTACATGGGCTGCAATTGGAGGTATCACAAGGAACAATGTGAGAAATATCGTAAGTCCAAAAATTAGTCGGCTCATGTTGAAGGATATTAACAATTGTTAATATTAATTTTCTGCTTTGTTCGTTTTTCGCTGCAAAAGAATATTTACTTCCACGAGAAGATTTGCAAAGTGGTTGGAACATCAAATGAGGTTTATCGACATCAAGTTCTCGCAACGGAATGCCAAACCAGGGGATTGTATAAGCGGTGTGGTTGTTGTGGAAACTGACAAAGCGTTTGAGTGTAACCGAGTCATTTTGAAGCTCAAAGGTAAGGAAAGAACCGAGATGGGGTCAGGCGACTCAAGGATAACTGATGATGTTATACATCTTCAAGGGAAGATTGAGCTATGTGAAGCAACTGAGATTCCTATTGGTAAGAGTGAGTTCCCGTTCAAGTTCAAATTAGACAACGAGCTTCCGCCGACTTATTCTGGGTATGGTGGTTTCATTGAGTATAGTGCGGAAGCTGTTGTGGAGATGGATTGGGCAATTGATCCAAAGATGACAAGACGATTCAGAGTATTGCCAATCCAACCTGCATATATCCCTGAAGCAGATGGCTACAATCCAATGAACAAAGATTTAGATGTTCTTCATGTTGAGCTACTAAGTGATATTCTAAGAATGAAGCAGGGTCTTCCAGTTCGGTTTATGGTAGATGAACATTCACGTGTGAATGGAGTACGTTTAGAGATAAGGAGAAAAGAACACATCAAGTGTCGGAGTAGAAATGGTACTCATGACGTTGTCATAACAAAGAAGTTCATCCCTCTTACCACTGGAGACTTTCATCGTTGGAGAGAGGAAATAATGGGAAAGGGATGGCAGCGTGTTCCTTTCGAATCAAAGCTCGTGAGAACATCGTATTTTCTCAAAGTTGTTCTTGAGATGAAGTGGGAACTTGACCCGAATGTATCTTTCAAAATTAGAATTTCAGGTGAGAAGCCAGAAGAAACAGTTAATGATATTCTTGAGTCAATAGAACTCGATCTTGGTTTTATCTAGATACTGGAAGAAAACCCTATTTGGTCTCGAGTAGAATTAGAGATAATTGGTTGGCTGAGTCAGACATGAGAGAAGTAACAATCCATACTGAGAAAGACAATTTTGTTCCAGGCGACCTAGTCAGTGGACATGTCATGATAGCCACTGACAAGGATTTTTCATGTAATAGAATTATTCTGAAGGTTCGAGGAAAGGAATATACACACTATCAAGCAGGAAAGGTCCATATTAGTGAAACTCATGAGTTTCTACATAAAGACATTTCAATCTGTGAGGGAGGGGAATTTTACTCAGGGAATACACGATTCGAGTTTGAGTTCAAGCTTCCCGAAAACATACCTCCGGTCCACATAGGCTTTCGTGGTAAGATTGACTATACTATTGAAGCAGTCATCGAGATTGACCGAGCATTGGATCCAAAATCAAAGATTCAGCTTAATGTAAAATCAAAATTACCACAGTACATCCCTGAACCTGTTCCAGAGCCATTACCAATTGGAAAAGAAACTGACAATCTCCAGGTTGAAATTCCTACAAATATTCTCAGACCCAAAAGGGGATTTGAAATCCGATATCTAGTGATGGAGAGGTCTCGAATAAAGGGACTTCGAATAGAAATTCTACGTCGTGAAGATATTATCTGCAAAGGTAATAAATTGGACTCAAAAATTGGGATCACTGAGAAACGTATACCACTAACATCGAATGATTATGGTCGTTGGATTGATGAAACAATACATTTTGATTGGCTTACAATGATTCCTTTTGCGGGTAAACTCATCAAGACTTCACTGCTTCTAAAGGTGGTTTTGGAAGTTGGATTGTCCATTGATCCGTTTGTTGAGTTTCCATTGCAGACTTCCGGCGAGAAACTCAGAGATGACCTTCGCATTGACTCCACGGATATGGAGTTTGAATGGTAAATAGTACATAACCTCGTGAGGGGCAACCCAACAAACGTAAATAAAGACTGAAGGTTCACAACTTTTCATCTAAAGGGTGATTTAATGGTCCGACAGATTACGTTGGATTATCTCTTTCGTGAAAAAGGGAATAAACTGGTAGTTGATACAAATGAAGCAGCCCTTGCAATGGCATTCATTCTAGCCGAATCAAACAAGAAAGGGAAAGCAAATCTCAAGTTCCTATCACCTGTGTCTGTACCTTTTTGGATAGTCCAAATATCAGACACCAACTCTATTGTTCTCTCAGCAATTGGTGAGTCAACAATAAAGATGGAGCTAAGTGAGGACACTGCATCTGGACCTGTCCGGCGGATATTAAGTACTGAGATAACCAGATTCGAGGACATTCCTCCAGGAGTTGAGAAAGCACTCCCGTTGCTACGAGATGTGGTACCAAAAGTCCATCAAATTAGAAATGTCCAGGAGCCAAACCTCTTTGTTGCTCAGGGAAATCGTGTAAGAGAGGTTGATCCAAACGAGAAACTTAACCTGCTGGATTTGAAGATTGACTCACAGCTTGCTCTTACTGTCAGCGAAGACTTTCAGAATCTGATTGAAGGTGCACGTCAGCGGCTTGGTACGATGGAAGGACTTCAGAAGATTACCAAAGAAAAACTCACCGACCAAATCAAAGTAATGGAAAATGTAATGGCTGCAGAAATGAGCCGTTGGGAAAAACGTCTCAATACACATGAGGACTCATCTCGACTTCGGATCGAAAAAATTCAGGATCGCATGTCTGAGAAAGTATACAGTCTGAAGGACAAACTCCAGAAGGACAGAAGAGTCATCTTAGCAGAGTTTGTTAGAGATAGCGTCGAGCTTGAACGGTTCTTTAACCAATTGATAGAGGATATAAAATCCACACGTGAAGCATTGAGTCAGCTTGAACTTGAAGATGCAATCGAGAGATATAGAGTCCTCGTCGATGAGCTCTCAGTAACTGTACCAACATATACCGATGTCATTGACTCACTCAATGATCTTGCTGACGCAGCTATTGGACGTGTTGGAGATCTAGAGTCCAAACTTCAAGAAGACATCAATAAAGAAGAAGAATTGGTCAATACTCAAACCAAAGACCTTCAAGCAAAGTTAGAGGAATTGCACGACGAAAAGAATGCAAAGGAGCTTGAGTTCAAGAACCTTCAGAAGCAAGTTATTGATGCAATTGAGAAAATGGATGGAATTGTCGAAAAGCGTGTTAAATCATTACAACTTGAGCTTAAGAACATTCAGAAACTCACACTTGAAAATGACTCGATTAAAGGTCTAGCACCTTTAACTTTAATGAACATCCAGACATGGGTTGCGACATATACCTCAGGAAATCCTATCGTATTCCCACCAATCATCATGCCAGAGGATCGATTCGGTCTACCTTATACGCACCGTCCACTTGATGATAGGCTAGAAAGCTTCGTTCGAAAGACTGTGAACAAGCAGATGAAGGACAGTGCGTCCTTCAAAACATCATTTCATGTGGCTTGCGACTCTGGTAATGTGCTTCAGATCCCAAATTCCATCAAATCATTCCAAAAGGGAATTGATGACATTTGGAATAGACAATTGTTGAAAGAAGGAGTTCGTGATAAATTAGAACCACTCTACACAAAGCTCGTTGGTAAATGTCCTGAATGCAAAGCAGAAATCACTGCAACCTCAAAGTTCTGTCCAGAGTGTGGAAAATCACTCAAGTAGATTACTTATCACTGAAGAAGTAGTCCAGGGGAAGTGTAGTACCAAACGCAGAACCCAGTTTCAGTAATGATTCGCTTCGTATTGGCAAGCTTGGATGTTTTGTAAGTGAATAAACAATTCGCATTGGAGTTTCATCAACGTGGATATGGACTTGCGCAGAACTAGCGAGAGTCCTTCCAACTGGAGGATATTTTTTGTGAGTGTTATTGATACGGGTTGAAATCAAAGTGACTAAATTATGTCTTAGAGTGAATGCATTGATTCTCGCAGCTAGATGAGTCATCTGCCTTGTTCGTTCAGACTCCAAACCTTCGTTGATAAAGAGGTCAATTAAACCTGGAAGGATTAAGATTTTTGCAGGTATTCGCTCAAAGAACTCATCGAGATGATTGATGACAAGGTCATAGGTCTGAGTTGAGTTGAATGCTCGTGAGATATAGATCATATCCATAACGCTTTCTGGCTCAAGACCCAGTTGGAAGGAGAGGTCCCTTAGCTTTACCATATCCACCACATTCGAACTATCTATCATGATTGTTGGACTTGAAAATCCTCCACTAGTAAGAGGAAGTTGCGCATGTACAGCAGCTCTTAGAAGGTCAGTGTGAAGACACTCAGAACCATAAAACAAGTAGACAAGACCCCTCTCAAAACCACCATCAAGTAGACTGTCGAGAGTAGGGATCCCTGTCTTGCACATGATTCGATGAATCTTATCAGCAGTCTGGAAGGGCGTCAGTAGCATTTCAGTCAATCCCAATTCTCTTCTCATCCATTAATGGTTCAAAGCAGGTCTAGAGAGATTCGATAGAAAGATTTGCAGTCTAACGTGACTGAATGAGCAGTGACGACCATTCGTGAGTTAGCTTTATCACATTTCTATGGGACTTTAATAGGAGTGATGGATTACATTTTTGTCGCAATATTACTGTAGATGGAAAACTCTATGTAAAAGAGAAGAACCTACGAATTCTTTCTGCGTGTCTACCCAAGAAGATAATGTGATGATTTGCTAGAGAGCGTTCTAAGAAATAGTCTACGGATTCATTCATTCTAACACGAATCTGTGTTCGACAACCTGTCTCGTTCACTAGGTTCTCAATGATCTCACCATCAGAAACCCAATACTCGCTCAAGTCCTCTCCAAATACTTTGAATATTGTGACTGGTTGATGTTTGAAGGTTCCACGTATTCCGATACTTAGTCCTGTTTCAAAATGAGAGGTGATCTCATAGCTTTCTGCTAGTGTTGTGGGGAGTGTGCAGTGAGCGAATACAGCAGTGTTTTCTACTTTATCAACATGGGTGACATTCGACATAAAACCAATTTGTCCAGTGAGCATATGTCCCAACATCATTGTGAAAGTCGCAGGAATATCGCCCTCGCAACCAGCAGTTGATTCCTTCAAGTCATTAAGAAGAGAAAGCGCAAAACAACCCGAAACTCTTGTTTCCATGAGAAGATTGAAGCATTCAACAGTGACTGCGTTCAATTCATGTTCATACGTCAATTTATTCAGGGCTTGAGCCACTAGCCCTGCCTTACGAATTTCATCATCAGAGGGGGTACATAATGTGGATGACCTTTTGAATGAGTCTGAGTATTCTGAATTTCCAGTTGATTTTACAGCCTCTATGAGTGTATCTAAAGGTAGTTGCTTTATGGACAAACCCCAACGTTTCTTTACCTTGTCAGGGCGGATTATCGATGCTATAAGCCAAGAGGAAGGTTGACCAACTATACCTAGTGAGCTCTCTCTTAGTTTTGTAAGGATCTCAGCAAAATTGGACCAATCAGAGATCAGCTGGACAAGCTCAGGAAGTGTAGAATGAATTATCCTAGAGTTGGTTTCTTGTTGCTGGAGGTATGATCTAATCTCCATTGCCGCTGGAAGGGAATTACGAAGATCATAGCTGAGAATAATAACTGGTTCGGGCAAAGGATGTTTTGCCAAGAAGTTTCGAACATCATTCTCAGTGCCGCCAGTTCCAATTAATAGATAGTTTCTCTCAGTAGAAGATTCGAATTTGTAGTCTTTTGGATCAATGATCTTTACCTTGGTGGTGGACAACTCTGCGAGCACCTCATCCCTTACATCTTTAGGTGAGATGGGTGAAAAGAATGGGATTATTCTTATTTCCATGAAGTAGGTGAATAGATGATACTGCTTTATTGTTTTGGTAAGAGAACGAAATGTAAAGAAATGTTAATATCTGATGATTCGAAGACAAGCAGAATATGCATCCCACAGTTCTTGATCATTTGGTGTGAGTGGGATTAATCTCTGGAGCATATCAAGTACTTCAGGATAAGCATCTCTCAAAGTATAGATTGTTACTGATTGATGCAAAGCATGTGTGTCATTCGGATCTAGCTCTAATACCATTCGAAAAGCACGTTCTGCGTCAACTAACCTTCCCATATGTTTGAGGAGATCACCCCAAATAGACCAAGTCCATGCATTTGATGTATCGATATCTAGAGACCTCTCAATAGCCTCTTCAGCATCACTTACATTGTCTGACAACATATAGACCAAGGCAAGTGAATTCCACATTGTTGTATTCTGAGGTTCAAGCATCATAGATCTCAAGCATGAATATTCAGCACTAACCACGGACTTCGCTTCTTCAGAATCATCAGACCTATGTATCGCTTCTTTGAAATGTCCTAATATATTCTCATTCTCAATCTCCAGTCCTGACAATCTATCGACACGTCCAGCTTTTCCTATGACCTCCATTATGGACCATCATAGTAAACCTTCGCCAATTCTATAAGCAGTGCAAGCCTCCGTCTCTCTTTATCAATGACTTCTTCATGCATCCGCTCGCTCTTAGGCTGTTTAATCTCTGTTGTCACTTTATCTTGCATCCTGCAGTCTTCATTCAACTGCAATTCTTGGTATGAAACAAATATATTCAAAATATACGTTTAACACATTGAACATCCCAAAACTCGAATTAATAGGTAAAAGATTCCAAAATTGTTTGCGTTCATTTTTAATGATATATGAAACTTTATTTTTCATTTTTGGGGAGTCATAAATAACTTTGAGTTTATCAAGAGGATAAAAGTGCAATAGTAAGAGAGAAAATTCAACGATATGTATCCAGAAGTTCACTAATCCTCTCTAACGCATGTTCAAGATACTCTTGCTTGCTTCCGAATCCAATGCGAATAAACCCAGGTGTATCAAAGTGGTCACCAGGTGAGATTAGGACACTCTTTTCATTCAGAAGTCGATGAACGAAGTCAAGCGAATTAATACCATCCTTGAGCTTGATGAAACAGATAGCTGCAGCCTCAGGGGCTAGTCCTGACAGCAGATCGGAATTTGAAGCAATCCATTTCTCCATGACCATCCAATTCTCACTGACCACCTTCCGAGTACGTTCTTCAATCATAGACTGAACTTTGGGCTGCAAAGCAATTGTTGCTAACCAGTCGCTTGTCTTTGTCGGGCATATGGTCGTATAATCAGAATAAGTCCATAGTTCCTTAGCAACCTCAGGTGTCGGGCAAACAATCCAGCCTATTCTGAGACCAGGTAGACCATAAGCCTTGGATAGGCTTGAGGTGATGAGAGTCTTATTATAGAGGCCATGCATTGATGGAGCTTTGTTACCCTGAAGCTCAGCACCACGATAGATTTCATCTGATGCAACCCATACATCATGTTCACCAGCAATGTCAATGATGGCATTTAGATCACCCTCTGAAAGGATTTTACCTGTGGGATTGTTAGGAGTGCATATAGCAATAGCAGCAGTCTTCCTTGAAATCGTAGCCTTTAGGCCTTCAATATCAGGAGTCCACTTGCCATTGACCATCTCGAGCTTGAAGGGTATCACCTTCCCGCCAAGGTTTTTCCATATGCCGCCAATCTGCATATAGTTTGGAATCATGAAGATGAGCTCATCATGCTCTGGACTTTCTCTATGCAACCACCATGTTACCAAAAAGTTGGCTTCAGCCCCTCCAGAGGTTGCTAGAATGTGTTCAGCACTAGTTCCAGGATAATGATAAGATATTGCTTCACGAAGTTGAATAGTTCCATTTGTTTGAGAGTATCCAAGTTGAATCTCTAAGAGTTGGTTTTTCAAATCCTGAGTTTGAAGTAGTTCATTGATGCGGAGTGGTTCGACTCCACTTTCACTCAGGTTGTACTCAACACGATGTTCCCATTCAGACTGGAAACGTTCAAGCTCAAAGCGTTCAAGTTTCAAATACCCAGACACCCAAAGTCTTCATTGGTAGAGCACCATAAGAACCCTGCTCTCGAGCCAAATTTCGGATTCACAAGCTAGGGTGAATTCATAGAAGAATCGATATCAAGGATAGGAATCACATGTCGTTGGATATATCCAGTTTCAGAATCATAAGTCACACTCTTGAGAGTGCTTTCAAATTCGGGTGCAATCAACTCTTCATCGAATGCGTGCACAAGAAGAATGAGTTGTGCTCCAGATCCATGAATAAAGAGAGTAGCAGTCTTTATGGTGTCTGAAAGAGCCAGCCGTTCTATCCCCTCCATGATATCATTTGTAATTTTAACTGCAGACTCGTAGACAACATCCGCTTCTGAGAGACCTCGGGTGTCATAGACGATAAAGGATGCAACTCTTGCATTGACTTGTGTCCCCATGAATCTTAGTACATTAACAAGGGTATAAAATCACCAAGAAAAACAAGCTTATAGAAAATGACAATGAGAGTGCCCGCGATATGAGCAGGCACAACCTCATCATTGATTGATCTGAATGGCTGATGCTACGACCTCTACTTGTTATAGAGATATGCATAAGCCAATGCTTCTGTACTTTGAAGCTTCTTACCATAGTGCAGTTTTTTCTTATCGGTTTTTGCAAGTGCCATTACACTTCACCTCCATTCATGCTCATTTTATTCGAGCAAAGTCGTAGTACAGGGAATCAAGCGTTCTGAGTCTCGGATTTCTTTTCCCTCGTTTTGCGAAGGACTCGTTGTTCGCTGCACCATCAGCCATTTTTGCTGCATCTCCTCCAACTGTGCCAATCACACACGAACTCTTACAGTTATTATGTAATTTGTAATAGTATTACATATAAAAGTATTACGGTTACCAATATAATGTACTATAATTAAAAAAAGACCATAGGAGAAAATCTTTAACTATTGTTAACTATGATTAGATGTGATTCAAATGCTGCTACGTCAACAAAATGTGTGTTTGAATGTTGGAGAAGAAGCTCCTGATTTCGAGTTACCTGATCAGGATGGCAAGATGATACGTCTTTCGGACTACCGAGGGAAGCATAATGTCCTGTTGGCTTTGAACCCTGGTGAACTCAACGATTCCTGTAAGAACTATCTTCTGCTATATAGAGATAGTATAATGAAATTCAAAGAATTGGACACACAAGTCTTGGGCATGAACATGGACTCCATATCCAAAAACAGGAAATGGGTAAAAAGTCTTCGCGGTCTTGGGTTTCCGGTTTTATCAGATCATGATCCTCCAGGAAAAGTTACCCTAAGGTACGACTGTTTTGTACCAAAGGAGGGTTATGGGAAGAGAGGTATCTTTGTCATCGATAAGAAGGGAATTATACGTCATATTGAAGTCCAGTCTAGCGATGCAGGAGCATGCCCAGATGTATTTCAGATGCTGAGCACTCTTCAATAAGACTGGAATCAAGAAAGGATGTACGGGTTGATGAAATCCGTCTATCTTCAGAAGTCACCCTCTTCTTGCAGAGTCTTTCGCACACCGGTACAAATAGAGCTATACTCTGTTAGTTTCCATTGACCGGCATTGTTCTTTTGGAGCTGTACTGGAGTGTCCATATCTTTGCCACCACTATCGATGAAGATCTTTAGGCCCTTGCCATGTTCCTGTTTCTTGGTGACAGTCATGATGAGGTGGTTATTATCAATCTTGTAACCATTCTGAGGAGTTCCCCCAACATAAGACCGGGCAATATTCTTGTTCTTCTGAAACTGACCAACGAAATATTTTGCACTTCTTCCTAACTTCAGACCTGATGGAGACCCACTGTCTTCAACACAGTCTTTCTTTGATACTACTACAGTCATCATCGCATCTGCGAGGTCAGGATTTTTCTCAATATTGAGGGCAGCAATTAGATAATACATGATCGTGTTCTCTGGTTTTCCTACATCCTTCTCCCAATCGGATTTGAACTTGGAAAACGATGAAAGCATTTTCATAGTAACCTTCGTCATTACAAATCACTCCGATTCGTATTCTTACACCCCTCAAAAAGGTTAGGTGATTATACTATATCCACAAGAACACAGCCATCTCTGACAAGTCCCCAAGCAAGGAATTCTAGCTGACTCCATCTCTCAAAAGCGATAGATAGTAACCCTTTCAATTTACTGAAATAAAGAATGAGCACTATTCCATGAGTAACAATGAGGATGTTTTTCTGATGAAACATAATGTCTATTTTCTTGACAGCATCCTCGAATCGTTTTAGTGCGTCAGCTCCAGATTCCCAACCAATGACATTTTCCTCCAGATTGGTGAGCGTTCTTCTAACTCGATCTCGATATTCTTCATTCGTCAATTTACCTTCATGTTCTCGACTAAGCTCATCAAAGCCAGAGATTTGATACATTTGGATATCAAGTCCTTCAGCAAAAATCTCAGCAGTCTGTCTTGCTTTAGGTTCGCTTGAGTGTATGATTCCATCAATTGCGCTGAGTTGATCAGACTTGGCTAGCTCTCGGGTCAACAAGATGCCCTCATTTGTAATAGACCACTCACGGACTGGTATAGACAATTCTATCTTAGTTTCTGCATGTCTAAGAAAGTAGAGAGAGTTAGACAATCTGATTCCTCCATCCACGTTATAGGGAATTTGTATTAGCTGAAGTAATATATGACTTCAAAAGGGGTGAGCGTCAATGAAGAATCAGTTGGGTGTGGTACTAATGGATGTAAAGTACCAAGATTCTTCGCGGACGCCCACCTCGTTTTCCTATGATGTTATGCTACTAAAGGATTCTCATAATCATAAAAACCGAAAAAGAATGGTATTTGTAGCAAGATAGGACATTGCTAACATTAAATCGCTAAACGCCAATCTTCACAACTGATTCAAACTCACTCACAACATAGATTTTGTCTACTGTGACTCTCATGATGGCGCAATCCTCTGAACTCACAAACTCAGTCAAAGCTGGTTGACGCTGCAGCAACATGGATACATATTTTTCACGTTCATTTCCAGTCATATCTTTTGCAGAACCAACGATTGTTATTGATGTAGTATCATTGAAGTCGCTGGCTTGTGTATCTCGGTCATCAATCATGAGAGTGACTCTAGGATTTGCTATCATATTCTTGTATTTCAGTCTCTGACGCATGGTCGCAAATACAAGTTCTTTCAAATCCTCACTTATAGCAAACCCAACAAGACAAGAGTAGGGTTCGTCTTTATTTGAAGTCCCAAGAACCGCGATGCTCTGAGAATCGAGCACCTTGTTAATGCGTTTCTTTACTTCTGGGTTTATCTCCACGATGATTCCTCCTAACAAAGTGGAACAATATGTAAGATGAATCCTTTGGAATAGACTCATCCGAAGATTGATAACAATTGTTAATGAAGATTGGAATGTGAATGTTATGAGAGTTTTTCCACAGTTGAAAGCAGAGAATCTCAATCGTGAGATGATAGAGATACCATCCCAACTTCGAGGGGAGATCAACATTGTAATGGTTGCATTTCAACAGTGGCAACAAGGATTAGTAGACAGTTGGGTTCCATTTTTGGAATCATTGATAGAAATCCATGAGAATATGGATTATTATGAGCTTCCAACCATCCGAAAGATGAATGTGCTCTATAGGCGGTTCATCGATGGAGGAATGAGAGCAGGAATTCAGTCAAGAGGTACGCGAGAGAGGACAATCACACTATATATCGACAAAGATCCCTTCAAAGAAGCTCTGGATATTGTGACAGAGGAAACAATCTACGTGTATTTGATTGATAGAGAGGGAAAAATACTCTGGGAAACACAGGGAGGTTTGTCTGAAGAGAAGGCAGAGTCTCTTGAAACTGCCCTTGGAGATATTTTAGGAACTAAATAGTAAGATTTGATACAGTTTTTTCACTCTGAGGAAATTACAATGTATAAAATTCTGGTTCTTGGTTCAACCGGATATGTTGGTTCAAGGCTTGTTCCAAAATTGCTTGATAAGGGATACAATGTACGCGTTGGTTGGAGAACAAGAAGCAAACTATTGGTGCAAACTTGGATAAACCACACGAATCTTGACCCGGTTCGTGTTGATGTTTTCAACCGCGATGAATTGGAACATGCTATGGAAGGTTGTGATGTTGTTTACTACCTAATTCATTCAATGTATTCAGGCAAGAACTTTGAAGAAATGGATAGAACAGCAGCTAGGAATATTACGTCACTCGCAGATGAACTTGGAACCAAGAGAATAATTTATTTCAGCGGTCTTGGCAAAGTGGAAGACAATCTGAGTAAACACCTTCTATCTCGAAAAGAAGTCGACAGAATACTCCGAACATCGAAAACACCAGTCACAACCTTTCAAGCAGCCATGATAATTGGATCGGGTTCTGCGTCTTTTGAGATCATGCATTACTTAGTTGACAGACTGCCTGTAATGATAACCCCAAGATGGGTAAGAACTAAGACTCAGCCAATATCAATAGAAGACACTGTGTTATATCTCGTCAGATGTCTTGAAAAACCAGAAACCGTTGGGGATACATTTGACATGGGAGGACCTGAAATCACAACATATCACGATTTGATGAGAGTATACGCAAAAGAGGCAGGACTCCATAGAAGATTGGTTGTCCCTATACCTCTTCTAACACCGAGATTGAGTAGCTATTGGATCAACCTAATTACTCCAATTCAAGCATCAATTGCACGTCCTTTAATCGAAGGACTAAGTCATGAAACCATTTGCAGTGAGAATAGAATCAGGGAGATAATTCCTCAGAAACTTCTTACAATAAGGGAATCAATTCATCTAACACTATCAGAGATAAAGACTAAGAAATAACAAAATGATGATGAATAAGAACTCTTAGAATAGTTACCAATTATGTCGTGACCTACTGAATTCAATCAAGTTGATTTGAAAATACTTGTATAATTTGATTGAGAGATCAACGGTATATCATGCAGATTTAACTTCAACTATCACTTCGGTTTGTTCGAGAAGTTTTTCGTCTAGCTCCTCAATCCCCTGATGTGCATAGTATGTCCTGTACAACGATTCGTAGATTCCCTTTGTTTGAAGTAGTTCTGAATGAGTACCCTGCTCAACCAACCTACCTTTATCAAACACGAGAATTCTATCTGCATTTGCGATTGTGCTGAGTCGATGGGCGATTACAATTGTAGTTCTTCCTGAGAACAACCGCTCCTGAGCTTTTTGAACAAGTGATTCAGAGTAGGCATCCAATCTACTTGTGGCTTCATCTAGAATCAGTATTCTTGGATTTGCAACTAGCGTTCTCACTATTGTGATCATTTGTCTCTGACCTGAGCTAAGATTCTTTCCCCCCTCCAAGACACGAGAATCGTATGCATCTGGTAGGGTTTCTATAAACTCACAAGCCTTTGTCAGATGGCAAAGTTGTTTAATCTCATCATCATTGATATCAGGTTTGCTATATTTTATATTCTCCATGACTGTGCCATCGAACAGGTATGGTTCCTGAGAAACAAGAGCTACAGTATCATGAAGAGAACGAAGAGTAACCTTTGAGATGTCTTGTTCGCCTATTTGGATTCTGCCTTTTGGAGGGTCATAGAATCTATTGATTAATGCGGTAATGGTAGTTTTTCCTGCTCCAGTAGCACCAACGATTGCGACTGTAGATCCAGGTTCTATCTTAAAGCTCACATCTTTGAGCACGTCTGTTCCATTAACATAAGAGAATGTAACATTCTCGAATGTAATACCATCACTTGATGAGTCAAGAGGGACTGCATCACTTGCTTCTATAAGAGTAGGCTTAGCATCAATGACATCGGATATCCGATCCATTGCAGCTAGAGATGCCTGAATCTGTGCGCCTTGAAGACTAATTATCAAGAGTGGAAACATAAAACGCTGAACTAGAATGACTCCCAGGAAGAGCTCTCCAATACTGAGCACAGCTGCAGTTCCTGTGGCTAAACCAGCCCCAACAAACAAGACCGCAGCCAAAATGAAGACACTCATTGCGCCAACAGTGGGAAAGAGAAATGTGAAGAATAATGTCAATCGGAAATTATGCTTGTATGATTCGTTATTCAACTCAAGCAGGTGACTATTTGTTTCACGCTCCCGATTGAATGCCTTTGCAATTTGAATTCCACTTAGATTTTCAGCAATCTGACCTGACACCATACCATATGCTCTTTGTGTAGCTAGCATTGTTCGCTGACCTATTGTTCCATAAAGTGCAGCCATTACCACTACGATGGGGACTGTGATCAATGAGGTCATCGCAACCACTGGAGATGTGACCCACAGTACAATGAATGTCAAGACAAGGAGCACCAACTGGCTTGCTATATCCATCAAAACCTCTATTCCAGAGCTCAAAGCGTCAGTATCTGAGGTCACTCTGGAAGTCACGTTTCCACTCTGTTCGCTCTTATGGAATGATAAATCTGCATCAATCAGGTGTGAATAGGTGTCTTCCTGTATCTTGTTGACAAACCCAGCTTGAGCCTTTGCTATCACTCGGGTGTAGAATGACCCAGCAATCCATGAAGCTAAACGCAGTCCAAGATATGCCAGCGTCAGCATAATGATAAGGCTAGCAACATTTGTGGTTCCGAGTGCTGCATCTATGCCTTGAGATAATACAATTGGACTGATTGCATCGACTGCACTAGCGAGAATTGCAAGAATCGCGCCAGTGATAATAATCCTCCGAAAACCTGCGAAGTATCCACCCATACGTCGTAGTAAAAGTCCAATCGGTCGACTTCGCTTCTTTTTCCCTGATCTAGTGTGACCATCATGACTCATACTCAGACACCTCCTACGATTGGTACTGTTTCAAGCATCTTTCGAGTTTCAGGAAGTTGTTCGAAAATCTGTCTGTAGTGAGGAGAGTCCCTCAGGAGTTCATTATGAGAACCAAAAGCGATTAGTTGACCTTTATCTACTATCATGATTAGATCAGACTCGATTAGTGTACGAAGCCTCTGAGTCACAGTTATGCTTGTCCTGTCAACCATAGCTTCATCGAGGGCGCGTCGCATGAGGTATTCAGTTCGTGCATCAATTGCGCTCGTGGAATCATCAAGAAGAAGAATTGAAGGATTATGGAGAAGGGTACGTGCAATAGCAAGGCGTTGACGTTGACCACCAGAGAGAGTCATACCACGCTCTCCAATAACTGTATCATATCCAGAGGGAGTTTCTACAATGAATTCATGCGCCTGTGCTCTCTTTGCAGCGTTTATTATAGATTCATCTGAGGCATTCTCGCATCCATATGCAATGTTATCCCTGATAGACATCTTGAAGAGAAACACATCTTGCTCAACCAGTCCAACTGCGTTTCTGACAACCTCTGAAGGCACATCACGCAAGTCAGTACCTCCTATCATCACTCGACCTTCAGTCGGGTCATAGAACCGGAGAAGCAACTTCAGAACCGAACTCTTGCCGCCTCCTGGTCCACCAATCAGTGCAACTCTCGACCCCTCAGGTATTATAAAGTTGAGGTTTCTAAGGGCAGAGCTACCATTTCCATTCGCACTCGGATATCTAAAAGACACATCCTCGAATACTATATCTCCTGCTAGATTGAGTTGCCCATCAAATTTCTCGGGCTCAGTAAGTGGATCTTGCCAATTTAGAAGGTCAATGATTCTTTGTGCATTCACGAATGCACCTCGTATCAAAAGAAGATTTCTTGGGAGCATGAAGTTCTGTGCATCAACAGCAAGGAGTAGAGTTAGAATCTGAATTAAATCACCGACGCTTATTGTCCCTGAAACAAGGAGGGTAGCACCATAGAGGAAAGAGATAGTTGTAACAAGAATAAGTATCAGTTGAGGGTAGAAGAATGCTGACAGACGACCTTCCTTCTCGACTGAACTAGCATACCTGAGGCTCGTATCACTGAACTTCTGCTTCTCTTCCTCTTCAGAACCAAATGCCCGTACAACTTCGATACCTCTAAAGACCTCTTGAGAAACTGATGTCAGATCCTCCATCCGTTCAGCCCTCAGACGTCTGACTGGTTCAACAATCTGAGCGTATCGAATTGCGAAATAGAGATAGATTGGTAGACCAGCAATCATAATGAAGCTCAATATTTGACTGATGTTCCAAAGGATGAAAGCAGTGATTCCATATGTCGCAAATGAGCCAATTATCATTCGGAGGCCTGGATTCAGAGACCATCGTATCCAGTTGATATCCTGCATAGAGATAGATAGAAGCTTCTTACTATCAATCTGATCATGAAAAGCCATACTATGATCCTGTAGTGATTCGAATAGCTCCTGTCTTGCGTCACGTTCCCAACCAGATATCACAGCCGCCCATGAAGCCCCTGCAATGAAATTGAATGCAAGATAGACCAGTCCAATGAGGACTATCATCCAAATTAGTGAAACAAAACCAGAACTAAATCCCTCAAGACGTAGGAGATCGATTGCCTGACCAACTATGATAAAAGGCAATGCAGTGAAGATAGAGGCAACGAAAGTTAGTACGAATGCACCCAGGGTAAGAAATGGGTGCTTTCGCATACCTGATAGTATATACTCTGTTGCAGTTTGATGCTTATAACTTCCATTCACTTTCATTGTCCATCATCTCAGAAACAGATCGTGCGAAAAAGACGCACGTTGTGTTTAACAATTGTTAATATATAACTCTTGTGGCTGGTTTGGTTTGCTAGATGCCTTTCAGAAATTAACTCTAAACGAAACTAGGACTAAAAATGCTAATAGAGATAGCAGTCAAATGCTATCTCCAACTCGTTAGTCTATGCAGCTTTGCTTCCAGGAGGAAGATTCTCGAGCTTTACAGGTACCCAAGCACCTTCTTTGTCTGCTCGTTCTACAGCAAGAATCATGCCATGACTCTCAACGCCTCCAATCTTCTTGGGTTCGAGATTCACCAAGAACAAAGCAGTCATACCCTCAAGCTCCTCCGGCTTATAGAGATGTCCAAGTCCTGTTGCCATGGTTCGTTTTTCTGTCCCTATATCAACCTCAATGCGTAGAAGCCGGTCCTTGCCTTCAATCTTCTCACATTTCAGAATCTTGCCTGCTCTGAGGTCTATCCTCTGGAAATCATCAAATGATATCGTTTCCTTGATAGGTACCAATTTTACTTTCACCTTGCCGTTCTGCTTTGCATCAGCAGCTTTTACTCTGTCTTTAATGATGTGTTTGAGGTCTACTAACTGGTCATCTTCAATCTTTGATATTACAGGTTTTATTTTACCAAACTTTGCACCCACCTTGAGGGGAACCAAAGCGTCCTCAAGAGCAACGTCATGAATTGTTGTTGGTTCGAACCCTAGCTGATCCCAGACTTTCTCAGCAACAGTAGGCATAAATGGCTCGATGAAGATTGCGAGTGCTTTCGCGAGAGCTAGCGAATTGAACAATACGTTTCCAGCTTTCACCTTATCTTCTTTAATCAGACTCCAAGGCTCCTGCGACTGGAAGTAATTGTTGCCTATCGATGCTAATCGTAGTATCTCGTCAGCTACCTTCTTTAATTCATACTCATTAACAGCACTAACAATCGTAGTAATTGAGGATTCTATCTCTTTCTTCAATGAGGGGTCGAGAGTGCCCGTAGGAACCTCTTTGAAATGTTTTTGAGTGAAGTATAGTCCTCGATAGAGAAAGTTTCCAATGGTAGCCACAAGCTCATTGTTAACCTTATCTGTATAAGTTTCCCAGCTGAAATCAAGGTCCTTTGTCTGAGATGTATAGGAAGCCATATAGTATCTGAGATAATCGGGATCAAGACCTCTATCGAGATAGTCCTCCAGAATCCACACAAGATATCCACGGCTTCTGCTAAACTTATGTCCCTCAACCTTAACCATTCCTGAGGCTACAATTGCGAAGGGGAGGTTGTAGCCACTGCCCTTCAACATCGATGGCCAGAATATGCAGTGGTGATAGACAATGTCCTGACCTATGTAGTGGACAAGTCTACCCTTACCTGGTTTCCAGTATTTCTCCCATTCCTTAGGCTTGCCTATCTTCTTCGCCCAGATCTCTGTACTCGACATGTAGCCTACGGGAGCATCCACCCACACATATAGTACAAGGTCCTCTGAACCAGGGAACTTGACTCCCCAGTCAAGGTCTCTCGTGATGCACCAGTCTTTGAGACCCTCTTTTACCCAGCCAAGAGCATAGTTCTTTGCATTCTTTGTACCATCGACTTGCTCCAAGTATTCTTTGAGAAAGTCTTCGAAGGCACTCAGCTTTAGGAAGTAATGTGTACGCGTTACAGGAATAGTCGGATTACCGCAGACAACACAACGAGGGTCGATGATGAGACCAGGTTCAATATATCTGCCACAACCTTGGTCGCACTCATCACCCCGAGCATCAGCACCACAGTATGGGCAGACACCTCGTACAAATCTATCAGGTTGAGATCTGCCGCAGGTTTCACAGTATGGGGTTTCCAATTCCTTCGAATAGATGTATCCATTCTTCTGAAGCTCTTTTACAATCTGGATTGTTCGAGCATGATTCTCAGGATCATCTGTCGTAGCATAGTTATCGAAGTTGATGTTTAATCTAGGGAAGGTTTCCAAGTAATGTTTGTTATACTTCTCGTATGTTTCCTTTGGTGTCAGACCCTCCGCCTCTGCTGTTGTGAGAACTGGTGTTCCGTGGGTATCAGAACCGCAGATGAAGACCACATCTGTTCGCATTTTCCTTAGGAGTCTGACAAACACGTCAGCAGGCACGTAGGTCCTGAGGTGACCAATGTGCATCTGACCGCTTGCATATGGAAGTCCGCATGTCACAAGCACTGGATCTTTGGTTGGGTAATTACTCAGTTTAGTCACACTCCTTTGGATGTTGATAACCTACTCTAAAGTGACGCGGAAAATCTGCAAAAGATGTGAGATACTCTACTCTCGAGTGTCTCGCATTGGCGACCTTTGAAACTAGTGTTCTGTCGTTTCTTTCGTTGAGTTCTTTTCCCGCCTTCAGCAAAGTAGGTTAACGCTTCAGCACGGTCTAGGGATATAACTGTAACGATAATTCGCGTAGGTGAAAATGTTAAAGTGATATCGAGAAGTCCCGCTCTCAAGGTTGGGAAGATTAATGTCATATAGACCTACTATCACAGTAAATTCTCTTATTGGTAGAGCATTGGTGCTGCAAGTTCTCTCTGCGATTCTAACCATCGGTAGTCTCATAGTGTTTGTCGGAGGACTGAGCATAGACATCGAATGGTTGGTCATCATGGGCACCCTCTATGTCCTCGGATTCATCCAAATGCTTGTCACAAGAGTTGTGATGCAGAGAGTGGATGATAGCATTTCAGCTTCCCTTGTAGTAGCGATACTTGCACTTCTTTTCTCTCTGATTGTCGGATTCTTCTGGATACTTCAACCTTCATTTGAACTACTTGGTATCTACTATATTATCGTGGGGATGATCAATGCGATTCTACTGACACTCCTTTTAGAGGTCCGAAGAATTAAGTAATCAAATCAACCTTCCTTTTGAAGGACTAGAATTCTCCGCCATGAGCCGGGCTTGTATGGAGTAAAATCCCAACCCCCATATTCTTCCAGAATTTCAAAGCCAGCAAGCTTTAGTAGAAGATTTCCCTCTCGTGGCGTAGTAAGAGCAGTGATTGATTGTGTTTCTATCTTCTCAACTTTACCATCTTTGTATGTAATCGTGACAGTGACATCCCATGTGCGTGTTTGAGAGTTCAAGTCATTGGAGTATTTGTAGGTCTTCGTAACCATTGCACCATCAATTTCCAAAGGGCCAAGAGTGTCTGACGCATCCGCATCGAAAGCCTCTCCCGGATAAAGATCAAGGATGAAGACCCCATCATCCAGTAGATGGTTTCGCACACATTTCAGACATGCAAGCTGGTCATCTGTCGTCAAGAGAAACTTGAAAGTTGATGGAATGATTATCAGTGAGAACTTCTGGTCGAAACTGAAATTTGCGATGTCCCCATGATGAAAGGTCACTCGTGACTGAACAGCCTTAGGTAGACTGTCAAGTTTTTCTCGTGCAATATCAATCATCTCTGGAGATAAATCCACTCCAACAATTTCGTGACCATCTTCCGCCAGCAAGAGAGTTATCCTACCAGTTCCACTTCCCATCTCTAAGATTGGAGAGTTGAAACGCTTTGCCATCTCCTTGAAGAATGGCTCATCAGGTCTGGTTGCGAATGGCTCATAGAAACGAGCTGTGTCGCGGTAATATCTCTCACTTGGTCGTTCTGACACCAGAAACCCTCCATAATGATTGAGCTATCATAACTTCGTGGCTAGCTGATGGAATAGCAATGATGCAATCAATAGGTCGACCATGAAGCTGAGATTTCTGAACACCAGAAGTGGAGGCTCAATCAAAGCAACCACTCCTAGACTCACATATAATCCGAGTAGGATCACGAAGACCAATTTTGAGGTTCGGAATTCAACAGGATCATTCAATGACAGGAGCAGCATCACAATGAAGACAAACCCAGCCATATAGCTCGATATATCCTTAACATACATTATCATCCACAATGATGAAAACACATTGTCTGCAGGTACCCACCCATTTGGAACACCAGTCAATAGTGCAACCTGCAATGCATTCTCAAGCAAATCAGTAAATCCAGTGATCAGTCCTAATGTGAAGCCAAGCATTGAGCTGAATTGGTTTCTTTCCTTCGTGATGAGGTAGAGACTATAGAAGATACAGATGTATCCAATTATGAAGAAATTATCAAACACTAAACTTGCAAGCTTGATGTTGAGGTCTTGAGCAGAGGCTGCTATAAGGTCAGCAATCACATTTGCAATTGGTCTTACTTCGTAGAGATTACCTCCACTAGGATTAAGAAGAATTGTAGCTGTCATACCCAGCGTCATAAGGAATCCTAAGAAGATAAAGACTGAAGCAACCTTCAATTTGGGTCCAAGTGTGTTTGTCATTCCTTTCACCTGCAAAGAAATATTGAATGTTCTATTTATTGCCTGACCATAAAACTGCCGATAATCATCTTACGGTGACTTCATTAGCTTAAATTGAGATTATCTTCTGATTATAGGGAGAAAATGATGACAAGCGATTGGATGTCTGCACTGAAGTCCGTTCCAATAGATTGGCTTTTAGAAGCGGACAATCAGCCTGTCAGGTTTTTCACGATGAGAGACCTCCTTGAATACAAGAGTAATGATTCTGAGTTGATTGAAGCAAGACAAAATCTTGGAAGATACAGAGTGACCCAAAACATATTGAGCAAACAGAAGCCAGAGGGTTTTTGGGAATCAAAAGATGAACCCTATCTGCCAAAGTACAAATCCTCATTTTGGCAGGTCATGCTACTGGGCATGTTTGGGATGGACCGTAGTAACCCACAAATCGGAGAAGCTGTAGGACACCTGCTTGACTTTCAACATGAGGATGGAGGCTTTGTGGAGTTCATGGAGAGAGGAGCAAAGAAAGAGTATGAGCTTGTTCGTAAAAGAAATCTAGCAAGAAGGAAAGTCACGCCTAGCTTTGAGGAATGGGCACCAGCAAAAATTCGAGAGTCAGAACTTTCATGTTTGACAGGAAATGTGGCACTTGCACTTATTCGGTTGGGATACTCCGAACACCGGGCAATAGATGATGCGTTGGCTTGGCTGGTTGAGATCCAGAATATTGATGGTGGCTGGTTATGTCCATACTGGGGAGCTCACAAGAATGATAAACACGGGTGTTTCATGGGCACCATAACTCCACTTGATGCATTCTCAGAAACACCAAAGAAACACCGTAGCATTGGCATAAGAAGGGCAATCAAACGTGGAGTTGAATTCATTCTGATGCATAGACTCTACAAGTCTGACCATCACGATTTCAGGATCATCAATAAACAGTGGTTAATGCTCACCTTCCCACAGTTTTTCTACGACATTGTCCGCGGTTTAGCAGTAGTGACAAAGCTTGGTTTTGAAAAGGATTCCCGAATTGATGATGCTCTTGATGTTATAATGAACAAGCAGCTCGCTTCAGGAGAGTGGGTGCTCGAGAGGACATTATCAGGAAGACTTTATGGAAGTATTGAACACAAAGGCAAACCAAGCAAATGGATCACCCTTGAAATTTTAAGAATTATCAAACAAGTTGTTCAATCTCGAGGACATTTTGAACTTCAGATACTTGATTAATTTCAAGCAAAGGATATTATTAGAACACGTGTTCTAATATTTTTGATAAACTATATATGAAAAAGGAAAATTTTCGAAAACTACTTCCGATTCTTGAGACGCCGACGAAGCGTTCTTTCAGCTTGTAGTCGGTGCTTTCGGAGTAATGAGGATGTGCCCTTTGAACGGGCCAGTTTTGTGTTCTCTGTTGTTGCCATCTTGATCAACTCGTTAAGATGGTGTGGGGGCCTGACCTAGGGGAGTCCGCCCCCACTGTGTCTCTGATGCCGGGAGGTGCACGGAGACAGCGAATTGACCTCATTGGATAATGAGGAGCATGATAAAGTTAGGAACTCGCGTAGAGATAACGCAGGCTTTCTGCGTCTTGATCGGTTGGTTCACGGTCACTGTCCAGAAGTCCGTATAGGGTATGGAGGACTTCCGCATTCTTTTGGAGGGTTGACGTGCGTCGTTCATTATTGGTCATCGCCTTAATCTCCATGCTCATTTATTGTGGTACAACTCACCTCTATTTCCACTGTGTTTCCTAATAACCCTTAGCGTTATGTAGCGAATACTTGGGTATTCCACAGGTAATACATAGGGATGTCACAAACAATACTGTCATAGAACAAAGCTAGAAGGCTGGAGAATACACTGTACAACGCGCTACAGTTCTAGTTCCAAAAGAAGGAAAGGGGACAGGGGGTGAAGAAAAGAGTGAGGGTCCAGTAAAAGCAATCTTTTACTGGGTTGATATTAGTATCAGATATCAAATGAGTTTCTTTGCGGCATCAATCCACTTCTGTATCTTCTCAATACTGAACTTGTAGCCAGCAGGTACTCGTACATCACCCTCATCAAGCGCGGTTTTGATCTTTCTATGAATATCCGTTGCAGAGGCTGCAGCTAAACTCTTGAGATCAGTGATGCCTGTAGCAAATACGATTGCCTCAGCATCCTCCTCAGAAACCTCATCCAACCAAGCAAACATACTCATTGCAATCCAGCGTTCAGCCTGCGCAATATTGACATCACATATCTCAGCAACCTTTCCGGCATCTGCTACCATAAGATCTGCAACTGAGATCATACCAGCACCTCGAAGTTCTTTCCCATAAACTTCTCCAATGCCTTCAATGGTTTCAATAGGAAGTTTACTGAGCTTTGCTGATGGAGCCTCGACTGCTGGCACATACTCCTCAACATGTTCATCAATTGGTTTCAGAACATCTTTGACAGTGGGTTTTGGTTTGGCAATTGACTTTGTATCTGCAACAGGTTCAAACTCATCAGAGATGTCCATGATGCATGCATAAACGAGTAGGATCAATGCCACCCCATAGACAGCATATGAAATAGTGCGGTCTATAGGTCGGATAAAGACATATGCGATAATAGATAGGATCACACCTACTATAATAGCAACCACAGCTCTCTTGTCGCTCAGTATTCCCGGAATCATGGTTCATCGTTTCCTGATTCTTGGTTAAGCAACAGGTAGGTATCAATGCAACCATGATATTAGATTTGTGTCACGTTTTCGCTTTGCCTGCTGAACCTTTGAAGAAATCTTTGAATTCCTTCTCTGTTGTTTGTATTTCGTGTTCTTCGCATATTTCAATGAGACCTTTATCAATCGCTTCAAGAACCAATGTACAGCCTTTAGCCGGAGGTATTCCATATGTGGACACTCCTTGAGCCAGATAGACTGGTTTGGAACAGTGCCGTGTAGCCACATCGGTCATCAATTCTTCCAGGAATCGGTACCGCTTTGGAAATACTTCAGTTATGGCGATCTTGTAGTATTTGACAAGATGCCCATCCAAAGTCGTATCAAAGATGTAGTCAAGCATTTCATTGATCCTATTATCTACGATTGAACTTGGTCTATCTTCAAAGATGTCATCAAGATATGTACCAACCTGCATTCCATATGCCTCCATCCTCCGGTTCTGATCTAGGGAGGCAGATTTCACAGTGATAAAGGCACAGATGAGATTGCGGGTCTGAACTGCACGAATGATGTCAGAGATTGGGATGACCTGCATCTGTTCCTCATCGAACATTTCAAACTCCTCTCTGAAGTGAGTGACTGCTGACACGAAAGCGGCTACGATTCCTTCATCGAATCCACCCTTTGGTATCTTTGAGTAAATCGGAATGCCACTCTTCTTGTGCAGAACAATCACACCAATGAGATTGTCAGCGTCATCGAAGCGGCGTTTGTTCGCGAGATCAACATTAAGCTGTTTCTTTTTCCTTCCAGAATAGATTCGTAATGCAATAAAGAAAACGACAAGAGATATTCCGACTCCACTTGATGTGGAAATCAGCATCGTATTTCTTCCCAAAATATCTATGTCAACAATGATAGCTTCATCGAAGAGTTGAAGGAGTTTATAGTTCTCCTGAACTGCATTAATTTCAAGTCTATAAACAGGACTGGAGAAGAGTCGGAGAGGGATGGTAATTGTATACAACCCAGTATCTCCAGCATACTCCATCTCTTGAAATACACCACTTCCTGTTTGAGAGAATCTATATGTCACAGTTGCATTTATGCTTCTATTAGTCCCAACCTCAAAGATTCGTACAGTTATATTGAAAGGTTTGCCTTCCATTGCAAATCTAGGTGTCAGGAGCTGAATTCTAATTGGAATTAGCGTGATTTCGAGTTGGAATGGAATATCAAGTGGGATATGGTTCTCTTTGGATGCAGATATCAAAATTGTCCAGTTGCCTGTTTGACGTGTTTCAAAATCAATCTGATATCCGCCTTGGGCAAGTTCAGTATAGGTCCAAGATATGGCATTGCTTGCACCTTGTACGGATATTTCTGCATTAGTTACATTCAGTTTGATATTATCATTACGTTCA
>SMTZ1_10000083_pt1 | contig 87745 bp, 87 predicted proteins | sample DeeMarSWOR136_30_FD_25667 | JGI IMG/M metagenome (IMG submission 25667) | reverse complement strand
TGCCGCAAAGGAGGTATGGCAATAGTTATAACGTTGAGGCGGAAGAACAGGTCTTCACGGAAAACTCCCCTCTTCACCAAACTGAGTAAATCCTTGTTGGTCGCAGTCAGAATCCTCACGTCTACTTTTCGTGTCCGTCTGGCTCCGACCATACAGACTTCCTTATCCTGGAGCACACGAAGAAGTTTTACCTGCATGGAGGGACTGGTATCACTGATCTCGTCGAGAAAGATCGTGCCGCCATCAGCAGTTTGAAAAAAGCCCGCCCGGGATTCAGTGGCGCCGGTAAAGGCCCCTTTGACATATCCAAAAAGTTCGCTTTCAAGCAATTCCTCCGGGATGCCCCCGCAGTTTACCGGGACAAATGGAGCCGAAGCCCGAGGGCTACTGTAGTGAATAGCCCTGGCTACGAGCTCCTTGCCCGTGCCGCTTTCCCCGGTGATGAGGACAGTGGCCGGAATTGGTGCAACCTTGGCTATGGCCTCAAAAACTTTGCGCATTTCCGCCGACTCACCAAGGAGACCATAAGCATTGCGGGGCATCCGAGGTAATTGGGCCTGCCTGGCCCTGCGCACATGCAGTTTATCAAGGGCTCGTCGCACGGCGGAAAAGAGTTCCTCATCAGTAAAGGGTTTTGGCAGATATTCCTCAGCACCGATCTTGAGGGCCTTGACCGCCCCTACGACCGTGGCGTAACCGGTAATCATCATGACCTCCGTGTATTTGAAGTTTTCACGGACATGCTTTATCAGATCAAGGCCGCTTACCCTGGGCATTTTGAGGTCCGTTATGACTAAATCAACAGGTGTCGTGTCAAGAATCTTGATCGCCTCAACCACGCCGGGGGCAGTAAAGACCTGGTACCCCTTCGATGTCAGGTTTCTCCTGAGGACTTCCAACGTATTCGGGGCGTCATCCACAACCAAGATACGCTTTTTTTCAACTGAATGTACCATCTTGGCCACTCTTCTTTATGCCTTGCGACCCCGTTACGGGGAGTTGAACCTCAAACCGTGTGCCGCGACCGACTTTGCTCTCAACTTTGATAGACCCCCCGTGCGAAGTTACGATTCCGTGGACCACAGCTAAACCTAAACCCGTTCCCTGATCAACGTCCTTTGTCGTAAAAAAGGGAATGAATATCTGCTTAATAACCTCTTCGCTCATGCCGATGCCCGTGTCTTCCACAATGAGCAGAATATGGCCTTCGCGAGCGATTGTCTGTACCGTCAACCTACCCCCTTCTGGCATCGCCTGCACTGAATTGACGACCAGATTGACCAGAACCTGGTTCAACTGTGCCGGATCGGCAGTGATCTCCGGGAGGTCCGGGGAAAGCGAACGTACTAATTCAATTCCTTCCTTGGCACACCGAGCCTCGAGCAAATAGAGTCCATCTTCAACCACTTGATTAAGATTGACTTGGGTCATCTCTGGCGGCATTTGACGAGCGGATAACAACAGCTTCTTGATGACTTCCCGTGCGTGCAAAGAGGCGGTTACTATCTGTTCAATGTCCTTCTCCACCTGATTGGGCAATCCCGGGCATTTTTTTGCAAGCTGGGCAAATCCCAGGATATTGCCTAAGGGCTCATTCAGCTCGTGGGCCACGCCTGTAGCGAGCTGCCCGATGGTGGCCAACCGCTCAGCGTGTCTGAGCTGATCCTGGAGCTTCGATTTTTCTTGCTCGGTCTCCCTCCGTTCAATGATGAGTGCCACCTGCCTGGCTAGGGCATCGATCAGGCTTCGCTCCTCTTTGAGGAATGGGCCTTCGTCAAGTTCCGGCTTCTTCTCGGTGTAGAAAACCTCGATAATACCCCGCTTTTTACCACTCACAACGATATCCGCCAACTGTTTCTGCCGACTTTCTTGAAAACCAGGTGTTGAGTAAGCTACCCTGTCCAAAATAATCCTACCGAGGGCGATCTCGGAGTACTGCCAGGCCGGTGGAAGAAGCTCCACAATGCATTGGAGAATTTCTTCCAGAGATATGCCGGGGCGTTCAGCCACCTGTGCTATACCATATAGGCACGTCAGTTCCTTGACCCGTTCATGAATGGTCGCCTGTACACGCTGGTTCACCAAAGCGATCCCAAGGTTTTGTGCGAGGCCTTCGTATAACGCTATCTCTTCTTCGGTGAAATAGTCCCCTCGCTTGCTCTTCAATTGCAAAAGCCCAATGTTCTCATTGCCAACCAAAAGCGGGATCAGGGCGAGCGACATGTAGTGTTCGCCGAGGCGGAGGCTTTGAACAGGTTCTTTCCCGTTGGTCTTCGGATGGAGGGTTAATGGACTTTCGGTGTTTCCTGTCCAGAAACTGCCTTTTTTCGTAAAAAACCGTAATGAAGGATCAATGTGGCCATGGATAATGTAATTACAAAGCCGCTCAAAACCTGAGTCTTTCTGCGAACCGGGAATACTCTTGCAGTCCTCATTTTCCGCCCGGGGAATGACTTCAAGGCGGAAAAATTGTTTGGCATGCCGGTTAACCTCGCACCGGGAGTAATTTTCGCCCTCCTTCAGCCGTAGTTCAACTGCATCGCACCCAGAGAAGTCCATGAGCATCTCCGAAACTTCGCGTAGGAAGTCAATTGTCGGACCCCCGCGGTTGGCATAGTGCAATATCCGATGTGATAGATCACGAAAGTCCTTGGCTCGTTTGCAACCGGAGGCAAGGGCATCAATCCGCTTTGAGCGTCTCTTCTTTATTGCTCCATCAGATCCGGGGAACTTGGCAGAATATTTATGTTCACCAGCGCCCATCCTATGACATCTCCTCACTAACCGCATTTATGTACCCCACCCGACCGACGTCCTCCATCAGCCATATGTGCCGGAGTGGGAAAAAGTGATTACCTCAGGTTGCCTCCCATGAGCATTCAAAATTAACAGCTCGAAGGCTAATCTGGGGTATCCGGACCTGTACATCATTTCTGCCGGGGCAAGGAATCGCTGAGGCCCCATTTGCTCAAGGAATGGAAGTCTCTTTGAAAGGACCTTTTATCGTTAGCCTTTAACTCTTCTGGCCGAGACTGGGACTGTTTCGGATAGCCTTTTGTAGAAGGGCTCACGTCCGCGAAGTATCTGTCCACCAATGATTGCGATTACTGAGAGAAGATCTTTGGTTACGAAAACGGAAGTGATACTTTCAACTGTCTGGCAGTTCAACTACTATAAAGCTACCAAACAGGGCGAGGTATGTCAAGCAACACTTAGCATAACGTTGGATATAATGAATGTGACCTCACCATTCGCAAAAGGCTAACATTTTCTGGGGAAGTAGTGCAAATTCCCGGGAATTCCCGTTTATTGATTACTCTCTCTCAAGAAACTTGGCAGGAATTGGGTAAGTTGCTGATATTTATCAGGGTTAGCTTTTAGGTGGGGAGGCTAGGTTAAAAGTCTAACGAAGAGTAGGTACAGAAATACCTTTACCCAAAAGAAGAAAATTTGCGTTGGAATAGGAATAAGGTCATCCAGCCGAGGTTGGTTTTGTCTTTATGAATAATCTCTCAAACGGGATAGCCATTTGGCTTCACCAATGTGGCAACCATTAGAACCTCGGACCAAGCTCCTAAACGCGGGGTTAAAACCACCAGAGAACTATCGGCCTTAACTGCTGGATGACTTGTTTTAGGGGAAAATAACCAAACAGAATGTGAGCTGTCAAGTTTCTTTCATTGGTAACTCGAGCACAATTGTGGTCGAGTCGGTTGCTCCTAAGAATCTACCTGGAAAGATTCTTCCTGATATAACGCGCTCCGCGTAGCGGAGTACGACTGATGCTAACTGAACTCTTGAAATCCTACTTCTGTCAGTTTATCCAATATTTGCAAAGTAAATAAACAGAATTGTTGCCGGGCCAGAATCCTTTTGGCAGCCTTGAATTTTCCGCTCGAGCGAAGCACTTAATGTGGGCCCATCGAGGAGGAATGAGAAAGGTGTGCATTTTGGTTCTGCGGTGTTTTCCAGAAACTACCGTCCAACTATACCTTGTGAGTGTTTACCCATTCTGTTACTATTGGGGCGTCAACGGTTCATTTCTATCGCGAAGGAACGGACAATTCCCCTATGAATTCAGAGAATGTATTGGCCGGAGAGAGCAGAGAATATCTGGATCTCACCGCCATCATCACCATCATCATCGTGATCTTGGTCTGGGGGTTTAACCACACCGCCATAAAATACTCCAACCAGGGGGTTCCCCGGTCTTCACCTCCGCACTGCGCTCCATCATTGCTTCGATCTGCGGCATTATCTATTGCTTGAGCCCCTTCGTGGTGGCCGTGGGAGCCCACTTCTTCCTTAAGGGGGATAGGCTCACCGTGTTGAAAATGCTGGGCCTCCTTCTGGCCTTTTCGGGCATCTCCCTCGTCTTCCTTGGGAGACCGAAGGCGGGCAAACCGACCATGTTCGTCGGGGATATCCTTCTTCTATCAGGCGGTCATCGTTGCCTTCATAAGTTACTTCGTGTGGTTCAAGCTGATACACACCTATTCGGTAAGTGGGCTCTCTGCCTTCACCTTCTTTACACCCATCTTCGGGGTCCTCTTTGGCACCCTCTTGCTCGGCGAGGAATTCACCCCTTCTTTAATGGTGGGGTTCCCCATGGTCTGCCTGGGGATCTTTTGCGTGAATTGGAGGAGAAGGGCGGCAAGCTAAATTGCAACTGAAGTTCCCCCGTCGGGGAAATTGTAAGGACACCGAATCAAGTGGTTGACTCTATGGGGAAACCGACCAGGGCAATCCCCCTCTGGCATTGATAACTGCCAAAGAAAGCGATATTGCTCTCGATCCAATAAGCGGTTTAGGTACAACGGGAGTAGTGGCGGCGGACAAAGGCGCACGGATTCCAGGAGGGTGAATACTCGTGTTGGGATTAACGAGGCCTCTCGCCGCCTTGACAGGTGGAGGATGGACTGTTATACGTATCACGAAATGTTTTGGGAGGAAATATGCAACTAAAGGCAATGATTGTAAATTTTGTCTATGCAGTGATGGGGGGATTTCTAACGCTCTTTTTTATGTATATTGGGTACAGAATTTTCGACAAATTTACCCACTTTAGTACTTCGGCGGAGCTAGCTAAGGACAACAGGGCAGTTGGAATGGTTGTGTTGGGAATATTTGTCGGTGTAGGAATTGCTATAGGCCTTGTCATCGGATTGGGACTTAACTGATACGTTCGTATGGTCGGACAATTCATCAATTATAAGAACCTTTCGATCCCTCTCATCCTCCTTATCCTCTTTTTCCTGGGGACATCCGCCGTTCTCGCATCGGATTTTCCACCGGTGACTTCGAAAAGCTGGACGAATAAATACGACGGTTACTTCAAGAAATATACCAAGCGATATTTTGGTCCCGGGTTTGAATGGAGATGGTTTAAGGCTCAGGGGATAGCAGAATCAAATTTGAATAATGAGGCCGAGAGTTGGGTCAATGCAAGGGGAATAATGCAGATCATCCCGAAAACATTTCATGAAATCAAAAAGAAGAAGCCCTCTTTTGTCGATGTTAACGAACCCCGCTGGAACATCGCTGCAGGGATATATTACGATTACCAACTCTATCAAAAATGGAAGGCAGAGTGACCTTTAAGGGATCGGATGTTCTTCGCATTTGGAAGCTATAATGGTGGCTTTCGAACGATTGTGAGGGCCCAGAAGCTATGTAAAAAAGTCGGATTAAACGAAAATCTCTGGCGGAGTATCAAGAGCATGGCACCAAAAGTTCGTGGCTGGCGTCATAGGGAAACGGTAGGATATGTCGATAAAATCAGCGAAATGATGAATCCTATCGTTGATTAAGAGAGAAAAGACAGAAGCAGGATCAACCGGCTTTTGTTAGCTCTGTGATTTTCAGCGGAACGGGATTTCCCTTTATTCCCCCAATCGTGTGAAATCGAAATCCCCCTCCAGAATTTCTCCCTTCAATTGCACTACATCCTTCTTCTCTTCGATGCCACTCAATATTTCCCTATTACCCCTCACATCCCCCATGAAGATGCAACTGATGATCACGCCATCTCTGAAGATCAGTTTCCGATAAACGTATTCCTTTTCATCCCTCTTCAACAGTGATTCAAACTGGCCCTCCACATCAATCTCCCCCGAGGAAACCAGGTCGATTCTCACCACTTTCAGTCGATTAGACATTACCGTACCCACATACAGCTCCTCCCTCCTGCCATGTTAATACCAGGAACCTCTCCCTGTCTCTCCGCAGCAGGCCAAATCCCATAGAAATGGCCCCGGCCCTTCTCAGTCCATTCCCGGCCTCCAGACTCAAGAGTCCTCCACCGATGAGAAGCACCTCCGTTGCTTTCTTCGCGTACTCCTTTATCCTCCGGGCATCCCCGATGGATCAAAGGGTAAAAACCCCTTCCTTCTTTACCCCTTGAATGGGAGGAACAAAGGAATGCCCGCCTGTGGCTAAGAGGAGTCGGTCACAACCGTACCGGTTTCCCTTGGCACTTCGCACCTCCCATTTATCGGGGCCGATCTCCTCGAAAGAATGATTTCCGAAGATCTATGGGGATCGCTTGTGTACGGGGAAGTATCTTGACAGAACTGTGGTAAGGAAATATGCTCAATCATGGCCCATCGAGTTCGGTTGAGTTGAGGAGGGAGAAATGGGAGAAGAGGCAAAAAGAGCCGTGAACCGGCGTTTTGTGAATTATACCATTGAGGAGAAAATGGCATGGGTTACCATCGATAATCCTCCCCTTAACGCCCTCAATCAAACCCTTATGGAAGAACTGGGCGACGTCTTCAAGGAACTGGAGGAAAACGAGGATGTTCTCATCGTCATTTTGCGGGGCGATGGAGAAAGGGCCTTTGCGGCGGGGGCTGACATCAAGCAGTTTCCATCCATGGATCCAGCCTTGGCGGAAAAGTTCTCCTCTGAGGGGCAGGGGACATTCAATCAGATTGAGGACTTTAAGGGTCCCGTTATCGCCGCGGTCCAAGGTTTTGCCCTGGGAGGAGGTTGTGAATTGGCTATGGCATGTGATATCCGAGTTGCCTCGGAAGATGCCAAGTTGGGGCAGCCCGAAGTCAGCCTGGCCCTTATCCCTGGTTATGGAGGAACTCAGAGGATGTCCAGGTTGATCCCTACCGGGAAGGCGAAGGAACTGATATACACAGGTGAGATGATCGATGCCATGGAGGCATTGAGAATAGGCCTAGTAGAAAGGGTCGTCAAAAGGGAAGACTTGTTTGATGAAGCAAGAAAACTGGCAACAAAGATCCTCACAAAAGGGCCCTTGGCTATCAAAGCCGCAAAAAAAGCTATCAACGAAGGGTTGGCTCTCCCTCAACGAGAGGGGTTGAGGTTGGAATCCCGCTATTTCAGCGAGCTCTTCACGACGGAAGATAAGAATGAAGGGGCATTGGCCTTTTTGGAAAAGAGAAAACCCATCTTTAAGGGAAAATAGCCCTCCGGGCAGTAATTCCCTTTTGGAGCAAGAGGATGGAAACCGAGCTTATCATCCATGAAACACCTCGCCTTTCTCGTCCTTGGTTGATTGGGGGCTATGAGGGCTGGATCGACGCGGGAAAGGTCTCAAGTGGGTCCGTGACCTACCTCCGGGAGATATTTAAGGCACAGAAATTCGCCGAGATCCTTTCAGATGGATTTCACCAGTTCAGGGATTCTAGGCCCAGAGTGGTTGTTGAGAACGGATTGATTCGCGAGATTGAATATCCCAGAAACGAATTCTTTTACTGGAAGAATAAAGGATTGTCGCCTGATCTAATTCTTTTCCTCGGAAACGAACCCCATGTTAGGTGGAAAGCCTTTGTCGATCTATTTCTCAAGTTGGCCTCCCGGTTTGGTGTTGAACGACTGGTAACTATTGGTGGCCTCTATGACCAGGTGGTCCATACGATCCCTCGAAAGATATCCGTTGTAGCCAGCAACCCCGCCCTCTTAAAGGACCTTCTGGCGCATGATGTCCAAATGATAGACTATGCAGGCCCCGGAAGCTACGTCTCCCTTCTCCAACAGCGTGCCGAGACCGATGGGATCGGCTCATTTATGCTTTGGGGGCGTGTTCCCCCTTATATAGTAATGAGATCTTCCTGGGATTGTATCCATATTCTCGAGTTACTTGCGAAGCTTGTTCCCTTTGAAGTCGATCTGAGCGGATTGCGGGAAGAGGCCAAGCTCATCGATGAACAGCTCCAAAAGGCCGTAGAAGAGAAACCGGATTTGAGGACATATGTGAAACAGTTGGAATCCATCCACCGATCCAGACAGCGGAAAAAATCGAAGTCCGGTGACAACGTCATTACCATAGAGGCTTTCCTGAAGCATGTCGACAAAGGGGATAAACAGAAGGAATAAAATTCAGGAATACGTCTCCAGACCTTCCTCAGGTGAGTAAGAAATCATTCACAACGGGTTTTTGAGCCCAAGGGATTCTACCCTTTGGTTTAACAGCACCTTCTTTTGGGCTATGGTGGCCCTTTTCTAGCATAAGTGAAACAAGAATTCCGGTATGTGATTTGGACTTCCGGCAACCGGATGGACGAGATCCTTTATCTCTAAAATATGCGGCGAGGCGAATGCAGGGTCCAGGAGGAAGCCATGGATTTCGAATTGACCGATGAACAGAAGGATATCATCAGGGCGGCCCGGACATTCGCGGAAGGTGAATTTCCCGAAATCACCCAAGAGTGTGACCAGAAGGAGAAATTTCCGAGGCATCTTTGGAAAAAGGCATGCGAGCTGGGATTCGTGGGTGTGTTTAGCAAGGAAGACTACGGCGGGCCGGAATTGGGTTTTTTTGAACACTGTCTCATCAACGAGGAATTCTGGAGGGTGGACCCGGGGATAGGCCTCTCTATTCTGGCAGCAACCTTCGGATCCGAAATGATTCAACTCTTCGGAACGGAAAAACAGAAAAAGGCCTTACTTCCGCCACTGGTGAAGGGGAAGCCATTACAGGAGCGGCAATCACGGAACCCGATGCCGGCAGCGACGTCACCTCCGTGATTACCCGAGCTGTTTCCGTGGAAGGAGAATACGTCATCAATGGCACCAAAAGCTTCACTACCAATGGCACGACAGCGCACTTTATCCAGGTCCTCTGTCTAACGAATCCGGAAGCCAAATTGCGGCACCAACGCCACAGCGTCATCACCATTGAAACGGATCGTGGAGGTTTTGAAGCAACTCCCCTTAAGAATAAACTGGGAATCAGGGCGTCCGAAACAGCGGAGCTGACTTTCAGTGATGTCCTCGTTCCAAGGGAAAATTTGGTGGGCAAGGAGGGGAATGGGTTTCATCAGTTCATGGTCTTTTTCGACCATACGAGGCCGCATATCTGTGCCCAAGCTGTAGGCCTCGCTCAAGGAGCCATGGAAAAGGCACTCAAACATGTCGTGGCAAGGCGTCAATTTGGAAAACCATTGGCTTCTTTCCAAGCCACCCGATTCAAAATAGCCGAGATGGCTACCCGAATCGAGGCGGCAAGAAATCTCTACTATAAGGCCGCGTGGATGCTCGATCAGGGAAAACCCGACTCCAAACTGATCTCCATGGCGAAATGGTATTCAGGGGAAGTAGCAGTGAGGGTTGCCGATGAGGTCCTTCAGCTCCATGGCGGGTATGGATATATGGGAGATTACGACGTGGAGCGGTTTTACCGGGATGCAAAGATCCTGGAAATCTATGAAGGGACCAAGGAGATCGAAAAGCTCATCATTGCCCGTTCCATCTTGGGGAAGGCTTCATCCCCGTCATGACAATACCTCTTCCCTCCGAGGAGATTCCCCTCCCGCGGGTATCATTTTAAATTTACCCCTCAATCCCTCCTGGTAAATCCAATGAGGCAGCGGGATGAATATCCCATCCCTGCAATTATTTCTTAAGGCTGCCCATGGGGACCCCCAAACCATGAGACCCTATCATGGGATTCCATGCCTTGAGGCGATTGGAAAACCAAATTGCGCGATCTAACCTTCACCATTCTCTTGAAGGATTCTTCACATTTTCAATAAATGGGCACCTAAAACTGCCTCCTCCTTTCGTCAGGCCTATCATCGATTAATTCCACGAAGTATCTCTTCTTCCTCTTGCCCCCAACCGCTGAAACGATGGTTCTTAGGGCATTGATGTTGGTCCCCTGCTTTCCCAGTACCCTGCCTATGTCCTGCTTCGAAACCCTAATCTCCAAAATGTTGGCTTGGTCCCCGTCGATCTCTTTTACCTCAACCTTATCGGGTTCATCGACGAGGTATTGAACCATCTTTTCGACTAGCTCTTTCATCGCTCACCCCATCTTCCTATGATTCACCTCTCAAAAGACAACGCCTATTCCGCTCTGTTCCCCCTTATCCCTTCTCATCACCTCCTTCAGATGCCAAAATAATGGCCTTGGTTACACCATATCCGGGAGCCGCTCCCGCCATAACATCGTTCGGGTAGTGAACCCCGAGGTAAACGCGGCTCAATCCAACCAATCCAGCAAGACTATACCACAAAAACCGATACCTTCCATATTGATGAGAAAGCGTTGTTGCAATCATCATATAGAAAAAGTAGACCGTCCGCTCTTCGTCGAAACAAAGAGGATGAAGATAAAGAGAATACCCATCGCCTTGCTGCCAAAACGAGGTATCCAGGGCATGGTTATGTCGAATACCCAGTTTGAGCACGTTACATTGACCCATTACATCACTGATAGATCCAGCGCCGGCCCCATCCCAGTTTTCAAATCGTGCTAAGTTGTAGCCACCAGCCCCCTTGATCGTATCGAGGGGGAAGGCATCGGAATTTCCATATATTTCAGATTCCTCTCCTCAACATTGGCAATCTGGGAATAATGTGGGAGAGGTCATTACCCTTTATCACGACATCGGCAATCTGGTCGAGTTTGTGTGATGAGGAATTGAAGGAAATAGAATATCCCGCCATCTCAAACATCTCCACATCCCCTATGCTATCCCCTATGGCGATGATCTCTTGGCTTCGAATTCGAAAGATATCCGTAATACTGCGAACCCATTCACCCTTTCGATCGTAATGGACCTTGATCTCCACCTCGCCGGTCAGGACATCATCCTCGTGAAGGAGTCGATTGGACACCGCGTAATCAAAACCATATTTCTCCTCTACCCATTCGGACAGCAGGGAGAGGCCTGAGGAGACAAGGGTCACTCTCAGGCCCAATCCCTTCAACAGGGAAGTCAACTCATCCACTCCTGGATTGAAGGGAACAGCTCGAACGACATCCCGTAACTGGTTAACCTTCATCCCCTGCCACACCTGGGCATCCAGTTCGCAGAACCGCTTGTAAGAAATCTTCCTCTCCAGAAAGTGGCTCTGGTACTTCTCCGCATAGCCCTGCCATTTGCCCAGCCTCTTGTGGACGTATTCCCAGATAGATCTCTCCGCAGTAAGGGTTCCATCTAAATCAAAAACGACCAGCTTATACTGGGGAAAATATCCCATCAGGTCTCTCACCGTTTGAATCTTACCATAATATAGACGCGAAGCAAACCAAAAGAATAGACAAAGATATATTTGACAAGAATGGAGCCCTTTGGTATTGAAAAAATGTTTGAAGGCCGGGGGATTTACCTCCCATTGCTTGTCTCGCGAGTTGTCCCTTTAACCAGGGAAGAAAGGGCAGATCCATCTCACAGCGAGGAGGGGGGGTAATGGGAAGAGATCCCCAGAATCATAAACCACGAATAACACGTATAAAGGGAATGAGGTGCTGGAGTTAACTATGGAAAAGCTCATCATCACGGCAGCCATAACCGGGAGTGGAATCACCCGGGATGTGGCGCCTCACATTCCCATTACGTCGGATGAGATCATCCAATCCGCCATAGAATGTTGGAACGTAGGAGCAGCCATCGTCCATATCCACGTCCGGGATCCGAAAACGGGCCTGAGAACCCAGGATCTGAATCTTTTTCGGCAGGTGGTGGAACCATTGAGGGAGAAGACCGACCTTGTACTCTGCTTAACCACAAGCGGCATCCCGGGGCGTAATCTCCCCATGTCCATGATGGGGCTGATCATGGGAGGACATGTCCGGGTGGGTATGGAGGACAATATCTACTATCAAAGGGGCGTGCTCGCCGCAAGCAACGCTCTATTCGTGGAGCGTATCGTTCTCACATTGCACGGGAGTGCGGCCGGGAGGTTGCCACCCCGAGGGAAGCCAGGGGGATTCTCGGACTGCGCAAGCAGTGATGGAAGGAGGGAACAGGTTCAATGGCTATCGACAAAACCAAATATGATGAAACAAAACCCTACCAGGTCGCATTGCTCCAACTGGAGATCGCGGCCGAAAGATTGGGCCTCGATGAGGGGATGAAACTGAAGCTGCAAAACCCAAAGAGGGTATTGATCGTCACCTTCCCGGTCAAAATGGATAACGAAGCGCTCAAGATCTTTACCGGATACCGCATACAGCATAGCCTCACCAGAGGTCCAGGAAAGGGTGGAATTCGCTACCATCCCTCTGTCGATCTGGAAGAGGTGAAGGCCCTGGCTGCGTGGATGACGTGGAAGGCGGCGGTGGTTAATATCCCCTATGGTGGCGCCAAGGGTGGGGTCCAGTGTAATCCCAAGGAGATGTCCAAAGGGGAATTGGAGCGATTGACCCGAAGGTATACATGGGAGATCGCCCCCCTGATCGGGCCCGAGAAGGATATACCTGCTCCTGATGTGTATACCAATGCCGAAACGATGGCCTGGATCATGGATACCTACAGTACACTGCAGGGGTATAGTGTTCCGGGTGTGGTAACCGGTAAACCCATAGCTATAGGAGGCTCCCTGGGAAGAAATGAGGCCACGGCCCAGGGGGCCGTTTACTGTATTCAGGAGGCTTTGAAACACCTAGGCATGGATTTGGAGAAAGCCACTGTGGCCGTTCAAGGATACGGCAACGCGGGGTCCAACGCCGCCAAGATTATCCACAGGCTCGGTACGAAAGTCATAGCCGTGAGCGACTCAAAAGGCGGAATTCATAACGCCGATGGCCTCGACCCAGCAAAGGTGTTGAAACACAAGGAGAAAACCGGCTCGGTAGTCGATTACAGGGAGGCCGACAACATCACCGACGAGGAACTGTTGGCCATGGACTGTGATATCCTCATCCCCGCGGCCCTTGAGAATCAAATCACCAAGGAGAACGCTCATAAAGTGAGGGCGAAGATCATCGCCGAAGCGGCCAACGGCCCTACCACCCCTTCCGCGGACGACACACTCCACGAGAAGGGCATCTTCGTCATTCCCGATATCCTCTGTAATGCCGGAGGCGTTACCGTCTCCTACTTCGAGTGGGTCCAGAATATCCAGTCCCTCTTCTGGACGTTGGAGGAGGTCAATAACCGACTGGCCCGGATAATGAGGAGAAGCTTCTGGGATGTAGCGGCCATCACGAAAAAAGAGAAGGTTGACATGCGAACGGCAGCTTGGATGCTCGGAGTGGGAAGGGTTGCGGAAGCGACCAGACTGCTCGGCATTTATCCGTAATACTCAGGGCCTTGGGTGGCCAAAACCCATCCCTATGGAGGATATCCTTGCTATATTGACATTTTACGCTAATTCAGCCAGGCCCTGTAAGCTCTCACAAACCCGGAAACGAAAACTTTAGCGACTCTTTGTCCTCTCCCCTCTCCACCTTTACACCCAATTCCATGCGCCCATCTCGGAGTCCTAGGGAGAAAGGCTCCGTTCCCTTTTCCCTTTCTAAGTGAGTGATGGAGCGCATAATCTCAAAGATCTTATCCGCAATCTCCCCGGGAGGTGTTGGGAGTTCCATCTTCTCCTCCGCCTTGACGGTCACCCTGTGCTCGCCTTTCTTCTTCTTGAAGGATAGTTTCCTGGCCTTTTCCGTGGTGGCATAAAGGATGGAGAGGGCCAGATACTTCAGGGCATCCTCTTCCACATCGGCACTGGTTTCGGACGCCATCACCTCAATCTCATTTCTGTAGTCGGTCTCCATGTAACAATCGCACATCTCCTGAAGTCTCGCGTGGTAGTTGCGGGATATCCTTTCCATTGAACTCCTCCTTTCCCTCAATCTTCACATGATTCTTTACTTGTGAACCCGGCTAAAATTCCGTCACTTCCCCTCCATGGATGGGACAACGGGCACCCGTGTTGACATCTAAGGTAAACCCGGGCTCGATGATTCCCGATCGCGTGTAGCCCCGGTCTTCCCAATACCCACCTCTCATGGTATCGGTCAGGGTAATCCGCTCCAGCCATTTGCAGCTCTTGTAGCCATAGAGGTTGGGGATTACCGTCCGGAGGGGTCCCCCATACTCCCTCTCGAGGGGTTCCCCCTCCACTGCATAGACGAGAAGTACCCTCGGGTGGTTCAAGTCATTGAGGGAAACGGTCGTCTCGTAAGTCCCCCCAATGCTTGAAAAAGTTGCATGGCTAGCCTCCCTTTTCGGGGTAACAGTACGGATGAAATCACGCCAGAGCACGCCCTCCCACGTGGCCCTCACGGACCATCCGGACACCGAGGTGAGCCGCGCGTCGACCTTTGAAGCCGGAAGATCCATGATTTCCTGCCAAGTAAACGACCGCTCCTTCTCCACCAGGCCTCTTATATGAAGACGGTATTGAGAATTGTCGATCTCTGGCATCCCCCCCTCTTTAAATACCGGCGGCCTCAATCGGGATAAAATGCTCACCATCGACCCCTGTCAAATATCAAGAAATGATAAGCCAAATTCTGGCTGCAAAAAGCTTATTTACTTCTTAAAAAAAATTACCAAGATAGCGGTCAGGATTTCAAGGAAGCGATTTCTGAAGTTTCCTAACTTCCTACGGGACTTCATTGTCCCTGAGCGTAATCCTATCCTTACAAACCGCATCAAAACACTGCAGCGTCCAAACTCGATTCGAAGGAACGAGAAATAACGACCGGTGAACTCCCAAGATCATTTTGGAACCAGTTGTTGACCGGGTTCCTGGAACGAACATTAATGACAATGCTTAACTCAATATACTCAAATAACTCAATGAACCCAAGAAACTCAACAAACTCAAAATTCCCCTCCTGGTGCCCATCAACCTTGGGCTCCTTATCAAAGAGCCCGCATACATTCCGGTTTTAGGGGTATCTCGCCTCGAAGGGCGCGGTCTATCAGGGAAATTGCCTCTTGTTTCCCTCTTGGGAGTTTGGCCCTAATCGGCAGGTAGTTTGAGGCATGGTTGGAGAAGAAAAGTCCCATCGTCAGGTGCGTGCGGACGATCATCTCCCTCAGTTCTAAAAGGAGTTCTCTCTCCGTTGGTAGTTGAAATTTTCCGCTCCTTAAATCCTCATAAAGGGGAGTGCCTGGAATAAGCATCACCGTCAGAGCACCCACGTAGTTGGGGTCCATGGCGCTGAGAAGTTCGCCGGTGGCCCGGGCATGCTCAAGCGACCTCTCACGCCCGGCGATGCCCAAGAGAACAGTCACAGACAGCTTCATACCGGCCTCACGAACCTTCCGCCCCATGTCGATGAGATTTTGGGCGCTGGTTCCCTTATGAATGTTCCTCAAGGTCTCTTCATCGCCACTCTCCACCCCGAGGTAGAGTATCCCCACCCCGTTTTCCCTCAATTGGCTCAATTCCTCAAGGGACTTCTTCTTGATACCCTTGGCATTGGCATAGGCACCGACTCTTCTCACCCACGGAAGATGTTCCTTGATCCGGTCAAGAATCCACATGAGCCGTTTTTGCGGGATGATGAGGGAATCCCCGTCCATGAGGAATACCCTGTCTTGTCCCTTCATATACTTCGAGGCAAAGAGGATGTCGGACAGGATAATCTGGTCTTCCTTAATCCTGAATCTCTTCTCCTTATAGCTTCCACAAAAAGTACACCTGTTGTGGGAACAGCCCACGGTTACCTGAAGCAAAATACTGTTGGCCTCGCTGGGCGGACGAATGCAATACCCCTCGTAATGCATACCCTCGCTTTCACCGGGAAATTCCATACGCTCTCTTTCTCCGCGATTGAATCCAAATGTCCGTCACTCTATCAACAAGCATAGGATAAGCTCAACCCCACCTCAAGTAATAGGGCCTTCATTTCTCCGGTAGTAATCTCTCTTCGCGAAGGAATTCTTAAAACTCATGCATAGCGTATTTTTCTTTTTAATTAAATCCTTCTAATAGTAAATATTGAATAAAATCAACATCTTCCAGTCACTTCAAATTGACAGTTAATGGATTATATGATATCTATTTTAAAGACTCTATTCAAGTAACAAGTTATGCATAAATTTGAAAGGAGAGAAATAGTGCCTCATATCATTGTAAAACTTTATCCTGGAAGATCAGAGGAACAGAAAAAACAGCTTGCCAACCAAATAGTTAAAGACGTTGCCGCAATTGCAAAATGTGAAGAGAAGGTGGTATCTGTGGCTTTCGAGGAAGTTGATCCTGATGATTGGGCTGAGAAGGTTTATAAACCAGATATTCTTAATAATGAAGAGAATCTATATAAAAAACCAGGATATAATCCTTTTGAATAGACCATTATATTAGAAGCTTTACCTATAGACTTACCGACGGGTTCTTTGTATAACAAGCCAGTGGAGCTGACGGGAAGAAACCGGGTGCTTTTTGATTAAAACCCGTACTCGCTCGAGACGCTACAGACCCGCAGCTTAGCCGAAACGTTGGCCTTTGAATCAGCATAGGGGCCTCGATATGAAAATGATTCTTACGGTTCCTCGTATTCAAGAAAAATCAAATCAACATCTTTATTTTCTCAACAGGAGATGAATATGGATAAGTGGAGCCTTTCAAGTTGGCGAAACAAACCGATTTTGCAGCAACCAGAATATCCTAATCGATCCAAGTTGGAAAGTGTAGAATCTCAGCTTAGGGGGATTCCTCCTTTGGTATTTGCCGATGAAGTTCAAGAATTAAGTAGACAATTGGCAAGAGTTACAGAGGGGCAAGCTTTCCTATTGCAAGGGGGAGATTGTGCAGAAAGCTTTACTGAATTTAATGCTGTGAAGATCCAAAATACCTGCAAAGTGATTTTGCAGATGGCGGTAATTCTCACCTTTGCGGGAAGCTGTCGAGTAGTAAAGGTAGGACGTTTAGCTGGTCAGTTTGCTAAGCCTCGTTCTACAGGAACAGAAACCATTGCGGGCGTTGAATTGCCGAGTTATCGGGGGGATATGGTGAATGATATTGCGTTTAACAAATTCGCTCGCACTCCTGATCCCAATCGTATGATTCGAGCCTATAACCAGTCTGCAGCAACCCTTAATTTGTTGAGGGCTTTTACCAAAGGAGGACTGGCTGACTTACACCAAGTGCATCAATGGAATCTCGAATTCGTTAAAGGAAGTTCTTTAGGAGAAAAATACCGAAATCTTGCTGACCGTATAGGGGAATCGCTTGCCTTTATGGAAGCTTGTGGCGTGACTTCAAAAGATACACCAAGTATACGAGAAACAACCTTGTATACTTCTCATGAAGCATTGTTATTGAACTATGAAGAAGCTCTAACACGCCAAGATAAAATAACTGGAGATTGGTATGATTGTTCAGCCCATATGGTTTGGATCGGAAATAGAACTCTTCAATTGGACAATGCTCATATAGAATTTGTAAGGGGAATTAAGAATCCAATTGGCATCAAAGCAGGGCCTTCCATTGATTCGGATGAATTATTACGTCTGATTGAAGTATTAAATCCTCATAATGAACCGGGTCGTCTGACCATTGTTGTTCGTATGGGAGCTGATCATATTTCTGAAAAATTGCCACCATTGATTCAGAGCGTTAAACGTGAAGGTCGTAAGGTGGTGTGGAGTAGTGACCCGATGCATGGGAATACGGTTACAACGTCTCATGGTCTTAAGACCCGTTCATTTGATCGGATATTAGAAGAGGTTCGATATTTTTTTGAGATTCATTATGCGGAGGGAACTTATCCGGGAGGTATTCATTGTGAGATGACAGGACAAAACGTGACAGAGTGTATTGGGGGCATTCAAGCTATTACGGAGAAAGGATTAGCCGATAAGTATTTTACCCATTGTGATCCTCGTTTGAATGCTAATCAGGCATTGGAGTTAGCGTTTTTGATTTCTGAATTTCTTATAAAGGCTCGTGCCAGAGAAAACCAATGTAAATCATAACAATGGGTAGATTGGAGCTTCCATTCAGGAAGGGAAGCTCACGAAAAGTTTGAAGTGAAATTCTCCTGAACTTTGTCCAGAAAAATTTTCAAATAATTCCCACGAAAAAGACAAATATGGGACGGCTCTTTTTTCTTGAGGCTAACCATTCGCTGGATACGGACTGGCAAATAGTTTTCGCTCTTTGCCAGCCGGTCAGCTCAGCTGTTAGGCTTGGCTTGAGAGAGGAAGACGTTTGTACGAACAAACCCCAACAGGTGAACATTTATGGCTAGAGCTTGTGCCCGTCACATTTTAGTGGCTACTAAGGAAACGTGTGAAGAACTCAAGACCCAGATCGAAGCTGGCGCTGATTTCGCGACATTGGCAAGGAACCATTCTCAATGTCCCCCGGGTAAACAAGGTGGGGACTTGGGTGAGTTTGGCCCGGGTCAGATGGTTGGGGAGTTCGATGAGGTGGTGTTCAATGCTGAAGTGGGCAAGGTCCACGGCCCAATCAAGACGCAGTTTGGGTACCACCTTATCGAGATTACAAGCCGCACGGCATAAACGGCCAAATTATGGCCACGTGATTCTAAGTATCATATGCGACGCCTAACAGAGCCCTGCAACGGACACTTCGGCAGGCTCAGGGCCTCTGATCTCCGACTTTAGGCCGCCTATTGTTTATAAACAGACTCGATGACCTCATAAGTTGATCGCGTTTAACGAACTTCTCGCTTGGACATCGAAAGAGTCAACTAACAGAGAGGCTAACTTGATCTACTCAGCCATACTCTGGCGTCGTGCCTTTCTCAGGCTGGTCGTGCAGAGCATAGCGGCGATGGCGCTGCTGGCAAGCTGCGCTACGTCACCCGAAAACACAAAGCTTGTAAGCACACCGGTGAAAGATACACTCAGAGCCACTCCACCATCAGCATCATCCGTGCAGTCGCCAAGAAAAGGAGCTACATCGGCGAACCTAGATGTCAAGATTGGACAGATGTTAATGGTCGGGTTCCGCGGACTGGAGGTGGACAACGAGCATTTCATCGTGCAGGACATCCGGAAACGCCATTTGGGCGGTGTTGTTCTCTTCGATTACGATGTTCCCACTCAGCAGCCAGTGCGCAACATCGAGTCCCCCTCCCAGGTGAAAGCGTTGATCGCATCCCTGAAGTCGGCCTCGGCCACGCCTCTGCTGGTCGCCATCGATCAGGAAGGTGGCATCGTGGCTCGATTGAAAGAGCGGCACGGCTTCCCGCCCACGGTATCGCACTACCACCTGGGTGAGTTCAACGAGCAAGCCACTCTTGTGGCCAAGACCTTGGCAGATCTCGGGATCAACCTTAACCTGGCTCCGGTGGTAGACCTCTGTGCCAATCCCGACAATCCCATCATCCCCAAATACGAGCGCTGTTTCTCGGCCGATCCCCTGATTGTAACTGATCACGCCCTGCAGTTTATCCGGGCTCACCACCAGCAGGAGGTGCTCTGTGCCCTCAAGCACTTTCCCGGTCACGGCAGTTCGACAGGGGATTCGCATCTTGGGCTTACGGACGTTACCAATAAGTGGGCCCGGGTCGAACTGGAGCCCTATGTTCGCATCATCAAGGTTGGGCAGGCCGATGCAATTATGACAGCTCACGTATTCAATGCCAACCTGGACAACCAGTACCCCGCCACCCTCTCCGAGGTCACTATTACAGGCATCCTGCGAGACGAGTTGAACTACGACGGTGTGGTCATCTCGGATGATTTGCAAATGGGGGCGATTGTCAACCATTACGGTTTTGAGACGGCGATTCAGAAAGCTATCGAGGCGGGCGTGGACATCCTGGCCTTCGCCAACAACTCGGTGTACGAGGAAGACGCTGCCGGCCGTGCCATCAAGGTCATCAGCGAATTGGTTCAAGCTGGCACAATCAGCGAAGCGCGCATAGATGAGTCATACCGGCGAATTCAGCGACTCAAGAGAAGGCTGCCGGCCAGCTTAGCTGGCCGGCCATGAACTCTTCCGGTAAACTGCATTTAAAGGTGTGACATATCATCTCGCTGCAGCGGACCCTTCGATGCTTCGATTTTACTCAGCATCGACCCTGAGCCCATCGACATCGCTCAGGACCGCTGATGCATGTGTTAGGCTCCAAATGGATAGAAAGAAGATGATAGGAGAGAGGCAGAGTGGTTTGGCTCTGCCCTTCTGTTTGAAGATGAAATCTTATATTGTCTACCCTTATCAATCCCATCTATTAGCCTTTGAATCAATCAGAGGAAATAGCGGAAGTTGGTTCGGGGTAATGCAATCGGCAGAAGGAAAGATGGGCTTCCACTAAAAATCAATGGAGCACACGGATATCCGTGAGCGTAATTCACTGGATCAAACGGAACAACAGATGAAGGCCAGCCATTCAGAGGCTGGAAGGGATGAGAAATAACTGGCTGGTAACCCCAAGGTCACTTCGCAAGATGAGTTGGTAGTGTATACGCCCTCATCTTTGGTTGGGGATGAGACAGATAAATTCCAGCGTCCCCTTGGATGAGTTCCTTATCTGATGTTCCTCGCCAGGTGGGATGAATATCACATCCCCCTTGGAAAAGGGAACCTCCTTTTCCCCTTGGACCACGGCCCCCCTCCCCTCTAGAATGAATATCTCGTGCTCCCATGGATGCTTATGGTAAGGGGAGTAACCACCGGGTTCCACCTCGAATACCCTCATGGAGAAATTATCTGCCCCGTCCTTCTCGGAAATGACCCACCTAACGGTAATCCCCGAAGCACCCTCCTCACCTACCGGGTCGGGAGCAATCTCCTTGTAATGCGCCACCTTCATCTCCACCCTCCTCATTGCAGAGGATCAACGCGAAATCAGGCCTTCACTGATATCCCCAGGGACTCCTCAATCCTCTGAATCTCCTTCTTGGCACCCTCAATTCGTCGCAGCCCCTCTTCCCTCCACCGCCGGCTTTCCTCCAACTTCTCCCCCATTCCGTCGATTTGGCCTTTTACGGCTTCCGCCGAGGGTCCTCCTTTCAACGTCTTCCTCGATACGATCCTTACGGGATCTTGCCCCTCAAGGAGTTCTTCCTCTGACATCTCCAGATCCAAGCCCGTCTCCTTCAAGGCTTTCCGAAACCCCTCAAGGATAACCATATCGGCCCCCTTGTCCTCCGAATACTTAACCGCCTTCTCCACGAGGATTTTTGCCTTTCTGAAAGGGATCTTAAACCTTCGGACGATCTCCTCCAGAAGGGCCGTCGCCCCGATAAATCCTCTCCGGCACTGGTGGAGCATTACCTCCCGGTTCACCTGAAGCAACTCCATTACCTCCCTCATCACCCCAAGGGCCGGCTTGCACTCCCGAACCATGTCCATGACCAGATACTTCGTCCATTGAGAATCACGATTGTATCCAATAAAGGATGACTTACCCAGAGAAAGTAGCCCCGTCAAGAGCCCCTGGGCGACGGAGGCTTTGGCCTTGATTACCTCCAAGGCTCCGGGATTCCGTTTCTGGGGCATGAGGGAGCTCCCGCTACAATGGGTATCGTCCAACTTCACCATATCGAATTCGGCCGTGCTCATCAGGATGAAAGACTGGGCAACGGTGCTCAGGTGATTCATGGTCATGGCAACGGCGTGGGAGAATTCCAGCTCCGGTTCCCACCGGTTGCTTATGGGATCCAAGGTGTTTCCGTGCCACGTATCGAAGGCTAACAGTTTTGAGGTCAGTTCCCTATCCGATGGAAAGGTGGACCCATATCCCGCTAGCCCACCCAGTGGGTTCTTGTTAAAAAGCCTGCACCAATGGATGAACCGCCAGATATCCCTCTCCAGGGGCTCCGTAAAGGAAAGAAGCACGTGGGCGAAAGTGGTGACCATGGCATGTTGATGATGAGTGAAACCCGGCATGACCGTATCCAGGTTTTCCTGCGCCTTTTCCAGGAAAGTCCCGATCAGCCCGTCCAATTCAGCTATGAAATCGAAAACCTGTTGTCTCATATACAACCGCATATCCAAGGTTATCTGATCATTCCGGCTCCTGGCCGTATGGAGCTTCCCTGCCGATTCCAACCCATATCGCTCGATAAGAAAACTCTCCACGTTGCTATGAACATCCTCCTTCGAAGCGTCCAGGACGAATTCCCCTTGGAGGAAACGGGCTTCGACCTCTCTGAGCCCATCCAGAATCACTCTGAGGTCGTCCTCGGAGATGATTCCCTGCTTGCAGAGCATGATAGCGTGGGCCTTGCTTCCCCAGATATCGTATTCGACCAAGTGCTGGTCAGAAGGGGATACCCCCTCAACATCCCTTCCCGATAAGAACTCGATAATACGAGGGGAGGGTTCCTGGTGGAACCTGGAGCCCCAAAGCTTATTAATTTTCATTTCTTCATCCCCGCATTCCTTTTGGCCAAGATTTCAAAGGGGAGACCCCTGATGTAAGCCGCATCAGCGCACATCTGCTGATTAAATCCAGTGCTCTTGATGGACCTGATCTCCGGTGAAAAGAGGCCCGTTTGTGACTCCCTCTCAAGAATGTCGGTATTTCCCTTATATAGTTTAACGCGAGCCCTCCCGTTGACAACCTTCTGCGATTGACCGATGAAGGCATCGAGATCCAGTTTCAGGGGATGGTACGCCATACCGTGGTAGATGAGATAGGCCCATTTCTGATCCACCATCTTCTTGAATTGAACTTCGTCCTTGCTCAAACAGAGTTGTTCGAGATCTCGGTGGACCTTTAAGAGGATAGTGGCAGCAGGGGCTTCGTATAACTCCCTGCTCTTGAGGTCCATGATTCCATCCTCAAACATGTCTATCTTGCCTATGGCATTGGCCCCACCGATTTTGTTAAGCTCCGGGATGATCTCCCCCAGGGGCTTCCCCTTACCGTTTAGTTTAATAGGGATTCCGGCTGCAAATTCCAGATCGATGATGGTGGCCTTATCGGGAGCCTTCTCCGGTGGCCGATACCACATCCAAATATCATCAGGCAACTTCTGATTTAAATCGATGGCCCCGCTGGCGATGGAACGACACCACATGGTCTTATCATCCCCTCCTGTTATCGTCTCCGTGACGGGGATATTCCATTCTCGACACAACATCTCTTCCTGCAATCGAGTGAGGTCGAAATCCCGAATGGGTACCAGAATTTTTAAATCGGGGGCGAAGGTTTTGAAGACATTGTGCATCCGATATTGATCGTTTCCCTTGCCGCTGGACCCCTCTGTGATGGCATCGCATCCCTTTTCCACCGCTACCTCTGCTACCTTTCTAGCCACGATCTGGCGGGTCATGGAAGTCGATACTGGATAGCCCAAGTAATCTGAATTCGCTTGAATTGCCCTGGCGATCCACTCTTCGGTGAATTCATCCCTCATGTCGATTAACAGGGGAACTATTTCCAATACCTTGGCCTTACGATTGCTCTCCGCAATCTCCTCTTCCCCCTGTCCCACATCTATGGTGACGGGAATGATTTCCTTCGCCTTATACTTTCTCCTCAGCAGCTCCACGGACAGGGTTGAGTCCAACCCTCCTGAATAAGCCAAAGCTACCTTCGTAACCCGGGGAGTAAGTGTTTCCTCGATCCTCTTCAGTATTTCCTTAATCCCCATATCTTAGCTTCCTTCCCCTTGAAATATTCATAAAAGGTGTGCAGATTCACATAGAATCTGGCCACCCAATAGTAACAGAAATAGAGAGTGAAAACAATTCCCCTCTCGTTGGAAATCCTCCCATAGCTCATTGAAGAAAGGAGGTGGAAAATTTATAATGTAAATATGACGGCTTCGTAAAAAGTCCATCTGCCGTTCGACATGCTCACGGCCCTGAGCAAAGCCGAAGGGCTGCGTTGCGCTTCATCCTTCGTCATTGCAGCGTACTTCTATGTACGCCTCATTTCTCAGGATTTGCGCGCCTTGCATCTGGATCTTTTTTCTTTGCCGTCTGAGTTCAACTTTTTACAATGACGTCAATTATAAACTCGAAATCATCGAGGAATCGCAATTATGGTCGGCCTCTTTTTCGGATGCACTGTTCTTCTCTTCGAGGAGCTCCGTAGTACCTTAGAGGAGTTCTTCCGTAAGGCGAGGGTGCGATATGAGCCTGTGGGGACTAATCGGTGCTGTGGGATCCCCCTTCTACTCGCCGGCTGCCAAAGGGAAGCTGGGGAAAATGGAAAAACCCTGGTTGAGGATATCTCCCAAAAGGGTATCTCCACCCTGGTGACCAGCTGCCCCCATTGCTACAGGGCTTTTTCCAACGAGTTCCCCCATCGATTCGGATTATCCATTCCATTTAAGACACTCCATTTTACCCAGTTTGCCGCCCATCTCATCGAAAGGGGAAAGATCAGATTGACCAAGCCCGTTGATCAGAAACTCACCTATCATGATCCTTGCTATCTGGGCCGAATGGGAGAAAAGATCTATCGGGAACCGAGAAAGGTTTTGGCTTCTATTCCCGGGCTGAAGGTGGAGGAAATGGAGCATAACCGGGATAAGGCCACCTGCTGCGGTGGGGGGGGAATGGTCAGGGCCTACCTTCCCATCCTTTCCTCGGCGGTTGCTCAAGAGAAAGTCGAGTTTCAGGCGCGACCCGCCGGTGTTACCGGAATCGTATCCTCCTGCCCCTTCTGCTACTTCAACTTGAAGGAGGGGGCCCAAGAGGTCGATGAGGGAGAAATCAGGGTCCATGACTTGGCGGAACTTCTGGTCAGATCCATGGAGGAACCTGAGAATGCATGATGCCCGGGGCAGGTTTGCCGACTTTAAGAAAACCATCTATAAAGCTGTTGAGGATGAGGCACTTCGATCCGCCCTGCGGAAGGCAGTAAGATCATTCCGGGAAAATCGCGATAAGGCCCTGAAGCAATTTCCACATGTCGAGGAGCAACGAAAAATCCTCATGGAGAAAAAAGAAGAAGTTCTCACCCATCTCGATGAGATGATCGATAAGTTCACCTACTCTGCCGGAAGAATGGGAGTCAAGGTTCACATGGCGGAAACCGTCCAAGACGGACAGAAGATCATCAAGGAAATCGTTGGCTCGAAAAAGCTCATCGTCAAGGGAAAATCCATAACCTCGGAGGAATTGGATATCAACAATTTTTTGGAAGAAACGGGGAACGAAGTATACGAAACCGACATGGGGGAATTCATCGTGCAACTTCTCCGTGAAAAACCCATGCACCTGCTCGCCCCAGCAGTAAACGTTCCAAAGGAGAGGGTTGCTCAGGTCTTCTCCGAACTTGCGGGGAGGGAACTTCCCCCGGACCCTGCGGAGCTGACTCGGTTCGCCAGAGATTTCTTGAGGGAGAAATTCTTCCGGGCAGACATCGGCATGAGCGGGGCCAATGCCATAACGGCCGATACAGGCTCTATCTTTCTCATCGAAAATGAGGGCAATATCCGTTTCGCCACCAACGCACCCCCCGTTCACATCGCCGTAGTCGGGATTGAGAAAATCCTTCCCATCCTGGCCGATGGAGCCCTTCTGGTAGAAGTGGCTTCACGGTATGCTGGGTATTACATGGCGAGCTATGTCTCCATCATTTCGGGTCCCAGCAAAACAGGTGACATTGAGAAGGTCATCATTTGGGGAGTTCACGGACCAAGGGAGGTTCACGTGGTCCTCCTGGATAATGGCCGCAGGGAGGTTGCAAGGGATCCCGTGCTGAGGCAGATGCTCACCTGTATCCGCTGTGGGGCATGCATGTACGAGTGTGCCATCTACCCCATCGTGAGCGGATATTGGGGACATACATACATGGGTGGGATCGGTATTCCATGGACGGCGCTCATCGCGGGTGGTTGGGAGGTAGCCGCTCCCATGGCCTATGCATGTACCCTCTGTGGGAGATGCCGGGAGTTCTGCCCGATGGAGATCGGTACGCCGGAAATCGTGGAAAGACTGAGAGAAGAAATGGCTGAGAGGGGATATCTCCCCGATTACGTCAAGGAGATGACCCAAAACGTATTGACCAAGGGAACCCCGTATTAATTGCTTACGATCTCCTAGCTCACCTTTCCTGCTACATCTTCCAGATGGGTTTTGTCAAAGATCCACCGAACCCTCATCACTCTCGGACAATCCATCAGCGCCTGATCTCCTCGGATCGAAATAATGGCCTTTAAGCCGCGGGAAAATAAAAGAAGGGGCATATGCCCATTCTTAACGTCAGGTTTGCAACAATCAAGTGTTCCCTCGCGAAGACGGCATCAGCTCTTCCGCGAGGTCTTGGTCATGAAATGGGTAACCAATTGGTCCACCTGTTTTCCCTTACACTTCGGACAATTAACCTGGCCCTTTTCATATTCCCTTAAACTCAGCATGGTACTAAATTCCTTCTTGCATTTCTTACATCGAAAATCGTACGTAGGCATGCTCATCCCCCCTTCTTTCCTATCCCTTTCTGCCTCTCGGCATTATACCATCCCTCTCAACTGGTGATCAAAATCGAGAAACGGATCACCTCCCCCGAGGTCCCGGAAAAAGGTCTTTTTCATATAGTTCAAGGCTCCGACATAAAACTCGAAATCCCTCGAAAGTTCTGAATAGAGGCGCCACCCGGGCTGATAAAAGGCTTTATGGTATTCACTGACGTTTTGGTACGCTTTTCTCCCCTCCTCCAGGTAAAGGTTCAAAAAGGATTGCTTCTCAACCCATTCCCGAAATACCCCCGCCATAAAGAGGATGTAATCGCCGATATGCTTGCGGATCTCCTTCTCCCGATCCCAATGCTCGGAGTACCACGAGAGATTAGCCTCCAATAACATCTCTACAGCCGTCTCCATTCTTCTCCCCCGGAAATCTCTGATCCGATAGAGGTTTTCAGTACGCGCAAAGTTGGCTAAGAGGAGGGCAATGTAATCGGCGATCTCAGTATCCTTGACTCCCAAATCCCAAAAACTTCGGCGTATCAACCAATTGAAGAAAGCCAGCAGTCTTGGCATCGATGTACCTGATGCGCTCGTTTTCATCGCTGAGAACATAGTGAATGAGCATCCTTTCTGGAATTAATATAAGAACCCACGGCTCGATGTCAATAGAAAAACGGAGGAGAGGATTCTTGGTTTCTGGTCAACACCAGAGGACTAAAGCCTAAATCTCTCACATCCTTCTCGCATTCGTCTACTCAAAGTGCCGAGGTCGAGGGGAAAATTGAAGGCGCGGTAAAGGAGTCCCGGGACATTACCAATGTAATTGATTTGCGTTTCGAATATAGTATTGGCCGGGATGAGTGCGATTGCAAGAGTTCAGTTAGCATCAGCGAATTCGTCCTTAGGGTGCAGTTCGTGAGTGACCTCAGTCTAAGCATAATCACGATTCAATTCTCATTTTCCATGAGTAAACCCTGAATATACGGAACTGCCGCATCATTCAAGATAAAGACATCCCCGAATCTGTATGCTATTTTGTTTTTCACAAGCACATACATGAAACCTGCAATCGACTTGGGTCTGAAATCAGAAAGTTGCTTGAATCGCTCGGAGGTCATTCGTTTCTCTTCTATGAAGAGCCTCCACAGTTGTCCCCGGTTTCTTACGCTCTCTCGGATTCTCTGTTGGGTCCGGGGATCAGCCGACCCTAGAGCCGCCTCGAAACTATCATCCCTGTATTCTGAAGGGTAAAATGCCTCTGGTCCTTCATAAACCAGCCTTCGAATTATTGGTATCACTGCTTCATTCAACGTGAACATACCTTCCGATTCTGAAGCTATCCCACTGTTCCTGATGAACTTGATGAAACCTGAAATGGCTTTACTCTTGAATTGAGACAATTTCTTGAATTCATCAGTTCCCATTCGTTTGCGCTCTATGAAGTCTCTCCACAGTTGCCTGCGATCCAAGATGTTTTTATAAATTTTTCTCCACTTATAGGGTGTAATTAAGTCAAAGTATGTCCCATGTTCCCCAAGCGGTCTACCTTCCCCGGCCTGAGATGGCGTAGTCACTACAGGAAAATCGATTTGGATGCTAGCCCTCCTCAGAGATTCCCGAATATCCGAGGACTTGAGTTCTGCTGGTGTCCTCTTGCGGATCAAGTTCACAAGCCCCTGATCTTGGTCTCGAAAGATATCCTGCAGAGCTGTGCTGACATGGCGGTCTATGAACTGACTTTTCCAAAGAACCTTGATAATATTCTCACCCATTTTGTCCTTGGAGAGGAGGGAGAGAGTTTCAAGAGTGTATGCATCTTGAGTGGAGTCCGAAATGTGAACCACCCGGAAGAGCTTTTCCTCCACTTCTACAGGCGCATGAGAATTATATATATGGTATTCGTCTCCATTTGTTAGAACACACCATTCGACTCCCACGACGGTCGCGTAACCCAAGGTCTGGGATATCCATTTCGAGTCATTGAGATCTTTTTCGATGGCCTTTGCCTCAACCAATAGGCGAGGATTGCCAAAGATGAAAAGTGCATAATCAACAGGGTTGTCTTGAGGTTTTCTTCGGTATTCCTGACAAACTTCGTCCAGTTCCTCCAGGTCCCATCCTAAGGCAGTCAGCAAAGGGTTAATGAGAGTCGTCTTGGTATTCTCTTCCCCAATGCTCTTGTTCCGATTACGAATCTGCATAATTCGCTTCCTGAGTTTTTGCAATGTGTCAGCCAAATGATGAATTGGCTCTGTGTCATCTCTGATCCCCCCCTTGCACGATTCTACTGTTAACGTCTTGTCTGACGTCCCAACAACCATTAAAACAGAAATCAGGGGGAAGTCAACCTAACGCTATCGAGTACAAGATGTATTCGCTATCGTTTATCTTTGCTAAATTCATTGATTAGCGTTTGAAATATGGCAGGCACCGAGACTCAGAAAATCGAATTTGAATACTCGCCTTCTTATTTCGGAGTTAGATTGGTCAAGAATCTATTCAATTCCCGTAAAAAGAGGTTCCATCGATGGGAAACAAGAAGTGGGTAGGGAGAGTTAGGGGAAGTCCTTACACGGTACTGCGGCGGGCCTTTTTTCCCTTTCTCATGACCCTTCTTTTCCTGTGGAGGAGGGCTTCTCTCTCCGAAGAGCTAAGATAATCTACCACCTCAAAAGCCCTTCGAACCATCTCCAGGGCCTTAGAATAGTCCTTGATTCGGTGTTCATAATGCTTGGCCAACTCCACATGGGGAAAAGAACTTCGCCTGCCATCCCAAGAGATCATATCCTCCCAGAGAACAGCGCTTCTTTCCCAATTACCTCTCCTCTTGTATGTGAGGGAGAGCAACCTCATGGCTTCCCACTGGAATGGCTCGTCACAAAGCTTTAGGGCCTCTTCAAGGCATCCGGTAGCCCTTTCAACCATCCCCTGTTCCATGAACAACTTCCCGAGGACCATATGCTCGATTCCCCTTCTCGAATGGAAAGCCCAAGGGTCATGGTAAGTGGAATGGATTCGATGAGCCAAGATCACCATGGAAAGGATATCCATCCGGTTGTGGTGAAAGACGCGGCCCATCTTTTCGGCTTTCCCCGTCCTAACGAAATCGAAATAGTGATAGGGGATTAACTCCGACGGAATATCATCTTCACGATTGACGTCCAATAATTGTGCCTCCAAGGTGACCAATCGACAATTATGACATACCCTTTTCCAGATCTTCCTTGAGGGGTATATTAGATCGTAATTCGGCTTGTCGGCAAAGGGTATGCCGAGCCTGGAGAGAATAAACCGGGTTTCCAAAAGGGGGATATCGAAATTCTTCCCGTTGAAGGTCACCAGAAAATCGTGATGATCCAGGAACTCTCCCAACAGGAAGAGCATGGCCTTCTCTTCCGAATGGTTTCGCATGAAGAGCTGTTGAACGCTAAACCCTCCATCTTGGAAAGATCCTATTCCAACCATAAAAGCGTAAGTTCCCGTGCCCCCCGATAACCCCGTCGTCTCCGTATCGAGGAAGAGGGTCCGGGTAAAATCGATATCCTTGAGCCTTTCGTCCTTTGTTATGAGATGGGCCGGGTAGTTGGGAACTTCCAACAACTCTTCCAGGAGGATCCCACCGTGCCGATACCCGGAACCATAGGTGTTCCTTGTAGCGAAGATCTCCCCAAAGGGTGTGGAAAGGAATTGGCCATCCACCAGTTCGTCAATGGCTCTTCCACGGGAAGGTTGTGGGTCGCCAGTTTCCTTGACCCTCCTGGGATCAGAGAGGCGATCCAAGCGCCTCCTTAAATCGGACAATACCGTGCGCTTCTCCTCATCCCCTTTCTGACGGGAGAGGGAATCCAATCTATCCCTTATCCTCACCGGTCTCCAATGCCCTTTCTAGCAAGGAGAGGGCTATTCCCTTAGATTTCTTCCCAAGTTCCCCGGTAGGCCCAACACATGACGGACACCCAGAGCGACACCCACAACGCGAGATCAGCCTCAAGGTGTTCTCCAAGATCTCTCGATGTCCGTCGAAAAGCTGCGGGCTAAACCCTATCCCCCCTGGATAATTATCGTAAATAAAGAGCGTGGGCTCGAAGGGATCGATCCCATCTATGGAAACTTCCTCCATCCCGGTGCGGGATTTGTAAACGCCCCTGCTCTCCCGGGAGAACCTTGCAAACCAGCGGGCTCCCCGATCTCCCACGCTCCGCTGGATATCATTGATGTCGCACATAAGATGAAGGGAAGCGATATAGTGTAAAGCATATGCCATTCCCAGAATCCCGTCGATAACCTCCCACCGGTTGAACGGCACATCTTCCAAAACCCTTCTCGGATAGGTGAACCAATATGAGGTGGTATGCATCTGCTGATCGGGGAGGACGACTTTGCCATAACCCACATTTTCGGAGGTATAGAACTTGATCTTCTTGAACCCCACCACCTTGGTAGACACCGCTACCTCCCCATGTTCGACCGAGGTCCCGCATTCCCTCTTTTCCTCGAAGCCTTCCAGGATGGAGACGTCGGTGTAGCTTATGGCATCGGTATAATACTCGGCCCTGCTCTTTTTAACATAAGCCTTTCGGTTTTCATAGTCCAGCTTCTCAACCTGGTAGAGTTCCGACTCGCAGATATAGATGGCCCCTTCGTACAGGGTATTATGGGCACTGGTGAAGTCGACTTCCCCAATGACTTTGCCCTTGGGACCCCGGGTGATATCGACGACAACGAAGTTCTCCTCCGAAACGCTCCTCAAATTAATCCCATCGGCCGGATAAACATCCTGCATCCAGTGCCAGCGATCCCCCGTATGATGGACAACCCCCTTTTCCTCCAGATACTCCAGGATCTCATGGAGATTCTCCCTCCCGAAGGTCTCCCCGTCCTTGAAGGGGAGCTCGAATGCCGCACACTTGATGTGGCTCAGAAGGATGAGCAGGTTGTCGGGGTTGATGAGGCCGTGTTCCGGGGACTTCCCGAAGAAATAGTCCGGGTTCTCCATGAGGAATTGATCCAGGGGGAGGCTTCGTCCGATCAAAACCGCCAGGGAAAGGCCCGATCGCCTCCCCGCCCTGCCCGCCTGTTGCCATGTGCTGGCAATGGTTCCCGGGTACCCAGCGATAACGGAAACATCCAACCTTCCAATGTCGATTCCCAGCTCCAGGGCATTGGTGGTAACTACTCCCAGCACCTCTCCTTTCTTAAGTCCCTTCTCAATTTCCCTTCGTGCCCCGGGGAGATATCCCCCCCGGTATCCCCTCACGATATCCCTATCCCCTTTTTCCCCTTCCACACGGTCTTTCAGGTATTTGGTGAGTACCTCCACGTTGAGCCTACTGGTGGCAAAAACGATGGCCTGAATCCCCCTTTCGATAAATGGGTAGGAGAGGTTCCTTGCGGCACTGATATGGCTTCCACGAATACCCAGTGCTTCGTTGACTATCGGGGGATTGTAAAAGAGGAAGAGTTTCTCCGATGAGGGGGCCCCGTTTTGGTCGATGAACTCCACCGGGCGCTCAACCAGTTTTTCCGCCAAATCCCTGGGGTTGGCAATGGTTGCAGAGCAACAGATAAACTGCGGCCTCGAGCCATAGAACTCGCAGATTCGCCTCAACCTCCGAAGCACGTTAGTCATGTGGGAACCAAATACACCACGATAGGTGTGAAGTTCATCGATGACGACGTACTTCAGGTTTTGAAAGAGGCTGATCCACTTGGTATGGTGGGGAAGGATGCCGGTGTGAAGCATGTCCGGATTGGTGATAACGATGTCGCCTCTGGTCCGAATGGCCTTTCGAGCATCCTGAGGGGTATCTCCATCATAGGTGAATGTGCCGATAGGCTCTGCCGTCGCCTCGATCAACTCCTGAATCTCAACCATCTGATCTTGGGATAATGCCTTTGTCGGAAAGAGATAGATGGCCCTAACGGATGGATCTTCCAACTTATCATTGAGAATGGGAAGGTTATAGCAAAGGGTCTTTCCCGAGGCCGTAGGTGTGACCACCACCACATCTTTTCCAGCACGAATTGCATCGAGGCTCATCCCCTGATGCGAAAAGAGCTGTTTTATCCCCTTCTTTTTGAGGGCGTCCCTTAACCTCTTATCAATGAAATCGGGGATGGCAACATAGGCTCCCTTCCTTCCCTCCAACCTCTCCATATGGACAATGCATGGCGCAATCTCCTTTGAGGAATTCCACCCTTTCAGGATTTCTAAAATGGACACCCCGATAACCTCAAAGCGTTTCAATTGAACTATTCGAATTTATACCCGTTTTGCTTTGCGATGTCAATGAAAATCCAATTCATCTCCTGCGCAAAAGGGCGATGGTAGCGCCCCACCCACCTGAGGTGGGAGGGGCTGCAGAAAAAGATCGAACCAGGGGGGACTTTAAGAGAAAGGAGTGAACTCGTTTGCGTTGATATCCCATCCCCTTGCCGTGAATGATCCTCACCTCGTATATCCCTGCCTTTATACACTGCCCCAAATACTCCTCCAGGAGGAATGGGATCTCCTTGGGGGAGAAGGTATGCAGGTCTATGCTATCCTCGATGGGAATCCTTATAGGATCCCCGAAGTGACCCTCTTTTCTCGCCATCTGAACAGAACCCTCCGGGGCACCTTTTTTTGTCTACTGGAGCCAATTTCCCAAGATATTATGGCAAAATGCCACAATGTCAAATATTACCGGGCTGTTGCCCAAATTCCCTTTCGCTCAGCGTTCGTTTTTCCGGTTTTCCAGAGATTCCCAACTTTGATAAACTCCTAAAAAGTAAAAAATGGGACGGCAAAGTAAAAAGCTCCAAATGCAAGGCTTCCGAATCTTGAGGAGTGAGGCGTACTCATCCGTACGCCGCAATGACGAAAGATGAAGCGTAACGCAGCAGTTGGACTTTTTACGAAACCGTCAACTTTGAACTTTGATATTGACTCATGTGTTCGTGTTTCGTGTCCGTGCCCGTGATCCGTGTCCGTTGTCCGTGTCCATTATGCGTTATTTGTCACCTGGCATTTCTCCTCCCACCCCCACCCCCTCAGCCTTAACCTTAGCCTTTCACCTTTGCACTTGTCATTTCACAATTCTCCTTTTGCCTCCAACCTCTAACCTCTTTCTCCTTTCCGACTGCAGCACTGCAGTACTTGAATAACTTCGTGCTCCAGGGAATCAGGGCAACGGCCTGTTCCAACGTGACCCTTCTCCAGCAAATTTCGCTCATGGATAGCAGTGTTCCCCAGAAACTCCGGAAACTCCAGACTAATTAGCTATTATAAAGAACTTAAGAGAGAGGAAGTTTAAGCGATTCTTGGGCTAACTGCCAGGGAGATTTCTCGGTATAGGCTCTGATCGCCACATAACATTCTCCGCACTTGTTCTGGGAAGTAAATTTCCGCAATACCTCGGCTTGGGTCAAATATCTCTTTTCCGGAAACATCGAACAGGGATTAAGATAGCCATCCGGCCGCACCACCAGAAATCTTTTTCCGGCCTGGCAATGCGGAATCATTCCATCACGGAAAAAACGATAAGTATTGTCCAAGGTTCTTTCTGCATTAAGAATTATTTTGTCTTTCATCTTCAGCCGGATTAACTCTTTTATCCCTTTCCTGAGAGCTTGGAGATCCTTTTCTGCGGAGATAAAATATTTCTGGTCACCAGTGCGCAAAGTAGAATAAGCACTATAAGATATTTTTATACCCCATTGCTGAGCTTTTCTCGCTAAAGCAAGCAGCTCCGGAAAATTATCCCGTGTAATCGCTGAGTTTAAGGCAATATCATCATAGTTATATTTTCTGACTAACCGCGGAAGCAGTCTTTCCAGCTGTTGATACAAACCTGGAATCCTCCGGAATTGATTATGCCGCTGATCGGGGAAATCCAGAGAGACGGAAACCCGGTCTAAACCCGCTTCCTTTAATTCCACATATTTCTTTTCCGTTAAAAGAGACCCATTAGTAACCAGGATAATAAAGGGCAGTCCATCTTCTCGTTTCATTGCCGTCACTATTTCCACAACATCTTTACGCAGTAAGGGTTCTCCGCCAGAAAGCTGAACCACTGGCGGAGTTAACTGCCGGAGAATTTCACCATATTGCTGAGGAGATAACACATTGTTCTCTTTTTTTATCCCACCTTTGTCACAATGCGGGCAGTTTCCTGTGCAAGAATGGGTTATTTCAAAAGAAACGCAGATAGGTCTCTGGGTAAGGAGGTTATATAGACCTCGGAAAAAGATTTTACTTTTTCGGCGGAAAGATAATTTTTTCAATTAGTTCTCTTTTTCCTTAATTTGGGTGAACCGCGGCACTATTTTATATGCCATGATTTCCCAGAGGATAAAGATGAGAAAGATAAGTAGAACAACCCAGTTGGAAATTTGCAGCCCCTTTCCGGCTAAAGCAACTAGGTAATAACGGGGTGTTCTCCCGACAAAGAGAGCGAGCAGATACTTCTGGAGCGGATAAGCTGTCGCGATCGCCATAAACTTAACTGGATGGAAGGGAACTGGAGTAAAGCCCGTAATGACCAGGCAACTAAAAGGCACTTTGCGAAAATAATTCGCTACTAATAAATAGTATCTGTTTTTTCTGATCGCCGCCATTTTTCTATATCCAAACAGATAAGTAACCGCCTGGTAGTCTAAGAAACCAGCTAAGCTTGTGCCCACTCCTCCTAATAAAGCCAGCCAGAGGGGTAGATATAGCTTGCTGTAATAGAGTAAAGCCGGTTCGTAAGGAACAAAGGTAAAACTATTCGCGGGAATAGTAAAGAAAAAGAATATAATTAATTGCCGCAGGTCCGGAGAAAATTTAAAGACAAAAGCGGATAATCCCAAGCTACCTAACAGCACTAACCCAAATATTTTCCACTCGTGGGAGATTGAAAATTTCATGGTTATATTCTAATGTTTCCACTCATCTGAAATGTGCCCTTGCAGTTGTACTCGTTCATATGACAACAAAAGAAAAAACCGGATCACCTCTTCGGCAACGCGGCTGTCTTTGGAATTTATCGATTATTTCGCTAAGGTGGTTCTGCCAACGATTCCGCTATAATACTCACCCAATTAAATAAAGTCCACTCGCTGGTACCACACCTGGGACTCAAACGCCCGTAGCTTTCCGATCCACCCTCCCAGATGATTTAGCTTTTTCGACTGAGCCCATTTTACCAGGATAAGAAGATATGTCAATAAGAACTAAGACCAAAGGTTACTAACTAACTAAAACATATGATCGATGGTTTTCTCCAGCCTAATGATTTGTGATAGAAATACATATCGAATCCTACCCCATTAGCAATGCAAATCTCATCCATCACGCACAACCCATCTTTTCCCCTTCGGAGCCCCTTGCTCCCCCTCCGGTAAAGATATACGTGCTCGGGGGATTGTTAACGAAATCCATATCGCCGCTGTGGCAGCGAGACAGATGGGCATTATGGAGCAATTTTACATAAGTCATGCAAAAATACTCTTGACAGAGTATCCTTAAATCCCCTATATATTGTAATTGTGGTTTTGATCCGAACTACATGTGGGGGAAAAAGAAAAGGAGGGAAAGATGGGCCTACAGCCGACCTTGACCGAGAACGCGATGGTTGTGCTCCAAAAGCGATATCTCAAGAGGGAGAAAGGAGGAAAAGCGGTCGAAGCACCGGAGGACCTGTTCCGCCGGGTAGCCAATAATATCGCCCAGGGTGATCTCCGATACGATTCCCAGGCTGACCTGGATCGAACCGAGGAAACATTCTATTCCCTTTTATCATCCCTCGATTTTCTCCCCAACTCTCCCACCCTGATGAATGCTGGGCGGGAACTCCAGCAATTATCCGCCTGTTTCGTCTTACCGGTGGGGGATTCCTTAGATGAGATCTTTGAAGCGGTCAAGGAAGCGGCCCTGATCCATAAGAGCGGGGGAGGCACGGGTTTCTCCTTCTCCAGGATTCGACCAAAGAACGATCCGGTGAAATCGACCGAGGGCATCTCAAGCGGTCCCCTCTCCTTTATGGCGGTTTTCGATACGGCTACGGAAACGGTAAAACAGGGTGGGATGCGGCGTGGGGCCAATATGGGCATCCTGAGGGTTGACCATCCCGACATACTGGACTTCATAGGGTGCAAGGAAGGGGATCATAAATTCAACAATTTTAACCTATCGGTGGCCGTCACCGAGGACTTCATGAGAGCCGTGGAAGATGACTTGACGTATTCCCTTATCAATCCGCGAACCAAGCAAGAGGTCCAAAGTCTCAGGGCTCGCGAGGTTTTCGACAAAATTGTGGCTGGTGCTTGGAGGAATGGTGAGCCGGGGGTTCTCTTCTTCGATCGCATCAATAGGGATAATCCCACCCCTGCGGTGGGGGAGATTGAGAGCACCAATCCCTGCGGCGAACAACCCCTTCTGCCCTTTGAATCCTGTAATCTGGGCTCCGTTAACCTCTCCAACATGGTCCGAGATGGGGCCTTGGATCGGGAGAGGCTGGAAAGGACCGTTCAAAGCGGTGTTCATTTCTTGGATAATGTGATCGACATGAACTGCTACCCCCTTCCCCAGATCGAGTCCATGACAAAGAAAAATCGTAAGATCGGTCTGGGCGTGATGGGGTTCGCCGACATGCTCATCAAATTGGGGATTCCCTATGATTCTCCTCAGGCCATTGAGATGGCGGAAAAGGTTATGGAGTTCATCCAGGGAAAGGCACGGCAGGCCTCCCGGGATTTGGCCCTCCAACGGGGGTCCTTTCCCCATTTTGAAGGGAGCTCACTGGAAGGGCGATGGAATAGCATGAGGAATGCCACCGTCACCACCATCGCCCCCACGGGGAGTCTCTCCATCATCGCTGGCGTCTCCTCGGGCATTGAGCCCATCTTTGCACTTGCTTTCTCCCGGAACGTACTGGATGGGACGGAGCTCACCGAAGTGAACCCCCTCTTCTCGGAGATCGCCAAGAGGGAGGGATTTTATTCGGAAGAGCTCATCCAGCAGGTCGCACAAAACGGGGGGCTGGAAAATATAGATGGTGTACCCGAGGAAATGAAGCGGCTTTTCATCACGGCCCATCAGATCTCGCCCGAATATCATATACGGATGCAGGCGGCCTTTCAGAAATATACTGACAATGCGGTGTCCAAGACCGTCAACCTTCCCCACGGAGCCACCATGGATGACGTTCGAGAAGTCTATCGATTGGCCTTTCAACTGGGATGCAAGGGGGTGACCATCTACCGGGATAGGAGCCGAAGCTCTCAGGTTCTGACCAAAGAGCAAGGAGAGGAAAAGAAGGAAGTCGAGCCTGCGGAGAGGGAGCCCCGCCCGAGAGGTGAGGTCACGTTCGGAATGACCCGGAAGATGAAGACGGGATGTGGGAACCTGTATGTGACCATGAACGAGGATGAAGAGGGGCACCTTTTCGAGATCTTTAACCAGATGGGAAAGGCGGGGGGATGTGGTGCGTCACAATCGGAGGCCATCGGGCGCCTTGTATCTTTAGCCCTGCGGTCAGGGATCAAACCCTTATCCGTCATTCGTCAACTGAAGGGTATAAGTTGCCACCTTCCCGTGTGGAACCAAGGGGGTAAGATTCTCTCGTGTTCGGATGCCATCGCCAAAGCCATCGAATCCTATACCCTTCATGGGCAGAGCATTCCGAATAGCGGGCCAAAGCAAGCGATACCATTCTTCGATTATTCCGAGGAGATTCGGCTTCGGGGGGCCTGTCCCGACTGCGGTAGCCAGCTTCGCTACGAAGAAGGATGCGTCAAATGTCCCTGCGGTTATTCGGATTGTGACTGACGGAGGGGTCCACCGAGATTCCCAGGAATGGAGCAACGACCTCGGGATTCCCTTCCGGTGAGTTGTGATCAAACCGTTACAACGCTCTTCACTTGCGGGACAATTTGCTTGAGGGTTTTTTCCACGCCCATCTTTAAGGTCATCTGGGACATGGGACATCCCCCGCACGCCCCCATGAGCCTTACCTGGACTATCCCGTCTTCCCCCACGTTGACGAGCTCGATATCGCCTCCATCGGCTTGGAGTGCAGGCCTTATGCTCTCCAATGCTTTCTCCACTTCTTCTCTCATGGCTCTTTCCTCCTTGCTCATATTCCCCTGTACCGAAGGGTTTTTATGAAAACCCATGAGCTTCTTATGCCCTTGGATCAAAAGGGCAGGTTGTGTTCAAAAAATGCGGCCGGTCTTAATGGCCACCATGGATGAGGATGGGGAGGCATCTGACGCAGACCCATTTAAGCTCACCTTTATCCTCGCATTGGAGGAGGACAGCGCGATCACTCGTAGCTCCACAATGAAGGCATGCATTGTTTGACTTTTGCTCTCCCATTTCACTCCACCCTTTCGCGATAATCTCTCATTCAAGATTTGTCCCTCTTGAGAACCATGGTTACCAGCACTGCAAATTAACCGTCACCCGGGTTCCGAGGGCTAATGGGCACCTCGCCCTTGCAGAAGGCGATGGAGCCTTCGTTGAATTCCCTCTCCTCGTCACCCATGAGGAGTTTTCCCCGCCCCTTCAGGCCGTAAATAACCATTTCCACGGCCCCCGGATGTTGGTGAACGGGCATCTCCTGCTTGGCATCGAAACAGAGGAGCATCACCACCGATTTCTCTCCCACATGAACCTTTTTGGGTACGAAGTTTTCCTTCGAAAACTCCATCAACTCGGCGATATTCTTTAACTCCATGGTTTTCCTCCATCATTTTTGACAAAGACCACCCTTTGGGCACAGGTATTGAAGAGATGGTAGCCCAATCCCCCTTCCCCCAGTATCCGGAGCATCAACTCGGAATCGGTTATCCTCATTCCTGCCATGATGTCCACACCCTCTTTGAAAAACACGTCGGGAAGCATGCTGGCAGTGGGGCCGATGATACCTACCCGGGAGTCCGGGTTGGTCTGATTCAAGAGTCCATCGACGGTATGGTTCACAATGGCCGCGCCCGTGATGATGACCACATCAGACTCGGAAAGAACACGCGGGGCCTCACTGGGTGGTCTATAGTATTTCATCTCCTCCGGCCTCAGGGCGTCCGGGGTCTTCTCGATGACAAAAAACTTGTTTCCCGATGTTTTGAACCCTCGAATATATGGGGTGAAAGCTCCCACGAGGCTGACCGTCTCCAGGGAGCTTATTTCCATGGAGTCGAGGCCGTCGCGATCATACTGTAATTCGTAGCTCTTCCCGAGACCGTTTTCCAGCAGGTAGTGAGACAGAGCATTGAGGGCGGCAACCCCGATGGCGCTCTTGATGGGATTGGGGCTCAATGCGTAAGCGAGAAACTCCTCCATCCCCTTCCGGGTCAGATTCCCCGCATCGGGTATTCGTGCCCCCGAACTTGGACAACAGACGGCCTCCGGGATTTCCCTGACAGGGGTGAAGGCAACACCTGAATGGCCACTTTCCAACCTCACCCGCGTGAAGAAAACACCTATCCGGAACTCCTCTATAACAAGGGAGGCCAATCGTCCGCCCACCCGTTCCCTGATCAACTGAACGGTCTCCTCCAAGATCCCCCTATTCGTCATGGCGCGAAATTACTCCAATTCATTAAGCTCTTTAACAATGGTATCCGGATCGATATTATGCATCATGGCGCCGAAGGAGATGGACTCCATATTCATCCCCGGACAGGTGAAACATCCCTGGCCGAAGTACTTTTCGATGACCTTCGTGGCTTTAGGGTTATCCTTGATAACGTCCCCGATGACGGTATCTTTGGTATATTTTTTTGTCTCCGCCATTTCAGATAACCTCCTCCTTAGAGATGAGTGTAAAACTACGTTTTTTCTCTCTGGGGCAAGGGAATGAGGCTTCTCCACATGTTGTAGATAAATACCATCATGGATATCCCCAGAATAATGGAGAAGAGTGCCGCCAAAAACTCAAAGGCATATCGTTCAAAGGTCGTATCCAAAATCCAGAAGATGCACATCCCGATGAGCCCGATGTTGGCCAACCAGAGGTGGAGCCTCGCCAGCTTGGCGCTGTACAGGGGCCTTCCCGTGAAGCGAGGAAGAATGTGGTAGCCGACACCGAATATCATGAAGGAGACAAATCCCACCAGGTTGAGGTGGGTATGGACTCTACCCAAGAAGGGGATCCACTCCCCATGGGCAACCATCATAACACCGAGTATTACCCCGATGGAGAGATAGATGAGGCTTCCCTTAACGAAGCATCTGGCGTATCTATCCATCTTCCAAGACCCTCCTTCATTTTTATCCTAAATTTAACACCTTTTCCCTCCACGTACTTTGATCTAGGTCAATTCTGGGCGTTTTTTTTGATCCTTCTGATATGGGCTCTTCCCTCATTCCTCTTCCGTAAGGACCAGGAGGCCCTGGTTACTAAGGTCGGAAGTTTCTCAGGGATACCCGGGGGGGGTTCCTCACAAACTTTTCCGTATCGGCGAGGTGGGCATCCGTGAAAGGGTTAAGAGGTGGAGAAGTGTAGATATCTGAAAGCTGCTGAAAAAAAATTCCTTTCTCCATGTCTTAAGCTTACCAACCTAATCTCCAAGTTTCACGCCTAATCCCCTGTTCCTTTCCTCAATCTTTTCACAGATATTCCTTACCTTGTTGAAGGACAGAATACGCATGATCCCTGTTTACCAGTCGGGAATGGAAGCGATGAGAAGAATGAAAATTCACCAGGCGAGAAAGCTACGAGGGGATACCCGAGGAGATTTCCTTAAGGATCTCCTTTTGGAGGATAATGATCTTCTTTCCCTCAACCTCAATGATTCTCTTGTCACGAAGTTTTCTCAGTGCGCGGGAAAGGGTTTCGCTGATGGTCCCAAGTTGAGAGGCGAGTTGGCTTTTGTTGATATCGAGTTCGAATTCGATCCCGCTCTCTGAGCTTCGACCAGATTGCGCGGAAAGATCTATCAGGTATTTTGAAAGCCTGGCGGAGACATCCTTCAAGGATAGCTCCTCAACCAAGCTCACGAATTTCCTCAACCATTGGGAAAGGCTTGCAATCATGTTCAAACTGATCTGAGGATTTTCTCGGATGAGGTTGAGGAAGCTTTCCTTGGAGAAATACAGAACACGGGTTTGAGCAAGGGATTCGGCAAATGCGGGGTACGTGGAACCAGCGAAGAGCGCCGCTTCGGCGAAGGTCTGCCCAGGCGCAACGATGTGGAGGATCTGCTCCTTTCCCTCGGGTGAAAGCTTATAGACCTTCACCTTGCCCGAAATGACGACGAAAAAACCCTTTGCCTCTTCATCCTCGGAAAAGATAAGGGTGCCTTTGGGGTATCTCCTTGATACGGAGATAGCCTCGAGCTCGCTCATTTCTCGGTCATCCAAGCCCGAGAAGAGGAGACACCTATTCAGTACCGGGTCACTATTCACGAATCGAATATCCTGCGATAATTTGTTTGTTCGTTATCATATGACAATTCCTTCGAAAAGGAAAGGAAAAACGTTTGGGAAGTGTCCTGAACCCCTCGAGAACTACGTACGAAACTCCATGTTCCTCCCACATTGAGCCACCTAAAGCGGCAAGATGAAGCGAACATTACGGATCCTTTTAAGGAGTTCCGGGACGTTACCGATTCCGTTTATTCCCGTCTCACGTAATGGGAAACCGTGCATTAGGCAATCTTAAATCAACAACAGATATTCCCAAAAACAACATGGAAAGCCCAAGGGTCCGGGACCTATCGAATCTTTATCCACGAACGTTTCGGTGAAAAACCCTTTTCACCCTTCCATTCAAATTTGAGGGGGATTATGATATGGATTAAACCGTTATGGGAATCCATATCCCCGAATTCATGACATGAGGTGAAGTAATACTATGGAGGAATTAATCGAAACAGTTGCGGAATTCATTCTCAGATCGAGGAAGATTGTGGTCTTTACTGGTGCGGGTGCGAGTACCGAGTCGGGAATTGCGGATTTTAGAAGTCCTGGGGGAATTTGGGACAAATATGACCCTGAGGACTTCGACTTCCAGAAATTCCTGACGCAGGAGGAATCCAGGGAGAAATACTGGTTGATGAGCACCGAAGTCTATCAGTCTCTCAAAAAAGCCAGGCCAAACCCGGTTCATCTTGCCATTGCGGAATTGGAGAAGCTCCAAAAATTGGATTGCGTTATCACTCAGAATATAGATGGGCTTCATCATAAGGCCGGAAATTCCCGGGAAAAGGTCATCGAACTCCACGGAACAGCCCTTTCCGTATCATGCCTGAGCTGCAGGAGGAGATACGATCGTAATGAGGTTCAGGATAGAATTCGTAACGGGGTAAAGGTTCCCCTCTGCGATGAATGCGGAGGTTTGCTCAAGCCGGATACCATCTCCTTTGGACAGGCCATGCCCGAGAGGGAGACTACTCTGGCCTATGAACGGTCTTTGGGCTCTGACCTGTTTATTGTCGTGGGGTCCTCCCTCATCGTTCAGCCAGCGGCCTCTATGCCCGTCAGGGCTAAACAGGGCGGGGCCACATTAGTTATTCTCAATAGAGATCCCACCCCGTGCGATGGGTATGCCGATGTGGTCATCAATGGACCCGCAGGCGAGATCATGGCACGGATTCTGGGAAAGGTGAGGGAGCAATGGGGAGCTTGCAGTGATGGGTGAACTACTCGTGGGTATTGTGTGCGTTATCGCGGCCTTTTCCGCGTTCTTGCTGCTTACTTTTTTCTCAGTGAGGAGGGTGAACCGCATACAGAAGAAAGGCCTGAAGACGCTCCGCGAGATCAAGAGGGAGTTGGCCGAAAATGAATGAAGCCCGTGAACCCAGTTCACATGCTATTAAAACCGAACTTTCCCGGGAGCTTTCCCTGTTTCAGATCACCATGATGGGCGTCGGGATGATGATTGGGTGGGGAGTTTTCGTTGGCACGGGTGTAACCATCGGAACGGCTGGACCGGGGGGAGTGTTGTTAACCTTTGCCTTCAATGGACTGATTGCCCTATTTACCGCCCTTTCCTACGCACAGCTCTCCTCGGCCATCCCCAGGGCGGGGGGAGCATATAATTATGCCAGCATCTCCTTCGGAAAAGGAGTCAGCTTTCTTGTGGGATGGATCGAATGGTTTGCCTCTTCCGTGGCAGGAAGCATTTACTCCATTGCCTTCGCGACCTATACCGTCCATTTCCTGGCGAGGATTGGGATGCTCGAGTCGGTAGGAATTCCCCTCTTTCTCGTTGAAAAAATCTTCGCCGTAGCAGTTGCGCTCTTATTTATCTATGTCAATTACCGAGGTGCTTCAAAAACGGGACTGGCCGGAAGCATCATGACCCTGGGGCAGACCCTAACCATGGCCTTCATAGCAATGGCCGGATTTTGGACGGTTTACCATGACCCTTCGCGATTGAGGAACTTTGTCCCGTTCTTGCCCAATGGCTGGGATAAGATTCTGGTTACCATGGCATTTACCTACGTGGCCTTTGAAGGGTATGAGGTGATCGTTCAGACCGGGGACGAAGCCATCGATCCGCGAAGGAATCTAACCAAAGCCATCCTTTTTTCCCTTCTGATCGTCGTCTGCACCTATTTAGCCGTTGCCTTTGCCACCCTAGTGGCTGTAAGAGGGGTTGATACGGAGGCATGGAAATGGATCGGCCAGGATGGACCCACCGGATTTGGCGAGGCCATTGCAAGGCTTATTCCATATGGAGGGATACTCGTTATTGTCGCTGTGGTGTTTTCAAGCACATAGGCTCTTAACGCGACAATCTATTCCGCGACAAGGGTCTCCTATGCTTTGGGACGAGATGGGATGCTCCCGAGGATTCTTTCGCGGATCCATCCCAAAAGGAAAATTCCTAACATAGCCCTCTTGGCCACTTCCGTGTTAGTCATCGGCATCGTCATCGCTCTTCCGGCGGAAGATGTAGCACCCAGCGCGGATATCATGTTCTTGCTTGTCTTTTCCTCGTCAACACCGCTGTGATCAAAATACGATATGAGTATGGAGATGAGCTCGACTACGGATTCGTCATGCCCCTTTTTCCCATTCTTCCAATGTTAGCCATTATCCTACAAATTTTCCTGGCGGTATGGCTGATCCATATGAGCGTTACGGCATGGATCGTTTCCGGATCGTGGCTCATGGTATCCTTGATGATTTTCAATTACTACTCCAAGACCCGATGTTCGGATACCGTATTTCGAATCGGAGTCTTGGAGGAGGAAAGGGTTGAGGCTAAGAGGCCGTATAAGATACTGCTCCCCATAGCCAACCCGAAGAATGCCATTCAACTCGTGGGCTATGCGGTGAAGATCGCCCAATTTAAGTACGCCGAAATTGTCCTGCTCCATATGGTCCCCATCCCGGAGCAAACGCCTCTTTCGGATATGAAAGAACACCTTTATGAAGGCCATGAAGCCTTTACGGAGGCATCCCTGTATGTTCCAAGGGACATCCCCGTTAGCACTTCCATTCGATATTGCAGGAGTATCCCTCGGGGGATTTTGAACGCCATACACGAGCACAAATCCGATCTGGTCATACTCGGATGGCGAGGCCGGTCCTTCAGGAAAGATTACGTTCTTGGAAGTACCCTCGATCCCGTCATAGAAAAAGCCCCCTGTGACTCCATCGCCATTCCCCTGGGCCGATACCACTCCATGGCCCATATCTTGGTCCCATTGGCAGGAGGATATCACGGCCATATGGCCCTCAGGATCGGCAATATGTTTCTGGAGAATCCCGATTCGAGGATTACAGCCCTTCATGTTTTGAGGAGAGGGGATTCCCGGGAAAGGATAGAGGAAACCATCGAGGCCATGATCACCTCAGAAAATCTCCCCCGGGGGAAGATCGACATCAAGATTGTCGAATCGGAGAGGGTATTGGTGACCGTTACACGAGAAGCGGAACAATATGATCTCGTCATCATCGGCGCCAGTCCCTACCGGTTCTTAAAACAGATGGTATTCGGCAATCTGGCGGAGGCCGTGGTAAAGAATTGTAAAACCCCGGTTATGATGGTCAAGAGCAAGCAGGAGTGGAAGTTCCTCCGGAGATTCTAAAGGGTATCCCCGGGAAGTAAGGCTAATTCCTTGGTAAACGCTTACCCCTTTTTCAGGCGATAGAGCCCAGAGCCTGGTCGAGGTCGTAGATGAGGTCTTGGGCGTCCTCAATGCCCACCGAAAGGCGGACGAGGTTATCCTTTATACCGGCCCTGTTCCTTTGGGATTGTGAGAGCCTCCGATGGGTTGTCAATGCGGGCGGACAGATGAGCGATTCGATACCCCCCAAGCTTACGGCAAGCTGGCATATTCTCAGCCTCCCAAGGAATTGACCGAGCGCATCGTTTCCTCCTGCTACCTCAAAACTAACCATACCCCCGAACCCCCTCATCTGGCTTTTTGCCAGTTCGTGTTGGGGGTGACTCTTTAGGCCCGGATAATAAACCCGATCAACCCGAGGATGATTTTCAAGAAATTGGGCCACTTCCATCCCGTTTTGGTTGTGGGCCTCCATTCGAACCTTGAGGGTTTTGAGCCCCCGCATCAATAACCAGGCGGATTGAGGATCTGGAATGCCACCGAATACGTACCGAAAGAGCATGGCCTTTCGGATCAACCCCTCGCCTCCGCCCACTACTCCCCCGATGAGGTCGCTGTGGCCCCCCAAATACTTGGTGGCGCTGTGCATTACCATGTCAATTCCCATTTCTATGGGTCTGTGATTGAAGGGCGTGGCGAAGGTGTTGTCCATGAATGTGGTTATCCCGCGTTTTTTACCGATCTTCGCCACTTCGCTGATGTCCATAAGTTTCAAAAGGGGGTTGGTGGGGGACTCGAAGAAGATGATCTTCGTGGTGGGTTTGATTGACTCGGCCAACTTTCCAGCATCTGTGGTCTTTATGAGATCGACGGTCACCCCATATCGCGGTAAAATATTGGCGAAGAAGTTGAAGGTACCTCCATAGATGTCGAAGGCGGAAACGATATGGTCCCCCGAGGAGACCAGGGACATAACTGCCGTTGTCAGGGCGGCCATGCCCGATGAGAAGACCAAGGCTTTCTGGGTTCCCATGAGATCGGCGAGTTTCCCCTCGACTGCCTCGAGAGTCGGGTTGCTATATCGGGTATAGAAATATCCCTTCGAATGGTCGGCGAATACCCTCTTGAGGGAATCGAGATCGGTAAATCCGAAGTTGGATGTCTGGTAGATGGGGGTGATAATCGATCCCGTGAGGCGACAGAGCTTTTCACCACTGTGGACGGATTTGGTCGAAAAACCCGCATCTTCATGACTCATGGCATTTCCTCCTCTCGGTCCTTTACCTTACATACGATATTTGTACCGATCAAACCAGGGAACAGGGATCTTTTCTCCTTAATATCGTTATTCGCTCGAACCCTTTCCAAGGTATGCCCTCTTCACCTCTTCATTCTCAGAGAGTTCTCTCGATGGACCTTCCAATACCACCTGCCCCGTCTTCATTACATATGCTCGATGGGAAATTTTGAGGAGCGCCTTTGCGTTCTGTTCGACCAAAAGCACAGTAGTTCCTTCTTCGTTCAGCTGTTGGGTTACCCGGAATATCTCCCCTGCCAACAGGGGGGCCAATCCCAAGGAGGGTTCATCCATTAAGATGAGTTTGGGCTTTCCCATCAAGGTCCTTCCGATAGAGAGCATCTGCTGTTCCCCCCGCTGAGGGTTCCCGCGGCTTGGTCCCTCCTCTCCTTCAAAATGTTTCCGGCACTCATCCTTACCTCTAAGGGGGTGTCTGCGGCTCTTTTGTCGGGTTCTGCGGGTGGGTATCATTCATCTCGACAGAGAATTCCATCGAATATCCGATACAAGGTAAAGTACCCTTCCTTCCAGCTCTTGATTTTCGAGACCGCTTCCCGTCCCCTTAAATCCCCACAAATGGAGGCCATTATCTCCCCACCTTTGAAGATGATTTTCCCGTCTCTCGGGCCACTTTTCACTATTAGGGCGATATCCAATTTGGCGAGGGAAATCGATTTGATAATTTCACGGATATCGGTCCAGAGTATTTCCCCACTAAATCCCCTAGGAGCGGGCTCGGACCTTACAATTTCATTGACGGGACGATGGTTGCTCTCCTCGGTTTTCGATGGCCTTGCTACGTTCATCGCCTTCCTCTCTAACAAATAAAACCGGGTATTCCTTGAGGAAAGCCCGGTTCTTCCGCACATACCGATCTATCCAGTATTACTCGCTTCGGCAACCCGGCTGACCCTTTATTTCGGGACCCGTGGCTTTCCCTCCGCCTTTACATCGGCGGACGACCCCGCCTTACGACGGGTGTGGCTTTTCGGCTTTCTCTATCTTTTTTAACTTTTTAAGCAAGATTCATACCAAAAATCCATTAAATTTAAAACGCCATTTAAAAATATTACGGGCAAGCATCCGATGTCTGGAATTTTCCCGTGATTACAGATAATTAAACATTATCCATACGGAATGAACCAAACCTTTCCGCCGAGGGTGAGGGGAATATCGGAAGCACGGTGACAATTTTTGTCCCCAAGAGGCCCGATTATCCCGGCATTCATGAATCTATCTTTCTGGTGAGTACTTCTACCACAGGCCTGTCACTCAGCGCATTTCCCAGTACGACCCTCTTTATCTTGGGATGCCCTTTCGCCAGTATCCGCTGAGCCAATTCTCTCCCCTTTTCAAGCGCCCCAGGAATGTCGGCCTTATTCAAAAAGGGAATGATAGTCGAATGGTAGGGAGTCCCCTTGGCCATTCCCCCTGGATGAACGATCAGCTCGGCAATGGCCTCCGCGGTTACCGTCCCACCCAACGGCACGCCCGTGAGCTCGGAAGCGATACGGGGGCGAAAGACATGATCCGCCGATAATTCAACACCAAGGCTATCAATGCCCACTACGACCACCACCAGGGAGGTCTTCGATGGGATCACGGGCTCATTCTCATCGGGAGCCTTGAGCGGAAGTCGGGCAGCTCCATCTGCCTCGACGAGGATGTTATCAACTCCATCCAGGGCCTCCAGCCCGTTGATGAGTTTAGGGCTGACTCCCCTCAGCTTCTTGTCCGGCAATCGACTTTCGGCCAAGGTAAGATGCCCATATCTATGGATCACATTGGGGATGGCGTTGAGGATGTCCGCAGCCCCTTCCCTTACGAAGAGGAAAGGGGTTTCTTTACGGGAGGGTTCAAAGATCTTAGTTGTAGTGGAAGTGATGACATGATTTCCAAGGGTTGCCAATTCCCTTGCCATGGCGAACATCAAACTGGTCTTTCCCCCGGCGCCAACCACGCTGATTATCCGATGCCTATCCAACTCCAGGGCTTCCGTGAGGCGGTCAACGCGATGAATAACCGTATCCTGAGAATCTATTCTCCCTTGATTATGCAAAGGACCTCCCCTCCTGTTGACGTTTCCCCTTCTCTTGTTTCAAACGCGAAGTCAGAAGACTAACCGCCCCACGGCATCTTCGAGTAAATCTCGGAAAGTTTGTCCCGGTACTCACGGAAAAACTTTTCATGGCCCTTTTCCCAGGTTGACAGCATCATGAAAGCCTCCTTGGCTTTTCCCTCGGTATTATTGGCCATCTTTTCGTAGAACTCGCTGAGGTCCTTCTCAATCAGCCAGGCCGTGTTGAAGACAGTTATATCCGGGACCATAGAGCCCTCCATACACTGTTCGAGGAACTCCGATCTGGCGCGCTGGTCAAAATAATTCGTCGGCTCCAGAACCATGTTCTTCTGACTCGGCACCTCAATTTCCCGCCTCTCCTTCAAATCATCCAAAATCTTCCTAACGAAGAGAATGTGTTTCTCCTCTTCCTCGATTAACCGCTTGAACGCGCTCACCGCTGCCCCCGTGCCCACCCGCTTAGGGGAGTGCTGGAAAAAACTTTTTCCCATCTCTTCCTGGTTGAGGGCATATTCGAAAATCTTGATCAGATTCTCATGTCTGGACATCGTTTTTCCTCCTGTTCAGTTTTGGCGCATATTCAACAACCATTTCCAAGATTCCCCAAGGGTCTGGTTGGATTCATCGCCTCTTGTACCCTATCCAGAGGATGTAAACGATCATAAAGATGACCGAAACCGTGCCTGGTTATTCTTAGGCCTGCCAGATCTCCGTACTTTCCTTCAGGCTGCAATAGTTCTGGCCGCCGATGATCACATGGTCAAGTACATCTATGTCAAGGATCTTACTTGCCGCGCGAACCTGCCTTGTCAATTCAATATCATCCTTGCTTGGCAAGGGATCTCCCGAAGGATGATTATGAACGAGAACAATAGCGGCAGCATGTGAGTCTATAGCTGGGTGAAAGATTTCCCTCGGATGGGCAAGACTTGCATTCAAGGTACCTATAGCGATAACCTCATCCCGTATCAGTTTGTTCCTCGTATCGAGATAGAGCCCCCTGAGGTGTTCCTTCTTCAATCTCGCCATATGCTTGGCATATTCAAAAACCTCCTCAGGAGATCTCAGGAAGACCTCGGTTGGCCTCCCAAACAGCCGTTTTCCCAGCTCAAAAGCGGCGACCACCTGACAGGCTTGCACGGGTGATAAGCTTAGGACCTTTTCCAGCGTATCAACGTCGCCTCGAGAAAAGACCGCCTGAGCGCCGTATTGAGACATAATCCTCTTAGACAACTCAAGAACACCTTCTCTCCTCGTTCCCCTCCCGAGTATCACCGCCATCAATTCATAATTCTTAAGGGATACCGGCCCATATTTCCTCAGTTTTTCTCTCGGCTTTTTCTCCACAGGTAGGTCACGAACGCGAAGCCTGTAGGGTGTATTCGGTTTGTCCATAATTTTCTCCATACCATATGAGGCGAAACTCATTCAATGGGAATCCGTTTCGCCGAGGAGTTGGCCCAACCTTTGGCTTCCTCCTTCCATTAGCCACAAAAATCCTCGCTGATGCAAAAGGGTGGATCGGGTTCGGTACGTTTCACTATACTCATATATCAAAAAATCTCAAATGAAATCAGAAGAACGGTCCCGTATTGGAAATTTCGCGAATTTGGCTGTATATTCTATGGGGCTTCCGTAGGGGGTTCACGTTGACACTCGCTGTAAGAGTAAGGGATTTGTGGAAATCATTTCGGTCCGGCTGGTTTTGGGGAGGGCGGAATGAAGTCCTTCGGGGTATCAACCTAGATATCGAAGCGGGGCGTATCTTCGGCATTCTGGGACCCAACGGAGCGGGAAAAACGACTTTTTTATCGATCCTGTCTACCCTTTTGCTCCCAGACGAGGGCCAAATCCAGATCTTGGGTATGGATGTGGTGAAGCGAGGAAATCGAGTCAGGGAGAGAATCAACATATCCAGCGGAAATGCGAACTTCCTCTGGAGCCTTACAGTTAGAGAGAACTTGACATTCTACGCCATGTTGTATGGCTTGACAGGGACGAGCCGTAAAAAGAAGGTGGACGAGGCTATCGAGCTCTTCGAATTGGGGCATTACCAAGGAACTCCCTTCGATAAATTGTCAACGGGGATAAAACAGAGGTTAGCCCTGGCAAAATCCATGCTCAACAACCCGGAAATCCTCTTCTTGGATGAACCCACGGTGGGGTTGGATCCTCAGGTATCCCTGAAGATTCGCGACCAGATTAGGGAGATTCAAACAGAGAGGGAAATTACCATCGTCCTGACCACCCATAATATGACGGAAGCCGAATATCTCTGCAATAGCATCGCATTCCTGAAGGATGGGGAAATATTGACTGTCGGGACTGCCCATGAACTTAAAAGGACCGTTCGATTGGGGGATGTCATCACCATTGACTTTGACGGAGGCCTTGGCTCGATCCGGCTGGAAAAGCTGCCAGGCGTTATCGATTTCTCCCTAGTGGACGGCCGTTGCCAATTTGTGGTTGATAGCGCGCCCAAGAGGATGAGCGGCATTTTGCAGGGGCTATGGGAAGCGGGAATTGCGGTCAGGGAGGTCAAGACCTCTCGGACGGACTTGGAGGAGGTTTTCCTTGAGTTTGCGAAATGAATGGACGAAGATCCTGGCCTTTGTATTCAAGAATGTGATCATCACCAGGAGCAATGTCTTCAGCCTCTTCGAGATCCTCTTCTGGCCCACGGTCGGCCTTCTTTCCGTGGGCCTTTTAGCCACCTATTTGCAACTGAGCCCCGATATGATGGCCTTCATTTTGATTGGGGTCATCTCCATGAGCGTTGTCCATGTCTGTCAGATCGACATCGCCTACGTCCTGCTCTATGATGTCTGGGGCAAGTGCATTAAGCATGAGTTCATAGCCCCCGTCAATTCGGTCCATCTCATCCTGGGATCGTGGCTGATCGGGATTTTCCGGAGCGGCCTCATCTTTATCCTTCTGGTTTTGTTCAGTTCCCGTGCCTTTCATTTCGATTTCCTCAAACCGGGAATTGAGGCCATCAGTCTATTCCTCGTCGGTCTTTTCCTCACATCGGCCCTGGTAGGCATTACCGTCTGTATCTTGGTTCTGCTCTTCGGACACAAGGCCGAGGTAGCCGCATGGTCCCTGGTGAGCTTGATGCTGTTGATCTGCGGGATCTACTATCCCATCTCCATGCTTCCCGCACCTATTATGGCAGTGGCAAAGCTCATTCCCCTCACCTATTTCCTGGAGTATTTTCGCTCTTTCTACGGCTTCAACAGCGATCTCAGCGGTTTCCTGGCCAAGGGATATGGATACTCCCTATTCTACCTCGGTCTTGCCTGGATTGGTTTGGGCCTTGTTATCCGGTATGCACGGAGGACGGGGATTTTGATCAAATTGTCGGAGTAAGGTGAAGCACTACGTTATCGATCCCGATTTCCGCTGCCGTATCCATTGCATCCAGGATCTCCCTAATGGAGGGCCTTTGTTTTCTTCGCCGCCCTGATCCAAACCTTAACCTTGGGCACATCGAAAGGTTGGGTTGTGATCTGATAGTCCCTGTTTGCCCGAAGGAGTTTCTCATAGAGACTGGAGGGTTCCTGCCGAGCTAGGGTTTGGACATCATCTACCCCAATCTCCTTCAGCAGGAAGAAGTTTTCGATACCGAGGCCCTTCAGCCGAATCAGTTGGGACCACTTGACCCAATCGGAGATTTGGTTATCGGAGATTCCCAGTTTTTCCGCCAATTGTTTGCGTGCGTCGGGGTCCTTCAATCTTTGAAAGAGGTCATCCACCGTGTGGAGATCCATTTCCGCAAGCTTAACCCGGTATTGAGGCTCAATCAGGTTCAGATCGGCAACCCTGGCGATGTAGGAGTTGATTGTCTTGGTGTCAATGGAGTGAAAAACTAACGGGAAGAACAGGGACAGTCCAACAATGGGGAGGGCAATGGCAATGGGTCTTGTCCTTTTCCCCGGGTTGAGGCCGTACTGATCCCTCTCCCAACCCCTTTTCTGCCTGAACAGCGAAATGAAGTTATAAATTACATAGCACTCAACGGCAAAGGGGGGAAATCCCAAAAATCCCAGCGGGGGCATCTCGAATCCCTTTATTTTGTCGAAGAAAGGGACGGTATACACCCACTTGGATCGAGTCCAAAAGTTCCAGAATTCCCACAGGAGACCGCAGGCCAATCCGGCTGTAAGAAGAAGCAGGAATTTCCTTGGATCCCCCTGTTCCCAGTCGCGCATCAATGATTTCCCCCCAAAGCGGTGGTTGATGGGCTCCAGGAGAAAGATGAACGAGCCCCAGATGAGGGGAAAGCCATACTGGGGGACGGTGATGGGGAGGATGAGGAACATGCCTCCCACGATCCAGAAGGGAATGTACCACTTCCGGCTCTCGGGAATCGCGGCAACCGGATAACCCCTGTAAAGGCCAATGCTACCAAGTAGCTCCGTGGTTTCGAAAATCCCGGGGAGCACTGTAGAGTAGGCGATCATATAGCCAATCCACCTTAGAGGGGTGTCTCTGGGTATATTAATATAATACCAGTTTTTCATAGAGAGATTTACCAACTCAAAGAAAAGCCACACGGCGACGGACCATGGCATCAAGAGGAAAAACTCCTTGGTCCGGCTCATCAGAAGGGAGTTCCCCTTTAATTTATAGACGAGGCTGTCGCAGATGAGGATATACGCCCACCATGCGAAACAATAGAACCAAGAAACGAAGGGCTCGACCCTCCTGAACATCATAATCTCGGCGAGGATCAGGACCCCGAAGCCGAGGATCCCATGGATATTGGGCTTGTTCCTGCCATATCTCGTTGTCATCAAAGATTCCCTTCGGTACGATCCCCAATCTTTTTCTTTCCAATTTCCAGATCTGGCAGGCCAAGGATTGAATGGGGGATAATTGGTCTATTTAACCATAAAAAAAACAGGGCAATCAACCAAAGGGAAGATGGAATGTGATAGCAATGGGAGAATGAAGTTCCCGACTCTTTATGTGAATAGTTCAATGACTTGAGAGGAAATTCAGGGTAATCCAAATCGATGGAGGATTTTACCATCTCAGGGGATAACTTTTCCCTTGATATTTCAAGGGGCTTGTTTTATCTGTAATGCTATAGTCGGGGGTTGGCGCTTTTATGAAGGATGTGGTCGGATTCGGGGCCTTGAATATCGACCTCCTCTATGAGGTGGATTTCTTCGATCTCTTCAACTTCGGACAAGTCCGATTGGAGGCCGGAAGGGAGATTCAGGGTAGTGATGAGGAGTTTCAACACCTTTTAACCTTGCTTGATCGACATGGCCGGTTTAAGGGAAGAAGCGGGGGCGGGTCAGCGGCGAATACGATCTTCGCCCTTTCGAGAATGGGGTTCAATACGGCATTTATCGGTAAGGTGGGAGAGGGCGAAGATGGTGATTTCCTGATCCATTCCTTAGAGGCGGGGAAGGTTGATATTCGCTGGGTGCGGAGAAACCATAAGAGTGGCGTTTGCCTGATAATCCTGGACAAATCTCAAGACCGATCCATTTTCATGCAGCCCAATGCCAACGACACCCTCTGCGCTGATGAAATCGACGTGGGCCTCTTTTCTCAAAGCCGACTTTTACACATAACCTCTTTTGGAGGAAAACTACCCATGGAGGCTCAAAAGGCGGCCCTCGAACATCTCCTGCCCCACGGAAAAATGAGCTTTGACCCAGGGGAGATATATGCCAGACGGGGGTTGAAGCAGATAAAGCCCTTCATAGAGAGGTGTTCCGTCCTCTTCGTTACCGATAAGGAGACTGCTCTTCTCACATCAATGGGTTATGAGCGGGGTTGTAAGAACCTCCTGAGCTATGGTCCTGAAATCGTTGTCTGCAAAAGGGGAAAAGAGGGGTCCTCTGTCTTAACTCGTGAGGAATTCTTTATGGTGCCCGCCGAAGAGGTTGAGGCCGTGGATACTACCGGTGCCGGCGATGTGTATGATGCGGGATTTTTGGCGGGTATGATCCTGGGCAAACCCTTGAAGGATTGTGCCTTTTTCGCTACGAGGGTTGCGGGCAAGAGTGTGACTGGTTTTGGAAGGGATTGTTACCCAACAAAAAGAGATTTGATCGAGTTTTTTAACCCTATGGAGGAATAAGGGAAGATGAGTTATACGATGGGATGGTTTTCGACGGGGTGTGATGAGGCGGCAAGGGAGTTATTGCAGAGGGTTTATGAGAATATTGCTAATGGGGTGATCCCTGGGAGGATTGGCTATGTGTTCTGCAACAGGAGGCCCGGAGAAACCCTTGAAAGCGACCGGTTCATTGAACTGGCCAAGACGTTGGACTTAAAGGTGATCTTCCTTTCCAGTTCTGAATTTGAACCACACCTCCGGTTGGCTTCATCAGCGATATGGCGTGCCAAATACCACGAGGAAGTGATGAACAGGCTACAAAAGTATGGAGCTGAGGTCATCATATTGGCGGGTTATATGTTGATCGTCAGCCCGGAGATGTGCAGGCGCCATACCATGATTAACCTCCATCCCGCTAAACCGGGGGGACCCAAGGGAACCTGGCAGGAGGTCATTTGGCAACTCATTGAAAACAGGGCTTCTGAAACAGGTGTGATGATGCACCTGGCCACGAGTGAGTTAGATGAGGGACCACCCATCACGTATTGCACCTTTCCCATACGTGGTGAGAGTTTTGACCCCCTTTGGGATGATTTGGAAGGGAGGTTGATGACAAAAACCATGACTGATGTAATCGGGGAAGAAGGGGAGCGGAACCCACTTTTCATGGAGATCAGACGGCAGGGGATGATGAGGGAAGTTCCACTGATGGTTTATACCTTGAAGGCCCTAGCCCAGGGAAGGGTGAGAGTTATGGAGGGGAAGGTCATAAACGAAAAGGGGGAAGAGGCTGGGCCGATTCTCCTGAATGATGAGATAGAAGGATATGTGAGGGAAATGGAGTCGGAATGAAACCTCTAAAAACCGGAAAAAGGCGCTCTGAGCGCAAAATTATAGAGTGTTGCAGTGCTGCGGCGGTTAATGATCCAGCACATTTTCTCATTGTGGCTCAATGGGAAGGGAGCTGATGCGAGGAGGGGATGTGAAAACGAGGCAATTTAACACCGATTGCGAGGGCCCAATCTCGAAGAACGATAATGCCATGGAGCTCAGCGCCGCTTTCATCCCGGACGGGGAACGATTCTTCTCCATGACCAGCAAATACGACGATTTCCTCGCCGACGTCGAAAGGAAACCTGACTACAAGGCAGGGGATACCCTGAAGCTCATTCTGCCTTTCTTGAAGGCCCATGGAATGACCAACGCGGAGATGGTGAACTATTCCAGGGAGAATATTGTTTTGGTCCAGGGGGCGATGGAGACATTGCGGTTTGTCAATGGGTTGATGCCCTCCTTTATCGTCAGCACGAGCTATGAACCCTATCTGGATGCCCTTTGTAGCTTGGTTGGTTTCCCCATGGATCACGTCTACTGCACGAAGGTAAACATCGATGCATATCCGTTGGGCAAGGGCGAGGAGGCACCCCTGAGGGCATTGGCCTCCGAGATTGCCGGGATGAAGATGATCAGCTGGGGCGACGAAGCCAGGGGTATTGAGGATTTATCTCCAGAAGATCAGAAGACGGTGAGACGATTGCACAACATCTTTTGGGGAGAGATCGCCAAAATGGAGGTGGGGCGGGTTTTCGAGGAGGTGAACCCCGTGGGGGGGGGTGAAAAGGCTAACGCGATATTGGACAGTCTGAAGAGGACTGGAAGTGAGCCTTCCGACGTGATCTATGTTGGGGATAGCATTACCGATGTCCAGGCCTTCAAGCTGGTAAGGGATGGCGGCGGAATGGCTGTTTCCTTTAACGGGAATAGTTACGCTATTCGATCGGCCGATATCTGTTGCATCTCCAGGGACACCTTTGTACTTTCCGTATTAGCCTCCTCCTTTAATAGAGGGGGAAGGGATGGGGTATTGGAATTGGTCGAGAGGTGGAGCCGGGACTCCATCAAAGAAAGTGAGCTGGAGGGGGACCTGGGGATACGACTTCAATCCATTCCCGATGAGGACTTCCCCAAGGTGAAACTCATCGTTGGATCCAATATCGGTCGGCTCATCGAGGAAAGCGAGGGATTCCGAAAGCAGGTGAGGGGCGTGGAAATTGGTTCTCTTGGATGAACCTGGAGGGCAGGAATTGTCGGAAGATCGGAATTTGATTTCGGGCATCGAATATTTCGATAACGGGATGATCGAAAACGCCATACATGAGTGGGAGAAGGCCGTTGAGTTGAACCCCAATCGGGCGGAGGCTCACAATATCCTTGGTTTTGCGTACGAAAAAAAGGGCATGCTGGAAGAAGCCATCGCGGAGTATAAGAGGGCCATTGGCATTAATCCAAATTATGCCATGGCTCATATTAACCTGGGGTTGGCTTATGGCAAGAAAAGACAATATGGAGACGGATACATCGAGCTGATGAGGGCCTTGGCAAAAGGGCCTAATCTGATAGAGGCCCACCAGAGCCTGGCCACTGCTTACGCCCACGCCGGGGAATTTGAAAAGGCCATTTCCGAGTGGAAGAAGATCGTATCCCTCCTTCCGGACATAGCGGCGGTCCATTTCAATCTGGGAACCACCTATAGAAAAATGGGGCTCTTTTATGAGGCTATCTCTGAATATAAGAAGGCGGTTCAGATCAAGCCCGACTATGCAAAAGCCCACAACAACCTGGCAATTCTCTATTCGGCCACGGCTCATTATGATCTCGGATGGAGGCATTTCAAGATTGCCGAAACATTGGGTTATCTGGTTCACCCAAACCTGAAGGGCCTATTTAGGGGAATGCTCAAAAAAGCATCTCAAAGCTAACCATTATCTCGATTTACGGATTTCCCGCAATGGACGCATCCTCCTCAATTGGCGTGGTTGGAGGGAAAGCCAATCTATTCCCTTTGGTCTGGGACGAGGGTGATGGACCGGGATGGATTTGGTGGGGGTAACGATGAGATCTATTGATACGTCCCTTTCATTCCAGGTTAGCTCCTTGAAGACCTGAAGGTCATCAACGACGGCGATGACCCGAGTTTTTTCCCCCGCTGAGCCAATTTCCCGGAGGATCATATACTCCAAATCGAAATATCCGGTTCCCTTGCCGATGCGATCTCCTTGAAGGCTGACGGCCACTGCTCCCGTTATCAGCAGGTCGACTCCGCCGATTTCGTCCAACGTGGATGCCAATTTCCTTCCATATTGGCTCACCCCTACGCTACTGACGGCTTTAGCCCAACGGGATGGAGGTATTCCGCTGCTCGGTATTTCACGGAACCCGTCCCGAAGACCTGGAGTGGCCATGATCAATCTCTTACGATCCTGGAGGAGGTTGATCCTTACCTGAAGCTGGGCCCGATCGGGGGGTACCATAACGCTGAAGCTCTCCTTATAGAGGGATGTTCGCCGTAGTCTTTCGGCGGCCTTGTTCTGACCCGGAAAGGGAGGAATCCCCCCATACGGATTCCCGCGAGGACCCTCCTGGGCCATTCTTCTCCATATCCACTCCCTTATCACTTGTTTTTCCATCGGCCTATTCCCGATAAGAGACTGAGATTCATATGAAATATTGTTGTAATTAATTGAGGGGCTATTGCTCAAATCTCCTGGAGCGAACATTAAAGAATTTTTGCCAACCATTCTTAGTGAAGCGAACTTTGACGGCTTCGTAAAAAGTCCATCTGCCATTCGACAGGCTCACGGCCCTGAGTAAAGCCGAAGGGCTGCGTTCCGCTTCACCCTTCGTCACTGCAGCATACTGCTGTGTACGCCTCATTCCTCAGGATTTGCGCGCCTTGTATCCGGATCTTTTTTCTTTGCCGTCTTATTTCGACTTTTTACGAAATCATCAACTTTAGAATGGTCAAAAATGCTTTTCAGAGAGCAAAAGGGTATTTGGGAACAAGCCCTTGATTCAAAGCCTTTCCCCAGAGGCTCAGGAAATTCCACAAGATCGTCCGTTGACAAGGTGAACGGATTTTGATACGGGTTAAAATATACGGAAATTGCGAAGATTACAAGGATATTTCAGTCCTATGGGGAGAAAGAAGGAAAAAAAGAAAAAGGTTAAAAGCCTCTCGTACAGCGATGAGACCTTTCAGGCCATCCAAACCATCATCGATAGGATAAGCCTGTATCAACGGCAGAATGAGGATCCACAGCGTTCTCTAGAGTTCATATCCCCATTTTTGGGAAAATCGGGCGAATTGGATACGGCTATCGCGGAAGGTCTAGTAAGAATTCCCTCTAGGGCTACCGCTATGATCCTGATGGAGATGAAGGCTTCTTGCCGGAGCAAACCCTTGCTCAAGGCCATAAAGAAATCCCTTTACCGCTTGAAGCAGAGGGGAATATCCATTGAGGATACGGAGGAAAGGGAGAGTACTGCTCCGGTGATTCGGCCCCTTCCGGGCGGTCAGCCCAAGGGTTTTCTTAGCGGGATAGACTACCTAGGCAATCGTCTCATCATTCTCACGGTTCCTGGGATCCCCCGAGGCCTCCATACCTTTGAGGCTCTGGTAAGTGATATCGAAGGCCTCGTGAATTTCCGGCGGAATCAGATGACGAGGAAGGCCTTTAATGCATTTTTGGGGAATTTGAGGGAGAAGGTCAAGTTCCCCATTGTGGAAATTCCGCCGGCATATGGACGCTTCCTGTTGGAGGAAGCATATTCCCTCACCGAAAAAATGGAGAAAACCCCTCCCCAGGATTTCCTGATGGCCAAAAAGGAGATCAGCGACATAGAGAATGGGATTACTGGTCCACTGATTTACCAGTTTCTGGATCGGGACGAGATTAAGGGAAATGACCGTTTCCTTGCCGATTCTAAGAATCTCCTTGCAATGGAGGGGGTTATCAACTGGATACTGGAACCCGAAGATGTCGAGCCTTATGCGAGGGCGGTGAAAGAAGCGGAGGAGAGCCGAATCGCGCTCAATCCGGCCCAAAAAGAAGAGTGGCTTCAGGGAATATACCAAAGAGCCCTCGGAGAACTATTCCCCCGGGAACGTAGATTCCTCTATAAGAGGAGACTCGAGGAGATGGCATACATCCTTCTCAAACTGGATCGAAATGATGAAGCCAAGCGTTGCCTTGGAGCGGCGCTCGATTTGGAAAGGGAAATCAGCCCACTTCGTCCCAACCCTTTTTTGCTCCAATTGGTGATTACATCCATCTACCGCATCATGGCGGAGAAATATGACAAAGGGAAGAAAGAACCCTCCTTGATTATGCGACCATAAGGCATTCAATCACAGTATACTTCAGGTGGATAGTCCGTTTCCTTGAAAGGATACATGGCCTATGACAAAAATGGGGGTTGTGGCAATACTTCTGTTGATAACGCTGAACTGGTTCCCCTTTGGGCTCGCTTCGTCAGGAGACGTGGTAGAGAAAGAGGTATACCTTTTGGTGAGGGAACGGGAGCTACTGGCCTTTTCGGCCGTAGGGAATCGTTGGGTGACTCAAAATCTCATCTCTCGAGAACGGGTTCTCGGAAGCAAATATGATGGACATGTGGCGGTTGTCGTTACCAGCCTCCGGGTTCTCGGATTCAGCGCTCTTACGAACAGATGGGATGAGGAGAAATTGGAGGTGGGAGAATCGATGGTTACCGTTGAAGCTGAGGGTAATGTTGGAGTAGCTATCACCAACCTGAGGGCCTTCGGTTTCAACGCGAAAACCGGCAGATGGACCACAAAGCGATTTGGCCTGAAATGAGGGGGAATGATCTCAAGTGAGACCCAATAAATCCGGAATTCTCAGCGGGAAGCGCTGCTACAAACTCATGGGGCTTATTGCGTTACGAGATCTAAACTTTATCAGGGAAGGACGGGTTACGTTGGGCCGTATCGAGATAGCCTCTCTGGGTGTGTTCTTTCGGTAACTTTCTCCTGCTGTTCCATCTGAGGAATTTTTATTTTTCCCATCCCATCTTTCAGCTTGTTTAGGATAGGGTTAATCTTTATAGCCCAGCTTAAGTTCTGGGCATTGGTGAATATCCCTTGGGATAGGCCCACCAGCTCGTATTGTCCGTCGCGGATGGCGATGACTGGGGTTCCACTGTCACCGGGGTTGACGCCGTTGGAGATCATGAAAGCATTTTCAAACCGGGGCAGGATAGCGGCAATGGCCTCAGGGGCTACCATTGAACTTACGATTCCCTCCCTTACGTTGATCCCGTAATTCATGGGGTTTCCGATGACGTAGATGAAATGTCCCACCTGGAGCTCATCGCTATTGCCAATCTCATAAGGGAAGGAATTGAGCTGGAGGCCATCCGGCACCTTGAAGATGGCAATATCGTCTTCTTTGCCCTTCACAACCTCTTCCAACCTGATGCGGCTGCCGTTTAGGTTGAGATAGGTTTGTTCGCTCAATTTATCCGCCGGCATGTCTATCGTTTGGATTCCCATAGGGGTGAGCATTTCCACCTGAAGGCTATCATGGGAGACGGCGTGGCTAACGGTGAGGATATACCTGTCAAATACTAACACACCGGCGCCGTCCAGTTCTGCGGTGATAACCTCCCCATCCTCGAGTTTGAATTCGGTATCGGTATGGAGGAAATAGACCGAGTTAATGATCCTTTGGATGTGCATGAGCCGCTGGTTGACCAGAATGGGATTGTTATCGTACATCCCGTCCAGCATCGGGGACAGCCCTGGATTGGTCCCATTCCGCATACCAGATGCACAAGCGGAAAACAGTAGGAATATCAAAAGCAAAAGAAGAAATTTTTTCATGGCCTTGTAAAACCTCAGTTTACTTCTAAGCAAATATCATGCCATAATTTAAATATTGATATATAAGATACTGAAATAACAGCAATTTTTTAACTGAACCCTGGAAATATCAAGGGCTCCTTGGCCCAGGATGCGCAAATTACCGTTTACCCTCTGCCGAATTTTGTTACACACTTTCAAATGGGGGCAAATCGAACAAGGAGGCTATAGTCCAAACATCAAATTCCCCGAGCGATGCTTAAAATGGCAAATAAGTCCCTTCGTTGAACGAACGAGGATTCAGGCAAGGTCCCGCAAAGGGACTGAGAGGCCCATTAGCGGAAATCCGAGAAAATAATTGCCATCTTACGGCTAAGGTGTTAGCATGAAAAGTGTTTTGTAGGACGGGGCTAATATCTGTAAGGGAGTTGGGAGATGAATTGTGCCATCTGTGTCGGGAAGGAATGCCATGAGGGGATGGATTGTACGGATATACGAGGCGATGTAATCAACGTCTATAAGGATCGAAAAAACCGGAAGATGTTGAGGATAGCCTCCACCATCGAGACCGAGTTTTATATGAAGATGAACCGGGTGCAGGAACTCATTCTCTTTTGCAGGAAAATGGGTTACCGACATTTGGGGATCGCCTTTTGCATCGATCTTGAGGAGGAGGTGAGAATCCTCCACGAAATACTCGAAAAGCGGTTTAAGATTTCCTCAGTTTGCTGCAAGGTCTGCGGGATCAACAGAAAGGCCTTTAACCTTCCTAACCTGAAAGAGGGGAGAATTGAGGCAACGTGTAACCCCATCGCGCAGGCCAGAATACTGAACCGAAGTCGCACCGATTTGAACATTATCTTCGGCCTCTGTATGGGAAACGATATCCTGTTCTCCAAATATTTGGACGCCCCTGTAACCACTTTGGTGGTCAAAGATCGGGTGTTAGCCCATAATCCCATTGGCGCCATTTACTCGAGCCACTATCGGAAGGGTTTATGGGGGATGTGAGAGGGAATTCGATCGAACCATGGCGGCTTAAGCGATGATTTGATGAATTCACTTCATTGAACTATGGGAAAAAGACGTCTTCTTGAAAAAGAAGGGGAATTGATAGGTTCCCTGATGAAGAACCCGAGAATAAAAGGCTCGGGGCTTTCCCATGGGGAACTCCAGGAGATCGTACGCGAGGTCCAAACCCAGGTCGTCTATGATGAGGTGAACCGACTGGTCGATGAGGTTGAAAACATCATCGAGATCAATCCCAATCTGAGCGAGATGGAAATTTTGGAGGGCGCGGCAAAACGCATTGCCGAATCTTTGGGAGCAGCGGCGGCCTCGATCAGGATTTTCGATCCCCAAAAGATGGAGATGGTTTCCTTCGGCTCCTATCAATACGAAGCGGAAAAACGGCAGCAATCCATCCCCTTTGAGGATAGCATTGCCGGAGAGGTCGTCAGAAGAGGAAAGAGTTATTTTGTCCCGAATATCATAAAGGAGGCCAAGTACAAGAATAAGGGGATCGTTCGCCGGATGGGAATCCACTCCATGTTTGCCGTTCCGATGAATATTCCGCACTTTGTCATAGGAGATTTGGATACCAAGGGCGTTATTCAGATCTACTATAAGGACAAGGATAAGAAATTCACCTCCCTCGAGCGTAAAGTTGCGGAGGTCCTTGCGAGGAGGGTGACCTACGTTATAGCCCGGAAAAGGATCTTAAGCCTCCAGAAATTGAACGAGACCAAGGAGAAGATCGTCGAAAAGATCTACCGGAAATTAGACAAAAGGGAGGGGATTAAATTACGGGATTTCTTTAGATTACTCATCCCCGAAATAGCCGATATGGTGAGGATCCAAAGTTGTTCCCTGTTTTCCGTGAGGGGAACCCGTCGTGAAGTAGTCTTGGAGGCGGGTTATCCCGAGGAGCACGGATATCATGGGGTAGGAAAGGTCTTCGACATAAGGAAGGAGCCCTATTTCGATGCTCTCGTCAACCAGCGGCCCCTGGGCGAATATGAACATGAGGTCATTACACCTTCCTACCTCATAATTAAGAACCCTTCGAAAAGCCCTTTGATCACCCAGGAGTTGAAGCACTTCATTCAAATCCATAATATCCATTCCATTCTGTATATCCCCTTGAAGATAGGCGAGCTGGTAACCCACTTTATAGCAGTTGACTGCCTGGATCCGCATAAGAGCTTCGGAGATGAAGAAGTTGAGATCCTCACTTTCTTCGGGAAGGAATTGATGAAAGCCGTCCGACTGGAGAAGTTACGGGATATCCTCCACGACTTCCGAAATCCAGCGATCGCTTCGGCCGGGTTCGCGAAAAGGGTGAAAAGGGCACTGGCTGAAGGGGAATTTGAGATGAAAAAGGGGTCGATAGACCGGAACCTTGATATTCTGATTAGGGAAACCTCGAGGTTGCAAGAACTTGCCTTCGAAATGTACGCAGAAGGTAAGGAAGAGCTTCTGGACATTACGGACGAATTGATCGAGCGATTTGAGGTCAATGAGGTAGGCATTGTGGAACAGCAATTAGGGAATATCCACCTCGTGAGGGAGAAACTGCAACCGGGCCTCTCTGTCATGTGTTGTCCCTTGTATCTAGGAAGAATTTTCGATAATTTACTCAATAACGCAACCAATGCCGTATCGAAAGAGGGTGGACAAATCGCCATTAGAAGCCTTCGGCGGCGGAACTCGGCAGTTGTGGAGATCATGAATACGGGGGAAATCCCAAGGGAGGAGATTGCTCGGCTTTTAGACGGTGAAACTAGCGGAAGAGGTTTGCATATCACCAAGCGGTTGGTCCAGTTGACGGGGGGGAGACTCGAGATCGAAAGCCGTAACAATCGCACCACCTCTCGGATTATCTTCCCCTTGAATTTGCCGGGGACTGCGGGGAGATCGCTCAAAGGGTAAAGGCTGATGAGGCCTTGCTGGGATCGTATGGATGGCAAAGGTTTTCGTAGGAACCAGTGGATACAATTATCGGCATTGGTGGAATGACGTATTCTATCCAAGGACGTTACCCCAGAAGGGGTGGCTTGAGTTCTATAGCCAATTCTTCGATACGGTCGAACTGAACGTCACCTTCTACCGCCTTCCAAACCGAAAGACCTTTGAGGGATGGTATCAAAGGACTCCCGGGCACTTCCTCTTTTCGATCAAGGGGAGCCGGTTCATTACCCATATCAAGCGACTCAGGGATTGCAAGGAACCCCTGGAGGTTTTCCTCGACCGTGCTCAGGGGTTGAAGGATAAGTTGAGCGTGATCCTTTGGCAACTTCCCCCTAAGTTCAAGCTTAACTTTGAGAGGGCAAAGGAGTTCTGTGGTCTCCTGGGAGATATTTCCACTTCAAAACCAGTCCGGCAGGCCTTCGAATTCAGGGATAGGAGCTGGTTTTGTCCAGAGGTTTACGGGCTTCTGGAGGAGCACAATTTTTCCCTTTGCGTGGCGCATTCCTCAGTCCTTCCATATGTTGAGAGGGCAACGGCCCAATTCGTGTACATCCGATTTCACGGGGGCGAATCCCTCTACGACTCCAATTATTCCGAAGGAGAGCTCCGCGACTGGTCCAAAAGAATCGGGGAATGGTTAAGAAAAGGCCTGGACGTCTATAGTTATTTTAACAACGACGCCTACGGATTTGCCGTCAAAAACGCCTTGGCATTGAGGGAACTGTTGGTGCAGAATAACCCGTAGAGCCCCCTACAAATGTGTCGTCCACCCTTTGCCAAAACGCTCAGGGAAAAGATGAGAGCTCAATTCATACGCCCTTGGTGAGGGGGAATTTCGGTACCGCGAGCATCCATTCCTTTGGCGAAAAAGGGTTGACCTATAAGATAGACCGAGAGCAGGGAATAATGAGGATTTGACGGGATTTCCAGGGCAAGGGAGGGTATGGTAATGGAAGATACTGCGGAAAAGGTGGAGGAGGAGATCGGCTTTCTGAAAAAAGCGGAAATCTTTGGTCGGCTCTCAACAGAAGCACTCAAGACTATCCTGGATAGAGGCCACATGGAAACTCATACGCCAGGGAGCATTATCTTCAGGATCGGGGATCCTTCCGATGCCATCTATTTGATCAAATCGGGGGTGGTTGAGATCTGCCGTGCAAAGGGAGATCGTGAGAAGATGACGGTTGTAGCCTACCTCGGAGAGAGTGATCCCATCGGCGAGATGGCTATCATGACCGGTTCTTCGAGGGGCTCCCTGGCTAGGGTACCACAGAGAGCCGAGATATTGAAGATCGAAAAAGGGGACTTTATGGACCTTTTGAATCAAATCCCGGAATTATCTATTGGCTTGTTGGAGATTTTATCGAAACGTCTGGAGGATGGGTTAAGAAAGCAACGGGTAGCAGCTCGCTATCAACACCTTTCGGGGAATTTGGAATATTTCGATCTCCCCACCATCATTCAAACACTGGCGAGCTCAGAGAGGACGGGGTCCCTTACCATTACTGACCAGTTCGAACAAGTCTTTGCGATGCTCTATTTCGAAACAGGTAAGGTACTATACGCCAAATTAGGCCATTTGCGGGGGGAAGAGGCCTTCTATCAACTGTCCCAATCTCCCGTCCAGGATGCTTTTACCTTCAGGGGGGGATTGCTTCCTGTGGAGCTTGAGGAGGAAGAGGAGATCGGGACAACAACGATGGGCCTCTTGATGGAGGCTACCCACCTGCAGGACGAATTGAAGATGCTGAAGGCCGCTTACACAGATCCAAACCGAGTCTTCCGTCCTCAAAGGAAGACCCTTTCATGGGATGACGATGAGACCAAGAGTTTGGCCCAAGAAATATGGGGTCGTTTGAATCGAGGCCAAACGATGGCCCAGATGGTAGGGGAAATCTCCACCTGTGAATATCGTATCTACAAGGTATTGTCAATAATGGATGAGAAGGGATTAGCTGAATAGGTGGTTGGTTGGAGGGGTCCTATCAAGGAGATTATTCCGGCAGGCACTATTGAGCTCTATATCACCTCACCGATTTCTACACCGATGATATCGGGGTCTTAAAAATTCCATCCACCTTCCCTTGAGGGAGATTGCTCGCCTTTTTGCACTCCGTGGAGGTCGGGATGGGCTGAAAAGGGGAGCAGAATTGAAAATGAGTTTGAAGCCATCGGTGGAAAGGGTTCGGCAGACCTTTAGGTCCACGGGATTGACGGTAAAGGTGACGGAATTCTTAGAAAGCACCCGAACTGCCGCTGAGGCCATTGGGACCACGGCGGGGCAGATTGCCAAATCCCTGGTCTTTATGGTGGGGGATGAGCCGGTTTTGGTCCTCGCGTCAGGGGTCAATCGGGTCGATGTGGAGAAGATGAATCGTCTTCTCGGCAAGAAGATCATAAACCCGGATGCGGAGACCGTTAAGAACGTCACCGGATTTTCCATAGGGGGTGTTTCACCCGTTGCACACAGTAAAAGGCTGAGGACCCTTGCGGATGAGGATCTCTTGAATTTTTCCTTGGTCTATGCTGCCGCGGGAAGCCCCAACGCCGTCTTTGCCGTTTCGCCAGGGGATTTGATCAGGATAACGAAGGCTGAGGTCATCAACATCAAGGGAGGATAAGAGCCCTGTAGGGTTCGAGTATTTTCCGGGGACTATTCACGTTCCTTGAGCGATGATAATCCGTTGTCCGGGATAGATCGTTTCCGCCTCGTGCATTCCATTCAATTTCGTGAGCTGAGAAATACTGATATTATGTCTCCTCGCGATCTTGAAGAGGTTGTCGCCTTTTTTCACCACATAGATGGCCTGGGGCGATTTCCTGAAATTCTCCTCAAAAGCAACCGTTTTCCCCTCGGGGATTTTAACCTGATAGTCACCCCGGGGGAGATAGAGCCCACGGATTTGCGGATTGAGTTCCTTTATGACTCTGAGATAGGTTTGAGATGCTTGGGCGATGGTTTTGAGGGAAGTGGTTCTCTTGACTTTGAGATCGACGATATCGTAGGAAATCGGGTTGTAGTATTGGTCTTTTTCCAGGAAGAATCCGAATTTTCCAGCGTTTGAAAGGATCAGTTTGGCTGCGATGGCCCGAAACAGGTATCGTTCCGTTTCCTCAGGAAGCTCCAGGTAGTAATAGTCGTCGATTTTCTGCCTTCTCATCTCTGATCGAATTCGAGTCATCCCGATGTTGTATGCCGCCACGCTCAATATCCAACTGTCGAAGGATTGATTCAATCTTCTAAGGTATTTGATGGCTGCATCCGTCGATTTAATAAAATCATAACGTTCATCGATCACACCACTGACTCGGAGCCCCATTACTCTTGCCGTGGATTTCATGAATTGCCAGGGACCTGCCGCCCCAACGGGGGAGCGAACATCCTGTATAAGATCACTCTCGATCACCGCCAAGTACTTGAGGTCCTCGGGTAATCCCTCCTCCATTAGTCTCTTCTCGATGTATGGAAAATATCGGTTAGATCGTTTGAGCCAAAGCAGGACCTGGGGAGTGTTTCCAATGGCGAACAAGAATTCTTTATCCAGCCGCTCCCAAACATTTCTCTTCTCGAGGGGGACCCTCTCGTCGCAAAAGGTTATCTCCTCTGGCAATCGATATGTCAATGGAGATCGATGGGTGATGATTCTTATGCGTTCAATCTTAGTTGACGGAGGAGAGGCCTTATAGGAGAAGAAGACAACGAAAACGATCAACCCACCAAGGAGAAAAAAAAGGGTATAACGGATATACTCCTTCATGCTGCAACTCCTTCCTCAATATCAGGTGATGCTCAGTAATTGTTCAGTTTCTTTTGCAATTTCTAGGGGAAAGCAAATTGCATTCCAACAGGCCCTCAGGAGAACATTTTCATTGAGGGGAGTACTGAAGGAATATCCATTGGGGGGAAGGCGGGGATTTGAAATCTTTGAAATATTTTCACTTTTTTGACAAAAATTGACACAAAAAGAGAAAGGTCGAAGTTTTCAGATACCCTCCAAAAAGTCTTTCAGTTTGATGAGTTTAATATCCCGTTCCCGCATAATCTGATCCATTTTTTTGCCCGAGTAGTCGTAAAAACCCCTTATGGACTTCACGCCCAAGTGCCCACGTTCTATAAACCTCTTAAGGGTTTCAGAGGGTTTATCCTCGCTCACCAAATCGATGGACGGATTCCTCATGAATTGGTGGACCAGATCAATCCCGGTAAAATCATATCGCTGGACCACCCCGAGGATGGGAAGTCGGATGCCCAAACTCGCCTTGACCGCGGTGTCGATATCCTCCGCAGTGGCATATCTATTGTCCAGCAAGTGGAAGATCTCCCTGGCCAGGGCACGTTGTAATCGATTAACGATGAATCCCAGGATAAACCTATCCATGACGACTGGTTTTTTCCCAAGCTTAGAGAGGAGCCTTTTCATGATCTCCACCGTTTCCCGGGATGTGTGGGGCCCTCTCACTATCTCCACCAATGGAATAATATGAGGTGGGGCATACCAGTGAGTGATGAGGATCTTTTCGAGCCTCTTAAGGGTCTTCAACTCGAATATGTTTAGGTAGGAGGTATTACTAGCGAGGATCGTTCTCGATGGGCAGAGCGTTTCCAATCGTTCGAATAGCTCTCCCTTTGCCTCGTAAATCCTCGAAGATGACCTCTATCGCCACATCGGCATCCCGGGCGCCCTCCTCTAGGGATGCGAGGAAATGGATCCTCTCCATGATTTCATTTCCTCTCCCTTCTTCCAAAAGGTGGAGATGCTCCAGAGTTCGCAAATTGGATACAATGAGGCTTGCAGCTTTATCCAAGGTTTTCCTGTTGAGGTCGACCAGGGCTACCGAATAGCCCCCTTCGGCGAAGGTCTGAGCAAGGGGATGTCCCATGGTACCTGCTCCGACCACCAGAATCCTCTTGATCCAATCCGTCCCCATTTTCCTCTGCCTTTATTGAATTTATCGGCCAAAGTGAAATAGCCGAACAAGCTTACGCACCGCATAATCGGTTTATCATGGAGGGGAGGGGCATTGCAACCTTTTGAAATCATAAATACACTCCATTTTGCAACAAATGAGGATTTTGAGGGCATGGCATCTGTATAAAGCTCCAGCGCAAAATTCCCTTGACTCAGTTAACACACGTGATAGATTGAAAGGGGTTTTCATATGAGGCCAACTCCGAATCTCACGAGTAGCGCTTAAAGGTCGAATGGGGCAATGGAAAAGGTTTATTCCGCTCGGGACATACAGAAGTTATTCGGGGTCAAAGTAGGAAGAATCCGATACTGGGATAAGATTGGATTTTTGACTCCAAGCGTCAAAATCGGGGGGAGGAAATATTATACCCCTCAAGATCTCATCGGATTGAGAACCGCCAAGGGGCTTCTGGATGCAGGCCTGTCATTTGCGAAGGTGAGGCGTGCCGTTATCGACGTAAAGAAGATCTCCTTCACAACGAGGAAACTCCCTTCCCAGCTTCTTATCCATGGAGACGAAAAAGGCGTATGCCTCAACGGGGAGACCGTTCTTTCCAAGCCCAGTGGGCAATTCCTCATCGGGTTTTCACCAAGGGACTTCGAGAGGGGGATGAAATCCACTAATATCCAATTCGAGCAGGATTTTAAACGCGAGCTCGAAGAAAGCGGAACCGCCCGGGGAAACTCCTCGAGAATACGAGGATCGACCAAACCCAAGGCACCCTAGGTCGCCCGTCTGTTGAGCCATGGGAAGGATCAAGGTCAAGATTCGGGGTATATATACTACAGGCCTCACGAAACTTCTCTTGAACTCTCGATGTTCCATCGTAGATCCCTCCCGAGAGGTATTATCTCGATTCGGAATCAAAGATTCGGGGCCCCCAACCATAGACGTCTCCATACTGGATAGATCGGATAGACAGGGGGTAATTCTTGAAGGGGATCCCGAGCGGACCGCGGAGGTTATGGAGGCGTTGAGAAATGCCCTTTTCGATGTAGTCTCAAGAAGGGTTACTCCTCCCCAAAATAAAGATACGGCCATCTATGACGTGGAATTCCCCTATCTGTCCAAGGCTTCCCTGGACCGGATCAGGGGGGAGGTCGTTCCCACCATGGACGGACACCATCGGTTTCGAATCATTGCTTCGGAGTATGTTGATCTCGTTGAAAGGGAGGTGGAAAAATACCCCTTTAAGATGGGAAAGATGGAGGAGGTTGTCAAAAAGAGGTTGATCCTCGATCCCTTGGAGGTGGGGATGGGCCTTAAGATCGAACACGTCAAACCCGAGGGGAAGGTTATTTTACTTCAAGGGGGTGAGATCACCTTTCTACCCGATGATAAGAAAGAGATGCTCATCCGCCGCGCCCTTAAGGGGGGAAGATATGACGGGCTAGGCTTGGCCATCGAGAAGGGGGATTATGCCACCACGCGCGTTAGGGAGGGGGATTGGTTTATCAAACACGCTTATTATTCGGCGGAAGGGATGCTGAAGGGGGAATACTGGAATATCAATACTCCCGTGGAGTTCTACCCCGAGAAGATCCGGTATGTCGACCTTCACGTGGATGTAGTTATGAGAGGCGGAGGAAAACGTGAAATAATCGACAAGGAACAACTTGAAGGTCTCGTGGAAAGGGGGTATATCAAAAGGGAATTGTCATTCAAAGCACTCAAGGTAGCCGAAGCCCTCATGCTATCCCCACACCCCCACTCGTGAGAGCGAGCCTTTCGTTCTTTCTTTACAAATGGCTATTTTTCGACTATCTTCGTCATAACCCAGCAGAAGGAGGTCTCTCCCATGGCCCTATCCGTGAATAACAAGAGGTGGTGTCTTGTCAGAGCTGTTGAGATTGCAAAGGAGTTTGGAAGAGGAGGATCTGATAAAACTCCCGTTCGTATTTTAAAGGATACCTATAAGGTGTTAAAGGACCTCCTCGAAGATGTCCATCAGGAAGAGGTGGCACAGGGGCCCGAAGAATTCATGGTGCAAGAGCCCGAAGAACCGAGAGAGGGATAAGCCCCCTATTATTTCACCTCTACCTTGATGTGCTTTTCCTTTATCTCGAGGAAGGGAACCTCTATCCTCAAAAGGCCATTTTTGTATTTGGCCGTTGCCTTTTTTGGATCAATGGGGCAGCAGGTGGCATAGTTGGCTACATAGAGCACATTGTCCCTGGGAGCGGCCAAATAGAAACTATCGTTGTGAATCTTGAGGTCGATATCCTTTCTCTCAACACCGGGAAGCTCAATTTCGATGTCCAGTTTCTCATGTGCATCGTCGGAATATGCCCGGATAGCCGGGGTGATTTTAATTCTTTCCTCATCATGCATTTTCCTTCCCTCCTGACAAAAAGATGAATTCCCTCTTTTTTAAACCTGATTGCCCCTCCCCTTCAGGTAGTCCCTGGAGGCCTAGCAGGTATCCCCGACCCCCCATGGCTGAGCCCAAAACCTCATGTTTGAAGGCCGTCCTTTCAATATCGAAGTCCTTCCCCAAATAGACCGCACATTCCAAGAGTCGGGGCTTAGTACCCATGTCCCCTGGAGTTCTCAGATCTTATGGGGTGGATCAACCAGAAGAAATCTCGTTCCGTTGTCGAGTTTCATTTTACCACACAGTAGGTAACGGGGACGTGACAGGAGGGCCGCCAGGTAGTTGTGCCTGACGGAAAAACCAAAGGTGAAGTTCACCGGAACACCCCACTCACCGAGCTTCCGGGCAGCGAGAAATCCTGCTGGCGTGAGGGGCACCTTCACATAGAATCTCTCCAGACAGATTTCGTAAAACCTCCTGCCGTAATTTGCCGTTCCCTCTACATCATTCGCGAGATCGGTATGGAGTTCGACGCTCACGTATGCGTCGATCTTCTCCACCAGCCTGAGCCAGTGATAAGCGTTCAAGGCAAATGTTATCTCTAACAATAACCGTCTCTCATCTATGTCAGGTGATGCCTCTCTTATCGTTGAGGCGGCTTTGGGGATAAAACCGTCGTAGATGCCCTTCTGAACCTCTCTGTTGACGAGCGTTTTGTTGACGGTGAGCCCCTCGAAGTTCGAATTCCATAAGCTTAAGGCTTCCTCTATATCCCCGGTATCAAGCCACAATCTCGACCCGGCTTCACGAACCCTCTTCGACACGAGGACTTCCTTCATTTCTACCTCAGGCCTGCCGAGCTCACTAGCGAAACCTTCGCGAACAAACGCGGCCACTATCTCTGTAATTGTCCTCACATCAGCCATTTTTTGCTCCATTTATAAGCGTCTTTTCTGCAGCTCTGTAGTATCTATCAGTTACGGTTACCTTATTGCTGGTTGAGCAACAAATGGGGTGAAGTATGTATTTTATGACCGGGAATGCCGTATTTTTTGGTGCCTGCTATGATTTTCCGTATCTAGCCTTCAGAGCGAATTTGATTCTTGCGCAAGACTTCAACTTGGTCACTGTCCTAGTAGACTATCACTCGGAATTAGATTGACTTATAATATTGGTTCAGAGTATTTTTGGACATCTCACCGTCCAAGCTTTTAATTCTTCACCCAGGGGAATCATGTATTACCTGACTTATCATCAGCCAAAGTTCAGGGTTATTAGAGCCTTTTGGGTCTAAGTCGGGGAAATGAGGTCGCTTCTTATTTCAGGAGACATACAAGATGAAAGATGAAGATAAGACAAAAGAGCAACTTGCAAATGAGTTGAATCAATTGCTCCAACGGCTGGCCAAATTAGAAGCATCGGGAGCCCGGAGCCAGCGGGCAGCAGGCCAGTTAAGCAAAAACCGTGATCTTCGTGAAGAGTTGGTTAAAGAGCGAACCGCAGAACTTCGAGAAGAAACCAACGAGCGCAGGAAGACCGAAGAAGAACTACGCAAATTGTCCCGTGCCGTAGAACAAAGCCCGACTAGCGTGATGATAACGGACTCAGAGGGAACCATAGAATACGTCAACCCAAAATTTACGGAACTCACCGGATTCAGCGTCGAGGAAACGATTGGACAGAATCCAAGAATCCTAAAGTCTGGGGAACAACCTCCTAAATTCTATCAGGAGTTGTGGGAGACGATTACACATGGTAAAGAGTGGCGGGGGGAATTCCACAACAAGAAGAAAAATGGGGATTTCTACTGGGAGTTTGCGTCGATCTCCCCGATCAAGAATGAGGAAGGCGTTATTACCCATTTCGTTGGAGTCAAAGAAGACATCACCGAGCGCAAGCGGGCGGAGGATTCGCTTCGTGAGAGCGAGGGACGGTATCGTGACCTATACGAGAATGCACCAATCGCCTATTTTTCGATCAGCGCTGTCGATGGATCCGTTTTAAGATGTAACTCCGCGGCACTGCAGCTGCTTGGCTATCATAAGGAAACCATAGCGGGGATGAAGGTTTTGGATCTCTATGCTGATACCCCTCATGGTACATCCGAGGCAAGAGAAATTCTAAGGCGATTCAAGGCCGGGGAATCGATAAGGGACGTTGAGCTGCAGATGAAACGCAAGGATGGCCAGCCCATTTGGATAAGCCTCACTGTTGAGCCCTTGAAAGATCGGGATGGGAATGTCGTTGAGAGTAGGTCAATGGTCATAAACATTTCTGAGCGCAAGCGGGCTGAGGACGCGCTGCAAAAAGCTCACGACGAGCTGGAGGATCGGGTGGAGGAGCGTACTGCTAAACTAAAGCAGGAAATAAAAGAGCGCAGACAAGCCGAAGAGGCACTCCGGGAATCAGAGAAGCAGCTCAGATATCTCTCCTCCCAGCTCCTTACGGCACAGGAAAAAGAGAGAGAACGGATCGCCCGGGAACTCCATGACGCCATTGGGCAATCCCTGAGTGCCATCAAATTTAGCGTCGAGAATAGCCTTAAAGGGATGGATAGAGAAACACCTGGGCCGATGTTCAAGTCATTGGAGGTCGCTATTCCCATGATCCAGGAATCCATCGAGGAAGTTCGAAAAATTGCTATGGACTTGCGGCCGGCAACCCTGGATGATCTCGGTATTTTAGCTACTATTGCCTGGTTTTGTCGGGAATTTCAAACGATTTATTCGGGAATTCGCATCGAGAAGGAGATCAACATACAGGAAAATGAAGTTCCTGATCCTCTGAAGACAGCTATTTACAGGGTCTTGCAGGAGGCCCTGAACAATGTGGCCAAACACAGCAAAGCAAATCTGGCAAATATTTCCCTCAAAAGCATAGATAGCACGATAGAATTGGTTATCGAGGATAACGGCATCGGCTTCGATCTGGAGAAGGCTCTCTCTGTGGAGAACTCTAGGAAAGGATTAGGCCTTTCCAGCATGAAAGAGCGAACGGAACTTTCTGGCGGGTCCTTTTTCATCGAGTACGGTAAGGGGGAAGGAACCGTCGTCCGGGCGGCGTGGAAGAAATGAAGAAGTAGGGAGTGGGCAGTAAGCAGTGGGGTTTACCTGGTAACCAACCCCTTTTCCATGGCATAAGCTGTCAAGGCCGAGATACTATGGAGGTCCAGCTTCTTCATGAGGTTGGCCCGGTGTTTCTCCACGGTTTTTACACTGATATAGAGGTAGTCGGCAATCTCTTTATTCTTGTATCCCTCACCGATCAGCTTCAGGACCTCTCGTTCGCGTTGGGTGAGGGTATCCCATGGGGACTCCGATCGTAGGGTTTTTCTTCCCTCTAAGTATCCCTCTATCACCCTCTCCGAAACCCCAGGACTAAGATAAGGCTTGCCCTTTAAAACACTCTCTATTGCCATCAACAGTTCAGCATGGGTGGCATCCTTTAAGACATACCCGTCTGCGCCGGCCCGCAGGGTAGCGAGAATGTATTCCTCGGTTTTGTGGACCGTTAAGACCAAGATCTTCGTCTCTGGACATCCCTTCTTGATCTCTCTGATGGCATCCATGCCATTCATCCTCGGCATAGAAAGATCTATTAGGATAAGGTCTGGCGTGAGCTTCTCAACGCATCGGATAGCCTCGCGGCCATCTCCTGCCTCGCCTACAACCTCAAAATCAGGATTCGAAGTGATCAGTGCCCTTAACCCTTCCCTGAGGATCGTATGGTCTTCAGCTATAACGATTCCCTGCTTCTCTCCCATGATACGATGAAAAGATGGGGTGACGGGTTTCAGAAGGAATAAAGCCAAAGGAGGAAGCTTTATTGCTTTTTCCCCATGCCGTCGCCGATTCCCACTCCCCCCCTAAAAAATACCGTCAAATATCGAACTTTATAAAGTACATACCCTATTTACCACGCCAATAATCATTAGTAAAGATAAATTTAGAGGTATTATCTCGTCTTTTGACGAAAAAAATGAAGCTGACTTTTGGAGCTTAAGAAACACGGCTGTCAGACCGGAGTTTTCAGCGAGGACCGCATCGGCATTTTCACGGCCCATGCTTTGGATTAATCATCATGTTCAAGATATTGATCGTTGAGGACAACGCCATCTTTCGGCAAACGCTCAAGGAGGTTCTGCATACCCAATTTCCCTTCATGGCCATTGGGGAGGCGGAGGATGGTGAGGAAGCCTTGCAAAAGATCGATGCCCTTGTTCCCGATCTCATCTTCATGGACATCAAATTGCCCGGCGAGAGCGGTCTCCAGGTGACCCAAAAAGTAAAGACGAAGTATCCCGAGATAATCATTATCATTCTTACTTATTATAATTCACCGGAACACCGAGAGGCTGCGGGTCAAAGCGGGGCTAATTACTTCCTCCCAAAGTGCACCTCGACTGACGAAGTTGTGGAATTAGTTCAATCCATTTTATCCGAGAGGGGTCTTGATTCTCATGATCCAAACGGGGAAGGAGAGTCCTAAAACACCGAGGGAAAATTTTCGTATTGGCCTGGATAGGATTTCCGGCCTGACGGTACATGGTAAGAGGCCAAGAAATGGGGTAATTCTCCATCTAAAATGGGGAATCTACCCCATATACTTTTTCTCCCATTTTGGTAGGCTTTGAGTGAAAAAGAGGGAAATACATGAGCTGTATCGAAATTAATCCCCGGTTTAGGTGATATGGAAATGGGCATTGGGGAAATCCTAAGCCAAATATTACTGGATATTCTCCCTGAGGAGATCAAAAAAAGCGGAAGGGGAAGAGAATATTTTGAACAGAGAATGCTGAGAAATTGGTTCCCGGACTTAACCGAGGATGAAAAAGTTCTCGTGATTTCATTGACAAAGGCAGTCCTGGATAGGTCATTTCCGACGTAATCCATTTTCTCACTTCCAAATCCCTCTAATTGACCTTTCTCTTCGGTTTGTATTTTGGAAACCGAAATTGCCTCAGAGTTGGGGCTGGGGACGAAATCGACAAATCCTTGAATCGCGTCCATACAAGGCTTTTACCAATGGAGGGCGCGAAACAAATGGAGAAGACGAGGAACCGTGAACAGGAGGTGATGGCTTATGGCGTTTGAATTGACATCTTGGGGTCCATTGAGAGAGCTTACTACCCTTCCGCAAGAAGCGGAGCACGATCCCTATGTGACTGATAAGCAAGCCAAGGAGGTCAACCAGAAGGATGATCGCGGACGCGATGGGAACATCGCGGCGATGTATCTCAAGGAGATGAACAAGGTTCCCCTGCTTACGAGGGAGAGGGAGATTGAACTGGCCAAGCGTATCCGCCTTGGTGAGCAGAAAATTCGCATTCTCCTTCTGCGATTTTCAGTCGTTTTGGGGGAAATTGACCCCTCGGACCACGAACTGGAGGATGGTGAGATCAAGACCTGGGATATTGCTCGATCCAGGGAAGAAATCACCAGCAAGGCGGTTCAAAAGCTGGAGGAGCTGAACAGGCATTCTGGCGATAACGGGAATGAATTTCGAGATCTGCTGAAAGAGCTGAAAAAGACAGAGGCCGATGTGAAGGAGGCAACGGCGCAAATGGTTCAGTCTAACTTGAGGCTCGTTGTCAGAATTGCCAAAGAATATGTCAATAGAGGGCTTTCCTTCCTCGATCTCCTTCAGGAGGGAAACCTGGGGTTAATGAGGGCTGTTACAAAGTATGATTACCGGAAGGGGTTTAAGTTTAGCACGTATGCCGTTTGGTGGATCAGGCAGGCTATTACCAGGGCCCTGGCCGACAAATCCAGGACGATACGGATCCCAAACCACCTGTTGGAGATGAAACGTAAAGTCTTTAAGGCTTTTCACCAGATGACCAAAGAGCGGGACAGGGACCCCCTCCCTGAGGAAATCGCCACTGAGGCGGGGATTGATCTGGCCAATGTTCAGAAGGTCATGGACCTAATTCAGGAGCCAGTATCCTTGGAAACCCAGGTGGGAGAAGACGGTAAACTAGAGGATTTTATCGGGGACGAGGAAAGCCTGAGTTTCGTAGAGGAATTACTCGAGTGTATGGATCAGGCCAGAAAAACCCGAGATCTCCTTTCTCTCCTCAATTCGAAGGAGGAGCAGATTCTGCGCCTTCGGTTCGGTATCGGCGAGCCGAAGAGCTATACACTGGAAGAGGTTGGAAAGCGCTTCGGGATATCGCGGGAAAGGGTTCGGCAGATCGAGCATAGAGCAATCAATAAACTCAAGGGCCAACCCAGAGCCAGGACAATTTATCGGGGCCTCATGAGCGATTCGTGGACGTGACCTCACAGGGCTATTCGGCCGACCTTCGACTCATTGTGCAAACATTTTAAAGGGGCAGTGGAAAAGGGGCCAAACTTTTCTATAATAATAGGCCTTGAAATATCTTCGGCGGATAGGTTGAAGGGTTTACCCGAAAGGATTAGACCAGAAGACTTCAAAAACTGTCGTTATACTCTTCCAATTCCGGCCTGGTTGACTCGTCCATCATGATTCTGCTATTTTGACTTAAGGGAAGTGAGTCCCTGGTGTCGAATTCGGGGAAGGCCATTGCAAGGAGTAATAGGTATACGGTGATGATTTTCTTAACCAAGTCCATTCTCGCGCTGATTTTGACGGGGTTGGCCATTGTCAACCTGGTGGTTATGCTGGAACTTCTTGGCCGAACGGAGGAGAGGAGGTTCAATCCAAAAAAGTTACGTCTAATCCACCGACTGAGTGGCTATTTTTTATCGTCTTTTCCTTTTCATCTCCAACTTTTGCATAAAAATTATGAGAGGAATGGGCCAAGATCTCCCTGTTAGGGCTGTCCTTCATGGCATCTTTGCCGTGGCGACCTTTTTCTTGCTCTTCCTCAAGATCATACTCGTCCGGTTCTACAAAAAGTATTACACGATGGCGGTTCCAATAGGCCTCGGCGTTTTTATATTACTATTGACCACGACGGCGACCTCTGCTGGGTACTATTTCCCGATGCGTGGAGTAAGTTCTTTCCAGATCACCGGAGATTTACAAGAGGAACTCGCCCGGGAAGGGGCCCGCCTCTTTAATGATAAGGGCTGCGCTGACTGCCACTACGCGGATAGAACCGAGCTCAGAATCGGCCCAGGACTCAAGGAGCTTTTTAAATGGGATAAACTACCGATGAGTGGCGGGACAGTAACAGAGGATAACGTCCGAAAACAGCTAAAAACACCTTTCCGCGCAATGCCGTCCTTTGCTGGACTGCCGGATGAAGATGTTAAGTCTTTGGTGGCGTTTCTTAAGACACTATAGCGAGGAGGCGCAGGTGAGAGGACAAGGGGGAACTATGTTTAGAAGAGCATTCTATTTTTTTATGATCATCCTTGGTGTTATCTCTTAGATGGCGGATAACCGCGCATTCTCTCGTGTGATAAGAGATGATGGCAAGGCGTATATTGTAGATACTACGGGGGAGCGATGGGACGTGACCCAGGCGGAGTCGATCGGTTTCAAGCCCGAAAGGTTCCAGTTTGGATTGGGAAGGAACGCCTTTACCCCCCTGGACGATTCCTATCTGAGTGATGACATCGGTTACGTTCCCCAGAACCTTCGTGTCCTCGGCGTTGTAGAGAATCTTCAGGCACAAGCTTATTCAATCCCGCGACTCCGGGGCCACGAGATCGCCAATAGCAAGATAGGATCAAAACCAATCGCGGTGGGTTTTTGACCTCTCGTCAATTTAGCGGCTGTGTACAGTCGCCAGATAGACGGTCAGACATTATCCCTCGTACCCTCCGGTTGGACCTATAAGAACACTTTTGTGTTATACGACAGAGAGACGAGTAGCCTCTGGTACCCTTATAGAAAGGGCCTTACGAGCATCCAGGGCAAATACTTCAAAAGATGGCTCCCCAAAATTCCCTCCGAGGACACCAAGTGGAGAAAGTGGATTAAGAAATATCCAAATTCTAAGATATTGAAATAATATAAAGTCATTGCATTCTGCCTTTCCCGTGTCATCTTCAGGGGGCATCTCTTCTTCTGTTTCGGGTTCCGAGTTTGCTCCATTCACATAGTCACTTCGAACTTACCATCTTTATCGACCCTAACAACCCTGACACTGGTAGGTGTTAAAATCTTTTCTTACCTCCTTGAGGGTAAAAAGGCCCTCAAAACATGGTGAAATTTTTTTCCATTGCTTGCCCTCTTTTCTAAGTTCCTAAGGGGTAAGAGGGGCATCAAGATCCTCTGATTCTCAACCAAAATGTAACCACCAACTCCCAATAACGGCCGACTAGAACCAACTTAAACCAACTTGACTAATTCCTCCAATTCTTTACAATCTTTGATATGGCCAAAAGGATTGATATAGAGCTCTGCTCGTTGAATGCCTTTCAAAGGACCATCATCTGACCGGAATCGTTTTTGCAAACAGGCATCCGTGGGTGAAAAATGGTCACATCCGAAAAGGATAGACGAATAGTGAGGGATCGACGCCAAAAGCCAACGAAGCCTTCCAGCAGATATCTGCACTTCGGTCGCCGTCGATGGATTCGGCGAAAGGCGGACCGGAAAACCTATATGTATGTCGACCTCTATGGCCCTTACCTCCTGCTTTCCCTCCTCCTCATTATCTTGCTTTCCGTTTTGGACGCTTACTTCACGATCTTCCATGTTGGACGAGGAGCCCGGGAAATCAACCCCTTCATGGATTTCCTGATTGGCTATGGAAACATCTACTTCTTTGCCATAAAATACATCTTAACCGCGCTGTGCATTTTCCTCCTTTGCATTTACAAGAATCTACCCATTGTCAAGACTATCATCGTATGTACGTTGCTCTTCTACCTCACCGTTTTCGCAAACCACCTTTTTTTATTTTTTCTGAGATGAAATCCCATTAGTTCATGGTAAGCACCAAACCTCAGGGAAGGATGATGTCACATCAAAGGGGACAGCTCCGCCCGATTTACTTTGCCCATAAAGAGAGAGTAATAAACTTTTAGGCCCTTTTTGGAGGATAGGGGATGAACCAGGCGATCAACAATCCGATGACAGGCATAAGGGCAATGGCCTTCAGGGCAAAGGGGATCCCCCATAGATCCGCCAGATATCCCAAAAGGGTCACTCCAATCCCCCCTGTACCAATGGCAAAACCGACCATCATACCCGAGACAACCCCCAGATTGTGGGGGAGCATTTCCTGGGCCATTACAATAGTCGGCGTAAAGCTGGAGACGAGAACGAGGCCGGAAAGCCCCAGGATAATGATAACGGCCCAGCCGGTGAAGGTGAGGAAGGCCAATATCAGAGGGAATGTAATTCCCAACGTAATCAAGAGGAAGTTCTTGTGACCCCATCGATCCGCCAAAGGCCCACCCAAGAGCGTACCGACGGCTCCGGTAACCAAAAAGATGAAGACCAATTTCCCCGCATAGATGGCTTCACCTCTGAGGTAGTTGATATAGTAGAAGGGGATAAAGGTCATCAAACCCGCGAAGATCCAGGATCGCATGGTTACGGTCAGAATGAGTAGGACCAGGCTAAGTATATTCCGAAAAGGGGCCCGAATCTTTATCCCTCCTTGCCGACCCACCAAAGAACTCCTGACAGGGGAAATCAGCCATTGAAGGGAGGAAAGGAAGAGAATACCCGTTATAACTCCGGGTATCGAGAAGAAACCGGAGCCTTTGAGTCCGAAGTAGGTAACCAGATAAGTTACCATTATGGGCCCAAGGGAGAAACCGAGATTCCCGCCGACGGAGAAGATTGCCATTCCCGTTGCCTTTCTTTCACCGGTAAAAAAATGGGCAGTCCGATAGCCCTCGGGGTGATAGCTGGCGATCCCGATCCCGCTGAGGACAACGAGAATAAGGAGCGTCTCATAATTCCACGCAAACCCTGTCAGAGAAAATGCGATGGAGGCGAGGAGAATGCCCCCCGGGAGGAACCACCCCTGGGGATAACGATCCGAAAGATGTCCGAAAGCGGGTTGAATGATGGAAGAGGCCATATTGGCAACGAGGAGGATGAACCCGGCCTTGGCGTAGGAAATATGTAACGCCTCTTTGATGAAGGGGAGGAGAATGGGCACGGCTCCCTGATTGATATCCGTAACCATGTGGCCCAAGCTTAATAGCGAAAGGGCCTTTTTGTCCATCGTCTTAATTTCCATGGGCGAGCACTCTTTAGGAAGCCAAAAAAGGCGGGTTAGTCCTTTCAGGAGGTAAGACCGTAACATAATTTCATGAGGTATTCAAGGCATTCCGCAAAGGAAGCAATGGATTCGAGGAGACTATCGGGCCCGCGTACTATTTTACCCATCTTCTTAGGTCGGGGCATCCGATCTACCGAGACTATTCACCTTGCAAATCCGCTCATGAAGAGGTACACGTATACTATTCCGCTCCGGTCCTCAATAGCGAGGCATCCCAATTTCGCGGGTCTCAATGGCGGCGCACAATTACTCAACAAACCAATGGAAAGGCTATCTCTTCGTCATCCTAGCCGCAGCCATGTGGGGAACAAATGGCGTGGCGGCAAAGTACCTCTTTAACCATGGAATTTCGCCCGCTATGCTGGTCCAAATCAGATCCGCCTTCGCCTTTCTCATCCTGTTCACCGTTCTGGCTCTCTTCAAAAGGGATCTCATCAGATTCACCCAAAAGGACTTTCCCTTCATGGTAACCTTTGCCATTGGCGGGATGACCATGGTTAGCTTCATGTTTTTCTACACTATCAGTAAAACAAATGTCGCCACTGCTGTCCTTCTCCAATATACAGGGATCATCTTCATCGCCATCTTCGCCGTCTCCTTTCAAGGGGAGCGGTTGACTTGGGTTAAGGTTACCTCCCTGGCCTTGGCCTTTTGGGGGTGTTTCTTTCTGGTGGGGGGGTATAACCTCAAGTTGTTGAGATTGAATACCATCGGATTAATCTGTGGCCTCATTACAGCCCTCTTTTTCGCCTTCTGCACCTTATATGGGGAATGGGGGCTGAAGCGGTATAGCCCTTGGACCATGCTGGTCTATGCCTTTGGCTTAAGCGCCCTCTTTTGGGCCCTCTTTGTGACCCCTTGGGAGGTCTTGCGGCGAGGCTTCTCCCTGACGGAGTGGCCCTATCTTCTCTACGTGGTCATCGTGGGGACCGTTATCCCTTTCGGCCTATTCTTCCAGGGAGTAACATATATCAGGGCAACCCGGGCGAGCATCACCAGCACCCTGGAGCCCATTGTTGCTGGGGTGGTCTCCTACCTTCTCCTAGGAGAACGCCTGTTATTCCCCCAAATCATCGGGGGAATCTCGGTCATTGTGGCAATTATTATCTTACAAACCGAGAGAGGATGAGGAAGCTTTTGTCTCTTCTCTATGAACTGCTAACACGTTCATGAAATACTGTTAGTGAAATTCATGCCACGTCTTTAACCTAAAGACACCTCTCGTCCGTAGATGTCGACAAAGTGCCTCACGTCATACTAGGTACAGAAGGGGAAGAGGAATTCTCCCGGGCCATTCTCAATGATGAGATGGAACTGAATGTGGAGAAATCAAAAGGCAAATTGGTAAAGATTGCAAGGAAGATGACATCTGACTACCCAGAGGTAGGCGGCATCGTGCTGGAGTGCACGAACATGCCACCCTATGCAGCTGCCATTCAGCGGGAAATCGGGCTGCGCATATTTGACATATAGACCCTCCTGAACATGGTCTATAAGGCAGTAGTCAGAAGGGAATTCTCAGGGGACATGTTGAAAGCGAAAGATAGGGGAAGCAGTATGACGCGTCAAATTGTTATTCCCGATGATTTTCCCACGGCTATCTCTGGGACGAAAGCAGGGGAGAAACTGCGGGGCCTTGGAAACGTCCGAATCTATTCCCACAAGGCTGAAACCCAGGAAGAACTCACTGAAAGGATCAATGCCTTTGAGGCGGTCATTAATGTCCGGGCATACAGCCATTTTACCCGACAAGTTCTCACTTCGTGCCCAAATTTGAGGTTGATATCCATCTGGGGGACGGGAACGGATAATGTGGATCTCGAATCAGCACGGGAACTGGGCATCACCGTTACAAATACACCCGGAGCCAATGCAGTGTCCGTGGCCGAGCATACCATGGCCATCCTCCTCGCCTTGGCGCGCCAGATTCCCTATCTGGATCGGGAAGTCCGATCAGGGAGCTGGCCACGGGTAGAAATGGTACAGCTCAGCGGTAAGGTTTTGGGCATATTCGGTTTGGGAGCGATTGGAAGACATGTGGCAATAATTGCCAAGGGATTGGGTATGGATGTGATCGCATGGACGCTGCATCCGTCTCCAGAAAGAGCACGAGAAAGCGGTGTTCGTTTCGTTTCCAGAGAGGAGCTGATGAAAACCGCCGACGTAGTGAGCCTTCATCTCAGATTGAACGATGAAACCAAGGGGTTTTTGAAAAAAAAGGACTTTGATTTGATGAAGCCAAATGCCTTTTTTGTGAATACCGCCCGTGCGGGACTGATTGAGCCTGGTGCACTCGAGGCCGCATTACGGTCAAAAAAGATTGCAGGGGTTGCACTGGACGTGTATGACCAAGAGCCCCTTCCGCCTGGGGATCCATTGACGACCCTGCCGAACGTTGTATTGACTCCCCACAATTCGGGTATGACTCCCGAGGCAACCATTGCCGGGCTAATGATGGCAGTGGAGAACGTGGAGTCGTTTCTCATGGGCAAGGAAATTGATCCAAACCGCCTTGTGGTGAGTGGAAGCCGATGACTCCAATCCGAGATTAAGAGATTAGGGGAAAAGGAAGGTAGAAGGGGATCTCTCATGATCCTCCCACTCTATTGAAGAAGAGAATCTCATCGAGGCCGAGCCTGGTTTGGGTCTTTGGAGGCCCTTCCTCTTTGGGATAGCCCAAGGTGACTAGTGCTGCGACTTTCCAACCCTTGGGGATGTTGAGGATTTTTTTGATGGCCTTGGCCCTAAACCAACCGATCCAGCAGGTGCCCAAACCCAGCTCAGTTGCCGTCAAGACCATGTGCTCCCCTGCAATTCCTATGTCCAGAAGGTAATACTGCAAATCCGCGGTCCTTGCCCCCAATTGGTGAACAACCCAGTCCAAATGGGCACAGAGGACGATGATGATTGGTGCTTCTTTGGCCCACCGATTGGGAACCACTATTCCCATCCCCTTCTTCACCAGGTCATCCCTCAGCTTTGGGTCTTCCACGACGATAAAGCGCCATGGCTGAACATTGCTCGTTGAGGGAGCAAGGCGCGCCGCCTCAACGATTTGGAGGATCTTCTCCCTTTCAACCGGCTTGTCCCGGTAGCCCCTGACGCTGTGTCTCCTGGTAATGATCTGCATCAAGCTTCCCATTTATCTTATTCCCCCGAATATGAGAATTTCCTCGATTCTACTCTTATGTGAAATCGAAAGATGGGTCAAGGACTATCAGTAAGGGAATTTGACAAATCCCAATATGAGGTCAAAATAGTAAACTGAACGTTTAACAAATTTGTACTGATCTATGAGGGCTGCGTTCACGCTTTGCAGACCTGACAAATGTTAGTCTGGGCCGGAATCGGCTGAAGCGGGAAAGGAGGAAAGGGACATGAGGATGAGGGATTTGGTTTTGTTTGTATGTGTTTGGATGATGTTTTTCCTGGTCAGCTGTTCTAACCCGTCTGAACAAGTACTCGAGCTGAGACATTTTCCCATTGACAGCATGGAGGGAATTATTACACGTTCAGGCGTAGCGATTGACAAGGAAATTTCGAGGGATGGCAATGGCTCTTTGAAAATTACATCGACCAGGCCTACCGTCATCCGTTTATTTCAGACAGGGGACATTGACGCTGAGAATGCACGCCTGATCTATCAAGCCCGCCTCCGAACGGAAAATGTGGAGGGCCGAGCCTACCTGGAGATGTGGTGCCATTTCCCGGGCAAAGGCGAGTTCTTCTCCCGCGGGCTCCAGACTCCGCTCGCTGGTACCACCGAATGGACGACCGAGGAGACTCCATTCTTCTTAAAAAAGGGAGAGAATCCCGACAACGTGAAACTGAATCTCGTTATCGACGGGAAGGGAACGGCATGGATTGATGACGTTCGGCTCCTAAGAGCGCCACTTGGATAGCAAGCAGCTGATTAATCCAATCGCAAATCGATAGAATCAGCCTTCGGCGAAAGATAACTGATTCATCTTGTAAATAAAGAGATATCCCGAGCGAAAGGAACATGCAAAATGATCCCCCCCTCTCAACAAGGAAGTAGCTACTAGAGATGGTTGAATCTGCCTTCTCAGAGTAGCTGCCTCTGTCGGGGTGAGTTTCTTCTATCCCCATAACCACTAGCCTGGCCCGGGTCGTTCCAATGATGTTCCCAGCATCACGACCTCCATGGCTTTGTAATAATCCCGCTTCACCTTCAAGTTTGACACCCTGCAATACCTTTGGGTCGAAAAAATAGAACCGTGTCCCAAAAGCATTTTAACCGTCACCAACCTGGCATCGGCATTCAGCAGCTGGGTGGCCATTGTATGTCTCAGTTGATGACAGGACACATTCAATCCCGTTTTTCGGGCGTAATGTTGTATCCTCTTCTGCATGCCTCGAACCGATATGGACTTCCCCGGCACGGCCCCTTCTCCGCCAAGAAGACCCTCCTTGCCTTGGATGCTGGCCTAACCCCGAGATACTCTCTAAGGGCATGATCTGCATCGTTGCTGATATACACCACCCGGTCTTTTCTCCACTTGCCGTTGTAGACGACGATCTGTTTGCGCTGAAAATCTATGGCCGCAAGAGTCAGATTTGATACCTCTTCAACCCGTAGTCCACATCGGAGCATCAGCATAAACATCACTCGATCTCGGCGGTTCTTTATTGCAGTGAAAAACAACATGATCTTCTCATCTTCTAGTGTTTTGTCTCAAAAATAACTTGATTAAGTATTAAGGTTCTGGTATCATGGGTTCATCCATCTAAGATAAAGGAGAAAACCCATGAAAACCGGACGACCAAAAATCCCAATCATTCTCTCCAATGAGGAACATGCACAATTGAAATCGATGGTCTATTCTCGATCTCTCCCACACGGTCTGATCACCCGAGCCCGAATTGTTTTAATGGCAGCCCAAGGAGCCACAAACCGTGAGATTGCCGAAAAAGTCGATCTCAGCCCCCAGATGGTCTGTAAATGGCGGCAACGCTATCTGCACGAGGGGCTCTCCGGTCTCCACGACGAATTGCGCCCCGGACGGCCCCGCTCCATTTCAGATCAAAAAGTGGCTTTCCTGGTCCGGAAAACCCTCACCACCAAACCCAGAGATGGCACACACTGGACAATTCGTTCCATTGCGAAAGAAACCAAGCTGTCCCGACCCACCGTGCATCGCATCTGGAGGGCCTTTGGTCTCCAGCCCCATCGTCAACGGCATTTTAAACTCTCCACCGATCCTTTCTTCGTGGAGAAAGTCCGAGATATCGTGGGCTTGTATCTAAACCCTCCAGAAAAGGCTATGGTTCTCTGTGTGGACGAAAAGAGCCAAATCCAAACTCTCGATCGCACTCAGCCCCTTCTGCCAATGGGTCTAGGCTATGTCGAAGGAGTTACCCACGACTATGTTCGTCACGGCACCACGACGCTGTTTGCTGCCTTGAACATTGCCACGTCCCTCAGGATTTAGACATTCACTTGGTAGTTGACAATTACGCTACCCATAAACATCCCAAGGTCAAGCGTTGGCTGACGGCTCATCCCCGTTACCAGGTTCATTATACGCCAACTTATGCTTCTTGGCTTAATCAGGTAGAAATCTGGTTTAACCTCATCACGCAAAGGGCAATTCGTCGAGGAACTTTTAAAAGTGTCAAAGAACTGATCTCTAAAATCGATCAATTTGTTCAGCAGTACAATCTGAACACTCGACCTTTTGTTT
>SMTZ1_10000314_pt1 | contig 87750 bp, 98 predicted proteins | sample DeeMarSWOR136_30_FD_25667 | JGI IMG/M metagenome (IMG submission 25667) | reverse complement strand
ATAAAGAAATTACTACCGCCGGAGAATTAGTCCAAGCGATACACTCCTATCAAATTGGACAACGGGTAGAAATGACCTATTGGCGAGGCAATATAAAGAGCATTACTTACACTACCCTTATCGAGAGTCCACCACCCTAAGTCAGTCTAATCTCCTCACTCCCAATAATATGTCATAGCCAGCCAATTTATAGCTTTCAGTAAAGACGCCCTCTTCAGGAATCCCTTCGACAAGCTGCCGGGATAATGTCTCCTGCTTGATATAGTCAGTAAAATCTTCTACCACCTGCCTCATATAAGCCTCACCTTGATAATAGGTGGTAATATAGTCAGCAATATCAAATCCGGCCGAGCGGCGCATTGTCTGTAATCGGTGCACTATCTCCCGTGCCATCCCCTCAGCTTGAAGCTCAGGAGAAATGTCGAGTGGGATAGCCACATTATAAGCACTAACCATTACAGAAACTTTTTCCTCTTTTTCCCTATCGACTTCTAGTCCACTGACCGCATAACCATGCCCATCAAGCTTCACTACTTCTGCATTACTTATAATTTTTAAATCCTTTACATTAAGCTCTTCTAAAATCTGGGGTTTTAGCTGCTCTAAGCTTTCCTCTTCCGTGGGACTGGATACACTAACCAAAACGTGGGCTAAAGGCTGGCGCACCTTAATACCTGCCCGGCTCCGAGCCGCTCGACCCAAACTTGATATCTTCATTACTAATCTAGTATCAGCAGCCAACTGCTTATCAATTCTAATTACATCAGCTACAGGAAAATCAGCTAAGTGTACACTATCGGGAGCCTCAGGAAATACTGTTAAAACCAAGTTCTGATACAACTCCTCAGCCAGGAACGGAATGAACGGAGCCAGCAATTTTGATAGCGCAACCAGACACTCGTAAAGTGTAGTGTATGCCGACAGCTTATCAGCATCACTCTCACTCTTCCAGAAGCGGCGGCGACTTCGGCGTACATACCAGTTAGATAGGTCGTTGACAAAGCTTTCTATCCTCCTCCCCGCCTCAGTTGGATTATAAGCACCCAGCGCCGAGTCAACATCAACTATAAGCTGATTAAGCTCAGAGATAATCCACTTATCAAGCTCCGATTGCTCTGATGACGGGGCTCGTGAGCCAGGAGTAAAGTGGTCTATATTAGCATAGGTAATAAAAAAGGAATAGACATTCCACAGCGTCAATAGAAAGCGGCGTACCACCTCAGCCACCATATCCTCGGAAAAGCGGCGCACATTGCCTGGTTGCGTGGCAGTAAGACAATACCAGCGTAGAGCATCAACCCCATATTTATCAATTATCGTCCCCGGCTCAATCACATTCCTCTTAGCCTTGCTCATCTTCTCCCCTTTGGCATCAAGGATGTGCCCCAGACAGATAACATTCTTGAAACAGGGACGATTGAATAACAAGGTAGATATAGCGTGCAAACTGTAAAACCAGCCACGAGTCTGGTCAACCGCCTCACAAATGTAATCAGCCGGAAATCGCCCGTCCTCAGGCAGGGTATTATTGTCAAACGGATAGTGCCACTGGGCTACAGGCATAGCGCCTGAATCAAACCAGCAGTCAATTACCTCGGTCACCCGTCTCATCCTTGCTCCGCATTTGGGACAATCAAAGGTTATTCCATCAACAAAGGGACGGTGCAAATCAAGCTCATCTTTGTCTAGCCACAACGAGGTAACACCGGATTTTTTTCTCAGTTCTTGTATGCTCCCGATACAATCATATTGGCCGCAAGATTCACAATGCCAGAGGGGTAGTGGTGTTCCCCAGTAACGCTCCCGGGAAAAAGCCCAGTCAACATTATTTTCCAGCCAATCACCAAACCGCCCGCGCTTGATATGCTCTGGATACCAGTTTATCTCACTATTTCCAGCAATAAGAGCTTCTTTTACCGCTGTTGTCTTGATATACCAGGTCTGCTTGGCATAATAGAGCAGAGGCGCCTCACAGCGCCAGCAGAAGGGGTAGGTATGACGAATTTTCTCACTGCGATAGAGAAGCCCCCTTGACTTTAGGTCATCTAGAATAAGCGGGTCAGCACCTTTAACAAACTTACCTGAAAAAGGGTAATATCCGGTGAGTTTCCCCTGCAAATCTACCGGATGAACAAAGTCCAATCCGTAATCCTCTCCAGCCTGATAGTCAACCTCACCATAAGCAGGGGCAACATGTACTATCCCTGTCCCTTCCTCCATAGACACAAAATTGGTATTAATTACTGGGTATCTCAAACTTGCCTCAGAAGGTTGTAAATTGAGAAAGGCATGAGCATCGAAACGTTTTCTTTCTACCCCAAACTCGTGGGGGTTAAATAGAGGCTCATACCTGAGCCCGACCAAATCACTACCATTGAACTGGGTTATTACTACAGCATTTCCCAGCCCACTTGGCTCAAGTTGAATGGAAGCCAAAATAAGATATTCATTGGTAACTTCTACCATTGAATACTCAGCCTCAGCAGCTACTGCCAAAGCGGTATTCCCTGGTAGCGTCCATGGAGTAGTGGTCCAGGCTAGTAGATAGACAGGTTTGGCTTCTATATTACGCATCAAGTCCTCAGAGTAATCAGGTGCTTGTTCTTCTCTTACACAGGCAAGTAATGATTCTTTATCCACCTTGAACTTTATGTAAACTGATGGGTCTTCAACATCATCCTGGTAACCTAGAGCAACCTCGTGGGAGCTGAGGGAGGTACCGCAGCGAGGACAGTGGGGAGTAACCTTGTAACCCTGGTAGACTAAACCCTTATCCCACATTTGCTTTATTGCCCACCAGCAAGTTTCAATGTAACTATTTTCCATAGTGATATAAGGATGTTTTAAGTCAATCCAGAAACCAATGCGCTCAGTCATTGCCTCCCATTCCTTGAGATAGCCCAGAACGTTCCTCCGGCAGCGGGCATTAAATTGGTCAATACCAAACTTCTCAATATCAGGTTTACTGGAAAGCCCGAGTTCCCCTTCTACCTCTAACTCTACCGGTAATCCGTGTGTATCCCAACCGGCAATGCGTGGAGTATAATAGCCCTTCATCGCTTTATAGCGAGGTATAACATCCTTAAATACACGAGACAGCACATGATGAATACCTGGGCTACCATTAACTGTAGGTGGTCCCTCATATAATACAAAACGAGGACCACCCTGGCGGCTTTCTACGCTCCGCTCAAAGACATTTTTCTCTTTCCACAAGCTGAGTATGTTTTCTTCAACTTGTGGAAAATTCACCTTGCTACTCGCTGGATGGAACATAACCAGAACCCTTTCAACCTAAAAATTCTGCCCGGCAGGGATGGGCTCCCAACCTAAATCAATCCAGGCTACTTTTCCTTAGGCAGAATAACTACCCGACGAGCCTCACCCTCACCAACACTCTGAGTGGTAATATCAGAGTGGTCAGCCAAAGTAATGTGGATGATACGTCTCTCATAAGCCAACATAGGTTCAAGTGTAAATGGTACTCCCCTAACCTTCACCTCCTCCGCTATACGCCAAGCTAGAGCTCGCAATCCTTCATAGCGGCGTTGCTTATACCCCTCCACATCAATAGTGATAGGCACCCGAGCCTTCATCCGATGAGCTACAATAAGCCTAACAATATATTGCAGGCAAGAAAGGGTCTGTCCTCGCCGCCCAATTAGAATACCCAAGTCCTCACCCTCTATATCAAAAACAACCGGAGCCGCATCTTCCTCTTCTCCCTCGCCAGAAGGTCTAACCTGGGGCACTAAAGAAGCACTCACCCCCATTATATTAAGTAGTGTCTCCAAGACACTCCTAGCTACCTCAGCTATATTATCCCCTTCCTTAGGCGTCACCCTAATCCTGGCCTCCTCACCCCCCAGACCTAAGATGCCAGGTCTACCTTCCTTTAGGACGGTTACTTCTACCTCTTCTTGGTTGACGCCTAATTGTTTTAGGGCGCTCTGAATAGCCTCGTTCACTGTCTTGGCGCTTATCTCCAGACTTTCCATAGCCTAATTCTTCTCCCTCCCCAGAAGTAGGTTCAACAATATCAGCCCCGATATCAGCATGCTCTGTAGGTTTTCCTTCCACTTGGGCAATTCGTTTCATATATTTTTTATCTCTGCCACCTGGCTTGGGAGTGGTTACTTTAACTAAGCCACCCCACCCGGTAACGAAATATTGTATTACAATCCTGATAACACTTGAGGTCACCCAAAAGAGAGCCAGGCCACTGGGAAATTGCAAAGTGATGAAGGCAAACATCAGCGGCATCATCCACAGCATCATCCGGCTCTGTGTCTGCTGCTTGGGGTCAGCAGTGGTCGGCGTTACCATCTTTTGCTGAACCCACATTGTGCCCCCAACCAGGAGTGGCAGCAACAAAAGAGGATCAGGTACAGCCAGGTTTAACCACAGGAAACTACTCTCCAAAGGCAATGCAGAATATACTACTGGCCAAGAATAAAGATACTGAGACAAACCCAGGAAATCCTCAGGGGTTACCGCTAAAAGCCGTATAATTGACTGGAAGAGAGCTATCCAGATAGGCATTTGGAGTAGCATCGGCACTAAACAACCCATAGGACTTATACCAGACTCCTTATACATTCTCATCTGCTCTTTAGCCAGTTTTTCCTTATCCTTGGCATACTTCTTCTGAAGCTCAGCAAGCTTTGGCTGAAGTTCTTGCATTGCCTTGGATGCCCGAATCTGCTTCAGAGTAAGGGGATACATTGCACCGTTAACAACGATAGTCAGGGCAATAATAGCCAGCCCAAAGCTACCGAACAGATAATGGGACAGCACAATGAGAACATTTATCACCGGCTGCAGGATAATTAAATTCCATGCCTGCCCAATTACTTCCAACGAAATCTACCTCACTAACTACTTAATGGTATACTCCACAGTATTGCTCCCGTTTGTGCATTCAGGGCGTGAAGCTCCCCCTCACTCGTATGAATGTAAACAATCCCATCGCTGGCACTAAGAGGAGCATTTATCTTTTCTCCCAGATTTTTAAATTCACTCTTCTGATTATTACTAGTGTCTATAGCCCGTATCCGACCATCTTCTGAAGCGATAATAATTGTACTATCAACTAAAACCGGCCACGAGGAAATCGGACTCCCAAGGTCAATGGCGTCTACTACCTCATCACCAGTTCCAGCATTCAAGATATAAACCTTGCCATCAAGATTTCCGGCATAGATAGTATTATTATAAACAACCGGCTTTGCCCAGAACCAGCTACCAGCTTCAACCTCTGACTTCCATATCAGGCTACCATCGGTAGCACTCACCGCATAAATATGCCTATCAAAGGAGCCAATATAAACCGTATCATTATAGACCAAGGGAGTAGAGGCAATAGCCCCTCCAGTATCAACCTCTCCAGTATCAAACTCCCACTTTCCTTTGCCAGTCATGGCATTTATAGCATAGAGTTTCTTATCAAAAGAAGCTATAAATAGGGTATCACCATCAATTACCGGTGTTGACCAAATCTTATCCCCGGTCGTAAAGTCCCACTCCTCGTCTCCAGTCTCAGCATCCAGGACATAGACCTTCCCGTCAGAACAACCAAAATAGACTCTGCCTTGAGATACCACAATCCCGCCAACAATAGGTTGACGTTTACCCTGGCGGGGATACACCCACCTCAATGCCCCTGAACCAGAACTAAAGGCATAAATTTTACCATTATAGCCACCAACATAAACCAATTCCCCGGCCACTACTGGAGAACCATATATAGCTACTGTCGTAGACGCCGGCGCACAGCCGAATCCACCACCTGTAGGCTCAGTTTCAAGGAGAACATCAGGCCACAGACGACTTTGGCTTGATATATCCAAGGCGACAAGCTTACCCTCCATAGAGCCTAAAAATAGAGTGCCATCAGCTACTACTGCCCCTGACCAGCCCCTAGGTATAGCACCGGTTCCAGCACAGCCAAAAACGCCCAGCCCACTTACCAGCAGTATTACCGCAAAGAGCAATACCTTGCCTAATAATCTTCTATTACATTTAATCTCCATTTACTCCTTCTATCATGGCACAGGGTCATAACCACCGGGATGGAAGGGATGGCAACGAGATAATCGCCTCATCCCCAGCCATGTCCCTTTCCAGAAACCATATTTTGACACAGCTTCATAGGTATATTGAGAGCAGGTTGGGGTAAAGCGACAGGATGGTGGCATAACCTGCGATAGGGTCAATTGATAAAGTCTAATTAACTTTAGGGCAAATTTCTTCATACTCCTCCACCAATAACTGGGCTTGAGATAACAAACCCTTAACCGATTTCTCAAGAGCAGTATAACTTGCATTAGCCGCCCCAGAACGAGCAATAAATATAATGTCCCACCCCGATTTAAGTGGTGTTAATCGCAAGATTTCACGAAGCAAACGCTTTACCCTATTTCTGGTTACTGCCTTACCTACTCGTTTGCTAACTGAGAAGCCATACCTGGATAAGGTAAGCCCATTGGGTAAAGCCTTCATTACTAATGAACTATTCGCCCACGAGCTACCTTTGTCGTAAACTAATGCATACTGTTCTGATTTAGTAAGATATCCTTCTCGGCTCATTGTTCTCACTCTTAGCTAGTTTACTAATAATACTAATAAAGGAGCTATTTATCAAGGCAAAAATGAAGAGACGAATTACGCAGAGGGGTGAGGTTGACCCCGAACCAAGCCATTTCAGGGTTGACAAATAACCTCCCAGCAAAGGTGCTGATTCTTGTGTCATACCACGGTCAATTTCTTACGTCCCTTGAGTCGCCTTGCTTTTAAGACAGATCGCCCACCCCGGGTACTCATTCTCGCCCGAAAGCCATGCTCTCGCTTCCTCGGAATTCTCTTCGGTTGATAAGTCCTTTTTGGCACTTTAACCCCTCTCAAGTATCAATCTATAGCACTCACCTAACATATCCAGTGATACCTCACCTTTTCCCAACCATCTAGCATTTGCCTAACTCATGAAGAAGGTCAGCGCATAGGCTATCCCTGATAGGAGACGAAGGTTTACTAGACAGGTTAGTATGCAAGGGAGTGATAGATATATGACCTTGCTCTATTGCCCATATATCTGTTTCCTTATTCGAATTTTTTTTTATTCGGTCACGGACTAGCCAGTAGTATCTACGTCTGCTATCGTGCCTTTCCTCAACTGAGTTAGCATGGCTATCGCTGGCTAAACGAGTAATTCTTACCCCTCTGATTTCGGCTAGAGACAAACTGGGCAGGTTTATATTAAGAAAAATATTGTCAGGCAGAGCACCAGAGTCAATCTCATTAGCTATGAATGCGCCTACCCTAGCGGCATTATCCATGTGGAGATTATCCATAGCATCTATTGAGATGGCAAGGGCTGGTAAACCACGCAAATAACCCTGCAAAGCAGCCCCCACTGTTCCTGAGATGAATACATCGTCACCCAGATTTACCCCATGGTTTATGCCCGAAATGACCAAGTCTATCTTGTTCCCAACCAGCTCACCTAAAGCCAGAATAACACTATCTGCCGGGGTACCCTCTACCGAGTAGGTCTCTACTTCTGGTAACATAGGCATCACTTTTTGTGCTCTTAGCGGTCGGCATAAGGTAACTGCAGTGCCTACGGCACTCTGCTCTCTATCTGGGGCTACAACTACTACCTGGGCAATATTAGTTAGCTCCTTGACCAATATCCATAGCCCTTGAGCAAAAATACCATCATCATTAGTTACTAGTATTCTCATATAGAATCTTTTTGTTTCCGAACCTACAGTTTATCATGTAGAGACAATAATTTCAAATAAGATGGGGCTGATTTAGTTCAGATAGACTAGGAACACTATGTTACTCAGAATGCGACACTTTCTTGTCCTTGCTTCCATGTCATTGCGAGCCCTTCCTTAGAAGGGCGTGGCAATCCCAGTGGAGGGGCATTCCTGAAGATTGCTTCGTCGCAAAGCTCCTCGCAATGACAGAAAAAAGAGCCCCGCAATAGCGAACCAGAGGGAACATCAGCCACCTTCTACGACTTTGAAAAAGAGAGATGTGTCACCAAATTACCGAAGGCTTAGGGGCTTGCAAAGCATATAAGTTTGTGATAATATTCGGGCTGATATGAAGAGCTTTATGGAGGAGGTTGCGGCTACCCCTGGCGGTGAGAATATCCGTGCCTGCATCCAGTGTGGTATGTGCACCGGCTCCTGCCCTGCGGCTAACAAGATGGAATTTCCACCACGAAAGATTATTGCCATGATACGAGCAGGGATGCGAGATGAGGTCTTATCTAGTAACTCTATGTGGTATTGCCTCTCCTGTTATATGTGCACCGTACGCTGTCCCCAGGATGTCAAACCAACTGAGCTGGCTCATGCTCTAGAGAGCTTGGCAAATCAGCAAGGCTTTAGAGTTAAAGGAACTCGCACCCCAGCTATGTATCGCAGCTTTGTCAGTTCTATTAAGGGTAATGGGCGGGTCCACGAGGTTGGCATTATGCTCAGGTATTATCTGATGACTAATCCCCTAGCAGCGCTCAAGATGTGGTCTCAAGGCTTGAAGCTGTTTGTGCATAAACGTATGCCGTTAATGCCCAATAAGGTTAAGGGTAAACAGGATTTAGCCAAGATCATACAAAAATTCACGGAGATTAGGACTACTTAGTTGAAGTACTACTGCTATTTTCCTGGTTGCTCAGCTGAGGCTACAGCGGTCGGTCTTGGCGTTTCTGTTCAGGCTATAGCTAAATCCCTGGATATTGAGTTGATTGAACTGGAGGACTGGACCTGCTGTGGCTCAACACCATACGGCTCATTAGACAAACTGGAGTCTATTCTGATAGCAGCTCGCAATCTAGCCCTAGCCGAGAAAACTGGGTTAGACCTGGTAACACCTTGCCCTTCTTGCTTTCTGACCCTTCACCAAGCGAACCTATACCTGAAAGAGCACCCCCAGTTAGCGACACAGGTAAACGAGGCTTTAGCTGTTGTCAATTTAATATATCATGGGGGGGTGCAAGTAAGGCAGTTAATAGAAGTCCTATACCATGAGGTTACCCCTGAGGTTATTGCGTCCAAGGTTAAACTGCCACTTAACGGACTTAAGGTAGCCCCCTACTACGGCTGCCAGATGGTCCGCCCTGATTATGGCTTTGATAACCCAGAGTCTCCCCAGTCTCTTGACCGCATAGTGGAGAGTCTGGGTGCTGAGGCTGTTCCTTATCCACTAAAGAACCGCTGCTGTGGCGGCGCTTTAATTATCCCTGAAGAGGATTTGGCTCTAGGCTTAATCCGTAAATTACTGGGTAACGCAGCGGAGAATGGGGCTCAATGCATTACTACCGTTTGTCCGCTGTGCCAGATGAACCTTGATGCATATCAGGGTAGTGTTAATAGTAAATTCAAAACTAATTATAACTTGCCCGTTTTATTCACTAGCCAATTAATTGGACTTGCTTTAGGGCTTGACCCTATATCACTGGGATTAAATACGAATATAGTCTCACCACGCAAGGTACTAGACTCTATATCCAAGGTAATGCTGGAGGCTAAGAGTGGAACCTAGAATTGGTGTTTATGTCTGTCATTGTGGTAGTAACATTGCGGGCACAGTTGACTGCGCCGAAGTCGCCCAGTTTGCCCAGAATTTGGATTCGGTAGTGGTGGCTCGCGCTTATAAATTTATGTGTTCTGAGCCTGGTCAACAGTTAATCAAAGATGATATTAAAGACTTGGGTCTTAATCGTGTAGTTGTTGCCTCCTGCTCACCAACGATGCATGAGCCTACATTTCGCCGTGCCTGCCAGGAGGCGGGGATAAATCCGTACCTGTTTGAGATGGCAAATATTCGTGAGCACTGCTCCTGGGTAACCAAGGACAAACAGATGGCTACGGAGAAAGCCAAAGCTTTAGTCAGCGCTGCGGTGAGACGGGTTTATTATCATCAGCCCTTAGAGACCAGGGAAGTCCCGGTTAACCCCAATACTCTGATAGTAGGTGGGGGTATTGCTGGTATTCAGGCGGCGTTAAAGATTGCTGATTCTGAACATAAGGTTTACATGGTAGAGAGGGAACCCAGTATTGGGGGGCATATGTCACAACTGGATAAGACCTTCCCCACCCTGGATTGCTCAGCCTGTATTCTCACACCGAGAATGACACAGGTGGGCTCTCATCCTTACATTGAGCTAATGACCTATAGTGAGATTGTAGAGGTCTCAGGGTATGTAGGCAACTTTACGGTCAAGATCAGGAAGAAGGCAAGATATATTGATATGGATAAGTGCACTGGCTGTGGGGAGTGCTATAAGAATTGCCCGGTGAGATATGTGCCTCAAGGGGAAAGGAGAGGAGGAGATGGAAGCAGAGAAAGTTGATGAAATTATAGATAGACATCCTGCTAAGCAGGAAGTTTTAATTCAGTTACTCCTAGATATGCAAAACGAATTCAACTGGATCCCTAAGCAAGCCATACTGCGTATTAACGAAAGGCTCCAAATTCCGCTAAGTCAAATATATCGCGTGGCTAGCTTTTATAAAGCCATGAGTCTGACGCCGAGAGGAAAGCATATAGTGAATGTCTGTCTAGGCACTGCCTGCCATGTGCGAGGCGGTCCAAGGATTATGGATAAGGTAGAGGAAAGCTTAAAGATTAAAGCTGGTAAGACGACACAAGATATGAAGTTTACCTTGGAGAGGGTTAATTGCCTCGGCTGCTGTGCCTTAGGACCGGTAATAGTAGTTGATAAAGACTATTATGGCAATGTGACTACGGCGAAGGTTAAAGAGATTTTGGAGAGCTATGATTAAGGAGAAGCGATGGCACGAATAAACTCAAATACTGAGTTAGAGGAACTTAGGCAAGAAATATTGTCCAAAAGAGACCAAAATAAGCCGCGTATCGCAGTTTGTGCTGGGACTGGCTGTCTCGCCTCTGGCGCAGCTAAAGTCATCGCTGCTCTTAAAGAAGAGATTAAAAAGCAAGGCTTAAATGCTGATGTGGATATTAAAGAAACAGGTTGTCCTGGTTTTTGCGAGAGAGGTCCCATTATGGTTATCTACCCTGAAGAGATATGTTATCTTCAGGTAAAGCCTGATGACATTCCTGAGATTATCTCTGAAACAATAAAGGAGAGGAAGGTTATCGACCGCCTACTTTACACTGACCCAACTACTGGCGAAAAAGTAACTCATGAATCTGAAATCCCCTTTTATAAGAATCAAAAACGACTTCTAATTGGTACTAACATTAACATCGATCCTAAAAGTATTGAAGATTACCTCGCCATTGGTGGCTACAGAGCGTTAGCTAAGGCGCTCTTTGATATGACACCAGAGCAAGTCCTAGAAGAAGTGAAAAGGGCTAATTTGAGGGGCCGCGGTGGCGGGGGATTTCCTGCCGCCAAGAAATGGGAGACGACTAGAAATGTTCCAAGAGAGCCTAAATATGTCATCGTTAACGCTGATGAGGGAGACCCTGGAGCTTTTATGGATAGAGCTGTCCTTGAAGGGAACCCCCACAGCGTCCTTGAGGGCTTAGTTATTAGTGCCTATACTATTGGCTCTCATGAAGGGTTTATCTATGTACGACAAGAATACCCCCTGGCGGTGGAAAATGTAGATATTGCCATCAAACAGGCTGAGGAATATGGCTTCCTTGGGCAAAATATCCTTGGTTCAGGATTTGATTTTATCGTCAATGTTCATCGCGGGGCTGGGGCTTTTGTCTCCGGTGAGTCCAGCGCCTTGATGACGGCAATAGAAGGAAAAGTAGGCGAGCCAAGACCGAAGTATATTCGTACTGCGGTAAGCGGTATTTGGGAAAGACCAAGTAATCTGAATAATGTAGAAACCCTGGCTAATGTGCCACTTATCATCAATAATGGCGCTGAGTGGTTTACCTCTATTGGCACTGAAGGAAGCAAGGGGACAAAGATTTTCTCACTAGTGGGGAAGGTAAACAATACTGGTTTGGTAGAAGTGCCCATGGGCATGAGCCTGAGGGAAATTATTTATAATATAGGCGGAGGAATTCCTGGAGACAAGAAATTCAAGGCGGTGCAAACTGGTGGTCCCTCGGGAGGTGTTATTCCTGAGCAATACCTTGATACTCCTGTAGATTTTGATGAGCTAACCAAATTGGGCTCGATGATGGGCTCAGGTGGCATGATTGTAATGGATGAAGATACCTGTGTAGTGGATGTAGCTCGCTATTTTGTTGATTTCCTTTGCGACGAATCGTGCGGGAAATGCATTCCCTGTCGCGAAGGATTAAAGCACATGCGTGAGGTATTAAATAATATCGTTGAGGGCAAGGGTAACGAAGGTGATATTGAGCTTCTTGAAGAATTGTCCCGACTGATGACCAAAGCTTCTCTCTGCGCTTTGGGAACAAGTGCCGCTAACCCAGTATCAACCACTATTCGTTATTTTGGTGACGAATACCAAGCTCACATTAAGGAGAGCAAATGTCCGGCTCTTGTCTGCAAGGAGTTAGTTTCATACTATATTGAGCCTAGTAAGTGCCAGGCTTGCATGATTTGCCTTAGAAACTGCCCGGTGGAGGCAATAAGTGGAGGTAAAAACCAAATCCATGTTATTGACCAGGCTAAGTGTATTAAGTGCGGCGTGTGTTTTGACGCTTGCCCAACTCGCTTTGGTGCGGTGATAAAGATATCAGGTGAGCCAGTGCCAGCGTCACTCCCAGAGAAAGAGAGGAGCTTAGTAAGAGGCAAGAAATAGAGGTCAAAATGGATGAAATAACTTTACAGATAGATGGCAGAGAGGTCAAAGCTGAAGAGGGAAAGACCATTTTAGATATGGCCAAAAGTCTGGGCATTGATATACCTACACTTTGTTATCACCCAGCCCTTTCCCCCTTTGGTGCGTGCCGTCTATGTTCTGTGGAAATAATCAGTAGAGGCAGAAGCAGGATAGTCACTTCCTGTAACTACCCTGTGGAGGAAGGTCTGGTAGTAAATACCAAATCTCCTGATGTTATTGAACTACGCAAAATGCTCGTCGAGTTAATGCTGGCACGATGTCCAAATGTGAAGATAATCCAGGATTTAGCTAAGGAGTATGGAGTTGAAAAGCCGAGATTCAAACTGGAGGATGAGAAATGCATTCTCTGCGGCTTATGTACCCGAATTTGCGATGAAAGGATAGGAGTAAGTGCAATTAATTTTGTTGGCCGAGGGGTTGACCGTAAGGTAGAGACCCCATTTCAGGGGACTTTAGACATAGACCTAGATGTGTGCCTATGTTGTGGGGCCTGTGCTTCTGTTTGCCCTACGGACGCAATTGAACTCGAGGATACTACAAACAAGAAACCAATACCAATCCTCTCTGAATATAATGTGGGATTAGAATCAAGGGCACCTGTCTACATTCCCTTCCCCCAAGCAGTGCCCAATGTTCCGGTAATAGACCGTGAAAAATGTGTCCATTTTGTTACCGGCGAATGCAAAATCTGTGAGGAATTCTGCGAGCCAAATGCTATTGATTTTGAGCAGGAGGATGAAATCATAGAAGTAGAGGTCGGTAACATAATCGTAGCCACTGGCTTTAATGCCTTTGACCCGTCTCCTATTTATCAATATGGTTATGGGCGCCTGGATAATGTTGTCACCAGCCTCGAGTTTGAGAGAATGGTTAATTCAGCCGGACCGACCGAGGGTGAAATCTTGCTTAAAGACGGTTCACATCCGAAGAGCATCGCCATCATCCACTGTGTTGGCAGTAGAGATGAGAAGTATCACGAGTATTGCTCCCGGGTTTGCTGCATGTATTCTATGAAGCTTGCTCACCTGATAAAGGAGCATAGCGAGGCTGAGGTCTACGAACTCTATATTGATATTAGGAGCTTTGGTAAAGGCTTTGAGGAATTCTACAATCGGGTGCTTGATGAAGGGACGATTTTTATCCGAGGTCGCCCAGCCGAAATAACCGATATAGCCGAAACACCTGAAGAAGAAGGAAAACTCATTGTTCAATTTGAGGATACCTTAATCGGCAGGCAGCGTCGCCTGCCGGTGGATATGATTATTCTAAGCGTCGCTCTTGAGGCACAACCAGATGCCGAGGCTGTGGCTCGGTTATTCAATATTAGTCGCAGTGCCGATGGTTTCTTCCTGGAGAAACACCCCAAACTAGACCCGGTAGCTACTATGACTGACGGGATATTTGTGGCTGGCTGCTGTCAGGGTCCTAAGGATATACCTGATACCGTGGCTCAGGCTTCAGCGGCAGCGGCTGAGGTTCTGGCTATGATTAGTAAAGGGAGGGTTGAGGTTGAGGCAGCTACTGCCGTTATTAATGAAAAAATCTGCTCCGGGTGCCAGATTTGCAAGCTGGTTTGCTCCTTTAGTGCTGTCGACTATGATGAGGAGAAGAAGGTGTGTCGGGTTAACGAAGCCCTATGTAAGGGCTGTGGTGCCTGTGTTGGTGGTTGCCCTAGTGATGCTATTAATCTTAAGCACTATACCAATGAGCAAATCGTAGCTCAGATGGAAGGTATGCTAGTATAACCTTTCCTTTAATGCCCCTAGAGATGAAGCCCTTAACCTAAGCAATTGTTTTACGCATTTATTGCTCGATCAATCTATCCCAGTCAAACTTTTATTAATAAACATCTCTACTTGGGGTTGACTATAAATCTAAGATAACGTAAGATTTGAAGGTAGAGATGGATGAGATAATTGTAACGATAAATGGTTCCCAACTGCGCGGTAGTGAGGGGATGACCATTCTTGAGGTCGCTCAAGAAAATGGTATAGATATTCCTACCCTGTGCTATAAAACGGAGTTAAAGCCTATTGGAGCTTGCCGTATCTGCGTAGTTGAAGTGGAAGGCTCCAGAACCCTGGTTGGCTCTTGCCATACTCCAATCGCTCAAGGTATGGTTATCCATACCCATTCTCCCAAGGTTTTAGAAACTCGCAAAACCATAGTAGAACTCTTGTTAGCTAGCCACCCAGATTCCTGCATAATTTGTGACAAAGGTAACATGTGCGAGTTACGTAAGATTGCCGCCGACATGGAAGTAGCGCTTCCCCCATTTAAGGTCAGGAAACGTTATTATCCTATAGAGGATACAAGTCCCTATATAGTCCGTGACCTATCAAAGTGCATTTTATGTCGGAGATGCGTAAGGTCGTGTAGTGAGATAGCCGAGAAGAATGTATTCGCCGTAGCTTATCGAGGTTTTAAATCCAAGGTTGTGGTCGATTTCGATGAGCCAATAGATAAGGAAGTTTGCCGAGATTGTGATGTCTGTACCCGCTTTTGTCCGACAGGTGCGTTGAGTAAGCCAAGGGAGGTGGGAGAAGAGAAGAAGGGAGAGGCTTTGTTTATCAGCGGCTGAACACCAGTTACCGGAGGATAAAGATGAATAATGGACAGGAAGAGCTCTTACTATTACTGCAGAAGGCACAAAATGAATTTGGTTATTTGTCTGAAGAATCTGTGGCTGAATTGGCTAAATCCCTAGCTCTCCCTATAAGTGATATATATGGAGTAGCTACCTTTTACTCTTTTCTATCCACCAAACCACTGGGGAGGAACGTAATCAGAATTTGCAAAAGTATGCCCTGCTATCTCAAGAATTGCCAGATTATAATTGACACCGTAGAAAAGGAAATTGGGATAAAACCCGGTGAAACCACCCCTGACGGTAAATTCTCCTTCCAGTTAACCAATTGCATCGGTGCTTGTGATAAAGCCCCAGCAATGATGATTAATAGTGATGTTTATGATGACTTGACACCGGGGAAAATATCAGAAATTTTAAAGGCGTGTAAATAAAGGCATATCTACGCTTTGGCAAGGAGGCTATCAAGTGCCGCAGAAGTTGATAGTGTTAAGGAATTGCGGAGTTATCAACCCTAAGGACATAACTACCTACCTAGATAGGGACGGTTTTAAGGCTTTTAAAAAAGCCATTGATGAGCTGACTTGTGAACAGGTAACAGAGGAAATAAAGGCATCGGGGCTACGTGGTCGGGGTGGAGCTGGATTCCCCTGTGGATTAAAATGGGATCTAGCTAGAAAAGCCCAAGGGGATGAGAAATATGTTATTTGTAATGCGGATGAGGGTGAGGTGGGAACATTTAAGGATAGGTATATCTTGGAAAGAGACCCTTTCACTCTTATTGAGGCTATGGCTATTGCCGGCTATGCCATTGGAGCAAAGAAGGGCTACATCTATTTGCGTGCCGAATATCACCACCTTGATTTATTGACCGATGCTATTAAACAAACCAGGGAGAAAGGGTTTTTAGAACACTTTGATATTAATATTCGTGAAGGTGCTGGCTCCTATGTATGTGGTGAGGAGACAGCATTAATGGATTCTATTGAGGGTAAAAGAGGGGAAGCCCGCTATAAACCTCCGTTTCCACCATCAAGAGGTTTATGGGAAAAGCCGACCATTATCAATAATGTAGAAACCCTGATGAATATACCTCAAATCATCCTTAATGGAGCTCACTGGTTCAATCAAATAGGAACAGACCAGAGTAAGGGCACAAAGGTCTTCTCGGTGAGTGGAGATGTGAAAAAACCCGGTGTATACGAACTAGAGCTAGGGAGTCGGCTCAAGGAGTTGGTCGAGGATTTAGCATTGGCGGAAAAAGTTAAGATGGTTCAGGTGGGTGGCGCCACAGGTAAAATCATACCTTATGAGATGATAGATACGCCTCTTGCCTTTGAAAGCATTCTTGGAGCGGGAGCAGTCACTGTATTTGATGAAACCAGGGATATTGTAGACGTTGTGTATAGAAGTATGGAGTTCTTGGCGGAAGAAAGCTGTGGCAAATGTGCTCCTTGTCGGGAAGGAACTGAAGTAATAGTCGAAATATTGGAGAGATTCTGTCGGGGCGAGGGGTTAGAGGAGGATATTGAGGTTTTACAGAGGTTAGCCAGCGCTATGATGCTTTCCTCTTTATGTGGTCTAGGGCAAGCGGCTCCTATTCCAGTGATAGACAGTTTGCAGTATTTTAGAAGTGCCTATGAGAACCGAATCCAGAAAAACTAAGGTGGGGTAATATGAAAACAATTACTGAGCAAAAACCGTTAGAAGAGGTTATGCAGCCTTTGGAGAAATGCGAGAGGGTATATCTCATAGGGTGTGGCACCTGTGCCACCTTGCTACACACGGGAGGAAAATCTGAGGTTCTGGAGATGAAGGACAAGCTTGAAGAAGCCGGTAAGAAAGTTACCGGATGGATGGTAATTCCTACGGCTTGCGATGAACTTACCAGAGAGGCATTGCGAGAGAATGCCAAGGACATTGAAGCCGCTGATGCTGTTCTGGTGATGACTTGTGCCTTTGGAGTGCAGACGGTTACTCTTTATATCGATAAGCCTGTCTATCCAGCATTGAACACATTATTCATCGGCAAGGAGGAGAGCCCGGGCTGTTTTACAGAGGTCTGCATGCAGTGTGGAAACTGTGTTCTGGTACAGACAGCAGGGATATGTCCCCTAGTCCGATGTCCTAAAAGCCTGCTTAATGGACCCTGCGGTGGGTCAGAAGGGGGTAAGTGTGAGATATCACCAGATACCGATTGTGCTTGGCAGAAGATCTACGACCGTCTGGAAGCCCTAGGTCAGTTAGACAAATTAGAGGAAATCCAGCCCCTTCGAGACTGGAGCACTACTTATGGCGGGGGACCACGGAAGATTATTATCAGCTGATTAGAGGAGCCAGAGATGAGCGAGAAGGAGATAGCGAATCAACGAGCCGTAGGAAATATAGCTATGGACATAACCCCGCAGGATGTAGTGGATTGCTTGGAAGATGAGCTTTTAGTCATCGATAGTGATTACAAGGTCAGGCTAGTTAATTTAGCGGTTCGGCACAGATTGCAGAAGGGAGCTGAGTCGCTTGTCGGCGGGTTTTGCTACAAAGTGTTATATGACAGAAACAGTCCATGCAGTAAACCTCTATGGGAATGCCCGCTCACAGAAGTGCTGCAAACCGGCAGAATGACAACTGTTACTCATCATATCTGTATCCACGAAGCTGGCAAGTATCTCGAGATTACTGCATATCCTCTTAGGGATAACTATGGCAAACCCAAGGCGATGGTCGAGCTGAGGAAAGACGTTACTGCCACAAGGGAACTAGAACAGGCTTCCAGGGAAATAACCAAACTAGAAGAGGAAAGGAGTCGCTTTCTCCGTTTCCTAGGTACAGCGGCTCACGACCTGAAAGCCCCCCTTACAGCTATTCAAGGTTTCTTATGGGTCATGTTAGGTGGATTTTCTGGGGAACTCAATCAGAAGCAAAGACACATGTTAGAAAGGAGTAGTCGGCGGATTACCGAACTCTTGGAATTAATTAGCGACCTCCTAGATATCCCCCGCATAGAAATCGGGGTAATTGTTGAGGAGAGGGATGACGTCTCTTTGCTCCAAGTGGTTAAACGTTCACTCGACGACGTGCGTAACCTAGCAAAGCAAAAGGAGGTAAAGCTAAAAGTAAAACTACCTCAGAGTCTTCCAAAAATTCGTGGTTCAACCCCCCGCCTCCAGCGGGTGATAACCGAACTGCTAACTAATGCCACTAACTATTCACCTGGGGGCTCGGTAACTATCATGGTAAATGAGGAAAACAGCGATATCCGGGTTGAGGTTATGGACACTGGGATTGGCATCCCACATGAAGAGCTACCCCGAGTCTTTGACGAGTTCTTTAGAGCAAGCAATGTAGATACGAGAGGGACTGGTTTAGGACTATCCATAGTCAAGAGACTAGTGGAGACTCATGGCGGCAGGATATGGGTTGAGAGCCCTTGCCCTAAAAGCAGCAAAGGGAGTAAATTTACCTTTACCCTGCCTAAGAAGAGTGAAACCTAAGGAGGCAACGGTGATGAAAGCGGGAACAAATCTGGAGAAGGTTTTGGAAAGCGGTATGTTTGCTGTCACTGCTGAGGCAGGTCCGCCCAAGGGTACTGGTGCCGCAGTGATACAGAGGAAGGGTGAGCTGCTCCGCTATTGTTGCGATGCCATTAATGTCACCGATAATCAAACTGCCATTGTGCGTATGTCCAGCTTGGCTAGCTGCGTGCTTTTGAAGCAAGGGGGTGTTGACCCAGTCCTGCAAATAGTCTGCCGAGACAGGAATCGACTCGCTATTCAGAGTGATGTATTGGGTGCTGCAGCTGTAGGCATCGGCAATATCCTTTGCCTTTCTGGCGACCACCAGAAGTTCGGTAACCACCCCAATACCAAGAATGTCTTTGATATTGACTCCATTCATTTGATTCAAACCCTGAAAATGATGCGAGATGAGAAGAAATTCCTTTGCGGCGAAGATATTTCGGGAGAGGTTCCCTTATTTATTGGGGCAGCAGCCAATCCTTACGCCGACCCCTTTGAATTCCGAGTGGTGAGGCTGGCTAAGAAGGTTAAAGCTGGGGCTGACTTCATTCAAACTCAGGCAGTCTATGACATGGACAAGTTTGCTAAATGGATGGAGATGATTACTGATAGAGGGTTAGAGAAGCAGGTGCATATTCTGGCGGGGGTGATACCCATTAAGTCGGCAGGAATGGCCCGTTATATGAGAGACTACGTCCCCGGAGTTAGTGTCCCTGATGAGGTAGTGACTAGGATGGAGGAAGCTAAGAATCCCAAGGAGGAGGGAGCGAGAATAGTCATAGATATTATTGAGCAACTCAAGGAAATACCTGGGGTTCATGGCATCCATATTATGGCAGTAGGCTGGGAGGATATTGTTCCAGAAATTGTAGAAAAGGCTGGACTATTGCCCCGACCTGTATTATAATTCCAAAGGAGGTAGACATGCAAGCCAAGATACTGGTAGTTGATGATGACCCTGATATTTTGGATGCCATAACCATGATTCTCCAATCTCAAGGCTATGAAGTGGTTACTGCTAGGGACGGGATAGAGGCTCTGGCTAACCTTAAGGCGGAAAAGCCGGACCTGATGGTCCTTGACCTACTAATGCCCAAGATGGATGGATTCGCTGTATGCAAAGAGCTCCAAGACCCTAGGTGGTCGAAGTATAGGGACATACCTATTTTAATTCTAACCTCGGTGAGAGAGGACGCCAGCCGACGCCGCTATGAGTTGGAGACTGGTCTGCTACTGGATGTAGACGATTATGTTGAAAAGCCTGTAGCTCCCGATATCTTGCTGGAAAGGGTGGGGAAGCTTATCAAACGAAAGGAAAAGGTCTGAATTTAGCTGGGGAAGCTCAGCACATGAGGAGGTGATTAGGAAGGAAAAGCAAGCTAAAATTCTTGGAAAAGGCCTGAATTTAGCTGGGGAAGCTCAGCACATGAGGAGGTGATTAGGAATGGAAAAGAAAGCCAAAATTCTTCTTATTGATGATGATATTGATTTTGTGGAGTCAACAAAGACCATCTTAGAAAGTAAGCCCTACGAGGTAATCGTAGCCTATAATGGGGATTGGGGGTTGCAGAAGGCAAGGGAGGAGAATCCTGATTTAATCCTCCTGGATATAATAATGCCGATAGAAGATGGGTTTACCGCTGCTGAGCAACTCAAGAAAGACCCCCAACTTAGTAAAATTCCAGTTCTAATGCTAACCGGTTTCGCCTCAAAGGTTGGGGAAACCCATCTTGCTGTTAGTCAAGGGCTTAAACTTGAAACTGAGGACTATATTGATAAACCGATTAGCCCCGAGAATTTACTAGCCAGAGTAGAGGAACACCTGAAAAAGTAGTCTTTTAAGTACTTAAAATAAGAGGCTTCTGGCTTCACCAAGATGATTGGTTTGAGATTATCCAATATGGTTTGTGTATTTATTAAGTAACGGGAAAAAGAATCTGACCTTCTCTCTTTAGGGGAGAAGGTTTTTAATGGAGCAAATGACTAAAAGGAGGAAGATAAAATGGGCTTACAAGAATCTTTAGAGGCAGGAAAGTTTGTAGTAACTGTTGAGATTGGTACGGTGGTAGGGACCGATATCACTGAGATTAAGGAGAATGGTGAGGCTCTACTAGGAAGGATAGATGGCGGCAATGTCACTGACCAGCAAAGCGCAGTTTTGCACCTAGGCTCGTTGGTTACTTGCCACCTACTAAAGCAAATGGGCCATGAACCCATATTTCAGGTGACCTGCCGGGATAGAAACCGATTGGCGCTACAATCAGACCTGTTGAGTGCTTATGTCTTAGGGATTAGAAATATCCTGTGCCTTACCGGCGACTATTTCAACCTTGGCGACCACCCCGAAGCCAAGCCGGTTTTTGATTTAGACTCAGTGCAGCTTTTACAGGCTATAGGGAGGTTAAATGAAGGCTACGCTTTATCTGGAACTGAGCTTAATGCCAAAACCGATTTATTCGGTGGGGCAGTGGTAAACCCCGGGGCTGACACTAAGGCTGCTTTTGAGCTACAGATTATTAAGATGGAGCAAAAGATTGAAGCTGGGGCTAAGTTTTTTCAAACCCAGGCTATCTATGAGCCTGATGTTTTCGCTAAATTCATGGACAGAGCGAAACAATTCAATGTCCCTATCCTAGCTGGAATAATACCCTTAAAATCAGCTGGTATGGCAAAATATATGAATAAAAACGTATCCGGTGTCTTTGTGCCTGAAGACCTGATTAACAAAATGAAGGAAGCTGAGGATAAGGTCCAAACTTCGGTAGAAATTGCGGCTGATATAATGAAAGGGCTTAAGGATATGTGCCAAGGGGTACATCTTATGCCTATCGGCTGGGAGAAACACGTGCCAGCAATGTTAGATGCTGCTGGATTCTAATATTCGCTAGAGATGAAGTTCTTAATCTGAGCATAGGTGAACACCGGACCATCACGGCATACATAGAGATTACCTATATTGCACCGTCCGCACTTACCGATACCGCACTTCATCCTTTTCTCCAGGGTAGTTATCATTTGCTCTGGGGTGAAACCTAGTTTTTCCAGTACAGGGAAGGTAAACCTTATCATAATCGGCGGTCCACAAACGATAGCTACGGCATTATTGGCTGAAGGAGCCACTTCCTCCAGCACCTTGGGGACAAAGCCTACTCTCCCCGTCCAACTCTCATCGCCTCTGTCAACAGTAGTTACCATATTTACAGTTTTATCCTTGTCCCACGCATCCAAGTCATATTTGAAACACAGGTCAGATGGACTGCGTGCCCCATAGATAATATCTATGTTTTCATATTTATCCCTGTTGTCCATAACATTCCAGACTAGAGACCGTAGCGGGGCTAAACCGATACCACCGGCAACAAAAACGAGGTTCTTACCCTGTAAGAAATCAAGAGGAAACTCATTGCCGTAGGGTCCTCTGAAACCTATCTCAGCACCAACACCAAGCCGATGCAGAGCATTAGTTACCTTACCTATCTGCAGTACGGCAAACTCTAGGTGGTCGCCTCTAGTCGGGCTGGAGGAAATACAGAAGGGGGCTTCACCTGCACCAAAAACAGAGTACAAGGCAAATTGTCCTGACTCAAAGGTAAACTCTTCCCGCAGTTTCTCATCCTTAAAATTGAAATGAAAGGTTCTGATAGCTCTCTCACCCGGGGTTTCGTCTATTACCTTCTCGATTACCGCTATGTGGGGTAGATAGACATTCCCGCTGGCGAGGAATCTTCTTCTATAGCTGATATCGGTAACTGACATTTTAGTTTCCTACCTATATTTTAGCTGGTAGACTATTTAGCACCCGGGTAATATCCCAATTCACCGGGCATTGGCGAATGCACCTGCCACAGCCGGTGCAAGCTATAACACTATAATTCATAGGGTAGAACTCATATTTATGGTATACCTTCTGTCTCACTCGCCGCCACTTATCCTCCCTAGGATTTTCCATCGGCATCTTGGTATAGATAGGAAAGGCACAGCTATCCCAGCACCTAAACCTTTCTCCCTGATTCTTAACCAGTTCATCACTAATATCAAAGCAAAAACAGGTGGGACAAAGGAAGGTGCAAATACCACAACTTACGCACTTAGCGGCTACTCCCTCCCAGTAGTCTTGATTGTCAAAGGCGGGTAATAGCTTCTCTTTGATGTCCTCGGTTTCTATTTTTTTTACTAACTTATTATAGGATGCTTCTTTTGTTTCCTTGGCTTTAGCTTCATCGGCTTCGGTTGCCTCTTCTACTCCGCTAGCCTTGGTAATTAGCTCTTTGCCTGCTTCTGTAATCGCCTCAATTAGGAACTGGTCACCAATATCAGTAAACATCAAATCAACATCAGTTGATTCTACCGGACTGATATCCAGGGAAGTACAGAAGCAGCTATCATAAGGGTTAGTGCACCCAAGCCCAATTAACACTGCACCATTCCTCTTGGAAAGGTAATAGGGGTCTTCATATGCATCCTTAAAGGTCATATCCAGTATAGCTAGGGCTCTGGCATCACAGGGACGAATGCCAAAAATCAATTGCTTGTGTTCGTCTGACGGTGGTAATTCTAAATGATAGCCTTCCTTGTCTTTTTGGAAGCCAAACATTTCCTCCCTAGGTGGGAAGAAGTTAGCCTTGGCTGGTGTGGTTGCATTCCTATACCAATCCAAAAAGCTTGTATCCTTGCCACCCCACTTAGCCAACTTTACCACTTCATTTTCCTGCGATGGGACAAATACAGTAAACTCTTGGCTCCACTCATTGAGGAGTCCTTCTAAATCGCTTTTGCTTATTTTCTTGTTATCGGTCACTTCTATCTCTTCTACCTGAAAAAGTCTTCGGCCTCTTCAACTTCATAAGCGGTCAACAACGGTGATGCCTCCTTATCCATTCCCGCCTGATAGTGAAATAGCTCGCCTACTATGTCATATGTCTTTCTAGCTAGGTTTCTTAATGGGATATTCATTGGGCAACTGCGCTCGCATGCACCACAGTCAGTGCACCTTCCAGCTACATGAATATTTCTAACTACTTGAAAGATAAGGTTATCCTGCCATCGTGGCACTGGCAGCACCCACTGTGGCTCAGACTCCTCAACAAAACACCGCTGACAAAAGCAAGCCGGACACACATTTCGACAGGCATAGCACCTAATGCAGCGGTCAAATTCCTCTTTCCAGAACTCCCACCTCTGTTGCTGAGACATCCCTTCTAGCGTTTCTACCTTTTGTCTACTAGCCGTAAAATCAGTAACTAAAAGAGCGGATTCACCAATAAGGACGTCATATTCTTGAGGTGTAGGGAACTCACAGCCGAGACAGTTGTCGTAAAGGACTTCGGCGATGCGGAACTCCCTTCCCTTTCCATCAACCGTTACTATTACCCTGTCCCCATTCCTAGTAATATCATCCAGCTCATCCCTATCCTTGCCCACCAAGCGCTCTACCTTCTTTAGGTCAATCAACCCAGGACAGGGAATGCCTATAATTACTACATTCTCTCTGACTACCTTGTTATCCTGTATTAGGCTAACGATAGAACGGCTGTCACACCCCTTAGCTACAATACCGACCCGCCCCTTGACCTCAGTTAGGTAAACACTAAGATTGTTCACTATAAAGGGGGTAATTACCAGACGGTCAACATCATCTTTGTTCTTGGTTATTAAAGGGGTAGTAGTAAATTTCAGGCTTCCCGGCTCAAAGCCAATAATATAATCAACTCTTTCTTGCTCGAGTAGAGATTTAGCCTCATCCTGTAGCTTCTGTTCCATATCTCTATCTTTCGCCGGCAAATAGTTCATTGGGGCCGACTTCTCTTATCCCCTTTGTTACCTCGCTGACTACTCCAGCAAATTTCCCACCTTCTGAAGCCGAAACCCAGCTAGCCTGAATCCGCTGTGGGTCAATGCCTATATATTCGAGAAACTTCTTGGTTATAGTTATTCTCCTTCGGGCATAGTAGTTTCCTGTTTGGTAATGGCAGTCACCGGGGTGGCAGCCCGATACCAGTACGCCATCAAAACCTAAGCGTAGCGCCTTAATGATAAAAAGAGGGTCTACTCTTCCCGAACACGGAACCTTTATTATCTTGATGTTAGCCGGATATTTCTTGCGGCTGGTTCCAGCTAAATCAGCACCAGCATAGCTACACCACCGGCACAGAAAACCAACCACCCTAGGTTCCCACTGTAATTCTTGCTCCATCTGCACCTCACAGAACTAAAACCGACCGATTATATCATAGAGAATGGGGCAATAACAAGTCTTTGAATTAAATCATTAAAGTAGTATACTATAACTGAAGTTGGTATGAATACAGAGCAATTAGCCAAGAAGCTGATTTTGTGGATAAGAGATAAGGTATTGGCTGCCGGGTGTAAAGGGGTAGTAGTGGGTATAAGCGGCGGGCTTGATTCCTCAGTATTGGCTGTGTTATGTCACCGCGCCTTCCCCCAGAGCATGTTTGGCGTGCTCATGCCTTGCCATAGTAGTCAAGAAGACGGGGAGCATGCCCGGGCGGTGGCTAGCAAGTTTTCTATCCCAACTAAAACAGTGATTCTTGATACTGCTTTTGATGCCTTGCTCAAGGCACTACCCGATAATAGTGTAGACGCTAGTGTCAGTCGGTTAGCTGAAGCTAATCTCAAGGCTAGATTGAGGATGCTCACCCTCTACTACTTTGCCAATCATCTGAAATATATGGTGGTTGGCTCAGGTAATAAGAGCGAGCTCTCTGTAGGCTACTTCACCAAGTATGGAGACGGTGGGGTAGATATCCTACCACTAGGCAGTCTAGTGAAAAGACAGGTAAAGGAACTGGGTAGCTTCCTCAGTATTCCACAGGAAATTATTGATAAGCCTCCCTCGGCTGGCTTATGGCAGGGACAAACTGATGAAGGTGAACTGGGACTCAGCTATGATGAACTCGACCGCTACTTGATTGCCGGCGAAGCCAACAACGAATTGAGGGAAAGAATCGAGTCTATGATAGCTGCTAGCGACCACAAACGATTTCCACCTCCAGTGGCCAGCTTCTAGGCTTAGCTGAGCCCTTGATATGTGATTTCGCTTCTGTCTTGTTTTGCTAGGGTATCTATGTTATGATACAGATAAGCGAAAATGACCACAGAGAGAGAAAAAGCGCTGGAGCTGGCTATTAACCAAATTGAAAAGCGATTTGGTAAAGGTTCAGTGATGAAATTGGGGGAGGCTACTGCTATGTCGTTGGTAGAGGCTATTCCCAGTGGCTCACTGGCATTGGACCTGGCCCTAGGTATGGGAGGTATCCCCAGAGGACGGATTATAGAAATATTTGGCCCCGAAGCATCAGGCAAAACTACCTTGGGTCAGCATGTGCTCGCTGAAGCGCAAAAGCGGGGGGGAGTGGCTGCCTATATTGATGTAGAGCATGCCCTAGACCCAACCTATGCTGCTCATTGCGGCGTTAACGTTGATGATCTGCTCATCTCTCAACCTGATACTGGAGAGGAGGCTCTGGAGATTACCGAGGCACTGGTCAGGAGCGGAGCTATTGATGTCATAGTGATTGATAGTGTTGCTGCCTTAGTCCCCAGAGCTGAAATTGAGGGAGAGATGGGGGACGCTCATGTTGGCTTGCAAGCTCGCTTAATGTCACAAGCGCTAAGAAAGCTAACAGCCGCTATCAGTAAATCAGGGACAGCAGTGATATTCATCAACCAGTTAAGGGAAAAGGTTGGTATTATTTTTGGCAACCCTGAGGTGACACCAGGGGGCAGGGCTTTGAAGTTCTATAGCTCAATAAGGATAGACTTAAGACGAGTTGAAACCATCAAGCAGGGAAATGATGCGATAGGCAGCCATATCAAAGCTAAGGTGGTAAAAAATAAGGTTGCCCCTCCATTTAGAAGTGCTGAGTTTGATATCATGTTTGACCATGGGATAAGTCTGGAGGGTAATCTTATAGACCTAGGTGTAGAGTTGGGGCTAGTGAAAAAGACTGGCGCCTTTTTCTCTTGTGGCGACATTCGCTTGGGGCAAGGTAGGGAGAATGCTAAGCAGTACCTGAGTGAGAATCCTGAGCTTGCCCAAGAGATTGAGCGGCAGATTAGAGCCTCAGCTGTCACCAGCTATAAACCATTAGCTAACGACTAATGACACTTTGAATAGCTAGGTTAATAGATAGTAATAGTAAATAAGGCTGGGGCTTATGCCTCAGCTTTTTGTCTTAGAAAGGGCATAGTAAGTCAGTGAGAAGGATTACTGCTATCGGTGCCGGGAAGGGTCGGGGGAAGCGGGTAAATATATTCTTAGATGGTAAGTTCGCTTTCAGCCTGGAAGCTGAGGTGGTAGTAAGCGAGGGTCTACAGGTTGAGCAGGAGCTATCTACCGGTCAGATTGAATCATTAGCCGGGTCTGACCACTTCCACCGTTGCTTCAATGCCGCTGCCCACTACCTTAGCTACCGACCTCGGAGTGAGTCCGAGTTAAGAGAGCGACTTCACCGGCGGGGTTTTGATGATAGCATAGAGATGGTGATAACCAAATTAAAGGAAAAAGGGTTGGTGGATGATGTTGCCTTTGCTCAATTCTGGAAGGATAATCGGGAATCATTTAGCCCACGCAGCCGGTGGCTAACCAAGCTGGAGCTGAGGCGAAAGGGTGTAGCCAACGACATCATAGACGAGGTAGTTGATACAGTTGACGATGACAACAATGCCTATCGGGCAGCTCTAGACAAAACTCGTAGCTTATCCCTGTCTGACTATCAGGGTTTCCGTCGCCGATTGGGTGAATATCTTAAACGGCGTGGCTTTGGTTACGAGGTCATTAATCACACTATAGAACAATTGTGGCAGGAACAAGAGGCTAAGTCACAAAAAGCTACAAATGAAGGGGGGTGAAAAATGGGAATAGAATTCTATGTGGCATTAATCTCTATTTTTATCATCGGCGTGATATTCGGAGGTATGGTTGTCTTCTTCTTCCGGCGAATAGCGATTAACCGACAAATACATATTGCTGAGAGGAAAGCCGAAAGAATAATTGCTGAAGCCAGAACTGAGTCTAAAGATTTAGTCCACGAGGCAAGGCAGGAAACTGAGAAAATCAAGTCAGGAGTTGAAGCAGAGTATCGGGAACGCCGCACTGAACTACAGCGTCAGGAGAATCTTCTGTCTCAGAGGGGAGAGAGCTTGGAGCGCAAGTTAGAAGAGGTGGAGCACCGTGGACGCAATTTGTCCAACAAAGAAAAGGAGATTGAGTCCATTCGCACTCATCTTGAGGAAATTAGAGATAAGCAGTTAAAGCAATTGGAGTTGATTTCGGGTATGTCTAGTTCTGAGGCAAAGCAAACACTGATTGAGGCTATGGAGGTTGAGATACAGGAGGAAGCTTCACGGCGCCTTCGGGAGTGGGATATTAAGGTGAGAGAGGAAGCCAATGAGAAAGCTCAGGAGATTTTATCTCAGGCTATCCAGCGTTGCGCCTCTGAGGTTGTATCTGAAACAACAGTGGCTACTGTTCCCCTTCCCAGTGATGAGATGAAGGGTCGACTTATCGGACGAGAAGGTCGTAACATTAGAGCTCTGGAGCAGGCTACCGGCGTTGACCTAATCATTGACGATACACCCGAAGCGGTAACCCTATCTAGCTTTGACCCAGTGCGGCGAGAGGTAGCTCGAATTGCCTTAACCAAGCTCGTCCTTGATGGTCGCATACATCCAGCTCGCATTGAAGAGGTAGTAGCCAAAGCCAAGGAGGAATTAGATGCTACTATCTATAGCGCTGGAGAAGAGGCAGCCTATCAAGCAGGGGTGCATGGATTACGCCCTGAGTTAATTAAACTACTTGGTCGTCTTAAGTATCGTACTAGCTATGGACAGAATGTCCTCACCCATAGTATTGAGGTGGCTTATTTAGCTGGTATGATTGCTGGTGAGTTGAATACCGATGTTGCTATAGCTAAGAAGGCTGGCCTGCTTCATGACATTGGTAAGGCAGTGGACCGCGAGGTAGAGGGTAATCATGCTGCTATCGGGGCTGAGTTGGTTACACAATGGGACAAATCCCCTGAGGTAGTTAGCGGTGTCGCTGAACACCACGGTGAGACCTATACTATGAGCATGTGGGGTTTTATCATCTCAGCAGCTGATGCTATCAGTAGTGCCAGACCGGGAGCAAGACGTGAATCACTGGAGGGCTACCTTAAGCGGCTGAAGGCACTGGAAGACATAGCTGATGGCTTCAAAGGGGTAGAGAAGTCATTTGCTATTCAAGCCGGTCGTGAAATCCGTATCTTGGTTAAGCCGGAAGAGATTAACGATTTGGAAGCAATGAGGCTTGCACGAGACATCGTTAAGAAGATAGAGGAAGGGCTTGAGTATCCAGGTCAAATAAAGGTTACCGTGCTAAGGGAGACAAGAGCTATAGATTATGCTAAGTAGGAAGAGCCAGTGTTAATATTAGCGGTTGGTGATATAATTGGCAGACCTGGCAGGGAGGCAATGAATAGACTCTTGCCAAACCTCCGACAACAATATGGCTTGGATATGGTTATTGCCAATGCTGAGAATACTGCCGGCGGTTTAGGGCTAACTTCAACTACAGCTGAGGAGTTGTTCTATGCTGGCGTTGATGTGTTGACCTCTGGTAACCATATATGGGCACAGAAGGAAATTATTCCATACCTTGATGGTGAAATGCCTATCCTGCGCCCATTAAATTATCCCCCAGAAGTGCCTGGGAGAGGCTATATAATCAATGGTCAGGTTATGGTGGTCAATTTGATAGGGAGAACATTTATGAGTGATCTTGATTGCCCATTTAGAGCTATGGATAAACTACTGGCTGAGCTTAAACGCAAGCCGCCAATTATTGTTGTTGATTTCCACGCTGAGGCAACATCGGAGAAGATGGCAATGGGGCGATACCTGGACGGTCGTGTTAGTGCTGTACTTGGCACACATACTCATGTGGGAACTATTGATGCCCAAGTATTTCCTCAAGGCACGGCTTATGTTACTGATATTGGCATGACCGGACCTATAGATTCAATTATAGGTGATGATACTGAAGAGGTAATTCGCCGCTTTCTAACCGCAATACCCCATCGTCTATCTGTAGGCACAGGCAAAACAATGTTTAACGCAGTAATGATTAAGGTAGCTGAGGATAGCGGTAGAGCAATAAGCATCGAGCGAATCTATCGGGAAGTGGAGTAGCAATGTCTAAGGTAGACCTCCATATACACTCCACTGCTTCTGACGGACGACTTGCTCCAGAAGATGTTGTTCGTAAATCAGCGGAGGGTGGGTTAACCGTTATTGCTATTGCTGACCATGATACAGTAGATGGTATTGCTCCTGCTCTGGTAGCTGCCAAAGCCTTTCCTCGGTTAAGAGTCATACCTTGCGTTGAGATTAGTACTGATGTTCCTAGTGGTGAAGTCCATATGCTCGGTTACTTCTTAGATTATACCAGCCAGGAACTGCAGGCTACCCTTGACAGGTTGCGCAATTCTCGACGGGAACGGGGTCAGGGAATGGTGACTAAACTGGGCAATCTGGGTATCCATATTGAGTGGCAGCGAGTCCAGGAGATAGCCGGCAGTGGCTCTATAGGTCGTCCTCATATTGCTCAAGCTATGTTAGAGAATGGCTACATCACCTCGCTTAAGGAGGCTTTCACTAAGTATATAAGTCGGGGCGGACCTGCCTATGTTGAGCGGGAGAAGATGACCCCGGTAGAGGCAGTGAAATTAATATTACAGGCTAAGGGATTGCCAGTGCTGGCACACCCGTTCACCATTGATGACCCGGAGACACTGGTTGTTGAACTAAAGGCAGCTGGTCTGGTGGGTATTGAAGCCTACTATAATGGCTATACTGCTGACGAAATCAGTAGACTGGTTAACCTAGCTGATAAGTATGGTCTTATTGCCAGTGGTGGTAGTGACTACCATGGGCTGGATCCTAGTAGTGAGACTGTGATTGGTGGGGTGGATGTGCCAATAAAGTCAGCAGAGCAACTTATAGCTCTGGCGGAGCGACAAATGCCGAAGGAGGTGCCATAGGTCATGCTCGAGGTTATCAAGTTTGCATCATTGCTAATAGGCGCCTATCTTCTGGGTTCGGTGCCAGCCGCCTATTTGGTGGCTAAGTGGACACGGGGCATAGACATTAGAAAGTATGGTAGTGGTAATGTTGGAGCGTCCAATGTATTCGCCGTTGTTTCTAAGCGATGGGCCATCCCGGTAACTATTTTTGATGTGGGTAAGGGAGCAGCGATGGTTTGGGCAGCTCAACTATTAGGTCTGGGCATTGCTGAGCAGGTAACGGTAGGTCTAGCGACAATCATTGGGCATAACTGGCCGATTTTCCTCCGTTTTAATGGCGGGCGGGGTATTTTTACCAGCCTGGGTGTCATTACCATGCTATCTTGGAAACTGGGTCTTATAGTGCTGGTAATGACCTACATACTGGCTCCATTACGGAAGGTATCCCTAGGAGTATCTTTGTCATTAGTCTCCTTACCCTTTTTCAGCTGGTTCCTCAGCCAGCCACTGGATATAGAGGAAAGACTGCCGATTACCTTGGGCTTGGCGGCATTATCCTTGATAGCCCTATTAAGGAGGCTAATAGTGCCAAGAACTCCGCTTAGTGAATCAGTACACCCGGTAGAGCTATTTTTTAATCGCCTGCTTTTTGACCGGGATATAAGGGACAGGGAAGCCTGGGTAAAATGGCGACCTTTTAAGCAACAAGAAAAGCAGGAGAAGGATTAACTGTAGTAAGATGAGATGTGCCACTCACCCAGATGCTGAAACTAACCTAAGATGTGGTAAGTGTGGTAAGCCGATATGTCCCAAATGTATGGTGCAGACTCCAGTAGGAGCCAGATGCCCGGATTGTGCCAAGCTATATAAGCTGCCTACCTACCGCATTTCTACTAAACACTATTTGATAGCTATAGGAACCGGGCTAGGCATGGCTATTGCCTGTGGTGCTGTCTGGGGACTAATAGAGTGGGCGGTGCGTTTCCTCTACCTTAGCCTGTTATTAGCCCCGGCGGTTGGCTATGCCATTGGCGAGGCAGTTAGTCTTTCGGTTAATCGTAAGCGCGGCGCAGGGTTAGCTGTTGTCGCTGGCACTGCCATAGTAATAAGCTATCTTATTTCCAATATCAGATTTTTCCAAGGAACAATTTTATTTTCGTTCTCTTTCAGTCCTTTTCACTTAGCTCTTGCCTTAGTAGCCCTAGCCTTAGGTATTTTTATCGCTATCACCCGCTTACGCTAAAATAAACCCTTCCGTGGCCATCAGGTAGCTGATACCCGTTGCTACGACAAAGGACTTTGAGCTACATATATATTCCAGCGCTGACATTTAATACATGTCCGGTGATATAATCTGAATCAGCCGAAGCTAAAAATAAAACAGGTTTGGCTGCATTTTCTGGTGTCATTACTTTATCACCAATTTCCTGAAGCATCCTCTCTCTAGCCTTCTTGGGTATGCCCATCTTTTCACCGGCAACCTCCTCCCCAGTCTCTTTATCAGCCGTAAATCTAGTATGAACAAAGCCATAGGCAAGGGCATTACAGGTTACGCCAAATCTAGCCCACTCCCGGGCTACTGTTTTAGTAAGTCCAACGACTCCGGCTTTAGCCGCTGTATAATTGACCTGCCCAACATTGCCCATCAAACCCATTACAGAGGCTGTATTGATAATCTTACCGCCATGCCCCTTTTTCATCATATACTTGGCGGCTGAGCGGATACAATTAAAAGTCCCTTTAAGAATGATGTCCACGCACATGTCCCATTGTGCATCAGTCATTCTATGTATCAGCGCATCTCTAGATATACCAGCATTATTAACCAGAATATTCAAGTCCCCAAATTTATCCACTGCGGTATCCATCAGCTTATCGGTATCCTCTGGCTTGGTTACATCAGCAATACACCAGGCAACCTTACCCCCGGTGTCTTCTATTTCCCTGGCTGTTTCAATAAGGGGCTCCCGGTCAACATCACTTATTACCACACATGCCCCCTCCTTGGTAAAAAGGAGCGCGTCAGCTTTGCCTATCCCCCTGGCTGACCCAGTAATTACGGCTACTTGACCATCCAATTTTCCCATAGTTAACTCCTTACTCAATTTTTTAGAAGTGATGGCATTTTTAATACCAGTGATTATCTCCTCTTTTATTGCTGACAAGATTAACTGCTGATTTTTTCTCTTACTCGCTTTATTACCCTTGACATTGTTTCCCCAGCCTTAGCCCTAATCAGGACAGTAGCCTCTTGGTCCATAGGAGTGGAGCTGAGATTAATAATAACTAATTTGGCACCAGAGCTAGTAGCATAGATAGGCATATAGGCGGCAGGATAAATAACCAAGGTCGAGCCAATCACGATAAATAGGTCAGAATAATATGAGCGTTCCGTCGCCTCCTTTAGCACCTTGGCTGGTAGCGGCTCGCCGAATAAAACAGCAGCCGGCTTCAAGATACCGCGACAAGCCTCACAATCCGGTATTTCTTCACCTTCTTTTAGCCTGGCTTCAATCTGTTGAAAAGGATAACGCCTACCACAACTCAAGCATACTGCCCACTGCATGTTGCCGTGGAGCTCAAATATCTTGTCGTCAGGAATCCCTGCCTTGTGGTGGAGACTATCCACGTTTTGGGTAATAACACAATCTAGCTTACCCAATCTATTCAACTCAGCAATGGCATAGTGGGCGGGATTTGGCTCAGCTTTGGTAGTTAGAGCCCCCTCCTGAAGCATCTGCCACTGCTTTCTCCTGGTTTCAGGGTCGTTAACGAACTTGTGATAGGTGAAATCATCCGGGTCAAACCTGTCCCAGATTCCACCAGGGCTGCGAAAATCGGGAATCCCAGATTCAGTACTCACCCCGGCCCCAGTGAAGACCACCATCCTTGTGGCGTTAATGATTAGGTCAGCTACTCTATCAATAAGGATGTTTAGGTTCTGTTTCTCCATAAGCTTTCCCCCTCTTTGCACCTAGCATAGGGAAAGAATTGCCTCATAGTAGAAGTTACCGATAATGACATCGCTGGCTCACAAAACTATATTACCCAAGGGGGGAAACCGTGACAAAGGAGAGCACACAAAAATACACTAAGGCAATACCCATCCGGCGATAGTTGGTTCGGATTCCTCTTTCCGCGCAAAGCATTTTACCGCTTAGTATATTGAGGTGCCTTACGAGCTCGCTTGAGACCGTACTTTTTCCTCTCTTTAGCCCGAGAGTCCCGAGTGAGCAATCCATAACGCCGCAGTACGGATTTAAGGCTTTCATCAGCTCTTACCAAGGCTCGAGCAATACCGTGAGAAACAGCGCCACTCTGCCCTGATATACCACTCCCCGTTACCTTGACTACGGCATTAAACTTAGTGATGCAATCAGTAACTAAAAGAGGTTGTACTATTGTCCGGCGGTGCTCAGGACGGGGGAACAACTCCTCATAGGAAATACCATTTATGATGATATCACCATTACCTGGCAACAGCCTTACTCGAGCCACAGCCGTTTTACGTCTGCCTGTTCCATAGAAATAAGTTTGCTTTTCCATTTGCATCCTATCCGCTTTAAGCACCCAGCTTTATTCTCTTCCCTCCTCCTCTAAAACCGCCCCCCTTGAACTAGCCTTCACTTGAGCCAGGTGGGGATGAGTATCACCGACATAGACCCTGAGTTTCTTCATTATCTTAGCACCCAGCCGATTGTGAGGCAACATGCCCTTAACAGCATGCACAATCACTCGCGTAGGATTGGTCTCCATCATTTTCTCAAAACTGATACTTTTCAACCCCCCGGGATACCCGGAATGTCTATAATAGACCTTCTGCTTAGCTTTATTGCCGGTAACGCGGACCTTATCAGCGTTAATAACGATGACAAAGTCGCCCGTATCCAGATTACGACTGAATATTGGTTTGTGCTTGCCCATAAGTAAGCTGGCTACTTGAGTGGCTAGCCTGCCTAAGACCTCACCCGAAGCATCAATAACATGCCACTCTCGCTTAATATCAGACGCCTTAATACTATAGGTTTTCATTGTATCTCTTCTCCGAAAGAGTGTGGATAATTTACCCCCATAAGGCATAGCCCACCGGCAAGAGCTGTTGGCCCGGCTAGCCCAGGTTTCTTAGCTTCAACTATACTATAAAACTGGTCAACAGTCATCTTACTCCGTCCGACTCTAATTAAGGCACCTACTGTATTGCGCACTTGGTGAGGTAAGAAGGAGTTAGCTATCATATTGAAAATAACTAATTCCCCATCCTTTTCTACCTCTGCTCTATCCACATACCGCACCGTGTTCCTCGTTCCAACTCTAAAGCAAGTTGCAAATGAGGTAAAGTCATGCTCACCAATGAGAGCTTGACATGCCTGATTCATAGCCCCTATATCCAGATGAGCCGTAATAAGGTAAGAAAAACCATTCCTAATTGGAGACCGCGTCAAGCTATTTAATATATAGTAATTATATTCCCGACTGACAGCATCACGCCTAACATTAAAAGAATCATCTACTCTATGCGCCGCCTTAACCGCAATGTCCCTGGGTAAATAGTAGTTTAGACCGTTAATAAATGCTGATAGGGAAAGATGTGACTTCGTCCTGAAACTAACCACCTGTCCTATAGCATGAACACCAGTATCGGTTCGGCTAGCCGCTACTACCCGAATTCTTACTCCGGTAAGCTTCCATAGGGCTTTCTCCACCTCCCCCTGAATAGTGGGCAGGTTAGCCTGCAACTGAAAGCCGTAGTACTGAGTACCGTTATATTCCATAATCAATACAATCTTGCTGAGATTGTTTATCAACCTCACCACCTGTATCCCCCTCAATCTCCCCTAATAAACAACTTCCTCACTTTACCAACTCAAGCTGAACCATAAGTGCCCCATCACCCAATCTAGGTCCTAACTTAGCAATGCGAGTATATCCACCAGGGCGATCAGCATACCTTGAGGCAAGTTCACTAAATACTTTTTCGGTCACTTTATTATCCAAAATAAATGACAGTGCCTGGCGGCGAGCGTGAAGTCCACCCTTCTTACCTAATGTGATCATTCGCTCAGCCAAGCCACACGCTTCCTTAGCCTTAGCCTCAGTGGTAGTAATTTTCTCATAGTTAAGCAGAGCAGTCACTAGGTTACGATATAATGCCCTCCGGTGACTTGAAGACCTACCTAACTTTCTACCAGCTACTTTATGCCTCATCCTCTGCCCCTTCCTCAACCTGAGAACTAAGAGATAGTCCTAATGCGTTGAGGCTCTCCTCTATCTCGTGCTTAGACTTCATCCCAAAATTCCGTAACGAAAGTAACCCCTTCTCACCTCTGTCTATAATTTCACCCACGGTAGTGATACCAGCACGCCGTAAGCAATTCATGGTACGCACTGATAGGTTTAGTTGGTCTACAAGCATATTATACTGCTCGTCAGGAATAGGTAAACCAATAAGCTGCTCCTCTGCCTTCATCTGAGAAACCCTGGCATAATCAACAAATGGAGACAACTGCTCCACTAGAATGCCGGCACTGTGGCTGATTGCATCTACAGGTGATATAGTGCCGTCTGTCCACACTTCTAAGCACAACCGCTCACGGCTAGTCTCTCGACCAACATGAATTGGCTCAACGGTAAAATTGACCTTGCGTATCGGAGTAAAGACAGCATCCAGTGGAATCACTCCTACTGAAAGATTATCACTAGACTCAGCCTGCCTATAGCCTTCACCCAATTCCACATCAAACTCTACATCAAGGCTAGCTTCAGCCGAATCTAAGGTAGCTAGATAAAGCTCCTGGTTTACCACCTCAAAATCAGTTGAGGGCTTAATATCAGCAGCGCTAACTTGCCCCTCCCCTTTTACCTCCAATGTTAACTTACCTGGTTGACCAGAAAGGGGCTTTAACCTTAATGCTTTAACATTGAGTAAAAAATCCATGGTGTCTTCCTTTATATGAGGAATAGTTGAGAATTCATGCTGAATACCCTCAATCTTAACTCGGGTTACAGCTGCCCCCAGAAGATAACCAAGCAATACTCGACGCAAAGTATTACCCAGGGTAACACCAAAGCCCTTCTCCAAAGGCTCAGCTATAAAGCGCCCAAAGTTATCCTGACTTTCAACACACTCAATCCTAGGTATTTCTAGATGAGACAAAAGGCTACCTCCTGTTAGTTACCTTATCTGGAATAGAACTCAACTATGGTCTTCCCATCAAATTTAGCATCAATGTCATCAGGGGTAGGCAGCAATAAAACACGACCCGCAAGGTTCTGCCTATCCAAGCTCAACCAACTCAAAACAGACCTACCCTCGATGCTCTGAACCAATTGTTTATAATACTCGGTTTTGGTACTTTCTGGTTTCCAACTTATGGTATCACCCTCCTTAACTAGACAAGAGGGTATATCAGTCTTGCGTCCATTTAGCATAATATGTCCATGTCGAACTAGCTGACGAGCTTGAGCCCGGGAGTCAGCGAAGCCTAAACGGTATACTACATTATCAAGCCGCCTCTCCAATAATACCAGTAGATTTTCGCCGGTGATACCTAGCTGTCTCTCAGCTTGAGCAAAAAATCGCCTAAACTGCCTCTCCAGAATTCCGTAGGAATAGCGGGCTTTTTGCTTCTCCCGAAGCTGTAGTCCACGGTCAGAAATCCGACGGCGCTGACCAGATTGCTGTCCCGGTGGTTTCCCTCGTCTGTCCATAGTACATTTAGGGGTAAAACACCTACTACCTTTGAGCATTAACTTCTCGCCACTACGGCGGCATAATCGACAAACTGCTGCTGTATACCTTGCCATTTTTCTCTCCTACACCCGCCTTCTTTTAGGCGGACGACAACCATTATGGGGAATAGGAGTCACATCCCTAATGCAGGTAATATAGAGACCCGAGCTTTGGAGAGAACGAATAGCTGCTTCACGCCCACTACCTGGACCTCTAACATAAACCTCTACTTGGCGTAAGCCATGCTCCATAGCTTTCTGTGCTGCATCACGAGCCGCTAATTGAGCAGCGTAGGGAGTGCCTTTGCGCGAGCCCTTAAACCCGGCTGTTCCTGAGCTTCCCCAGGCGATAACATTTCCCTGGGGGTCGGTAAGAGTCACTATGGTATTATTAAAAGTAGATTGGATATAGGCTCTGCCCGCCGGAATAGACTTACGTTCCCGCCGTTTCCCTCTAGTTCGCTTCTTCTGTGGCATTCCACCCTCCTACTAAGTTATTTCTTTGCCACGCCACGCCTCTGCCCTCTACCAGCTATCGTTTTGCGAGGGCCACGCTTGGCACGAGCGTTGGTTCGCGTTCGCTGTCCCCTAACCGGTAGGCTATGACGATGCCTAATCCCCCGATAGCTACCAATCTCAACAAGACGTTTAATGTTAAGGTTAACCTCTTTTCTAAGTTCACCCTCAACCTTATACTCCCGGTCAATCACCTCTCGGAGACGATTAACCTCGTCTTCAATAAGGTCACTTGTCTTAGTATAAGCATTAATGCCAGTCTGAGCTAGAATCCTCTGGCTCAGAGTAGGACCAATGCCATAGATATACTGGAGCGCTACTAAAATTTGCTTATTTTTGGGTATATCTACCCCGGCTATACGTGCCATCTAGTCCTCCTCACACAATAGAGAATTTAGCCTTGTCGCTGCTTGTGCTTAGGATTCGAACAAATAATTCTAAGCACTCCTCGCCGCTTTACCACCTTACATTTCCGGCATCTAACCTTAACCGAAGCTTTTACTTTCACAATAAGCCCTCTCTATTTAAACCGATAGGTAATCCTCCCACGACTCAGGTCATAGGGAGTAAGCTCTATCAGTACTCTGTCACCAGGTAAGATTTTAATATAATGCAATCTTATCTTCCCCGAAATGTGAGCTAATACCTTATGCCCATTGGGCAACTCAACACGAAACATGGCATTAGGCAAAGACTCTACCACTGTCCCCTCAACCTCAATAGCTTCTTTCTTAGGCATAAACCCTTTCTCTATACAATAGTAAGCACCTCTGGTCCAGCATCAGTAATGGCAATGGTATGTTCAAAGTGTGCCGAGAGACTCCCATCAGCAGTAAGCACTGTCCAATGGTCATCTCCAAGCTTAGTACGCCAGTCACCAATATTCACCATAGGTTCGAGGGCAAGAGTCATACCACTTTTTAGCACTGGTCCTGTGCCTGGTAGACCAAAATTAGGTATTTGAGGTTCCTCGTGCATCTCTCGACCAATACCATGACCGGTATACTCACGCACTACGGAGTAGCCCCTTGACTCAGCATAATTCTGAATAGCAGCAGAAATATCTCCTAATCTTGCCTCAGGATAAGCAACAGCGATGCCAGCCTTTAAGGCACCTTCGGTAGTTTCCATAAGCTCTTTAGCCTGTGGGCTAACCTTGCCGACACCTACTGTCAAGGCAGCATCACCCTGAAAACCTTTAAAAATGGCACCAAAATCGAGGGATACAATATCACCCTCATGTAAAATCCGCTCCCCAGGGATACCATGCACTATCTCATCATTTACTGATACACAGAGGTTAGCTGTAAATCCATGGTATCCCTTAAAGGAAGGTTTGGCTCCCAGCTTTTCTAGCTCTCCAACCACTATAACATCTAACTCCTTAGTTTTCATCCCTGGTCTCAGTTGCAACTTAAGCAGTTCCAGAATAGTTGCTACAATACTGCCTGCCTGCCGCATAATAGCAATCTCTCTATTAGATTTAATAATTATACTCACCTAGCAACAAACTCGCCTTCACCAAGAGTGGCAACGATCCTCCTACTTACTTCATCTATACGCCCCTCCCCATCTACCTCCAATAGCTTGCCCGCCCGAGTATAGTAATCAATGATAGGAGCCGTCTGGCTAAAGTAAACCTCAAGCCGCTTTTTAACTGTCTCGGGGGTATCATCGGGACGTTGATATAGCTCACCGCCGCACTTATCACACTTACCCCAAACCTTGGGCGGGGAGTTTACGATATGATACAGTGCCTGACAATTACGACAAACCCAGCGCCCGCTAAGTCGCTTTAGCAGCTCCCCCTCAGAGACCTTAATATATACCACCTTATCTATCGCTCTAGCCTGTTCGGCTAGGGCTTTATCCAGTGCCTCAGCCTGCTTAAGATTGCGAGGAAAACCATCAAGAATTACCCCGCCTTCACAATCTGGAGCCGATATACGCTTTAAAATCATTCCTATTGTAATGGAGTCAGGAACTAGCGTCCCCTCGTCTATATAAGACTTAGCTCTCAGTCCCAACTCACTGCCTTGCTCTATTGCCTGCCGAAAAAGGTCGCCGGATGCAATATGAGTCAAATTCAACTCCTGAGCCACACTAGCTGCCTGAGTTCCTTTGCCCACCCCAGGGCGGTCTTTATTTGATAAAGCCTTCATAGCGCCGCATTACCAGCTGCGCCTCCACCTGCTTCATGGTATCCAGAGCAACACCAACCACAATAAGCAAACCCATACTGGATAGCTGTATTACCTGAACACTGCCAATCTCTCGAGCGGCGAAGGGCATTATCGCCACTAGGGCTAAGAAAAGGGCACCTCCCCAGGTAATACGGGTAATGACCTGGTTAAGATAATTACGGGTATGTTTCCCTGGTTGAATCCCAGGGATAAATCCCCCCTGCCGCTGTAAGACACCAGGCAAATCCTGCTGCTCAAAAATAACCATAGTATAAAAGAAGGCGAAACCAACCACCATTAGAAAAAAGAAACCCCAGTAGAATAAGCCAATAGGTAGTGCGGCACTAGGATTAAACAGGTTCATAATATAATTAGCCAAGTTAGGGTCAACTCCGGCGGGATTGGCAAAATAACTGGCTATAATACCGGGAAACATCATCAACGACATAGCGAAGATGAGAGGTATCATTCCAGCAGTATTTACTCGCAGTGGGATATGGGTTGAGCCTGATTGTTTGTACATACGACCACCGCGAATGACACTACGGGCATATTGAACAGGGATGCGACGGTGAGCCTCAGTAAAGATGACTATGAAGACAACGGTGGCTAGGGCTATGAGGAAATAAATAGCCACACCAAAAGGGTTTCTTGCAGCCTCAATGCCGCCCTGACCGGCAATTTCCCAGAAACCAGCCACAATACCGCCAAAGATTATTATAGATATACCATTGCCAATACCATATTCAGTAATAAGCTCACCTAGCCAGATACAGAACATAGTGCCAGCCACCATAGCTAGAACCATAGTCGTCATCGGTAGCACCGCAGCGCTACCGACCACACCCTCACGCTGAAGCCAGATTAGTTGTCCGTAACCCTGAAGACCAGCCAAGGGAACCACCGCCCAGTGGGTAATCCGATTAATCGTATTCCTACCAGCCTCTCCCTCCTGAGAAAGCGCTTTCAACCGTGGGATAATAGGCACCAGTAGCTGCATAATAATTGAAGCCGTTATATAAGGGTAAACCCCCATAGCGGCTACACTAAACCGCCTCAAGGCACCACCACTAAACATGTCAAGCATACCCAGCAGGGGAACATCCTGGAATAGCTGCTTCAGGGCATCAGGATCGACCCCGGGGAGAGGCACATGAGCCACGAATCGGAAGACCACCAGGATACCCAGGGTAATGAGAATCCGACGCCTCAGGTCGGGTAAACTGAAGGCATCAAGCATTGCCTGAAGAAGTCGTGGTCTAGCTTGCCTTGGCCGCATAGCCAATCTCCTCCACCTTGCCCCCGGCTGCCTCAATCTTGGCTCTAGCCGCAGCCGAGACCTTGTTTGCCTTTACTATAAGGGGATAATTAATATCACCCTCAGCTAAAATCTTAATTGGATGCCGGAGAGATTTTACCAGCCTAGCCGCCACCAATACCTCTAGTGTTACCTCGCTTCCCGGCTCAAAGATATTAAGGTCTTTTAAATTAATAATGTTATACTCTACCCTAAAGATGTTGACAAAACCACGCTTTCGCGGCAAGCGCTTAATTAAGGGTAACTGCCCACCTTCAAACCCCGGGCGCATCTTATAACCAGAACGAGACTTTTGCCCCTTGCAGCCACGCCCCGAATAGGTGCCATGTCCACTACCGTCCCCCCGACCTACCCGCTTCCGACTTTTCCTAGAACCAGGGGCTGGGGAGAGTTCATCCTGTCGCACTAGCTTTCCTCCTCCACCTTAACTAGATGTTTCACCTTATTAATCATACCCCGAATCGAGGCGGTATCATTATGGCTGACATGCTGGTTTAGACGACGAAGACCGAGAGCCTTTAAGGTTCTCTTCTGGTCATCAGCATAGCCAATACCACTTTTCACCCAGGTAATATGTAGCTTAGCCACTAGTTAGCGCCTCCTCAAAATACGGCTACCCCTCCTCTACTTCAGCCTCACCCTTAACCTCTGATTTGCGCTTAGCTAGCTCCTCTTTTGGGTTCTTAAGTTGGCTGAGGGCAAGCATCGCTGCCTTAGCCATATTAATACGATTAGAGCTACCCAGCGATTTAGTCAAAACATCCTTAATTCCGGCCGCCTCAAGCACGGCTCGGATGCTACCACCGGCGATAACACCAGCACCTGGTGCTGCTGGTTTTAGCAAGACCTTGGCAGCACCAAACTTTGCTCTTATCTCATGGGGAACAGTAGTGCCAGCTAACGGAACCTTAATTAAACTGTTTCTAGCAATAGCATTAGCTTTGTTAATCGCTCCTGGCACCTCATTAGCCTTACCAACCCCAATACCTACATACCCATTACCATCCCCAGTTACCACCAAGGCACTAAAACTAAGGCGTTTGCCTCCCTTCACTACCTTAGCCACACGATTAATGTAGATTAGCTTGTCACTCAGCGTCAGTTCTGTTGGGTCTATTTGGAGATTATTTATCTACCCGCTCCCTTTATTTAAAATTTCAATCCTGCCTGGCGAGCTGCCTCAGCCAGTGCTTTAACCCTGCCGTGATATTTGTAACCACCACGGTCAAAAACTACCTGGTTTACCCCTTTACTTAAGGCTCGTTTAGCTACCAGAGAACCGACAAGCTCAGCCTTAGCCGTCTTTACTTTGCCCGCTACCTCATCTTTTATTTCTGAGTCAAGGGTTGAGGCTGCGGTTAGCGTATGCCCTTTCAAGTCATCAATAACCTGAGCGTAAATATGGTTCAAGCTACGGAAGACACACAAACGGGGTCTGGGAGTTGTACCCTCTACTTTAGCTCTGACCCGAGCATGTCTCCGGTAACGAGCTACCCTTGGTCCACCTTTCCCCATTATTACCTCTTGCCTACTGCCTTACCCGCCTTACCTGCTTTAAGACGAACTAATTCCCTAGCATATCTAATCCCCTTACCCTTGTAAGCATCAGGAGGGCGAATAGCCCGAATTCGAGCCGCCATCTCACCAACTACTTCTTTGTTGATACCTGTAACCTTAATGCGATTGGCTCCTTCTACAGCTAGGGTCACACCCGGTAGGGGTAATACTTCTACAGGATATGAATACCCGACTCGGATTACCAGTTTATCGTCCTCTTTTTCAGCCCGATAGCCTACACCTACTATTTCAAGAGTCTTCTCAAACCCATTAGTCACCCCCTCCACCATGTTAGCTAAAAGACTTCGCGTCAGCCCGTGTAAGGAGCGATGTACCTTACCATCACTGGGGCGGGACACAATCAAACTACTATCTTGTAAGGTAATAGACATATCGGGATTGAAACGACGATGAAGTTCCCCTCTGGGTCCGGTTATAATAACCTCATCCTTGTCAATAGCTACTACCACCCCCTGTGGCACCGGTATAGGCATCCGCCCCACTCTAGACATATGTATCACCCTGAGACTTATTTACCATACGTAACATAAAAGCTCACCGCCAACCCCTTGGCGCCAGGCTTGCTGCCCTGTCATCACCCCGCTAGGTGTAGATATAATGGCAACGCCCAGACCACCATAAACACGAGGAATCTCTTTCCGCTGAACATATACCCTTAGTCCGGGCTTACTTGCTCGTTCCAATCCAGAAAGGGCTGACTGATTATTATCATCATATTTGAGGTAAATTTTGATTGCCCGGTGTGGCTTGCCCCTTAGCACCTCATAACTACTAATAAAGCCCTCTGCCTTAAGGACGCCAGCAATAGACAGCTTCATCCTTGAGGTTGGAACCAGCACAAAATCGTGCCTCGCCATTATAGCATTGCGTATTCGGGTTAGCATGTCTGCTATTGGGTCAGAAATAGTCATATTTAATCACCAGCTTGATTTTCTCACTCCAGGAATCTGGCCAGTCAGAGCTAGCTTACGAAAGCAAATACGACATAAGCTGAACCTACGCATATAAGCCCTCGGTCGACCACACAAGTAACAGCGATTGTGCTGCTGCACTCTATATTTGACAGGACGTTGTGACTTTACAATTTCTGACTTTTTAGCCATCCTTATCCCTCATTTCAATCCTTATCGAAAAGCATACCCAGTAATTCCAGTAGATGCCTGCTCTCTTCATCTGTTTTGGCTGTAGTGATAATTGACACCTCTAGTCCTCGCACCTTGTCTATCTCATCGTAATCTACCTCAGGAAAGAGGACTTGCTCTTTAAGTCCTAAGGTGTAGTTACCACAGCCATCAAAGGAATTTCGGGAAACCCCGTGAAACTCACGCATACGGGATAAGACAATATTTACCAATTTGTCAAAGAAATCGTACATGCGTTCTCCCCGCAGGGTCACCTTTAACCCGATAGGCATCCCTGTCCTTAACCTGAAGGAAGCAACAGACTTCTTGGCACGGGTGGTCACTGGGTGTTGCCCCGAAATAGCGGTTAGGTCTCTCTCTGCTGCTTCCAGAGCCTTGGCATTGGTAATCGCCTCACCTAAGCCAATATTAAGCATAACCTTATTTAGGCGTGGCACCTGCATTATATTATTATACCCATAAAGCTCCATTAGCTTGGAAACAATCTCGTTTCTATACCTTTCCTTTAATCGCGCCATTTAATCAATCACCTCACCACAAGAGCGACAGACCCGAACCTTCTTGCCATCAGCTAAGAAGCGGAAACCAACGCAGGTAGGATGATTACACTTACTGCAGAGTAGCTTAACATTTGACACATGAATTGGGGCTTCCATCTCTATTATGCCTGCCTGTCTAACTGTCCCCTGTGCTCTAGTATGCCGCTTAATAAAGTTAATACCATCAACTATTAGTCGTTCATCTTCAGGGTAGACAAAGCGCACCTTACCCTTTTTGCCTTTATCCTTACCGGCGACGACTAACACGGTATCGTTCTTTCTAATCTTCATAGCTTTCTCATAAAACTTCAGGCGCCAGCGATATAATCTTGGTAAAATTTTTATCCCTCAGTTCCCTGGCTACCGGCCCAAATATTCGAGTTCCTCTAGGATTATTCCTATCAGTAAGAATCACCGCCGCATTTTCATCAAATCTAATATGAGAGCCATCGGGACGCCGATAGGACTGAGCGCAACGAATGATAACCGCCCTGACCACATCACCCTTCTTCACCATTGCCCCCGGGGTTGCTCGTTTAACTGAGGCAACAATAATATCACCCACTCGGGCATATCTCTTCCTCGTGCCACCCAATACACCAATGCACATAAGCTGTTTGGCACCAGTATTATCTGCTGCTTTGAGTCTAGTATAGGATTGAATCATATCACCTATCCCAAAACTAATCAGGTTATTTCTTTAGGTTGAACCTCCGCCACTTCTCCTTTGGTAATTATCTCAGCTACCCGCCACCGCTTCTGCCTTGAGAGGGGGCGAGTCTCTACAATCCTTACTATATCTCCCTGCCCACACTCATTGTTTTTATCATGAGCTTTATACCTAGCTACTCTCCTGATAGTCTTCTTATATAGCGGATGGCGCTTGGGTGTCTCTACAGCCACAACCACTGTCTTATCCATTCTATCACTTACCACCCGGCCAAATCTGGTTTTGCGCTTCCCTTGCATAAACAGCCTACCTTATACCTAGCTTTCTCTCCCTCATTATGGTTTCCAGCCTGGCAATCTTCTTTTTAACCCTTGGAATTTCACGATGGTTTACCAACTGTCTAGTAGCCAAGCGAAGGCGAAGGTCAAAAAGCTCTTTGTGAGCTGCCTCCAGTTGCCTTACCAATTCCTCAGGACTAAGAACTCGAATTTCCTCAACCTTCAACTTGAGCTAGCCTCTTTACTTTCAGAATTACTGCCAGTACCTACGCCGGCTTCCCTCACTATAAATTTAGTGCCTATTGGTAGCTTGTATGAAGCAAGGCGCATGGCTCCTCTAGCCATTTCCTCACCGACTCCCGCCATTTCAAATAGGATTCTCCCTGGTTTGACCACAGCTACCCAATGGTCTGGAGAACCCTTCCCTGAACCCATACGGGTCTCAGCCGGCTTTTTCGTAACTGGCTTATCAGAAAATATACGTATCCAAACTTTACCGCCGCGACGAATATGATGAGTAATAGCACGCCGCGCCGCTTCAATTTGTCGACTAGTAATCCAGGCGGACTCTAGTGCCTGCAAAGCAAAATCACCAAAAACAACTGTATTCCCTGCCTGGGCTCTACCCCGGCGGTGTCCTTTATGGGTCTTGCGATATTTCACCCGTTTAGGTTGCAGCATCTGTCTCCCTTTCTTCCATAGAAGTAGAGGACTCTTCCTCCATGCTGGTACTGGCTACTGGCTCAGCCAGCGCCTCCTCAACTTCTACCTCCTTAGGTTCAGGAAGAATATCACCCTTATATATCCAGACCTTCACCCCAATTCGACCTAAGGGAGTATGCGCTTCAGCAAAACCATAATCAATATCAGCCCGCATGGTATGTAAGGGCACTTGCCCCTGATGCATAGTTTGGCGGCGAGCTATCTGGGCACCAGCTAATCTGCCGGCACAACTGACCTTTATTCCCTTAGCCCCGGACTGAATGGTGCGAAAGATTGCCTGCTTCATTACCCTGCGGTAAGAAACCCGGTGCCCAATCTGCTCAGCTATTGCCTTAGCCACCAAATAAGCATCGAGTTCAGGCTGCTGAATTTCCTGGATATTTAATTGAACCGGCTTCCCAATAAGTCCCTCAAGATAAAGTCTCATCTCATCAACTCGCTGCCCGCCCCGCCCAATAACAACACCAGGACGGGAAGTATAGATAGTTACCAATACCTTATTTGCCTGGCGCTCTATCTCCACCAAAGAGATACTAGCTTCAGCATACTTGGATTGGATAGCCTGTCGAAGCTTCAGGTCTTCCTGCAAGAACTCCACATAATGCTTACTGGCATACCACTTGGCTTGCCAATCGCGTATAATTCCAATTCTAAAGCCTATAGGATGAACTTTATGACCCAATTTAACCTTCCTGTTCAGCAACAATAACCGTAATATGGCTGGAACGTTTAAGGATAGGGCTTACCCGTCCTCGAGCCCGTGGGCGATATCTCTTCAAAGTTCGCGCCTCATCAGCAAAGATACTAACAATCTTCAAATCTGGAGGTGCCATCTGGAAATTGCTCTCGGCATTAGCCGCTGCTGATTTCACCACCTTGGCTACAACTCGAGCTATCGGTGTCGGTGCGAACTTAAGTATAGTGAGCGCCTCGTCCACCTTCTTACCACGGACCATATCTACTAACGGACGCACTTTACGAGATGATATACCAGTGTCTTTGGCTACTGCCCTTACTTGCATTTTATACCTTACTTAAATCTACTTCCTCTTTTTTCTTATCTGAGTAGTTTTTTCCACCTTGTGACCCCTAAAGGTTCGAGTTAAAGCAAACTCACCTAACTTGTGTCCTACCATATTTTCAGTGATAAAGATAGGCACATGTCTTCTACCATCATGCACCCCGATAGTAAGCCCTACCATCTGGGGTAGGATGGTAGACCAGCGTGACCAAGTTTTTATTATTGCCTTCTGACCAGAGCGATTAAGTGTCTCTACCTTCTTCAGAAGTTTATCATCAATGGCTGGACCTTTCTTAGTTGACCTTGACATTTAGCTGCCCCTTTATTTGCTCACTTCCCTCGGCGTTTAACAATCATTTTATCTGAAGGCTTTGACTTGCGAGTTCTATAACCCAAAGCTGGCTTACCCCATGGCGTTTTAGGACCAGGCATACCTATCGGACTTCTACCCTCTCCCCCACCGTGAGGATGGTCACGCGGGCTCATAGCTGAACCTCTTACCGTAGGTCGCCAACCTAACCACCGTCTACGACCTGCCTTGCCCAATTTAATATTCTGATGGTCAATATTCCCTATTTGACCGATAGTAGCCAAACATTCAATGCGAATACGCCGCACCTCACTAGAAGGTAACCGAATCAGGGCATATTCACCCTCCTTTACCATTAATTGAGCGGCAGTTCCGGCACTCCGCACCAACTGCCCACCTCTCCCCTTCTGCAACTCAATATTATGTATTAAGGTGCCACTTGGGATTAACTTCAAGGATAAGGTGTTCCCCGGTTTTACCTCAGCATCCTCACCCGACTTTATGCTATCTCCAACATTAAGTCCTAAAGGAGCAAGAATATAGCGCTTTTCCCCATCAGCATAGTATATAAGAGCAATATTTGCCGAACGGTTGGGGTCATATTCAATAGCCGCTACCCTACCAGGGACGCCAAACTTATCCCGCTTAAAATCAATAATGCGGAGCATGCGCTTTGCCCCACCACCCCGGTGGCGAACTGTTATTCTTCCTTGACTATTGCGCCCTGCCTTCTTTTTAAGAGGTAAGAGTAGGGATTTCTCTGGCTCGCTTTTAGTTATTTCCTCAAAAGTAGAGCCGGTCATCCCCCGTCTGCCGGGAGAAGTGGGACGGTATACCTTTAGTGCCATTCTAACTTCCTTTTATTATCAAACACCTTCAAAGAATGCAATCTTGTCCCCTGGTTTAAGGGTGACAATTGCCTTTTTCCAGGATTGGGTTAACACCTGCCGTCTGCCTATCCGGCGTGTCTTACCAGGTACTGTCATCACGTTAACTGCAGTCACGTTGACCTTAAATGCCTTTTCCACAGCCTGTTTAACCTGAAGCTTATTAGCTTCTCCGGCTACCTCAAAGGCATACTTATTTTTAGCCTGAAGCACCGTATTTTTCTCAGTTATTAACGGACGGCGCAATACCTCGTAGAGATGCACTACTCCCCTCCAGAGATAACTTTTTTCCCCACAACTGTTCTGCTCTACGTACTGCAGCCACAGTCATCAACAACATCTTATAAGAAAGGATGTCAACTACATTGAGTAAGCTGGCGGGCAAGGTTTTGATCCCGACCAAGTTACGGCTTGATTTAACCACATTATTCTCTGGTTCCCCAGTAATGATAAGAGCCGAGGAGTCTACCCCTAGTGCTGTCAAAATCCGAACCATTTCTTTAGTCTTGGGTTCATCAAGTTCTAGCTCTTGCAAAACCATCAGTTCTCCGTCCCTAACTTTCGCAGATAGGACACACTTTAGAGCTAGCTGACGCATCTTTTTAGGTATGGCTTGGTGGTAGCTCCTCGGGTGAGGACCAAAAACAACACCGCCTCCCCGGCGTAGTGGCGACCGCCTGCTACCAGCCCGAGCTAGCCCGGTGTGTTTCTGGCGATACAACTTCCCACTAGTACCGGAGACCTCGCCCCGAGTTTTAGTATCAGCTGTTCCCTGACGAGCATTTGCCCGCTGCCTTACCATTGCCTGATGTACCACCGCCTCATTAAACGGCACACCAAACACTTCGTCAGTTATTTCAATATGTGTCGCCACCTCTCCGTCAAGATTATAAACTGGAACTTGCACTTCCTTACTTCCCCCCACTCGATTTCCTTATTAATAATAGCCCATTCCTACCGCCGGGTACAGATCCCCCAACTAGCAGGAGATTACGGGCAGGGTCAGCTTCAAACACCTCTAAGTGGCGCACCGTTACCCGGCTATCCCCCATATGTCCTGCCATACGCATCCCTTTGAATACCCTACCAGGAGAGGTAGTAGCCCCTATAGAGCCTGGGGCACGATGTCGGTCTGACTGTCCGTGCGTTTTGGGACCACCGGCAAAATGATAGCGTTTTACTACACCAGCAAAACCCTTACCTTTCGACACCCCGGTAATATCCACTCGCTCGCCTGTCTTAAACAGGCTAACATCAACCGTCTCCCCTATTTCAATAGCTTCACTATCACTTACCCTGAATTCTCGAAGATACTTAAACTGTCCCAAACCCCTGAGATGCCCCTTCTGCGGGGAGTTTAGACGTTTTGCTTCACCAAATCCAAGCTGGACAGCACTATAGCCTTCTTTATCCTTGGTCTTAACCTGTATCACAGTACACGGACCAGCTTCAATAGCGGTTACCGCCTCTGCTTTACCATTCCCGGTAAATATCTGGGTCACGCCCAGCTTTCTGCCAATAATACCTTGAATCATATCTCTAGCCGTCCCAAACTTATTAGCTCACATATTTTTTACAACTTAATATCTATCTCAACGCCTGATGGTAGATTCAGCCTGGACAGGGCATCTATCGTTTTAGAGGTTGCCTCTACAATATCAATAAGGCGCTTATGAGTCCGAATTTCAAACTGTTCCCGTGAGTCCTTATCTATAAACGGGGAACGGATAACAGTAAATTTCTGAATATGGGTAGGCAGGGGCACTGGTCCTGAAGCAACAGCCCCGGTACGCTCTACCGCTTCTACAATCTGCTGAGCAGATTGGTCAACTATCTTGTGGTCATAACCCTTTAGTTTGATGCGAATCTTCTGTCTAGGCATATCTTCTACTTATAATTTTATTCCGGTCGGCTAATTCAGCTGCTAGCTCCTGATAACAATAAAACTCCATAGAACTCGTTGCTCTGCCCTGGGTTAATGACCTGATAGCGGTGGTATAGCCAAAGGTCTCAGCTAATGGCATCAGGGAGGAAATAGTTAACATCTCAGCCTCTGTTTCGATGCTATTAATATGCCCTCGCCTTGAAGTGAGGTCATCTATTACATCACCAAGAAATTCCCCAGGGGTAACTATATTTAGCTTCATTATCGGCTCTAGAAAGACAGGATGTGCTTTAGCCACACCATCCTTTAGCGCCATTGAGGCAGCCATCTTAAAAGCTATTTCAGAAGAGTCAACCTCATGATAACTACCGTCATAAAGGGTTACTTTAATATCAACCAATGGATAGCCAGCCAGTATCCCGACCTCCATAGCCTCTTTAATACCGATTTCTACGGCTGGAATGTATTGTTTGGGTATTGCCCCACTTTTAATACGGTCTATAAAGTGGAAGCCGTTACCACGCTCCACAGGCTCAAGCTCAAGGCAGACATGACCATATTGACCGCGCCCTCCACTCTGGCGAATGAATTTCCCTTCACTTTTCACCGGTATAGTGATAGTTTCCTTATAGGCAACCTGTGGCTTACCTACCTTTGCCCCCACCCTAAATTCACTAAGTAACCTGCTTACTATGGTCTCCAGGTGAAGTTCGCCCATGCCTGAGATAACAATCTGTCCCGTCTCCTGATTATAATCTACCTTAAAGGTAGGGTCTTCCTCGGTCAGCTTTCGTAGGGCTTCCCCCATGGAATCCTGATCAGCCTTGGTTCTAGGCTCAATGGCAACAGAGAGCACTGGCTCGGGGAAGCGAATGGATTCAAGAAGCAGGGGTTGAGAGGAGTCGCACAGGGTATCACCGGTAAAGGTATCCTTAAGACCTAAAGTAGCTACGATAGTTCCGGTATCGGCTACAGCTACCTCCTCACGACGATTGGCATGCATTAATAATAAGCGTCCAATGCGCTCTTTCCTCCCACGAGTTGAGTTAAATATTTGTGACCCCGCTTCTACCTTACCAGAATAAACCCTAAGATAGACCAACCTGCCGACAAAGGGGTCAGAAACCACCTTAAAGGCTAGTGCTGAAAAAGGAGCATCGTCTCTGGCTGGGCGAATAACTTCTGTTCCTTGCCTAGTATCAATTGCTCTTACCGGTGGCATATCTAAAGGGGAAGGTAGATAGTCTATAATAGCATCAAGTAACGGACGAACACCCTTATTCTTAAGCGCACTGCCACAAAGAATAGGCACTCCTTTATTAGATAGGGTTACCCTTCTTAGGGCTAGCTTTAACTCAGCGGGAGTAATAGTGGTACCCTCAAGATAAGCCGCCATAATCTGGTCATCGCATTCAGCTATTTTTTCAATTAGCACCTGACGAAATTCGTTACATTTTGCTTGTTCTGACTCAGGAATAGCTACCTCTTGTGGCTCTGAATCAGTATTCCTGCTATAACTCCATGCTTTATTCTCCACGAGGTCAATAATACCCTCGTACGAGGCTTCGCTGCCTAAAGGTAATTGTATGGGCAGAGGGTTAGCGCCGAGACGCTCTTCAATCATTGACAGACTACGGTCAAAATTGGCACCAATTCGGTCCATCTTATTGATAAAGCAAACCCTAGGCACATAATACCTATCAGCCTGTCGCCATACTGCCTCTGATTGAGCCTCAACCCCAGCCACAGCATCAAAGACCACCACCCCCCCGTCTAATACTCTAAGACTACGCTCCACCTCGGCAGTAAAATCTACATGCCCTGGAGTATCAATAATATTGATGTTGTGGTCTTGCCAATAACAGGTGGTAGCCGCAGCCGTAATAGTGATACCACGTTGTCTTTCCTGCTCCATCCAATCCATTACTGCTGTGCCTTCATCCACCTCACCAATCTTATAGGTACGACCAGTATAATATAGTATCCTTTCAGTGACGGTGGTCTTGCCAGCGTCAATGTGGGCAATAATACCTATATTTCGGACATGCTCTAAAGGATAACTTCTAGGCACCATACTGTCCTTTACTTTAAACTCTACTGATATGGAGCTTTTTGCTAAAACATTAGAATGAATAATGATAACCTCTCACCATCTATAGTGGGCAAAGGCTCTGTTAGCCTCAGCCATTCTACGAGTATCCTCGCGCTTCTTAATAGTCGCCCCCTGCCCCTTAGCGGCATCACTAAGTTCAGCCGCCAATTTCTCAGCCATAGATTTGCCCGGTCTAGCTCTAGCCGAACTCATAAGCCAACGTATCGCCAAAGAAAGACCACGCTCGGGACGAACCTCCACTGGCACCTGATAGGTAGCACCGCCAACACGGCGTGACTTAACCTCAAGTAGGGGAGTGGCATTCCTTACCGCATGTTCTAAAACAGTAACCCCGGCTTCTGGCGCTTGCTGTTCTATAATGTCTAGAGCGCCATATACAACCCTCTCGGCCGTACTCTTTTTGCCACACTTCATTACTTTATTTATTACCCCAGCCACTGTTACATTGTTATGTTTGGCATCAGGGCGTATCTCTCTTTTTATAGCTCGGCTTCGTCTCGGCATTCTATCTCCTATATTTAGACACTCTCAGCCTCAGCTAAGACTTTAGGTTGCTTGGCTCCATACTTACTGCGACCCTGATGGCGGTTAGCTACACCACTAGTATCCAGTGCCCCTCGAATAATATGATAACGAACACCAGGTAAATCCTTCACCCGCCCGCCACGAAGCAGAACCACAGAGTGTTCCTGTAATTCATGCCCCTCACCAGGAATATAAGCAGTTACCTCCATCCCATTGGTCAGCCGCACCCTAGCTATTTTGCGTAACGCCGAATTGGGCTTCTTCGGCGTTGTCGTCTTAACCTGAAGGCAAACCCCTCGCTTCTGAGGAGAGCCTTTTCCTTGCACCATCCTATTGTTCAAAGCATTATAAGTAAAACGCAATGCCGGCGCCTTGCTTTTCTTGGCAGCTTTCTTACGCCCTTTACGGACAAGTTGATTAACTGTTGGCAATCAGCCTCCTCCTATATCATCACACAATTTAAATGGATGAGCTAAAGCTCATCCATTAGAAACACGGCCAGATTAGATAAAAACCCTAATCTGTTAACTATTAGCTGAGCTGTTGAATACCAAATGAGTAGTTTACCACAGCTAAAGGTTGACTGTCAACAATCACTATGGATACATGTTTATAAGCCTTACGGTGTCAGGTTGCACCTAAAGAGGCTAGAGTCTATAATAAACTCCGCCACCCATACCTTAATCCCTACTCTGGAGGAAACAAAGTGACCTATTCCAATAATATACTATATCAGGTTACCAAGCCCGCCCGCTATACCGGTGGCGAGTGGAATAGCATAGTAAAGGACTGGCAATCAACCTACATCAGGATTGCTCTCGCTTACCCTGATTTATATGAAATAGGTATGTCCAATATAGCTTTGCCTATCCTTTACCAGCTACTCAATAGTCAGCCAGACGTTCTTGCCGAAAGAGTTTATACTCCCTGGTCGGATATGGAAGCGGTAATGCAAACCAAGGGTATCCCTCTGTTTAGTCTTGAATCTAAGTGCCCGTTAAAAGATTTTGATATTATTGGTTTCTCCTTGAGCTACGAACTTACCTACACCAATGTATTGAACATGCTTCACCTAGCTCAAATACCAGTCCTAGCCCGGGAAAGAAACAATTCCCATCCACTAGTAATAGCTGGCGGTAGTTGCGCCCTCAACCCGGAACCTATGGCTGACTTTATTGACCTTTTTGTAATTGGGGATGGTGAAGAGGTATTGCTTGAGCTAGTTGACAGCTTCCGAAATTGGAAAGAAAGGGGCAGAGAAGTCTCCAAAAAAGAGCTACTGCGCCAAGTGGCTACTATCCCCGGCATCTATGTACCTAGTCTATATCAAGTAGAATACCAGACTGATGGTTTAGTTAAGAGTATTACTCCCACTGAGCCACAGGCCAGAGCTAGTATTCAGCGAAGGATAGTGACCAAGCTTCCTCCCCCGGTGACTAAACCAGTAGTCCCTTATATTGAGGTAGTGCATGACCGAGGGGTATTAGAGATTCAGCGGGGTTGTAGCCGTGGTTGTCGTTTCTGCCAGTCTGGGATTATTTATCGCCCAGTGCGTGAGCGTCCACAAGGAGAGGTGCTACAAGCAACGGGTGAGCTTATCACCAACTGCGGCTATAATGAGATGTCGCTGGTGTCACTAACCACCTGTGACTACCCTGGCATTGATAAGTTGGTAACTAGCCTATCCCACCGTTACCATAACCTTGTCCTGTCACTACCCAGCCTTCGTATGGATAGTTATTCAGTAAAGTTAATAGACTCCCTCCCCACTCAAAAAAAGACGGGACTCACCTTTGCTCCTGAGGCAGGAAGTGAGAGACTACGACGAACCATCAATAAGAATATCCCTGAAGATGAAATCTTAAAAACTGCCACCGCTGTCTTTGGCAGGGGTTGGACAAGCCTTAAGCTATACTTTATGCTTGGTTTACCCACCGAAACCACTAACGACATAGAGGACATCATCCAGCTAGTAAATAAAGTCTGCTCACTAGGCAGGAAGGCAAAAGGGAAAAGGTCCCAGGTAAGAATTAGCCTATCAACTTTTGTGCCTAAGCCACATACCCCCTTCCAATGGGTAGCCCAGGAAAGTGAGCAGCAGCTAACGGCTAAGCACGAACTTCTTAAGCTAGGATTACGCCAAAAAGGAGTCAAACTATCGTGGCAAGACCCTAAAGTCAGCTTGCTTGAGGCAATATTGTCACGAGGTGATAGACGATTAGGTAAGGTTATCTATCGTGCCTGGCAACTGGGCTCAATATTTGATAGCTGGAGTGAGCACTTCAATTACGAAAATTGGCTTCACGCCTTTGATGAGAGCGGGCTTCAGCCCAGCTTCTATGCCCACAGGCAGCGTTCCCTAGACGAACTCCTACCCTGGGCTCATATTGATATGGGAGTAACTACAGATTTCTTAAAGCAAGAATATCAGTATGCCCTAGAAGGTAGGGAAACTCCTGACTGCCATTACCAAGCTTGTAACACATGTGGACTCCAACAGTGGCAACCCCGGTGCCAGCAAAAGCACCAGGAGCTCAGCTAAAGCAAGCGATAGCCACTACCTTGTCACCACGCCCGAGCCTCATCAGTTTCACCCCCTGGGTGCTCCTGCCCTGAATAGTAATACCCTTTCTCGGGTCTTTCTCCTTCACTGGAGTGTGGATGACAATGCCATCAGCCGATATAATCATTAACTGTTGAGATAGAGAAACCAGCTTAACAGCAGCCACCTCTCCGGTTTTTTCAACAAGGTTAAAAGTCCTGACCCCGCTACCGGCACGGTGTTGCTGGGGATAATCACCAACTGGAGTGAGCTTACCGAACCCCCCGGTAGTAACTACTAAAAGGAAAGCTTCAGGAAAGACGATATCCATACTGACTACCTGATCATCAGGTGCCAGACGGATACCACGCACCCCACCACTGGTTCTGGAGCTAGCTCTTAACTCAGAAACAGCAAACTTGATTGCCTGCCCTCCCCGAGTTACCAGTATAACATCGTCCTGGTCAGTAGCTAAGCGTGCCGCCACCAACTCGTCTCCTTGCTCTAAATCCATGGCAATAAGTCCGCTACTCCGCACTGAGGCAAAGTTGCCTATAGCCGTCTTTTTTATCTCGCCACAGCGTGTAGCCATTAATAGATAGGCACCTGGCTTAAAATCAGCCAGGGCTACCATAGCCGTAACTGTCTCCCCATCAGTAACAGGGAAGAGATTAACCACCGCTGTCCCTTTAGCTGTGCGGGAGCTATCAGGTGGGATTTCATAACACTTAAGACAAAAAACCTTACCCTGGTTGGTAAAGAAGAGCAGGTTATCATGGGTATCAGTCACCGCCATGAGTCTTACCGCATCTTCTTCCCTAGTTACCATACCGATGATACCCTTGCCGCCACGATGTTGTGGTGTGTAAGCACGAGATGTTACCCTTTTGATAAATCCCCTATCGCTGAGTGTCACCGCCACTCTTTGATGGGGAATAAGGTCTTCCTCCCGAAATTCAGTCGCCTCTTCCTCACTTATCTGGGTTCGCCGTGGGTCACCATATTTAGACTTCAGTTCCTCCACTTCTTCCTTTATCAGGAGGAGCATTCTTCTGGGATTAGCCAGAAGGTCTTCTAGATAGGCAATCTTCTTAACTACCTCGGTATAGTCATCAACTATCTTGCGCCGTTCTAGGTTGGCCAACCGGCGTAACTGCATTTCAAGTATGGCTTGTGCCTGAGCCTGGGATAAGCCAAATTCAGTCATAAGGTTCTGACGAGCTATCTCAGCGGTTTCCGATTTTCGGATAGTAGCAATCACCCTATCTATATGATCTAAAGCAATTTGAAGCCCTTCTAAAATATGAGCTCTGGCCTTAGCTACTTTCAACTCAAACCGAGAGCGCCGAGTGATAACTTCACGGCGGAAATCTATAAAATACTGAAGCACCTCTTTAAGGCTAATTACCCTAGGTTGACCATCAACTAAAGCCAGCATATTAACGAAGAAGGCTGACTGCATTGAGGTATACTTATACAGGTTGTTCAAAACCTGCTGCGGTTGAGCCTCCCTCTTCAGTTCAATAACAATACGCATACCCTGGCGGTCTGACTCATCGCGCAGTTCACTGATACCCGTAATTTTCTTATCTTTGACTAGTTCAGCTATCTTTTCCACAAGGGCTGCCTTATTCGTCTGATAAGGAAGCTCAGTAACCACTATTTGACGACTCCCAATCCCGGGGATGTCTCCAAGATGAGCCTTAGCCCGGACTATTACCTTGCCATGCCCAGTAGCATAAGCACTCTTAATACCCTCCTGTCCGAGTATGATGCCGGCGGTAGGGAAATCAGGTCCCTTAATAAATTGGGTAAGGTCATCAACCGTAGCTTGAAGATTATCAATGAGATAAGAGAGGGCATCACAGACCTCTCCTAGATTATGAGGGGGGATATTGGTAGCCATCCCCACTGCAATCCCAGCGCCACCATTAACCAGTAAATTAGGTAACCGGGTGGGTAGAACCAAAGGTTCCTTGAGGCTATCATCAAAGTTGGGCACAAAGTCGACAGTATCCTTATCAATGTCAACTAGCATCTGCTCAGAAATGGGAGCTAAGCGCGCCTCGGTATAACGCATAGCTGCAGGGGGGTCATTATCCATGCTGCCAAAATTGCCCTGTCCATCAATTAAGACATACCGCATAGAGAAATCCTGTGCCATACGCACCATCGCCTCATAAACAGAGGCATCGCCATGAGGATGGTATTTACCCAACACCTCACCAACAATACGAGCGCTCTTCTTATGGGGACTGGTATGATTTAGCCCCAGACCATCCATAGAATAAAGGATACGCCGGTGTACCGGCTTCAATCCATCCCGCACATCAGGTAAGGCACGGGAAACGATAACACTCATCGCATAATCCAGGTAAGAGCTTCTCATCTCATCTTCTATGTTTACTGATTCTACTTTTCCTAAAACCATATTTGGTTAAACCCCCTACTCCTCATCATCAGACCTATCATCAACCTCAGGAAACTCGTCGGGCAATACTTCTGAGTCCTCCCCACCTATTATGGTATAGCCTGGCTCCTCAACTAACTGCTGCTCGTGCTCCAACTCACGCCTAATTATGTTGTCGCTAATATAAGTCCGAAGACCCTCTAAATGCTTTGAGGGGAAGGAAACTCGTCCGGCTTGACCGGGAGCCTGATATACCTCTCTAATAATGACAGTCACCCTGTCTTCTGCTGAGCTGACGATAGCCGCTATATACTTATTACCCCCCTGCATTAATTTAATAAGTCGTTGCCCATGCTTGGACTCGGCTTGCCCTAAATACTCCCCACGCCCAGTTTCCACTATTAGGCTAGCCCCTTCTATCCTCAAATTTACTTCATTGCCGGCGCTCATTCTGACCAGTGTCTCCCTCGGAGCCAGATGACAAAGATTAACTACCCCTGCCTTGCCTATTTCCTCAATAAACTGCTGTGGTTCAGCCTTATGAGAATCACCCTGCGAAGTGATTACAGCCTCCTCTAAATAGGCTAAGCGGTGAAGGTTCTTTCTGGCAATAGTATTATAAGGGTCAAGTTCTATAGCTCGGCTATAGGCTTCCCTCGCCTGGGAATACTCCCCCAGCTCCATATAGGCTCTACCTAATCTATTATAGGCATCAACATCATTGGGGAAGCTCTCTGTTAGGCTCTTATTAACCTCTACTGCCTCCCGCCACTGACCCTGCAAGGCTAAGGCTATCGCCTGTTTACTGCGCTGCCGTCTTAGTCTTACTTGCTCTTCTTCCTGATATACCATCTTCCACCCCCTGCCCGCCTATTTGGCTATGTCTAGCTCAAATACTCGATGCAAGGCACGAATTGCATCTTCAACTCTAGCCTCTTCAATAATACAGGTTATCCTTATCTCCGAGGTAGTAATTAGCTGGATATTTATGCCCTTTTCACTGAGTGCCTCAAACATACTAGCTGCGTAGCCAGGGGTATTCTGCATCCCGGTGCCAATAACACTAACCTTGCCTAACTTGGAATCACTAGCGCACTCCCTGGCTCCAATTGAGTCAGCTATAGGTTTTATTACCTCCATTGCGTTACCTAGCTGGCTTTTAGCCACGGTAAAAGTTAAATCAGTAATATTATTAATACTGGCGTTCTGAACAATGGTATCTATACTGATACCGGCCACTGCTAAAGGCTGGAAGATAGCTGCGGCAATGCCGGGTCGGTCGGGAATACCAACCACAGTTATCTTAGCCACATCAAGGTCGTAAGCTATACTCCTCGCTTTATTTCGCACTTCCATAGACACCCCTCCGTGAATTAATGTACCCGGGCTATCAGTAAAGCTGGAGGCTACCAGAATAGGGACATTAAATAGCTCCCCTAGCTCAACAGCCCGGGGGTGCAGCACCTTAGCCCCATAGCTTGCCATCTCCAGCATCTCCTCGTAGCCAATCTCCAATAACTGACGAGCTTCAGGGATAAGGTAAGGGTCAACGGTATAGACACCATCAACATTAGTATATATCTGGCACATCCCTGCCCCCAAGCTAGCCGCCAGAGCCACTGCTGTGGTATCAGAACCACCCCGCCCTAGGGTAGTTATATCCATCTCCTCACTAATTCCTTGAAAGCCAGCCACAATGACTATATTTCCTTTCTCTAGCTCCTTAATCACTCGTCTAGATTCAATTCCCTGAATTCGAGCTCGGCTGTAGGCTGAATCAGTCTTAATTCCCGCCTGGGCACCACTGAGGCTAATTGCCGGATAACCCATATGATGAAGCGCCATTGCCAGCAAGGTGCTGGAGACAACCTCACCGGTGGAAAGAAGGACATCAAGTTCCCGGTTATCTGGATTTTCCGATATCTGATAAGCCAACTCAATTAGCTCATCGGTGGTATCTCCCATCGCCGAAACCACTACCACCACCCGGTCGCCCTTATCCTTAGCAGCGGCTATACGCCGAGCTACACTCTTAATCCTCTCAGCATTCGCCACTGATGAACCGCCATATTTCTGAACTGTAAGTGCCATTTAATCTTTAACCTCTCCTACCAACCTACTCATAATATTATACCCTTCATCAATAAACAAGCCAGTACTTTTTGCCTCGGGCTCAGTGAGTCTTTTTGCCCCGTTAGCGTTAAATCCCGCCCCCCACAGTAGAAAAGGAACCGGGGCATTACTATGCGTCCGGGTCTTAATCGGAGTTGGGTGATCAGGCATAACTAGTAGGCGAAGGGTGTTTGGCCGCCAATTACGGAGTTGGCTTAAAACCTCCGTATCCACCCTCTGGATAGCCTCCACTTTATCATCAATAGAGCCGGCGTGACCTGCCTCATCCGGCGCTTCAATGTGGATAACCACCAAATCATGCTCCTCAAGGGCTTCTAGGGCTCCCAGTGCCTGAGCAGCATAGTCATTATCCGGACCATCAGTCACCCCGGGTATTTCTAAAACATCTATCTCCGTCAATCGGGCTAAGCCACGAAGAAGGTCAACTCCAGAGGTCATAGCGGCATCAAAGCCATAAATCTGCTTGAATGGTGGCATATCAGGTACCCTGCCACTACCCCAGAAGAGCCAAATCATTGTTGCTGGAACATCACCGCGAGCCCGCCGCTCTACATTCACCGGATGGTTATGAAGCACAACCTCCGAGCGTTTCATCAGGTCTCGTAATAGCTCGCTCCCCTGACCTTTGGGCATAAACTCATCAATGGGCTTATCTGGAATATCATGCGGGGGAGTGCAAATAGCCAGAAGGCTATCCTCCCGCCCAGTTATCTTACATATATGTCGGTAGCTGACGCCGGAGTAGAAGTGAACCTCATCGCCACCGAGGTTCTCCTCCAGAGAAGATATAAGCTGTTGAGCCTGGCTAGTGCCAATATGCCCTGAGCTGTAGTCCCACATTTTACTATTACGGATAGCTACTAAATTGCACCGAAAAACGGCATCTCCATCATCAATAGTAATGCCCATACTCTTGGCTTCAATACCAGCCCTTCCCCGATAGTAGACCTTTGGGTCATAACCAAGAACTGACATACAGGCACAGGCACTACTGGGTTCCATCTCCGGCGGTACAGTGCGAGCCAGTCCAAGAACACCTCCTTGCACCAGGGCATCCAGATTTGGTGTGTGAGCCAACTCCAAACAGGTTTTGTCACCACGCTCAGGTAGCGGTAAGCCGGAGGCACCATCAACTATCAGAGTGCAGTATTTCACCAAACTCTCCCACTAGGTTATGGACTTCGCCCCTTCAATTTACTCTTGGTAAATGACCTCTGGTTTACAATAGGGGTTAAATCCACCTATAATATCACTATCGGGGCGTAGCGCAGCTTGGTAGCGCGCAGCGTTCGGGACGCTGAGGTCGGAGGTTCAAATCCTCTCGCCCCGACCAGTTATCATATGCAGCTTTAAACTTAATCCGTCCAGCTCTCAGCTACTCAAGACAATTACTTCTATATCTTGAACCAAGGCGGCAGAGCAGCTTTATGTTGGCGGACCAACAACGGAACTTCTAGCCGCTCAATGCCATCTACAAAGACTTTAATATTATATAGCTGAGGGCTAGGGAGGTCTATTTTCAAGTTGATAAACAGATTATGCCCCTTGAATTCAGTCACCTCGAATGTTATTAGCTCCGTTTCAGCTAGTTTATTATCTAGGGAATCTACAAGTCGAATCATTGATTGGTAAATGCCACTTTTTGTGCCTTTAAAGGCTACAAATACCTTAAAGCTGGTAAACATCGGAAATTTGGAAGCAGTTATGCTATCAAAAATGCCATGCACATGGGTTCTACCACGATCATCATGGAAGGCATCCTCAGCTAATAGCAAAGCAACTACTCGTGGTTCCAAGGGTATTTCAGCCATCTTACTCCTCCCCTTCTGACCTTGCGGAGCTACAAATATAACTTATATTATAACACAAATCGGCATGCACTTTAGAGCCAAGCTTTCGAACTACTACCCTTCCTCCTTATTCTTAGCTTCTTCCCATAGCGCGTTTTTCTCATCAAATGATATCTCGTTTAAACTTACCCTACGCTGGCGGCAAGCCTCTTCCAAACAGGAGAAGCGACGGTAAAACCGCTGGTTTGCCTGCCTCAGCGCCACCTCTAAATCTATCCCCAGCCGACGGGCAATATTAACCAGAGTAAACAGTAAGTCACCAAACTCATGCTCCCTCTGCTGTTGAGTATCAGCTTCCTTAAATTCCCTAACCTCCTCAACCAGCTTATCTATAACGCCGTTAATATCTTCCCAGTCGAATCCAACCCGCGCTACCCGGCGCTGAATCTCCTGACTATAACTTAAAGCTGGCATGTGCTTAGGCACACTGGCTAATATAGAAGTATCGTGTGGTCTCTCCCCCTGTTTGAGAACCTCCCAGTTAAGTACTACCTCCTCAGCATCCTTTACCTTCAATGAGCCAAAGACATGAGGGTGGCGATGAATTAGCTTGGCGTTAATAGTACTTACTACATCCTCTAGCTTAAATTCCCCGGTTTCAGTGGCAATCTGAGCATGAAGGACAACCTGCAACAGCAGGTCGCCTAATTCATCACAAAGCCTTATCGGGTCGCCGCTATCAAGAGCCTCCAATACTTCATAACTCTCCTCCAGTAGGTTTTCCCTGAGAGAAGCGTGAGTCTGCTGCCTATCCCAAGGACAACCGTCAGGTGCTCGCAGCTTAGCTATAATATCTACCAGAGTGGCAAACTGATTCAGGTTCTGTGGTAAAGACAAACCAGCCTCCTTCATTTGCTACCACAGATTATACAAGTTGGTCTTAAATCAAGCAACATAAGCTCTAGTTTAATCCAAAGGCAGTATTGACCCGATGAACTGCCTCTGTCCCCTCAAGAACTCAGTCGCCGATATAGCTCGCTTTCCCTCCAATTGAACCTTTAAAACCCCTAAGAGTCCGTCCCCGGCGCCAACACCAAATACAGCCCCTGATTTCCCTGAGGTTGGAGTTAGCACTACTACCTGCCCTGCGTGGAGGGTTCTTTCTTGCAGCAAAGGCACTGCCTCAATTATCTTAAGTTGCTTTCCCTGCCACCTAGTGTAGCACCCAGGCCAAGGATGGAAGGCACGCACCCGCCGCCATATATCTACCGTCGGCAAATGCCAGTCAATCTCACCTTCCTCCTTAGTGATTGAGCTAGAATAGATAGCTTCAGCTTCATTCTGAGGCTGAGGGATAATCTCACCCCTTAGCCAACAATCTAAGACTTCCTGAAGCACCCGAGCTGCTACCTGAGATAGCTTAGCAGTAAGTGAGCCGGTAGTATCAACCGCCGAGATAGAAATCTGCGCCTTAGTTAATATAGAACCGGCATCTAAACCACTGTCCATTAACATAGTAGTTACTCCAGTAAAGTCATCACCAGCCAGAATCGCTGCCGCTACTGGTGAGGCGCCTCGAAATCTAGGTAGCAAAGATGGGTGAATATTGATACACCCGTATTTAGCAATATCTAGAACTGACTGTGGCAAAATATGACCAAAGGCAGCCACCACAATAATATCGGGGTAATAACTGGCCAGTTCTTCCATCGCCTCTGCCTTGCCTAAACTAACCGGCTGCACCACTGGCAGCTTCCAGTTTAGCGCCACTCTTTTTACCGGAGGAGAAGCCAGAGAACGCCCCCTACCGACCGGTTTATCAGGCTGAGTATAAACAGCAGCCACTTGGTATTGATTAAGAATAAGATGCTCAAGACATGGGACAGCAAACTCAGGGGTACCCATAAAAACAACTCGCAATTCAAGCCTCCTCCCACTAAATTCTACCACCAAAGAGATTTGTTAACAATCAGCCGTTCTATATCTATGAGGCAAATATTGTGTAATTAAACAAGCTTGGCAGACCTTACAAAGGGGAACAGCAGCCCAAAATGACCAGCAATCAGCACCAAAAACCTTGCCGTCAAAGAAGCCTGGCATGGTATGCTAGTGGCATGATTTTCTAAATCTTCTAACCTCCCTCTCTTAAGCTCCAGCCAAATCCGCTGTCATCCCCAATCACCTCGGTGAAATGGTACTTGAATAGGGGAAGAATTTTATGGATATTAGGCCGGCACAAGAAATTTGGACAGCCGCCTTAGGTGAATTACAAATCGGAGTCAGCAAGCCAAACTACCGGACATGGCTAGAAAAAACTATAGGCTTAAGTTACCAAGATAATGAGTTTATCGTTGGTGTGCCTAATCCCTTTATCGCCGAATATCTGGACAAGAACCAGCGCTCCTTAATTGAAAAAACACTTATCGGTCTTACTCAGCGTGACATCAATGTCATTTTCCAAGTTGATGGCAGGTACCAAAACTCAGGAAGTAGCTATGGCGACCAAGGAGAAATCCCCATTGCCTTAGCACAATCCCCAAATTTCAATTCAAGATATACCTTTGCTTCCTTCGTTGTCGGTAGCTGTAGTAGCCTAGCCCACGCTGCTGCACTGGAGGTAGCCCGAAACCCTGGCGGGAGCCATAATCCGCTATTTATATATGGGGGGGTAGGATTAGGTAAAACACATTTACTGCAAGCCATTGGTCATGTCGCCCTAGTTAACCATATTCAGGTGCTTTATGTTAGTGCCGAGCAGTTTACCAACGAGTTTATAAATGCTATACAAGAGAAAAAAACCAGGGAATTCCGCCATAAATATAGAAGTGTTGATATGTTGTTAATTGATGATGTCCACTTTATCGCCGGCAAGGGGCAGACAGAGGAAAGCTTTTTCCACACTTTTGATGAGCTATATAACACTAATCGTCAGATTGTTATTACCAGCGATTTTCCACCTAAAACCCTGCCTTTTATACAAGACCGGTTACGCTCCCGCTTTGAATGGGGGCTAGTTACTGGTGTTCAACCACCCGACCTTGAAACCCGCCTAGCTATTCTGCAAGCTAAAGCCAAAGATAAAGGGGTGAATGTTACTTTAGATGTACTGGAGCTTATTGCTCAGCGGGCTCAGCGGAATGTAAGAGAGCTAGAAGGTTACCTGAACCGGGTTATTGCTTTTGCCACGCTGGTTAGAACTGCAATTACCCCCAAGCTAGCCGCCCAAGCACTTGAGGACATAGCCAGTAAGAAGGCTAAAAGTCCTTCTATCACCCCTAGCTTAATAATAGAAACAGTAGCTAGAAGCTTTCAATTAAGCCCTTTATACTTAAAAAGCAGGAGGAGAGATAGGGAAACTGCCTTAGCCCGGCAGGTGGCAATGTATCTTACCAAACAGGAAACCAACTGCTCGCTAGCTCAAATTGGTATAGAACTGGGAAACAGAGACCATTCAACTGTTATCCACGCTTGTAAGAAAATAGAAAGTCATATTGATTCCAGCCCCGAATTGAAAAGAAAAATCTTGGACATTCAACAAAGAATATACTCTGAACTCAATACTGGAAATTATTAACCCCCTTTCCACTATAAATTAACTTACTGTAAGCAAATTATTTTGTTTTACGTAGCAAGTATTGTGAATAAACCCTGATATCTGTTAGTAACTTCAGCAAACATCCCCTTCCAGAATGTGATTCAAGCCGCATGCCAAACCTTTTTACTATTATTCTATTACTGGTATTATAATCAGATAACTATACTTATTATATGCAATGGAATTATAATAAAGATGTTGATAAACAATGTTTGATAGAGTTGAAATTGTAACAAAGGCAGGTATTGGAGGGAATGGGGTGGTAAGCTTCCGGCGGGAGAAGTTTGTTCCTTTTGGTGGTCCCGATGGTGGGGATGGTGGGGACGGTGGAGATATAGTAGTGATGGCTGATTCTAGTGTTACCGACCTGCGTGTATTCAAACGGAGGAGATTTTATGGGGCCGTTGATGGTAGGGATGGTAAGAGTAAGAGGAAGCATGGCAAAAAGGGGGGAGACCTGATATTAACTGTTCCGGTGGGTACTGTGGTCTCGTATAAGACGCAGATAGATAGCCATGCTTTAATAGCTGACTTGGAGCAGCCCGGTCAAAAGGTGATAGTGGCAAAGGGTGGTAAAGGGGGGTTGGGCAACACCCATTTTACCTCGTCTACTAATCAAGCCCCCCAGATTGCTCAAGCGGGAGAGGTTGGGGAGGAGAATTCCATAATATTGGAGATGAGGCTTATTGCTGATGTCGGTATCATTGGTTATCCCAATGTAGGCAAGTCTACCCTGCTGGATACTGTTTCGGCGGCTAAACCTAAGATTGCTGGTTATCCATTTACTACCCGTGAGCCTATCTTGGGTATGGTTGAGGTAGGACAGCGAAGCTTTGTGTTGGCTGATATTCCAGGGTTAATAGATGGTGCTTCCTTTGGTCGAGGCCTGGGGCATGATTTCCTGCGCCATATTATACGTACCAAAATACTTATTCACTTGATAGACGGCAGCGCTACGTCTCCAGCCGATGATATGATACGGGTAAACTCGGAACTAAGCTTATTTGATTCGGCTCTGGCTGAAAAATCACAGCTTGTGGTAGTAAATAAAATAGATATGCCCCAGGTCCAGGCTAAGTTAGGTGAGATAAAGGACGCTTTTAGTAGTATTGGAACTACTACCCTTTTTATTTCGGCAGTTACTGGGGAGGGTGTTTCTGGGCTTATGGCTGAAACTATGAAGCTGCTGGAGCAGGTTAGTGCTGAGGAGGAAGCCGGAGAGAGAATTCCCAGGAAGGTTTTTCGTCCCCAACCCAGGGGTATTGGCATCAGTGTGCATAAGGAAGGGAATACTTTTGTGGTAGTGGCACCTAGAGTGGAGCGCATTGTAGCTAGGACGGATGTAGCTAGCTCCGAGGTGCAGCGGCAACTCAATAGGCAGCTCCAAAGGCTAGGGGTAAGCCAGGCTTTGGAGAAGGCTGGGGCTAAACCAGGCGATAGAGTGCGTTGTGGGAATTTAGAGTGGGAGTGGCTATAGAATGAATATAGGGGTAATGGGTGGCACTTTTGACCCGATTCATAATGGGCATCTTATTGTAGCTGAGGAGGTAAGAGCTCGACTAAACCTGGCTGAGATTCTGTTTGTGTCGGCTGGTCAACCGTGGCTAAAGGCGAGTAGTCCTATCACGGCTGCTGAGCACCGCATACAAATGGTGTATCTTGCCATTGCTGATAAAGCTTACCTTAAAATGTCTGCTATGGAGATAGAGCGAGCCGGTCCTTCATTTACAGTTGACACCATCACTGAATTACAGGGTCAGCATGGGGCTGAAGACGAGTTTTTTTTCATTTTAGGTTGGGATAGTCTGGCTGAGCTCCCCCAGTGGCACGAGTCATCCCGGCTTATTAAAATGTGTTATTTGGTGGCAGTTCCCAGACCCGGCTACCCGGCGCCTGACCTTAGCTCTCTAGAAGCGGATATCCCCGGGCTATCTCAGAGGGTTATCCTGCTTGACACGCCACAGATAGACATAAGCGCCTCAGCAATCCGAAACCGGGTTGCCCAAGGCCTGTCCATTCGCCACCTCGTCCCCGAGCCAGTAGAGAGGTATATCGAGCAGCACAAGTTATATAGCTCACAGTAGTTGATGATTGGAAACAATGGTAAGAGGATTAAATATCCAGGTTCTTAACGCTTTTGGCGTGGGCTTGGATGAAGGCTTTGCGGGGTGGGACTTCATTACCCATTAGCATATGGAATATATGGTCAGCCCGGGCGGCATCATCTATACTCACCGACAGCAGAGTGCGGGTGGCAGGATCCATAGTGGTTTCCCACAGTTGTTCAGCACTCATCTCCCCCAGCCCCTTGTAGCGCTGGATCTCTACCTTCTTAGCCTCTCTCAGCTTACGCATTACCGTTCCCTTTTCCTCTTCTGAATAAACCCACTGCTGGAGCTTGGGGGTTTTAATGCGGTATAGGGGTGGCTGGGCAATGAAAAGGTGCCCCTGGTTAATTAGCTTCACCATGTGTCGGAAGAAGAAGGTTAGCAATAGGGTGCGGATGTGAGAGCCATCAACATCAGCGTCAGTCATAAGGATAACCCGATGATAACGGAGCTTTGATAGGTCAAATTCATCATCTATGCCGGCTCCCAGAGCAGTAATGATGGCGCGGATTTCTTCATGTGAGAGCGTCTTATCCGACGGAGCCTTTTCAACATTGATTATCTTACCCCGTAGTGGCAAGATGGCCTGGAAGCGGCGATTCCTCCCCTGCTTGGCCGAGCCACCAGCTGATGGTCCCTCCACCAGATATAGTTCACAATGGGAAGGCTCCTTCTCAGAGCAATCAGCGAGCTTGCCAGGCAGGGTGCTTGTATCTAGGCTACTCCTTTTGATAACTAAATCACGAGCCTTTCGAGCTGCTTCTCTGGCTTTAGATGCAGTAATGCACTTTTCTATGATTCTTTTAGCTTCGTCAGGATGCTCCTCAAGGTAAAGGGATAGACCTTCGCTGACTACGCTTTCCACCTCGCTTTTAACTTCAGAGTTACCCAGTTTGGCTTTGGTTTGTCCCTCAAATTGTGGCTCAGTAAGCTTAACACTAATAATGGCGGTAAGCCCCTCTCTAACGTCATCCCCTACCAGGTTAGGCTCATCCTCTCTGAGAAGCTTGTTTTTATGGGCGTAGTCGTTAAAAACACGGGTTAGTGCCGAGCGGAAGCCGGTAAGGTGAGTACCTCCATCCATAGTATTAACGCAGTTAGCGAAGCTAAAGGTGGACTCGGTAAAGCCTTCATTATACTGAAGGGCTGCCTCGACTATTGTGCTGTTCACCATTTTTGAGATATAGATAGGGTGGTGGTGACGGACTACCCGACCACGGTTGAGCTGGCGAACAAAGCTGGTTATTCCACCCTCAAAGTAGAAGGTTTTTTGGTTATCTTTTCTTTCATCCTTCAGGCATATTTCCAGCTCCTTATTCAGGTAGGCCATCTCTCGTAAACACTCGCTCACAGTGTTGAAGTCATAGTTGACAGTACTGAATATTCCTTCATCGGCGAGAAAGGTGATGGTAGTGCCTGTATCACTGGCTTGACCAATCTCAGTTACTTCTGTTTGGGGTATGCCTTGCCTGTATTCCTGCTGATACAGCTTACCATCGCGTCTGACATTAACCTTGAGCCAGGAGGACAGAGCATTTACTACTGAGGCACCTACCCCGTGTAATCCGCCTGATACCTGATAGATATGACCACCGAACTTCGCCCCGGCGTGCAGTGTGGTCATTACTGTTTCCACTGCTGATATATTGGTAGCCGGGTGAATATCTATAGGAATGCCGCGCCCGTTATCTTCAACTCTAACGGCGCTATCTTTTTGGATGGTGACTACAATTTTATTACAACAGCCAGCCATAGCTTCATCGATGCTGTTGTAGACGATTTCATACACCAGATGATGCAGTCCACGCTGGTCAATGCTACCGATGTACATACCTGGTCGGCGCCGTACTGCTTCTCTCCCACCGAGGACTTGAATATCCTCGGCGGTGTACTCATTATCTAATGGCTCACTTGGAGAAGTCATATCCTGTGTCATAGCTGGTCTTTGTTCCTTTGCTGATAGTGAGTGCAGGAGGAAGAAAGAGGACTGGGATGCTCAGTGGAGATGAGGAAACAGGAGCAGCTTCTAATTATACAAAAAGAGGCTACCCACCCAGAGGCAATTTCGCATGATAATAAGGCAGCCATTAATATAATTATAGCACAATCTAGCTATAAGGTGAAGTTGTGGTAGCTGTTATTGTAGTTCCCCTTCTAGCTGGTCAATAGGGATGGTTTTTTGTTCGGCGGTGGTCATATCTCGTAGTATTACAGTGCCAGCCTCTACTTCTTCATCGCCAATAATCACTGTGTGATGGATGCCCAAGCTATTTGCCTGTCTCAATTGAGCTTTTAAGCTCTTTGAACCTATAGCTTCTATTACACCGATGCCAGTTCGCCTAAGTGTGGACGCTAGCTTTGTTGCCTTGTCCCTGGCTTCATTACCCACATAGGCGATAAAAACTCGGGGTTTGGGTAGAGACGGGACGGGGATATTCTGTTTCTTTAAATTTATTATTATTCGTTCAATGCCGGCGGCGAAGCCAATAGCCGGGGTAGGTTTGCCACCTAGTTCCTCAATCAGGTCATCATATCGTCCGCCACCACCAAGGGTGCTCTGGGCACCTTCTGCCTCAGGCTGAATCTCAAATACTGTTCTGGTGTAGTAGTCAAGCCCTCGAACTAAACAGTGATTTACTATGAAGGGAAGTTCAAGCAGTTCCAGGTATTTCTTTAATTGGTTGAAGTGGGTATCACATTGCTGACAAAGGTAGTCAATGCTTCTGGGAGCAGAGTTGGCTATTTGCTGGCATAATGGCTTTTTACAGTCAAGCAGGCGAAGAGGATTTCTCTTTAGCCTGGTTTTGCAGTCTGAGCACAGGTCGTGGGTGTAACTGGCGTAGTAATCTTTCAGGGCGGTTAAATATCCTGGTCGGCACTTTTTACAACCGATGCTATTGAGCTGGAGTGATAGGTGGTGAAGATTTAGTGACTCAAAGAATTGCCATGCCAAATCAATGACTTCAGCATCAAGAGTGGGGTCGTCATCACCGATAGCTTCATAGCCAAATTGGTAGTGTTGTCGGTATCTTCCTGCCTGGGGTCTTTCGTATCTAAAAATAGAAGTGATATAATACAGTTTTACCGGTTGTGGCAAATTGTGCAGCCCATGTTCCAAATAGGCTCGGCAAACCGAGGCAGTGCCTTCCGGTCTCAGGGTTATCTGGCTGCCGCTCCTGTCTTGGAAGGTATACATTTGCTTTTCTACAATGTCGGTGTCCTCTCCTACACTACGGGTGAAAAGCTGTGTATCCTCAAAGGCTGGGGCATCAATACGCTCATAGCCATAGAGTTGGCAAATATCAGCTACTTTTTGCTCTATATGGCGCCAGTGGGCTTGCTCCTTTGGTAGAATATCTGAGGTTCCTCGTGGTGCCCGATACAATCTAGTTATCCCCCCTGCTTTATTATCCTGGGTGCTTTTAAGCTAGAATACAGTATTAGCGCCGGATTTGTAAAGGTGGATTTGATTTTGCACAAGTAAGCCTGTTGCGTTATACTTGAGATATGACCTTCAATCAGCTTATAGACAAGGCTCGGGAGTATCTTCCGCCAGAGAAGATAGCTATAGTTGAAGATGCCTATAATTTTGCCGTTTCGGTACACCAGGGGCAGGTGCGTAAATCAGGTGAGCCCTATATAGAGCATCCGCTGGAGACAGCCATGACCCTGGCTGAAGTTCAGCTAGATGCAAGCTCTCTGGCTGCTGCCTTGTTGCACGATGTTCCTGAGAATTGTGGGACACCTATTTCGGAGATTCAAGCCAAGTTTGGACCAGAGATAGCTAAGCTAGTTGATGGCACCACTAGGCTGGGTAAGCTCTCCTGGCCAGGGGAGGGTGTGGCGACTGGGGAAGTGCAGGCGGAGAACCTGAGGAAGATGCTGGTGGCAATGGCTGAGGACCTCCGTGTGGTGTTTATCAAGCTAGCTGATAGACTGCACAATATGCGCACCTTAGATGCCCTATCACCGGAAAGGCAGCACAGGATTGCTCAGGAGACTTTAGAGATATATGCCCCGTTAGCTCATCGCCTGGGGATATGGGAGGTAAAGTGGCAGTTAGAAGATTTGTCCTTCCGTTATCTGGAGCCAGGAAGGTATCACCAGATTGCTAACCTAATTGCTGTCCGGCGCACCCAGCGGGAGAGCTTCATAACCCAAGTAATTGAAATTTTAAAGGGAGAGTTTGATAGAGTTGGTATTGGAGCTGAGATAACAGGTAGACCCAAGCATATCTACAGTATATACCAGAAAGTGGAGAGGTATTCTGCCCTGGGGAAACATTTTGATGATATACATGACCTTCTCGCTCTTCGGGTATTGGTTGGAACTGTGCCTGATTGTTATAGTGCGGTAGGCGTTATCCATAGTTTGTGGCGTCCTTTACCTGAGGAGTTTGACGACTTCATTGCTAATCCTAAGTCAAACGGGTATCAATCTTTGCATACTGCTGTAATGTATATGGGTGTAACCCCTCTGGAAGTGCAGGTTCGCACTCATGAGATGCATCGTATTGCTGAATATGGGGTAGCAGCTCACTGGCGCTATAAAGAGGGTGAGAAGAAGGATATACGCTTTGAGGAGAGAATAAGTTGGCTGCGCCAGTTGATTGAGTGGCACCGAGAGCTCAGCGGTGCTGAAGAGTTTCTGGACTCGGTCAAAACGGATATATTCATTGACCAGGTTTTTGTTTACACCCCTAAAGGAGAGATAAAGGATTTACCCAAAGGTTCTACCCCTCTTGATTTTGCCTATCGGGTTCATACTGAATTGGGACACCGTTGTATAGGTGCTAAGGTGAATGGTAGGCTGGTGCCACTCAATTATCAGCTAAATAACGGTGATGTAGTGGAAATCATGTCGGCCAAGAAGGCGAAGGGACCCAGCCGAGATTGGCTGAATCCACATCTGGGTAATACTAAAACATCTCACGCTCGGGAAAAGATACGGCAGTGGTTTAAGAAGCAAGAGCGGGCAGAAAATATTGAGCATGGTCGGGAGCTTTTGGAGAAAGAGATGAGGCGCCTGGGCATAAAAGTTGAGCGAGAGGAGCTAGCCAAGCTGTTTAAGTATGATAGCTTGGATGATTTCTTAATTGCTATTGGTTACGGTGGCATTACTACCCATCAGATTGCCTTGAAGCTAGCTGCCCAGCAAGAGCCACCTAAGGTACTGCCCGAAGTTGCACCACTCCAGCCACCGGCATCAACTATTCAGGTGTTGGGTGCTGGGGATATGCTTACTCATTTAGCTCAGTGTTGTCATCCTGTCCCCGGGGATAAGATTATTGGATACGTTACTCGCAGCCGAGGGGTAACAGTCCACCGTCAAGATTGTTACAATGTGATTCATGAAGAAGAAAGGGAGAGACTGATTGCGGTGGAGTGGATGCAGACTGATTCGATATATCCAGTTAGAATTCAGGTTGAAGCCTGGGATAGAGTCGGGCTGGTGCGTGATATCACCACTGTTGTAGCTGAGGAGAAGGTTAATATTGCTGCCGTGAGCTTTATTAATCATGATGACCATACCACATCCACCTTCCTTACTTTAGAGACGAGGGGATTAGCTCAACTAAGCCGGCTCTTGGTAAAAATTGAAGGCGTTCGAGGGGTGATAAGCGTTACTAGAACTGGGGATGAGGCGACTATGAAAGCTAGCCCCTCAACCTGATTAGTCTAAATAAGGGATATGGTTACAAAAGATAGCTAAGGAGGTAGATATTGCCAGTAATTAAATCATCTCGGAAACAGGTACGGGTGGTAGAAAGAGGGCGATTACGTAACAAGTCTGTTCGTAGCCTATGTAAGACTAACATAATCAAGGCAGAAAGGCTTATTTTCTCAGGTGAGCTTGAATCGGCACAGAAAATGGTAATAGTTGCCGTCAGTTCTTTAGATAAAGCGGCTGAGAAGGGGATTATCCACCCTAATAATGCTGCCCGGCGTAAATCGCGCTTAATGGATAAACTAAATGAAGCCTTGTCTTTGGCTAAAACCGAGCCAGAAAAGACCGGGTGATTCGCTCCATAGGGGAACAGTGCCTTATCAACAGGAGTCCAAAGGGGCTGCCAGCGAAAGACAGGAACCATCGACAGCGGCACTAAGGCGAAGCTTGAGGCTCTAGGTGATGCTGAGCTCTTGGCTATGTTCGAGGAAATGATGAAAGCTTATGAGACCATGGTGGCCGAGGGGCTGACTGAAGAGGAGATAATGACGGCTGGGATGGAATATTACACGGGCATTTCTAGCCATATAATGGGTAAGGTTGCCGAGGCACTTGGAGTAGAGCAATAGCTCTACTGGGTGAGCGAAGACCAGCCCCTGCCATGATTTCGGCAATAGAGTAATCCCAAGCTCAGGGGTGAGATACGGGGTGTTGACAAAAAACCCTGTTTGGTATAAGGTTTTTAATAGAACAAATGTTCGTTAAAGGGATGAAGGCATTATCATCTAAACAGCAGAGTATTGTTGATTATATTCGGCGTTTTCTGGTGGATAGGGGCTATCCGCCTAGCATCAGGGATATAGTGGATGGATGCGGGATTAGCTCGACCTCAGTTGTAGATTATAATTTAAAAATATTGGATGAGAGGGGATATATTCGTCGACATGCTGAGGTGTCACGCGGTATTGAGTTACTGGCATGGTCTCCTATCTCACGGTTTCAAGTTCCTATCATTGGCCAAATAGCGGCTGGTGAGCCGATACCAGTGCCCACTTCTGATACCTGGGATGTTGCTGCATCATCAGAGACTCTAGAGGTGACTGAAGACTTGACCCAGAGCAAGGAAGGGGTTTATGCTTTGAGAGTGAAGGGCACATCAATGGTGGATGCCTTGATTAATGATGGTGATATTATACTGATGCAGTATGTGAATGTGGTGGAGAATGGGGAGATGGCGGCAGTATGGCTTAAGGCGGAAAAGGAGATTACACTAAAAAAGGTTTATGTTGAACCAAGTCGCATTCGTCTCCAGCCGGCAAATAGTGAGATGCGACCTATATACACTGACCCAGAGAATGTTGAGATTCAGGGTAAAGTAATTGCCGTCATCAGGCAGTTAGTTTGATTTTTATTATCAATGGGTATAAAGTAGCAACGGCTGTTGGCTGGCGAATAGCCTGATTTAGCTATTGAAAGGAAGGTTATGATTCTAGCTCAGTTTCAGAGTATAGGGCGTGACCTCTTTACCAGGGGGCTGGTATCTTCCACTAGCGGGAATCTAAGTATCAGGTTGGGAGAGCGTATGATTATTACTCGGCGTGGTAGCCGGTTGGGTTGTCTTGAGGAAAATGATTTGATAGAGACTGGAATTAATAAGAATGACCGGAGTACACCTCTAGCCTCGGTAGAATTGGCCGTACACCGCGCCATTTATCAAGAAACCACAGCCCAGGCTATTGTTCATGCCCATCCGCCTCATGCCATTGCCCTGTCGCTAACTGAAACTGAGATTGTGCCTGGTGATACCGAAGGTCTATCTGTTGCGGGTCGGGTTCCCGTCTTGGGTTGGCATATGGAGGTGAGACCAGGGGGTCTGGCTGATATAATTGGTCAGGCGTTAAAGCAATACCGGATTATTATGGTTCATGGTCATGGCAGCTTCGCTATAGGTCAGCTTCTTGACGAAGCTTATAATTGCACTACTGTGCTAGAGGAAAGCTGCCAGGTCATTTATCTGTTAAAGTCTTTACAGGTAAGTCCAGCTGAGAAATAGCTTATCTCTCTCCCCTTTTATCCTTATTCCTCCGCAGGAGTTCATTGAGAAAATTCTGTTTACTCCCTGCTTTAGCTATAGCCGCCTTGGCTGTGGGTAGAAAATGGAGGATTAACATTAACATTACAATGGTGGAGAAGGTAACCAGTAGCCCTGATTTTTCCAGCAACCAGGCAGATAAGGGCACCGAAATGAGTCCGATATTTATAGAAAGAACAGGGTTGCGGGTAAATATTATGAGTATAAGCGTTATGGCGAGAGTAATTAGTAGCTCTGTAGGCATCAGGACAGCTAGAACACCTATAGTAGGCGACAGGCCATTTCCTCCGGTGAATTTCAGGTAGATAGACCATATATGCCCGGCGATTGCTGCCAGTCCAGATAGCAGCACGAAGGTCTCAGGGGCACCTAGTGAGTATTGAGCTATGGTCATAGCTCCGAGGGGGATATTTAATAACCACTGAGCTATAGCTACCGCCGCTACTCCCTTACCAATATCGAAAATTCCTACAGCTGTGCCAACTCCCTTCCCCGTCTGCTGGAAGGCATTTCGAGCGCCAACATTACCCCCACCCATCTGGCGAATGTCTTCGCCTCTTATTAAGCGAACCGCAATATAGGCTGATGGTATTGAACCGAGTAGGTAACCAATAACTATGGCTATAATTATAGTAATAGTTACATTGACTATCACTTAATCCTCAAATATCGGCTTATTTATAATAAACAGCAGTGCACCAGTTAAGGTATTTTGAACTATTGCCTCGTATCACCTCGGAGTAGAGCTGTTGTAATTTCCTTGTTATTTCACCAATTTCACCATTGCCTATCTTACGGCGGTCTATCTCAGCTACAGGGGTTATATTGGCGGCGGTGCCAGTTAAAAAGCACTCGTCAGCATTGTAGAGTTCAGTACGCTCAACAGGTCTTTCTATTGTTTCTATACCCAGTTCATTTTTAGCCAGTTTTATTGTTGTATCGCGGGTAATACCCATCAAAATACTATTATAACTGGCTGGTGTTACCAATTTTCCATTTATAATCAGAAAGATATTCTCACCACTTCCTTCAGCGATATAACCGTCTGTGGTAAGCATAATTGCCTCATCAAAGCCATTCTCAATGGCTTCCGTTTTAGCTAGGGCATTATTGATATAAAGTCCGGTAAGCTTAGCCCGCGGTACTTCCTTAGGGCATCGCCAGGAAGAAACACCACACTTGGCTTTATCTACATCTAGATACCGCCCCCAGGGAATAACGAGGATGAGGAAGTCGTCTTCTAGATTGTGCAGCCGTACGCCCATAGCTTCGGAGCTTTTATAAGCTAATGGGCGGATATAAATATCTTCTTGAAAACCGCACTTTCTAACCAGTTCAATTGTTATCTGGCATAACTCATCAATAGTATAGGGTAGGTCAATTTTCAACACCTGACAGCCATTATGCAGTCGTGCATAGTGCTCTTTAAGACGAAAGAGGTAAATCTGCTGTTGCTCACTATTCCAATTACCCCTGATGCCCTCAAAAACGGCAGTGCCATAGTGAAGGGAGTTGGTCATAGCCCCTATCTTGGCTTCGGATAGGGGAACGAACTGCTTGTGAAAATAAGCATATGAAGACATTTGTGAAAATCTCCTTTCTTAGATAGAGGTCTTTATTTAACCTTAACTTGAATTAAAATATCTCCTGGCTGACCATTGGTTATCTGACGGGCATTCCCTGGTACCCCCAGAATTTGATAGTAATCTTTAGCCACTGCTGTTGCTCAGTCCTTACTATTGTTCTACTGCCTTTGGTTAAGTATAGCACATTGGTTACAGGAGTTTTAAGTCTCTGACATTAGCCTTGAGGGGAAGGAAGTGCTCAAGGTGGCTGGTGGGGACTTACGCTGTTTCTGACTTTATTATGAACTGTTCAATTACGGTTAAATATCTTTCCTTGCCCACCATCATTATGTCGTTGTGGTTTGCCCCATTGATGATTATCAAGCGTTTTCTTTTTGTGGCGGCATTTTCAAATAGTTCCTTCGCTTCACTAACGGGGATGAAGTAATCGGTCGAATTAGGAGGACCTCTTCTTGCCTCTTTCCGAGGATAAAAGGTAAACTGGAGAATATCAGGTCTATCCAATAAGGAATACTCGTTATAGTAGAACACTACTAATCCCTGGGGAATGTAATTGTCTGGCAAACCCATAATATATCAGCCGATGGAAGTAGGCAACTGATTGTAGTAAAATCTAAAATGTGCTAACATAAGCGCTGCTGTAAACCAAGTCTGAGGTGAATAATGCGTATAGAGAGCCTAAGATATACCGAACGCTTCGGGTCAGTCAGAATAAATGACCTGCAAAAAGTCCTGGAGTTAGACTCGGGGAGGAAGAGTGAGACTCCTCGTAAAGAAGAAATAGCCGTCCATAAGATTGAAGATGAGGTAATAAAAGATATTGAGGGAAAGATGGCTATTGTCATCCCGATAAAGGACGAGAAGTTAAAGCTCTTTGAAGGGGTTATCAGCGGTATTCCTCATGATTGCCTGATAATCGTGGTGTCTAACAGCCAGAGAAAGCGTATGGATAGATTCAGGATGGAGCGGGATACTCTAGCCCAATTCTGCCGTTTTACTCAGCGCCAAGCTCTTATCGTCCATCAGAAGGACCCCCAACTAGCCCAGGGTCTGGCCCAGGCTGGATATGCTGATATGCTCGATAAGAAGGGAGTGGTAAGGAATGGAAAAAGCGAGGGAATGGTACTCGGTATCCTGCTGGCAATGCTGAACAAAAAAGAATATGTAGCCTTTATTGATAGTGATAACTATATCCCTGGAGCAGTATGGGAATATGTAAAAATTTATGCTGCTGGTTTTAGCCTAGCCCAATCGCCCTATGCCATGGTCAGAGTCCTGTGGCACTATAAACCTAAAATCTCACCAGAGATGTATTTTAGAAAGTGGGGACGGGTTTCAGAGATTACCAATAGATATATAAATGCCTTACTCTCAGACAAAACCGGATTTGAAACTGAGATTATAAAAACAGCTAATGCTGGAGAGCATGCCATGACCATGAAGCTAGCTGAAATCTTACCCTATGCTTCGGGATTTGCTGTTGAACCACAAGAGCTAATATCTATTTTTGAAGGTTTTGGCGGTATTCTGCCAACTGCTAATCAGGCAGCAGCTAAACACGGGATAGAAATATTCCAGATAGAAACCAGGAACCCCCACCTTCATGAGGAAAGGGGCGGAATGCATTTAAGGCGGATGATATTACCCGTCTTATCCGTAATCCACTACAGTGCCCTCTGTAACTCAGAGATTAAGCAACAAATTTCAGAGAAACTGATAGAGCAGAGAGCGCTACAACCCGAGGGGGAAATGCCCAGCCCCTACCTTATTTCCCCATTAAAAACGGTTGATATTCAAGGTTTTACTAGTTTCATGAAGGAGCACCTCCCGACATACTCGGTGCTTGAGGAATAGCCGTGAAAGCAGTTATTCTGGTGGGGGGAGAGGCGACCAGGCTGCTTCCCCTTACCTGTAATACACCTAAAGCCATGGTTCCTGTGCTCAATACACCGTTTTTAGAACATGTCGTCCACTATCTCAGCGAGCATCAGATAAGGGATATTATCCTGGCCCAAAGACATCTTTCGCAACCTATAAAAAGCCATTTTGGCAATGGTAAGCGATTTGGGGTCAAGCTTGTCTATACTGTAGAAGATACTCCTCTGGGAACAGCTGGGGCAGTAAAAAACGCTGAGAAGTATTTAGACGACACCTTTCTGGTATTAAATGGCGACATTTTCACTGACCTAGACATTACGGCTATGATAGGCTTCCACCTAGAAAGAAAGGCAAAGGCAACTATTGCCCTTACCCCAGTGGACGACCCCACCAGCTACGGCTTGATAGAAATCGATGCCCGGAATAGGGTTACACGATTTTTGGAGAAGCCTAAGTGGAGTGAGGTAACTACCAATATGATAAATGCCGGTACCTACATTCTAGAACCTGAAGTCCTAAGCCACATTCCACATCAAGCTAATTTCAGTTTTGAGCGTGAGCTATTTCCATCACTTTTAGAAGAGGGTGAGCCAATTTATGCCTATCCTTCCTCTGCCTATTGGATAGATATAGGCACCCCAGAGAAATACACTCGGCTACATTGGGACTTATTCAGTGGCAGTAAACCCCGGCATAGTTGTCCTAGAGGTGAGGAGGTGCTGGTTGGGGAGCAAAGCTACATCCACCCTACAGCTCAAATAAGGGGCCCAGCAGTAATAGGCAGTAACTGCACCATCGGGCAGAAGGTTAAGCTAACCGGAGCTGTGGTTATTGGTTTTGGCTGCACAGTTTTGGAAGATACTGTGATTGAGGAATCCATTATCTGGCGAAATACTCAGTTAGGACAGCGGGTTAGCTTAAAGAACTCTATTGTGGCCGACAACTGCCGCCTAAATGATAATAGCACTGTAGAGGACTCAATTCTGGGTGATAATGTAACTGTGGTCAATGGCTGTAAATTAGAGCCGGGCAGCAAAATCTGGCCAGGGACAACAGTGGCAGCACCCTAAATAAATGGTAATATTCGGGAAAGGTCATCACTTATTATCACATCAGCCGCTTTCTCCAGCTTGGGGTGTTTGGGTTCAAAGGCTATCCCCAGCCCTGCTTCTTCAACCATACACACATCAGCCAGGTTATCACCAATAGCCACACATCTGGTTAAAGGTATCCCTGTTTTTTGTGACAGGGCAACAAGGGCGGTTAACTTACATACCGAGTGCTTTAAGCATTGTTCTTCCACCTTAGCCCAGCCTAGTGGCATCTTTATTTCACCGGTTAGCTTGCCATTTTTTAGGATTAGCTCGTTGGCGATAGTATAATCTAATCCTAATCTCTCCCTTAACCACTCAGTGGCTAGGGTATAACTATCACTGATGATAGCCAATATGTGGCCTCGGTGCTTTAGCTCTCTAGCTACAGCCTCACTACCAGCAGAAAGGGGGATAAGCTCCAGGACATGGTAAAATTGCTCGAGGCTAATTCCCTCAAGCAGTGAAGCTATGCGCCTGGTCTTCTCATACTCTGGTCCACTCCCCTCCATAATTGTTTCCAGCTTCTTTGTGAAACCGAACCTATTGGCTAATGCACAAATAAGCCTGCCTGCCAGTAGAGTTCCGTCCATGTCGAAAGCTACTAATTTAGTTGCCATAGACCACCTCTTAGAAGCATATTCTACCATAAATAAAAAATCCTTTTATGATGTAGTCCAGGGTCTTGGGTAGAGGAAAGGTGTGTATTTATAGTGAGAGTATATCTGTTTTGACAACCTACGAAATAGCGAATAGAATTAAGCTGAAGATGAAGAAGAAGAGAGGCGTGTCTAATTCCAAAGGGATAGATAGCGCTAGTTATCTGCCCACAGGCGTGCGTTTGTGGCCGTTGAAGCGGTATCTGGAGATGTATCGCAGTTCACTGGACGACCCTGAGGGATTTTGGTCAGAGGAAGCGCAAAAGCTGGACTGGTATAAGACCTGGGAGAGGGTCTTGGATTGGGAGCCCCCATATGCAAGGTGGTTTGTTGGAGGGAGACTAAATGCCTCTTTCCTGTGTGTTGACCGCCATGTAAAGATGTGGAGGAGGAGTAAGGTGGCAGTCTACTGGGAGGGTGAGACAGGTGAGACAAGAGTGCTTAGCTATTCTACCCTTTTCAGGGATGTCAACCGCTTTGCCTCGGTGCTGAAGAAGCTTGGGGTGGGCAAAGGGGATAGGGTTGCCATTTATCTGCCCATGATTCCGGAACTCCCTACTTCTATGCTTGCCTGTGCTCGAATTGGAGCAGTGCACACTGTAATCTTCTCCGGATTCAGTGCCCAGGCAATAGCCGATAGGGTCAACGATATCCAGGCAAAGGTCGTTGTTACCGCCGATGGGGGGTATCGGCGCGGCAAAATAATACCACTTAAGCAAATAGCTGACGAGGCGGTAAAACTCTGCCCCTCTGTGGAGAAGGTAATCGTAGTTAAAAGAACGGGAGAAGCGGTGCCGTGGACTGAGGGGAGAGATATATGGCTTTCCTCCATGCTTGATGATGCTGAATTATTTGTTACCCCTGAGCCGTTGGAATCTACCCATCCACTGTACATCCTTTATACCTCGGGGACTACTGGGAAGCCAAAGGGTATTGTTCACAGTACAGGTGGCTACCTTGTGTTCAATCACTCGGCATACCAGTGGGTGTTCAATATAAAGGAGGAGTCTGTTTTCTGGTGCACCGCCGATGTTGGCTGGGTAACCGGTCATAGCTCCATAGTTTATGCTCCTCTCTCTCATGGTGCTGCTATCATCCTCTACGAAGGGGCACCTGATTACCCAACGATTGGTCGGTGGTGGGATATTATTGAAAAATATGGAGTTACTATCTTCTATACATCGCCAACAGCGATTCGGATGTTCATGCGCTCTGGAGAGGAGTGGCTGCAAAAACATGATCTCTCTAGCCTTGAGCTTCTTGGGAGTGTTGGTGAACCCATAAACCCTGAAGCGTGGCAGTGGTTTTATAAATATATCGGGAAGGAGAGGTGTCCTATTGTTGATACGTGGTGGCAGACGGAGACAGGCGGCATTATGATTTCACCTACGCCCGGGATTGAGCCAATACCTCTGAAGCCAGGGTCAGCAACCCTACCCCTTCCCGGGGTTGATGCTACAGTGGTTGACGCTGATGGGAAGGAGCTACCCCCAGGTAAAACCGGGTTACTCATAATAAATAAGCCATGGCCGGGGATGCTGGTTAATATCTACGGCGACCCAGAGCGCTACCATGAGGCCTATTGGTCACGCTTCCCTGGTTCATACTATACCGGAGACTTCGCTATGCGCGACGAGGATGGTTATTTCTGGGTATTAGGCAGAGCTGACGAGGTGCTCAAGGTTGCCGGACACCGCATTGGGACGGCGGAACTTGAGGATGCGGCAATATCTCATCCAGCCATAACCGAGGTGGCGGTAACAAGCAAGCCAGATGAGATAAAAGGGGAAGCCATTGTTCTTTTCGTCACCCTTAAAAAGGGGAGCTCACCTTCAGCTACCTTGAGAAAGGAAATCATTCAACATCTTCGCCAGGTTATTGGTCCCATCGCCACCCCGGATGAGATTTACTTTGTGGAATCGATGCCCAAAACCAGAAGTGGCAAGATTATGCGCCGCGTCCTGAAAGCGGTAGCCTCAGGGCAGAGCCCTGGTGACCTCACTACTCTGGAGGATGAGGCATCAGTAGACGAGGTAAAGAGAGCATACGCAAGCCTGAAGCGTGTCTCTAAAGAAGCCGAAGCCGATGTGGAGGTAAGAAACCCTCGTTCTTAACTTCATAGCGACCTCTTTCTTCTCACCTGCTCACCCTGGAATTGTAGTTGATGGCGAAGCCCCTCTTCATTAATCCTTCTCTCTCACTTAGAAAGGAAGGAGGATAAAGGGGGTGGGTTTAAAAATAATCTCATTACTCTTTTACCTAGAGAGATATCTGGGGGCTATGATATAATAAGGTAAGGTATTATGAACTTGTTAAACCAACTGGAAAAGGTAGAAAAGCGTTATCAGGAGCTGGAACGGCAGATAGCTATACCTGAGGTAGCGTCTGACCCGAAACAGCTTCAGCGCCTGGCTCAGGAGAGAGCCAGCATTGAAGATGTGGTAATAAAGTACAGGAAATATAAAACAATAACCGAGTCGCTGGAAGAAACGAGGGCAATGTTGGGGGATGGGCTGGATGAAGAGATGGCGACTTTGGTCAAGCAAGAGATAGAGAGCCTAGATTTACAGCAGAAGCGTCTCGATGAAGAGTTGAAGCTTGCCCTTTTGCCCAAGGATGCTAATGATAACAAGGACATCATAGTGGAAATACGGGCTGGGGCTGGTGGTGATGAAGCTGGGCTGTTTGCTGCTGACCTGTTTCGGATGTATAGTCGGTATGCTCAATCTAAAGGGTGGGATATAGACATTATTAATAGTAATGAAAGTGGCATTGGTGGCTTCAAGGAGATTATATTTGAAATAAAAGGAAAGGGTGCTTTTAGTCGATTGAAATATGAAAGAGGGGTTCACCGGGTGCAACGAGTGCCAATCACTGAATCTTCGGGTAGAATTCATACCTCAACAGCTACGGTAGCTGTTCTCCCCGAGGCTGATGAGGTGGATGTATCCATAAACCCTGACGACTTGAGAATTGATATCTACCATAGCGGCGGGGCTGGGGGAGCCACCGCCGTTCGTATCACTCATCTACCCACAGGCATAGTAGCTATCTGCCAGGACGAGCGTTCGCAACTGAGAAACAGGACGAAGGCAATGTCCGTGCTCCGAGCCCGGCTGCTGGATGTAGAGCAGCGCCAGCAAGAGGCGGAAATAACCGAGCAGCGTCGTTCCCAGGTAGGTACTGGTGACCGTGCTGAAAAGATACGAACCTACAATTTTCCTCAAGACCGTGTTTCTGACCACCGCATTGGTCTAACGCTCCATAACCTGCCCCAAATCTTAGAAGGAGAGCTTGACGAACTTATTGATACCCTAGCTACTCATGACCAGGCGAGGCGGTTGGAGGAGCAACTGGTGTGACCCTGAAGCAAGCTCTTACTCGTGCTAATAGTATCCTTGCTGCCAATGATATTGAAGATGCCTCTCTGGAGTCTGAGCTAATACTGAGGCACGCCCTAGAAATAAGCCGAATTCAACTATATACGCAGCTCAATCATGGACTAGACCACAAACAGGAGGAAACTTTCTGGAGCTTGATTAAACGCCGCCTCCGCGGTGAACCCACCGCCTATATAACCGGGCATCGTGAGTTTTATGGTCTCGATTTTTATGTCAACCCCAGTGTCCTCATTCCCCGACCAGAAAGTGAGCTACTGGTAGAGGAGTCGCTCAGATTGGCTCAAAATCATCCCGTGTCTACCATAGCTGAAATTGGCACTGGCTGTGGCGCTATTGCCATCAGCCTGGCGCTAAATCTACCACAAGCTAAAATCTATGCCACCGACATATCAGCCTCTGCTCTTGAGGTAGCCCTATTTAACTGCCAGAAACATAGGGTGGTAAGTAAGATTCGTCTTATCCAGGGCGATATGCTTGACCCTCTACCTGAACCCGTTGACCTGATAGTAGCTAATCTCCCTTATGTTAAGCAATCAGAGTTATGTCAGATGCGTTCAGCTAATTTCGAGCCGCGGCTAGCCCTAAATGGAGGCTCAGACGGATTGGAGAAGATACACCAGCTATGCTGCCTAGTAAGTGGGAAGCTTCGCCCTCAAAGATGCCTGCTTCTGGAGATTGGGCAAGGGCAAGGTGGAGCAGTAACTACCTTTCTACGTAGTCTCTTCCCTTCGGCTAAGATAGAAGTCACCCCAGACTTGGGTGGCATAGACCGCATGGTGAGCTTAACCCTTACTACACAACCTCCAGTCCCTGACCAATCAAGTCTCAATTCTTGTTGCTGAACCTGGAACAAGGTGGTATTACAGCAGTGGGGATGTGAATTTATTTGGAGAAGTCATCAGAGAAGCTACAGAGTTAAGAACGGATGATTTTGCAGAGAATTACCTGTTTATACCTCCATGAGTTTGGGGAGAGAAATAGAATTATACAGGATGGGCTTCTATTCAAAGGAGTGGTGAAACAAGCAAATATTAATCCAACCGCAGGAAGTCAGTGACAGGTATTCTTGTAAAACAAGAGGTTAGCCGAAATATCTTTATTCAATTTTAAAGCTAATGCAACTCTATACTGCCGTTTTTGATACTTGTTCATAAGGTATTCCAAGAATAGTTGCCCTAAACTCTTTAGAAAACCTGTTAGCGTCTCTGATTCCTAATCTTACGTAGTCCGCAACGGCTTTGACATATCGACTTTCCCTTGGTAAACTAAACTATATTTTGCCAGTGGGCTTATGTAGAAGCAAGCCAGCAGCTAAAAGAGGTGTCGAAGGAGGTAATGTCTGCTTATAATAATTATTATTAATAGTATTAATAATAATTATTAATATAGGGACTTAACTGAATAATTCCCCCCTTTTTTAAGTGCTTTGCCGGTTTTCCTTATTCAATATAACTAATAATCAAGTTTCCTCTGTATTACCTTCTACTAACAGGCTTGTCTCAACAAATCGTGTTCATGGGGGTAGAATGTCTGAAGAGAATGGGAAGATTTTATGCCAGAATCTGTGGAAGGTATTTGGACCTGACCCACAAAGCATATGGGATACACTCAGCAATGGAGCCACCAAGCAAGAAGTCCTGGAGCAGACTGGGCATGTCATAGCGGTAAAGGATGTCTCTTTTGAGGTTCAGGAAAACGAGATTTTCGTTGTCATGGGGCTATCGGGAAGTGGAAAATCAACCCTTATTCGCTGCATTAACCGGCTCATTGAACCGACCAAGGGTACAATATTTGTTGACGGGGCGGACGTCGTCCAGTTGAATGATGATGAACTCAGGGAGCTTCGCCGACACAAGCTGAGTATGGTGTTTCAAAACTTTGGCCTTTTACCTCATCGCACGGTAATGGAGAATATTGAATTTGGTCTGGAAGTTCGTGGAGAGCATGTTAAGGAAAGACACGAAAAGGTTATTCAGGCTATAGAACTGGTAGGGCTGAAGGGCTGGGAAAAGAGTCGGATACATGAGCTTAGTGGGGGCATGCAGCAACGAGTGGGATTGGCTCGAGTTCTAGCAGTAGACCCTGAGATAATTCTCATGGATGAGCCTTTCAGTGCCCTTGACCCCCTCATTCGCCGCCAGATGCAGGATGAATTCATCAACCTGCGTTCCGCATTGAAGAAGACAGTGGTCTTCATTACCCACGACCTTCTTGAGGCGCTGAAGTTAGGGGAACGCATCGCCATTATGAAAGATGGGGAAATTGTACAGATTGGTACCCCCGAGGAGATAATAGCCCACCCCGCCGATGAGTATGTCTGCGAGTTCGTAAGAGATGTGCCCCGAGGGAAGGCGATAGTGGCCAAAAGCATCATGGAGCCACCCCAGGTATCAATTGGTAGCTACCAGAACCCTGAAGTGGTCATAGAAGGAATGAGAGCCAAGCGGGTTACGGTGGCTTTTGTTGTCAATGCTGACGGCAGGCTTAAGGGAGTTGTGACTATGGAGCAGGTAATCGCGGCCGGACGGAACGGGCTAGCCAGTGTGGAAGAGGTAGTACAACCGGAATTTCCCTCTACTTCCCCGGACACCCCCGCGGAGCAGATCCTACCCTTGGTAGCCGAGGGGAACGTGCCGATAGCTGTATTGGATGAGAAACAACGCCTTCTGGGGGTAATCACCAGGCCGGCGCTTATCCAAGCGATGTATACGGACAACGGATCTAATGGTGAAAATAATAGTTAAGGAGGTGCTAGAGACTTACACTATTTTACTTTAATACTTGAGACTGGCAAACTCCCACCAGTCTCCCCTATGAGATACTTTAACGTATTCGTAGGGTAAAATAGGAGCAAGAAAGGAGACCTGTAGATGAAAAAGATACTGTTAGCTTTAATGGTAGTGATGCTAACCGTCAGCGTAATATTGGCAGGCTGTGGCGGGGCTGAGCCAGAGGAGAAACCCCTTATCAAGCTCTCTGACCTCAACTGGGGTAGTGCCCACTTCCAGTCAGAGATGGCCAAGATAATTATTGAAGAGGGATATGGATATCCGGTGGAGCTTGTTCCGGGATCAACTATACCAATGTTCCAGGGACTACGCGCCGGTGAACTTGACGTGTTTTTAGAGGGCTGGTTGCAAAATCAGCAGGAGGCTGTTGATGCGGCTCTCGCCGCCGAAGAAATAGTCATGCTGGGATTTTTAAACGACGACAACTGGCAGAGTTCGTTTGTGGTGCCAACCTATGTCATCGAGGGGGACGCAGCCCGTGGTATTGAGCCAATGGCGCCGGACCTGAAGAGAGTCTCCGACCTGCCGCAGTACAAAGAGTTGTTCCAGAATCCTGAGAACCCAAGCAAAGGCTTGATTATAAATGGTCCCGTTGGCTGGGAATGTGAGATAGTCCTTATAGAGCAGGTGGTAACCTATGGACTTGATGATGACTATGATGTGATGAACGTTGGTAGCCAGGAAGGACTCTTTG
>SMTZ1_10000105_pt1 | contig 88798 bp, 82 predicted proteins | sample DeeMarSWOR136_30_FD_25667 | JGI IMG/M metagenome (IMG submission 25667) | reverse complement strand
CACCGTCAATTTCTGTTCCGGGTACTGCGTGGTTATCCGGCGCCGCAGCAGGTTCCTCATGGTTACTGTCATGCCCTTGGCAATGCCAATGCCATATCGCTCAAACTTCAACTCTGCCCCATCCTAACTTGAAGAGTTTGCTTCCCAGCAGTACCAGTACAACCGTAATAGCCCAGTTAATTGGTATTACGTAGAGCGGGAGGGCATCCGGCCAGGCCAGTACCTGTATCGCCGTTATAATCAGGTTTACCAGCGCCAGCGGGAACATAAACTTCCAGGCCAGTGCCATCAGCTGGTCTATCCGGACACGCGGCAATGTCGCCCTGGTCCATATCATGATGAAGTCTACGATGAATATCTTTATCAATAACCATAGCCAAGGTGGCAGCCCCGGTCCCTGCCAGCCGCCGAGGAATAGGGTGGCGATTAAGGTGGACATGACCACCATTTCGCCGAACTCTCCCAGGAAAAACATGGCCCACTTTATGCCTGAATACTCGGTGTGGAAACCGGCCACAAGCTCGGAGTCTGCCTCCATCAGGTCAAATGGACTGCGGTTTATTTCGGCACAGCCACCAACGAAGAGGAGGAGGAAGCCGAGGGGTTGCAGCACGATAAAGGGCACACGCTCCTGTGCTATTACGATGTCGTTTAGCGATAACGAACCGGCCAGCACAACGACACCGGCCAGGGCTAAAACCACCGGAATCTCATAGCTGACCACGGCGGCTATCATGCGCATCGCACCCAGCATCGAATATTTGTTACCGGAGCTCCAGCCGGCCATAAAGACGCCGATGGTAGAAATCGAACCGATAGCGATAACGAAAAGGATACCTACGTTCAGGTCTGCTAGCAGGGCGCCGTTCTGGAAGGGGACGACGGCGAAAACGGCGATTACCGGGGCGAAGTTTACTATCGGGGCCAGCCAGAAGATGAGTATATCGGCGTTTGTCGGGTTTACCCCCTCCTTGAGTAACAGCTTGAGGGCGGCAGCGATGTTCTGGAAGAATCCGAAAGGTCCGGTCCGGTTGGGACCTATTCGTGCTGCAAACCAGGCGATAATCCGGCGCTCCAGATAGATGAAGATGATGACCATTACCAGGATAAATACTATGAGGATGACGGTGAATACCAGCCAGTGCCACCACTCATTGCCCGGCCAGTCCGGGGCTACGGGTGCGAGGTGGCGCAAAGCGTCAACCGTGATATTCGGGCCTACCATTACCTGTCAACCTCACCCATAGTAATAGCGAAGCTGCCGAAGATAAGTATCAGGTCCTGTATCTTCCAGCCCACAATCATATCTTTAAGTGCTGTCAAGTTCATCAGGCTTGGTGCCCGGATGTGGCACCGGTACGGGGCAATAGAGCCATCGGAGACCACATGAAAACCTACCTCTCCCGTGGCTCCTTCGACATGAGCATAGGCCTCACCCGCCGGTGGCCGTACCAGTTGCGGCACATCGCTCCTGACCTCTCCGGGAGGTATTTGCTCAACCGCCTGCTCAATAATACGCAGACTCTGCCGCATTTCCTCGACCCTCACCCGGTAGCGGTCGTAGCAGTCACCCTGGATACCGGTAGGGATATCGAATTCGAAGCGGTCATATACGGAGTAGGGGTCTGCCTTGCGTATGTCCCATTTGACCCCGCAACCACGGAGCACCGGTCCACTGGCCCCGATGTTGATTGCCGTTTCTCGCGGCAGAATACCCACACCCTTGGCGCGGGCCAGTAAAATCTCATTTTCCTTGAGAAGCCAATCATACTCATCGATACGTGTGCGCATGTGGGGGATGAATTTGCGCAGGGCTGGCAGAAATTCATCAGGGAGGTCCTGGCTGACACCGCCGATGCGCATGTAGCTGTAGAGAAGGCGCTGGCCACAGAGCATATCAAAGAGATCCACAATATTCTCACGCTCGCGGTACATGTATAGGAACGGGGTGAAATAGGCGCCGGCATCGTTCAAGAAGGAGCCGACCGACACCAGGTGGGCAGCGATACGCTGCATTTCGGAGGTGATAACCCGGATGTATTCGGCCCGCTCAGGCACGGAAATACCGGCCAGTTTCTCTACGGCGAGGACATAGGCAAGGTTGTTTGTTATCGAAGCCACATAGTCGAGGCGGTCCGTCAGCGGGATAACGCCGCCGTATGTGCGCTCCTCGGCGAGCTTTTCAATGCCACGGTGCAGGTAGCCGAAGACCGGTTCGAGGTCGACGACGACCTCCCCGTCGAGCGTAGCCCTCATGCGGAAAACGCCATGAGTGCTCGGATGTACCGGCCCAATGTTGAGGACAAACGGCTCGGTTCTCAGCTGCATTTACAGGTAGTCCTTCCGTAGCGGATGTCCCTGGAACTCTGGCCAGAGGACGATTCGTTTCATATTAGGATGACCTTCAAAAGTGATTCCCATGAGGTCGTAAATTTCTCGCTCCTGATGGTCAGCGCTACGCCACAGGCTGACCAGCGAGGGTAGTGAGGGGTTTTCCCGGGAGCAGCGGGCTTTTAATGTCAGGCTATGGTTGTGCTCCATAGAGACGAACAGGTAGACGACCTCGAAATACTGGTAGTAATCGACCGCCGTGATTGTGGTCAGGTAGTCGAAATCAAGCCCGGCGGTATTCTTCAAAAAGGCAGCCACATCCGGTAAAAACTCACCCTTGATAACAATAGCAGTATCAGTTACCTCACTGATGGCACCGGGCAAGCTTTCGTTTATTTGCTTGGCAATTTCTGAAGCTAAGAGGGCGGTAGTCATTTTTTCCTACTATCAGTCCGCAGCTATTGTATCTTCTCCAGTTCAGTCTCGGGGAATGCCATGTCATAACCCGTCTTGTCAGCCCGCATGATGACGTAACCCAGCGGGTCCTCTTTCACCTCGGTAATCTGCCCCTCCCAGTTGGCTATCTTGTATCCCCCGGGCCAGCCCGGCCTGTCCAGGACTCTGACCCTGTCACCTACGTTGAATTTCGTCACTGGTCTAACTCCTCATCCTAGTTTCAGCGACGTTACTCGCCGTTATTTTGAGGTTGGCCACCCCTGCTGAAATTGTATCTTCTGCCAATCTTTGCCTGCAGCATCTGTATACCATGCAGCAGTGCTTCCGGACGCGGTGGACAACCGGGTACGTAGACGTCGACCGGAATAATGCGGTTGTATCCGGGGACTACGTTATACGACGAACGAAAGATGCCACCACTGATGCCACATGCACCCATGGCGATAACCCACTTTGGCTCGGCCATCTGGTTGTATATCCGCCTCACATTGGGTGCCATTTTCCACGTCAGTGTGCCGGCAGTAATCATCAGGTCGGCCTGGCGTGGCGAAGCCCGTAGGACTTCCATGCCAAAGCGCCCCATGTCAAAGCGGGGACCCATCACGGAAATAAACTCGAAGGCGCAGCACGCCGGGAAGCAGATAACCGGCCATATAGAGGAACGTCGTCCCCAGTTAATTATCCAGTCCAGCTTGGTCAGCAGGACACTCTGGCTCAACTCCTCGTCCAGCCAGCTGTCAGGGTCAGGGATTGGCTCTTTACTGGCTGCTTTCAGGTCCTCAATAACCTGTCCTTCAACCAGGTCAAGTTCCGCATCCGAATATAATCGTTCCCTGCCGCTGCTTACTTCCATTCTAGAACCTTCTTCTGCCACGCATAAAGATAGGCAACCAGAATAATGACAATGAAAATGATTGCCCCGGCAAGACCAAAAGTCCCCAGTTCCCTCAGCTTAGCGGCCCATGGATAGAGGAAGACCGCCAGAATATCCAGGGCGAGGAATATCAGGGCATAGAAGTAGTATCGGAAGTTGAACTGCACCCACGTTTTACCAATCGTCTCCATGCCGCATTCGAAGGAAGCATTCTTAATGGGATTGGGGTTGTGGGGTACCAGTTTAAGGAACCTGAGAACTACCGGGATGATAACTAATAAACAGCTAAAGGCAATGGCAGCAATTATGAAAAGTCCAACGAAGCCGAAGTCTGCTAGCAACTAATGCCTCCCTGGTCACAAACCAGAAAAAAGTATACCACACACAATTTAGTAAAGGCAAGGACTATTCTGGTAACAACCTGTCTGATTCAGCTGCCCCTCTTGATAAATCGGCAGACTAAGGGTATAGTGTTGATTGACTTGGGCCTGCTTAGAGCATGCGGCCTGTTTTTCCATGGGGATTGGAAGCAAGATGATGGGACTCGATTTAAACAAAAAGGTCAGGAAGGAATCGCTTGATAATTTGACCGAATCCGGTGCAATGCCGCTCTTAATCCGGACGAGTGAGATTCTCAGCGAGTCCGGAGTTCGGGGATATGTCGTTGGTGGTCTCGTGCGTGATACGTTGCTTGGCAGGGCTACGCCTGATATCGATATTGCTGTCAATGCCGATGCGCTTGAGATTGCCCGCCGGTTAGCTGATGCCCTCAGTGGCAAATACGTCCTGCTGGACGAGACCTTCGGGGTAGCCAGGGTAATCGCTGCTGAGGAAAAAATGACTGGAAAACCGTGGCAACTCGATTTCTCTTCTTATGAAGGTGACATCGAGCAAGACCTGGCGCGGCGTGATTTCACGGTAGACGCGCTGGCAATCGATATAGACCAATTGGTTAAGGACTCCCGGAGCGTGTGGCTGATTGACCCTTTCAATGGATGTGGGGACCTTGACCAGAAGTTAGTCCGGAGTGTCAGCGAGGGGGTGTTTGGGGCAGACGCCGTCCGTCTGTTGAGAGCGGTGCGGCTTGCCGCCGAGCTTGGTTTTACCATTGACGGTGACACTGAAATGCAGATTCGCCGGTGCGCTCACCTCGTTACCGGTGTCGCCGGTGAGCGGGTCAGGGAGGAGATGCTCCGTCTCCTCGTTTTGCCTGGCAGTGGACGTTTTGTTGCCTACCTAGATAAGCTATGTCTGCTGACAGCCGTGTTGCCGGAACTGGCTGTGTTAAAGGGTGTTGAGCAACCCAAGGAGCACTTCTGGGATGTCTTTGACCATTCTCTGCAGACAGTGATAGCCGTTGATTTTCTCCTCCGGCGGGGAGATTGGGAGCATGCCGACGGTGAGTTAATGGCGACTGTCCCCTGGTCAGATGAGCTTGCCCGGCATTTTGAGCAGGAGGTCAGCAGTGGTGGTGCCGGAGGGGCGCTCCTCAGGCTGGCGGCACTGCTGCATGACGTCGCCAAGCCGCAGACAAAGACGATTGAGCCCGACGGGCGGATGCGTTTCCTGGGACATGCCCAGGAGGGGGCGTCACTGACGGTTGCTATCCTGGAGAGATTGAGATTCAGCACGAAAGAAATCAGGCTGGTCGAGACCATGGTGAGGTACCACCTCCGCCCGATGCAGATGAGCCAGGAGGGGCTGCCTAGCCACCGGGCGATTTACCGTTACTTCCGTGACGCTGGAGAGGCTGGTATAGATACTCTCTTTTTGAGCATGGCTGACCACCTGGCAACCAGAGGCCCGCAGCTAGACCGGGCGGGCTGGCAGGAGCATACCCGCATCGTCGATTACGTCCTCAAGCAGTACTACGAACAGCAAAAGCAGGTCCGCCCTGTGAAGCTGGTTGACGGGCATGACCTGATTAATATCTTCGGGCTCAGTCCTGGCCCTGGCCTCGGAGGGCTCCTTGAGGCGGTGCGTGAGGCACAGGCTGTCGGGGAGATAACCAGCCGTGAGGAGGCGCTGGAGTACGTCCGTAAACATCTGGCAACTGAGGAAGACGCATGATTAGAAGGGCCAACTGGTTTCTTATTGGTATAGTTGCCATCTTTGCCTTCGCCCTGTGGGTGCTGTTGCCGCTCGATAGTGACCGGTTCGGGCGGCAGGGAATACAGTTTGGGCTTGACCTGGAAGGCGGCGTACGCCTGGTCTATCAAGCAGACCTGTCATCGGTTGAACCGGGTACCGAGGACCAGATTATGGATGGCGTTATTGAGGTGATTGCCAATCGGATAAACCCGCTGGGCGTCACCGAACCGAACATCGAACGGCGCGGTGGTGACCAGATAGTGGTTGAGTTACCCAACCTCAGCGTCACCGACGTCCAGAAGGAACGTATCGGGCGTACGGCGCTGCTCGAATTTCGTGAGTATAAAGAAATCGTTATTGGTGGTGAAGAGGAGCCGATAGGCGAGGAGGAAGAGGAGGAAGAACCCGCGGGCGAGCAGGAGGAGGAAGAAGAGGAAGAGCCCAACGGTGACGGCACCGATATAGAGACGATAGAGTTGTGGGTTCCAGCTACCGGTATTATCGATGGCGAAGAGAAGGTGCTAAACAGCAGCTACTTCAAGAGTAATACCTACGTGACTACCGGCCAGATGGGTGGGATAGTACTGCATTTCGAATGGAACGAGGAGGGTGCCATTCTTTCTGAGCAGATTACCGGCCGGCTTATCGGAGAGCCGCTGGGTATCTTTGAGGGTTCGGGTAGCGATGCTCAAGCCTTGCTTGGCGAAGACGGGCAACCTATTGCTCCAATAGTCAATGACGTGATTACAGATGCGGGTATTATTACGGGACTGAGTCTCAAGGATGCTACCGACCTCTCCAATCAGCTCAACGCCGGGCGGCTGCCTGTACCGCTGGAGAACATCGGAGAGATCGATATCGACCCTACTCTTGGTGAGGATTTTGTTGACCTCAGCCTGAAGGCGGGCATTATCGGCATTGCGCTGGTGATGTTTTTCATGATTGCCTATTACCGCTTGCCGGGACTATTGGCCGGCCTGGCGCTGGTTTTTTACGGCGTACTGGTGCTGGCCATTTTCAAGCTGGTGCCGGTCACCCTGACACTGGCCGGTATTGGTGGTTTCGTCCTGTCGCTGGGTATGGCGGTGGATGCCAACGTGCTCATCTTCGAGCGGATGAAGGAGGAGTTGAGGAGAGGGCGGACACTCGGCGCCGCCGCCGAGGCCGGTTTCAACCGTGCCTGGACGGCTATTCGCGATAGCAATATCACTACTATCATTGTTTGTATTATTCTCATCATAGTAGGAGATCAAATGGCCTTCGGCGGGTCGGTTCAGGGTTTCGGTCTGACACTTCTCATTGGCGTGGTGGTCAGCATGCTTACGGCTATTATTGTCACCCGGACATTCCTGCGCCTGCTGGTCGGTACCGACCTGGCAAGGCAACCACGCCTCTTCAGCCTGTATTCAGGGAGGAAAGATGTTTGATATCGTCGGCAAGAGAATATGGTTCTTTGCTATCTCCCTGGTCCTGATTCTGGCCAGTGTTATTGCCCTAGCAGTGCTGGGACTCAAGCCCGGGATTGATTTCAGCAGTGGCTCGATAATAACGCTGAGCTTTGAAGAAACTGTTACTCCTGAAGAGGTGGAGGGCGAGTTGCTCAGTCTGGGTTATGCCGGTCAGGTCGAAGAGTCGCAGGGCAAAATCATCATCCACACTGTAGAATTAAGCACTACGGAGAAAACCAAGCTGGAGGAAGGCCTGGAGGCGAGTCTTGGGCCGGTCGAGGAAAAGGGTTTTGAGACTGTAGCGCCGGTGATAGCTGAGGAAACGGCCAAGATCGCTGCTATCGCCGTGGGCGTGGCTGCTGTCGCGATATTAATATATATAACCTGGGCATTCCGCCGCATGCCGAGGCCCTTCCGCTATGGCACCTGTGCCGTAATTGCGCTGGTGCATGATGTGCTGGTGGTGCTGGGAATATTCGCTATCCTCGGTAGCTTCATGAATTGGGAAGTCAACCTGATGTTTATCACCGGGATTCTGGCTGTTATCGGCTACAGTGTGAACAATACCGTGGTGGTCTTTGACCGGATACGGGAGAACCTGCGTCAGGGGATAAGCGCTGATTTTGAAGTTGTGGTCAACAGCAGTCTGGTGGATACTCTGGGTCGGTCGCTGAACACCAGCCTGACGACCCTGGCGGTGGTAATAGCCCTGGTGCTATTTGTTGGCGTGTCAATTCAGAATTTCGCTGTTGTCCTGCTCATCGGTGTTGTCGCCGGGACCTACAGCTCACTATTTGTGGCACCTCAGTTGCTGGTGGTCTGGGAGCAGAGAAAGTGGTCCGGCTTCGTTCGACGTCCGTCTCCGGCTGCTGGGGGAGTCCGGAGGGGGTAGTGGCTGTATGTTCTCAACGAGGACCGGTGCTGCCCGACTGGCCTTAATCGCCGTCATTGTCTTGATTATCGTCAAGGTAGTGGTGGCGTGGATTACCGGTAGTCTCAGTATCACCGCTCAGGCGATGGACAGTTTCCTTGACCTGTTTGGTATCACTATTACCCTTGTTGCCGTTCGTATGGCAGCGATGCCGGCCGATGAAGGGCACCCTTTCGGGCACGGTAAAGTGGAGGGTATCGCTGCCATTGGGCAGGCGGTGCTGATTCTGACGGCGGCTGGCTTAATAGTCTATTCCGCGATTGTCCGTATTATCGGTGGTGCTGTGGTAGAGATGACCGAGGCCGGAATCGGCGTGATGCTGTTCTCCGTGGTGGTCAGTTTATTCCTTGCCCGTTACCTGCATCGGGTGTCACAGGCAACCGGTTCGCTGGCACTGGAAGCGTCCGCCCGTAATATCACCGCTGACGTTTACTCCGCAGCCGGTGTTCTGGTGGCGATGGCGGTGATACGCATCACTGAGTGGTATATTGTCGACCCCATCATTGCCCTCGGAGTGGCCGCTTTGATACTGAAAGCTGCTTACGATGTCATCCAGCGGGCGGTTACTGAATTAACCGACGCCCGTTTGCCTGAAGAGGAGCAAGGGATTCTGGTTGATTGCATTAATGAGCATCGTGGCCAGCTGGCTGGTTTCCATGCCGTCCGCGGTCGTAAGGTAGGTAACCAGCGTTTCATCGACCTGCATCTGGTAATGCCCAAGAACGCCAGTGTTGAAGAGGCCCACGACATGTGCGACCATCTGGAGAAAGACATCGAAGACCAGCTGAGTAATACCAGCATTACCATCCACGTTGAGCCCTGCCGGGTTGATTGTCGCGATTGCCAGGTGCTCAATTGCAGCCTGCGCCAGGAGTGAGCTAGACCGCCTGCTGTATACCGGAGACGATGAACCACACACCGAATCCCGCCAGAATCAGGCTGCAAATAATAAAGAGCCATTCCTGGAACCGCTTGTCCCAGAGTGACTGGGTCCTGTATATCAGCACGGAAACCAGTGAGAGCCAGACCAGATCACATGACCAGTGGACGAGGATGAGGGCGGTCAGCCCGCCGCCACCATAGTCGTCTATCCGCTCAATAAGCATGAGGCCGACAGTTGCCCACCAGAGCAGGAAGAAGGGATTGAGCCCGCTGGTGATGATACCTGCGATAGTGGCGTTATAGGACAGGTCTTTCTCTCCGTGGACTACCTCAGAGCGGGCACGGAACATGCTGAAACCCAACCAGATAATGATGCCGCCGCCTAGCAGACTCAATACCAACTGCACGGTGGCGTTCTCGAAGAACCGGGCAAAGCCGAAGTATATCAGCAGTATCAAAGGTACTTCTATCACGGCATGACCGAGTGCTATCTTGGCTCCCGTCCAGGGGCTGCGGTAGCTCTTAGCCACGGTGACAGCGAACATCGGTCCCGGCATCATCACGCCGGATAGGGAGATTACGACGACACTTAGCAGAACCGGTAGCATAAGTAATACCTCTGAAGGGATTTTATCATACCTGCTTGTGGGCGTCTCTTTGGGCTAAGGTGTGGGTTGAGTTACTCTCTCGTATTCACTATACTTTCAGAGTAAGATAGTCTGGTGTGGGGAGAGAAGTATGGCGCTGGACCTGAGCAAGATTGTTACCCAGGTGGCCGCTATGGTGGCCAGGCTGAGGGCTGACAGCCGGGAGAGACAGGAGCACCTTGAATATGCCCTGAAAGTGCTCAAGCTCCAGGATGACATTGAACGACTTCGGGAGAAAATCGGTGCCAGCCGGACGACCTGGCTGGTGGCCGGTCTGGTGGATGGCCTCAACCAGCGCTATTCAGTACCGTCGGTTCCGACAGATTTCACCGTCATCGCCAGTGATGGTTCCCACATTGATGTCGACCGGCACCGCTCGACACGGTGCTACCTGATAAATATCGGCTCAGTCACTTTCCGCTACGGAACCAAACCCGGCGCTGTCCTTGATAGTCTACCCTATCTCTACGCCGGTGACGAAGACTTGGTGATTGCAGCACCGGGGCAGCGGGGTCGTGAACAACCGATAGAGGGTACTCTGCTGGGTATCAAGCGTAGCGTCGATGAGTGCCGTCACCTGGTGGAGCTGGCATCAGCATTGCCGGTAGATAATCCTACTCTGGCGCTGCTTGATGGCTCGCTGATTCTCTGGAACCTGGAGGCCTACGCCGATTTCGTTGCCGAAGAGCTGCTTGATAAGGGTTTCTTGGCGTGTCTTGAGGAGATGAGAAGGCTCAGCCAGACTAAGAGGCTCGCTCTCGCCAGCTACATCAGCTTCCCCCGCAGTACCGACGTCGTCAATACGCTGCGCGTGGCTGTTTGCCCCAAGGAGATAGTTGACAGCGACCGTTGCCCGGCGTGCGAAACACGAGAATGCGATGCCCTCGCCGGGGTGCGTGACCGAGGATTATTTGCCAGTCTGCTCGAGCCCGGGGAGCGCTCCTCACTTTTTATCAGTTCCTCCAAAGTCCAGCAACGCTACGGATTCCACCAGGTCCACTTCTTCTATCTGAAGCTGGACGACGAGGTTGCCAGGGTTGAGATACCGCAGTGGGTGGCTGCCGATGAGGACCTGCTCAGCCTTACTCATACCCTTGTCCTTGACCAGTGTCTGCGAGGACATGGTTATCCCATAGCCCTGAGTGAGGCCCACGAAAAGGCGGTCGTCACCGGGGCAGATGCTGAGAATTTCTGGCGACTGGTAGAGGAGTCAATGGTAGAGGAACATCTACCTGTTGTTGGCTCAGCCAAGAACCGAAGCAAGCGGACGAGGTGGGTTTAAGTATTTTTATAATTTCACCCCGTGAAAATGAATAATTCGGGAAAAGGGGACTAAAGTGAGAAGATTATTAGTGATAATTCTAGTAATTGGTGTTAGTCTACTCAGTGCTTGTGGCGGAACATCACAAGTGTCTGATTCCACGCTGGGTTCTGAGGAGATTGAAGCATCTGACAATAGTGTCACGATTGTTATCGACAAGATAGAAAGAGCCAGCGTTATGCCTGCCGACATAGTTGAAGACCTTTCGACTACAACGCCTTACCAGACACCTGCACTTGCTACGGGTTGCGACTTTTTCTGTATTTATCTGACCATTACTCGTATCGAGGACATACACATGATTGACGCGTTCGGTTATGGTGAGGGAGAAACGGCCTTAATTAATGCCGCAGCCCAGAAATATGAGCTTATCATTGCCAACCTGACGGGGATTGTATTCACTGACCCGCATGATATAACAAGCCCCTGCGAGATGGCGGAGGATGCCACCGCGTTTTGGGTTTTCGAAGTCCCTGAAGATGAGGACCCAGCAAGGTTTGAATTCATCTATACGTATAAAACAGAGATTGAAGAAGAAACCGAAAGCGGTGGTCAAATAGATATTATTTTTCAAGACTAGGGAGAAGAAGGGGTAGGATTACCGATTTTCTGGTACATGCATTGACCAGGCGGAATTGCAGTTGTAGAATACCGAGACAACCATAGGACATCGCCTTCGGGGGAAGGAGGGGAACATGGCAGCGGGTGATATTTGTGGGGACCTGAAGACCTGTGAGCTGTTCGACTCACTGGATGAGGGGGAGGTGCAGGTGATTACTTACCTGCTCGGAGATAGTTGCTGTATGGAACTTTACCAGGCGGGCGACCACGTTTTTGACCAGGGAGAGTTGAGCTCCAATCTCTATGTTATTGTCAGTGGTCAGGTGGTCCTGCAGCGGACGGTCAATCTTGGGGACAAGACGGCCACCCGGCCCTTGGGACTTTTAAGTAAGGGTAGAGCTATGGGCTGGTCGGCGCTGCTCTACGGCCCCCGTTACGCCACCGCCTCGGCTGTCTGTCGGCAGCCGAGTGAACTGATTGTCATTGAGGGAGCTGTACTCAGAGCAGCGCTCGAGAAAGAGCCTGTAATCGGCTTCAAGGTGATGGACAAGCTCGCCTGCCTGCTTGGCGACCGGCTCCGTGCCGCCTACAACACCATGGAGGGACATCTGTAGTAAAGATGACGTCTATGAAACGCAACATAACGATTGAATACCTGCAGCAGTACATTAAATCTTAGGATTTCAAACCCGAATTGAAAGAAGGCTACTTTATGAAGCTCGTGGAGGAAGTGGGGGAGCTCGCAGAAGTAATAAGGAAAAACCAAAGATACCAAGGTGACCCCAATAAGGCTATCAAAGGTACAATTGAAGAAGAGCTTTATGACGTCTTGTACTATGTAATAGCACTGGCAAATGCATTCGATGTCGACTTGGAAGAGTGCTGCCGGTTGAAGGAAGAGATAAATAAAGAACGAACAGACCATTGAAGTCTCTTTTTTGCTATGTGTATGTGTAGGGAAGAATTATTGCGTACCGGCTTTATGTGGTATACAAAAGGGGAGCCAAAGAGGGGTGGAGCCCCTCTTACATAAGTCATTCCCCTTCCCCTCCTAGGGGAAGGGGATAAAGCGGGTTCTCAGGAAAATCGAAGATTTTTCCTGGGTGCTTAAAGAGGATAGGGTCGTTGGGCTACTAACTGTGGCTGGAAGGAGCTAAGAATGGGAACCAAAGGGCGCAAGAACATCAAGAAACCAAAGCAGCAGAAGGACAAAAAGGACAAGAAGAAATAGGGTCCAATAATGCCTGAGTTATCGGACAGGGTCGGCGAGGTAATCGAGGCCAGCACCACGGAATTCGTCACCGAGTGCTATGAACTCTACGAGTTGCCGCCGCTGGGCAGCCTGGTGAGTGTTGGAGAAGCGTCTGCGGAGACGTTTGGTATTATTTATCATGCTACCACCGCCAGCGTCGAACCGGGACGGCGTCCCATTGCCCGTGGTAAGGACGAGACCTCCGAAGAAGAAATTTATAAATCAAGCCCGCAGCTTGAGAAGTTATTGCGCAGCGAATTCGGCGCTCTGGTGGTTGGTCATAGCAACGGTGAGACTGTCTATCAATACCTGCCGCCGAAGCCAGCCCATATCCACAGCTTTGTTTACCTATGCCCATCAGAGCGGGTGAAAGAGTTCAGCCGGTCGTTCGATTTTCTCAACCTCCTGCTGAATACCTCGCTACCCGTCTCTGTAGAAGAGCTTGTTGCCGCCACTCTACGTCAGATGAGCCGGGCGCATGAAGATAAACAGGCTTTTCTGAAGGCGGCGGGTCGCGAGCTGGCGGTGCTCCTCAGCAGCGAGTTCAATCGGCTCAGGGCGATTTTGGGGAGGATTACGCCTGCGTGACGGCTGAATCATGGGCGAATGACAGCCGAGAGAAATGCCCTTTTTGTGACATTGAGCTCATATAACAAATCCAAGTATTTGATGCTAGAACTACGGGATGATATCCATACCTTTCCAGGCATCAAGTTCCTCACGGGCTGGGTCATACGCCAAACGGCATGGCACATCCAGTATCATGGTGGCCCGTTTCTCCAGGGTATACGGCTCCCATTCCGGAATTCCTGGATGGCTGGGATTATTGGTGTGAGCGAAGGCAAGCCATGCACCACTCACGGAATCGACCAGTTGAGGTTTATCAGGGCGCTCGCCTGTTAATGGCATACTTTCTGTAGTATCGAAAACAAATGGAATTTCAAGAGCATGGCTTGCTTTGAAAAGATAACCTTTATAATCGGACTCCCAGGTGAACAGGTACATAAATACAGGGGCTCTCCCGGCTGCTATCTTGCTTTCAACCAACCTGATACAACCCAGTCGCCGGTCTTCACTCACAATTCCGATAAAAAGGTCCCACGGTGTGGCATTGGGACGAGTTTTTCGGTATGCGTTTAGTATGCTCTCGTACTTATCACCCAGTCTCGCTGATAATCGCTCAACCAGTTCCTCTTCTGTCAGCCGACGACGTCTCGGGTCTCCTGCCACCATTAGCGCTATTTCATCCCTATTAGTGCCAATAATAATGGGTACGTCATTTAGATACGGGGATGCTTGCGGAATAAATGGATTTGCCGGCAGGTAACGGCCATCTACAACCGGCGTGAAACTCATTATGCTACCGGCCGCCATAGCCTCGCGACGGACTTGAGTATGAAGTGGCATTGCCATTACCGCTTCGAGCAACTGCTGGGCTGGCAGATTTTGTAGTGTTTCTATTTCATTTGTCTTGATTTCCAGTTTTTCCAACAGACGCTCCGCTACCTCTGTAGCGGTAGCGCTTTCCATGCCGCGTAAAGCCGGGCTGCTCTGGATGATACCTTTGTGGAATAATCCTTCAGCCGAGGGCATGGTTAATAACAGGCTTACTTTTCTGCCACCACCCGATTCGCCGAAGATGGTCACATTATCTGGGTCACCGCCGAATGCCTCAATATTATCGTGGACCCATTGTAGGGCCAGTACTATATCCAGCATGCCTGCCATTCCCGAACCGGCGTATTTCTCACCAGCGATATCGGCAAGGTGCAAAAACCCGAAGACATTCAGGCGGTGGTTAATGGTAAGTACAACTACATCACCGCGTTTGGCGAGATTTGTACCGTTATATATTGCAGACGAGCCTGAACCAGCCGCAAATCCACCACCATGCAACCATACCATCACCGGACGTTTTTTACCGTCCTTGATACCCGACGTCCATACATTCAACACCAGACAATCTTCGTCATAGACTATAACTTGAGCATTGCCGAGGGTTGGGTCTCCGGTAGACTGTCTCGCCTGTGGACAGCTCGGGCCGAACTCAAGAGCTTCACGCACACCGGCCCATGGTTCCGGCGGTATTGGAGGCAGGAAACGACGATTACCGCTGGTCGGAGCACCATAAGGGATACCCTTAAAGACCAAGACGTCTCTATCTCTAACACCGCGTACTTTTCCCGCTCCAGTTTCAGCAATGATTTCTTCTATAATTACTCCTGACTAAAAACGTAGTCTTTGAACTCAATATATATCTGCTGCTAGGTTAATTATTTATTCACCATTTTGCTCATGTCAAGAAGCGTCCCGAGACAGAGGTAAATCAACGTGTGGATTTTCACACCACTTTCCATTTAGCTATCTAATATCTATATTATAAAGGGCTGCCGGATTTTACGCATAAAATCCCACCCTTATGCAACGTGGTTAATAACAAACGTTATCAACGCTGCAGAATGTCTTGACAAATACTGGCCATAGAATAGACAATTGCGACGGAGGAGTGGACTAATATGCAACAGAGAGGAACTAGGATGAATCGCCTTAGGAAGGCTCTGGAGGAAGTACGAAGCGATCCGCAGCTTGCTTCGAAGCAATTAAACGGGCCCTCTCCTATAGGCCCTTTGTCAAAGTATATATCTGAAAGCCAAACAGCGCCAATCCCTGATGAGATTCGGGAGCTATCCAAGCGGCACATTCTGGATACCCTGGCATCTATTGTAGCCTGCTCGAAATTAAAACCAGCACAGCTTGCCCGAGATTTCGCCTTGTTCAACAGTGGGCAGACTCACACCGCACACCTGCTTGGGACCAACATGAAGACAACCCTGTTAGATGCGATTTTCGCCAATGCTCTGACCGCCCACGGAGCTGAGATTAACGATTTTTGTCCTTCGGCGTTTGTGCAACCTGGTCCACCCATTGTTGCCACGGTGATGGGTATTGGTGAGACCTTCGCTGCTTCTGGTGAGCAGTTGCTTCGAGCAGTTGTTGTCGGGTATGAGATTTCGTGCCGCTTGCCAAAAGCTCTCGGTATTCGTAACCTGCAAGACTTCGGGCTATCATCACACGGGGTCGGACCTACTTTCGGCTCTGCGGCAGCAGCGGCGTCGCTTCTAAAAATCCCTGAGGACAGAATCGGGGAAATATTTGCGTACTGCGTGCAGCAGGCATCCGGGTCCTACGAGTGGTTGCGTGACATTGACCATCTGGAGAAGGCCTTTTTGTTTGGTGGAATGCCAGCCAGAAACGGCACCTATGCTGCATTACTCGTCCACCACGGATTTACCGGTGTCAGAGACCCCTTCGAATCAAACCCGGGATGGCTAATAAGCTGCATGTTCCTTGGCCCAGAATCGGACCTGGATAAGCAGAGATTAGTACATAAACTTGGCGAGGAGTTCGAACTGCCGCTGGTAGGGTACAAGCGCTATCCCGTCGGTGGGCCTCTTCAGGCTGGAGTGGAGGGTTTGCTAACGCTCATCGAGACGGTAAATTGGAATGATATTGTAAAGATAGATATAAAGATGCCCGGGGGTAGGGTGAGTTCTTTCTCGGATGCCCCGATGCCTGCCATAAACCTGAGATATCTGTTGGCCGTCATTCTGGAGGACGGTGAGTTGACCTTCGAGATGGCCGAATCTCGCGAACGGATGGCCACTGATTCTATCAGGCAGAAAATGGAAACTGTTACCCTGATCCACGACCCTGAACAAGAGAGGGAGCCTAGGGTGGAATCAGCCCTTGTGGAAGTGACACTGCGAAGTGGTGAGAAGAAGCAAATCTTCGTTGAGCATGTGCTTGGCTTCCCCCATTATCCCATGGGTCGTGAGGACGTTCATTCCAAAGCGATGGGTCTATTAGTGCCAATTCTTGGAATGGAGCAGTCTAGTACTCTGACAGATATGGTATGGAACCTGGAGCAGGTTGACGATATTCGCGTGCTCATTCCTTTGTTGATTCCCCCTAAGTAACTGGAGTGAGTTTTACCAGATATATATTGCTACGGAGGTAAATACATGTTTCCAAAAGAATATGATGTTTCCAGGAAAGTCGTTTTGATCACCGGTGCCGGGCGTGGTATTGGCAGAGGAATTGCAGAGGTGTTGGCAGAGGCGGGAGCTGAAATAGCATTAAATGCTCTTACCGACCGATATGTAAAAAACACAGCAAGAGAAATTGCTACGGCCAGCGGAAGTAATGTTGTTCCAATGTTAGCTGACGTGACCAAGACTCAAGAAGTAAATCAACTCATTGAAAGGGTCCTGAATGAGTTCGGTCGTCTGGATGTACTGGTAAATTGCTTGGGTGATGCAATCAGGCAGCCACTTGTGACATTTGCGGACGATGCTATCATTCCCATCTCGGACGAAGATTTGAAAAAAATAATCGATATTAATCTAACTGGCACCATCCTATGCACGAGAGCGGTAGGTGAGTATTTCATCAAGCAACGTAGGGGTAAAATTATTAATATCTCATCGGTTACCGCGGGAAAAGGCGGTGGAGACCTTGTTTTGTACACGCTGGCGAAGGCTGCGATAATCGGCTTTACCCGCACCCAGGCGCTGGAATGGGCGCCTTATAACATTCAGATTAACTCAATTGCGCCCGGACTTTTCCCGGATACACATACCTATGGAGACAGGGCCAAGCTACCTGAGTCCGTCCTGAGAAGGATACCTTTGGGCAGGGCTGGGTTGGTGCGGGAGGTTGGTCTGCTGGCGTTGTACTTAGCTTCACCAGCCTCTGACTATATGACTGGACAAGCGATATTCCTAGATGGTGGACTTAGTCTGTAATTGCTATTAGTACATGCAATAAGGCTGCGATAGTAGTGCAGGAGTTGCTTGTTTCGCATAATCACACTTGACGAATACTACTGAGGGCCGCCATCACCAAACAAGAATGATGTCCCATACGAATCGCTGTTAAACTTGCTCACAACCGTAAAAACGGCTATCCTTTGGTATCGGTTTTTAGTCCGTGCTCAATGGGGGGATATCAGGTAGTCATGGAAGCTAATAACCCACTGCAATACTACGCTACTCACAGCGTTATGACCAACCCCGGAGAATACCGGCATCTTTTCGATGGGTTGCCTGCTGATATTCCTTCACTTTGTGGGATTGTTCAGGGGCTGATACTCCATGCTCACTGGGCGGAGCGGTACGGCATGCAACTCTTAGAAGAGCGCCAGGAGCAGGAGACCAACCTGCGTAAAATAACGCGGCAACTGGCAAGAATAATGGAACTGGATGGCGGTCCTCTGATTGCAGCGCGCCCGCTTGAGAAACGCATCATCGGTACCTGCCGTGATTTCTCAATATTCCTGACGGCATTCCTGCAGCACCAGGGCGTGCCTGCCCGCGCCCGCTGTGGCTTCGGTACGTATTTTATGCCGGGCAAGAGTGAAGACCACTGGACCTGTCAGTACTGGAACACCGACGAAGCAAGGTGGGTGTCGGTTGATGCCCAGATTGACCAGTTTCAGCAAAACGCCCTTAATATAGGCTTTGACACGCACGATATGCCTGAAGGCAAGTTCCTGTCTGCCGGTCAGGCGTGGCAGTTGTGCCGTGCCGGGCAAGTTGACCCTCAAATCTTTGGGATTTTCGATATGCACGGTATGTGGTTTATCGCTGGAAATCTGGTGCGTGACCTGCTCTCGCTGAACAAGATTGAGCTTCTTCCCTGGGACGTGTGGGGCATGATGTCCGAGTTCAAACAGGAGAAACTCTCTCAGGAATACATGGAGGAGATGGACCATGTTGCTGCACTTACCCTGGCAGGCAACGAGGCCTTTCCTGAGATACGTGCTCTCTACGAGAATGAAGAGAGACTACGCCCGGCGTTGGATTGGGAGCCATGAGCGGTTTTGAGCTTAATGATTACCGGCCGTTTACCGATGGCGAGATTGAGGTTGTTGTCAGGGAGAGGTATCCTGGTGATGAGCAGAGAGGGCTAGTACCGGAATACCGTTTCGCCATCCGTTTGCTAGGCAATCCTGAATCAATCGGTATTGTCAGTCTGCGCGTCGGGAATACCAGGCATCTGGTTATGTACGCTGGTCATATCGGATACAGAATTGAAAAAGATTACCGGGGTCATCGATACGCGGCCAGGGCCTGTAATCTCATCAGGCAGGTTGCCCTCGACCAAGGATTTAAGACGCTCTGGATAACGTGTAACCCGGACAACTGGCCGTCACGCCGCACCTGCGAGATTCTGGGATGTGAATTTATCGAAATCGTCGACCTACCGGAAGATACTGATATGTATCAGGAGGGTGAAAGGCGGAAGTGCCGGTACAGGTGGGATTTGGAATGAGTATTAATCTTATGAGTAAGTTTAAGGGAGTAGGCAGGTGAGATTATATCACGTCAGTGACCAGCCAGGTATTAAGCTTTTCGAGCCCCGCCCTGCCCCCCATATTGGTACCGGCGTAGAGGATGATGTCGTCTGGGCGGTTGACGAAGGGCATTTGCACAACTACCTCCTGCCACGGGACTGTCCCAGGGTTACCTTCTACGCCACTGAGCAGAGCGACCCGGCTGATGTGGAGAGACTTATCGGGCCGGGTAGTGCCCGCTATGTGGTTGCCATCGAAAGCCACTGGCTGCCGGAAATACAGCGACAGCGTCTTTACAAATATGAGCTTGACCCGAGTGACTTTACCGTGTTTGATGAGGGGGCTGGTTACTATATCTCGCGTCGGGCGGCAACGCCACTTTCTGAGGCTAAGATCGATGATATTCTCGGGGCACTGCTGGAATACAATGTTGAGCTGCGTATTATGGCATCGCTCTGGCAGCTGCGTGAGTCGGTTATTCATTCCACCCTTCAGTTCTCGATTATTCGTATGAGAAATGCCCGGCCACCTCAGGAGGGCATCGAGGCATTTTATCCTTTGCCGTAGATTGATACGGTTTGGGAGGATACAGAACATGAGTGAAGAAACAGTTAAGCCACTCGGTATTGTTGTCTCAGGCTCGGTGGATAAGGGGGTCGAGGTCAGGCTGGACAGCTCGGCCTCGGTCGAAGAGATGGTGGTCGGTCGCTACGTCACCATTGAGGGCCGGCAACGTCGCTTCTTTGGCATGATTACCGACATCAGTCTGGGGGTTACCGACCCGCAGCTTACTATTAATCCCCCCGATGCCACCGACCCCTTCCTCTCCGAGGTACTCAACGGCACGGCTACCTATGGAACAGTCCATGTCCTGCCGATGCTGACCATCGGCGGCGATGTTGCCAGCATGATTGAGGGGCCGCAGCCGGTGAAGACTGTCCCCAGTCACTTCTCCACTGTCAGCCTGGCCTCGGATGCTGATATGAACCTGGTCTTTGGCGAGGAGGACGCCAACCGCTTCTTCATTGGGAATCCCCTGGATATGGAGACCAAGCTCTGTCTCGACCTGCCGGAGTTCGTTAAGCGCTCCAACGGTATCTTCGGTAAGAGCGGCACCGGCAAGACCTTCCTTACCCGCATTCTGCTCATCGGTATGTTGCAGAAGAGCCAGGCGGTCAACCTCATTTTTGATATGCATAATGAGTACGGCTGGGAGGGGAGCAGCGAGGAGGGGCGACGCAAAGTCAAGGCCCTGAAGCAACTCTTCCCGGAGAAGGTAGCAGTCTTTACCCTTGACCCGGAGAACTCAAAACGTCGCGGGGTCAGTACTGACTTCGTGGTGAAGATAGACTATGACGAAATCGAGCCGGAGGATATGGTATTGCTCCGCCAGACCCTGAATATCACTGACCTGGCGGTGGAGGCCTCCTACCAGCTGCGACGTCGCTTCGGGAGGCAGTGGATCCAGCGCACCCTGGATGTGGAGGACTCAGAGGACACGCAGGAATTGCTCAAGGTGCTGAATATCCATGAAAGTACCTTGCAGAGTCTGCGGCGCGGGTTGCAGACAATTGGCCGCTTGTCTTTTATTGAGCCGCATGCACCGGTCGATGCCGTTAACAGCCTGCTGGGCTATCTCGATAAGGGCATGAACGTCGTGCTGGAGTTTGGCCGCTACCGGGATATCACTGCCTATGTGCTGGTGGCCAACATGCTCGCCCGGCGTATCTATGCCCGCTATCAGGAGCGGATGGAGCGCTCCATGAGTGAGGACATCGCCCCACCCAACCCGCTGGTGATAACCATCGAAGAGGCCCACAAGTTCCTCAATCCCGAGGTGGCCAGTCGGGCCATCTTCGGCACGATTGCCCGCGAGATGCGTAAATACAACGTCAGCTTGCTGGTCATTGACCAGAGGCCAAGCGGTATCGACGAAGAGGTGATGTCGCAGCTCGGCACCAAGATAACCTGCCTGCTCGATAACGAGAAGGACATCGACAGCGTGCTGGCCGGTGTCTCGGGTAAAAAGGAGCTGAAATCGGTCTTGGCGAGGCTGGCGCCGAAGCAGCAGGCCCTCATCTTCGGTCATGCCGTGCCGATGCCCGTGCCTGTCAGGACGAGGGAGTACGGTTCGGCGGAGTCTTACCAAGGCTTCGTTGGTGAAGCAGGAACCAGCCGGCAGGCGAAAAAGGACATCGAGGAGCTCTGGGACTAATCCAGGCCCACTTTCGCTGGAGGGGAAAAGGTGATGTCTGAAGATACTCTCTATCAGGACTACGATTTGTTCGCCTGGGCCTATAACAAACACTGGGGGGACATGTTCACAGGAGCTTCATTGTACATGCTGGAGAAGCTGGTTCTGCCACATTTACCTGCCAACGCCAGGATTCTGGACCTCTGCTGTGGTACGGGACAACTGATAAAGACATTAGCAGGGCGTGGGTATCGGATAACGGGACTAGATGGCTCTGCAGAAATGCTGCGATTTGCCCGTGAAAATGCCCCTGATGCCGAATTCGTTCACGAAGACGCTCGTTACTTTAAACTACCGCCAGTCTATCATGCCGCTATCTCTGCGTTTGATAGCCTTAATCACATCATGACCTTGGAAGAACTTACCTCGGCTTTTTGTAACGTGTATGCCGCGTTGACGGAAGGCGGAATTTTTCTCTTTGACCTTAACACGGAAGTACAGCACAGGACACACTGGGATGGTTCGGTACAGAGTATTGTTGAGGATGATAATGTTTGCGTAACTCGAATGAGTTATGATGCCGAAGAGCAAACCGCCCGATTTGATGCCACCATTTTCCGTTTGCAGGAAGGGGCGTGGCAGCGTGCCGATTTTACGTTAATTGAGAAGCCTTATTCAGAAGCGGAAATCCGACCTGCCTTACAGGTTGCCGGTTTTGTGGAGATTGATACTCACGCCTTGGACCGGGAGAGGGGGTTGGTAGAGGTAACAGCGGAATCCGGCAGGGTGTTCTTCATTTGTCGTAAAGCTGGTGGTGAGGGGTAATAACGGCGGCTATCCTAGCTTAGGAGGGAACTTGCCCGTAGGCTTTGAACAAATTGCACTGGTTGGCGAGAAAGTCAGACTTCGCCCGATTCGTGAGGGCGATGCCCCGGATGCCTATCGCCTCGTTGATGATGAAGCTGTGCTGGCTAATCTGGCCTGGGACGGCCCGACCGATGAGGCGGAGATAGCCGGTACATATCGACGTTGGGTAGCTGAGATGAAGGCCGGCGAAGCTTGTCACCTGGCTATTGAGAGCGCTGATAAAGCAGGACTGATTGGCTGTATTGATGTCCGGTTTCCCCGACACCCCCAGCAGGCAGATATCGGCTACTGGTTAGGTGTTCCTTACTGGAACAAGGGGTATATGACTGAAGCTGTCCGGCTCGTCTGTTACCTTTCCTTTAGGCACCTTGATGCCGCCAGGGCTTATGCCACCGTTTTTGTTGGTAATAACGGCAGCCGTAGGGTACTTGAGAAGAACGGCTTTTCGGTGGACGGCACCCTGAGATCTCATGTCTTCAAGCGTGGACAGTTCGTTGACTCCTGGTTTCTAACACTGCTACGCTCAGAGTGGGATGCCAGTCAGGGAGGGTTCTCTCCCAGATACGAAGATATCGTGGTCGCTAAGGGGGAATAATGCCTCGCGGTAGAGGTCATCTGGAAACACCCTCACTCCTGACCGAGACAAGGCAGCTGCTGCGTCGTTATGGCCTCCATGCCAGGAAAAAGCTGGGACAGCACTTCCTCATTGACCGTGAGGTGCTGGAGACCGTTATGGGTGCTGCTGGGCTAACTTCCGGTGATATTGTTATCGAGGTTGGCCCCGGCCTTGGTGTCCTTACCAGGGAGCTGGCCGGGCAGGCTGGCCGGGTTATTACTGTTGAGCTTGATGACCGACTGGCTGCCGCTTTGAAAGAGGCCCTGTCTTCATTACATAATGTCACAGTAGTCAATGAAGATATACTAAAACTCGACCCGGCAGTCCTGCTTAAAGAGTCAGGTAGTCAAGGTAAATATAAGGTCGTGGCCAATTTGCCCTACTATATCACCTCGCCGGTGATGCGACATTTCCTCGAGGCATCAGTCAGACCGCAGACCATGGTCGTCATGGTGCAGAGGGAGGTTGCTGAGGCTATCGCCGCTCAACCTGGCCGGATGAGTCTCCTTAGTGTTAGTGTGCAGTTTTACGGGCAGCCAACAATAGTCGGACATGTACCGGCTGAGTCGTTTTATCCGGTGCCGGAGGTCGATTCGGCGGTGCTCAAGATAGACATCTACCCTGAGCCGAAGGTGATGATTGGCGACGTGGATGACTTCTTTGGAGTTGTGCGTGCTGGGTTCAGCGCTGCCCGCAAGCAACTGTTAAACTCACTGGCACAGGGGTTAGGGTTATCCCGAGATGAGGTACTACCCTTGCTGGCGAAGGCGGGTATCGAGTCGAGGCGGCGAGCTGAGACCCTGTCGCTTGAGGAGTGGGCAGGGCTTTGGGAAGCGTTTACCGAAGCCGGGGGAGCAAAATGCTGACAATTCATGCACCGGCCAAGCTGAATCTGACATTAGAGGTACTGGGCAAAGGGGCTGACGGCTACCACGAAATTCGTAGCGTTGTCCAGGCAATAGACATGTGCGACACTCTTCGTTTTCAGGAGAATAGCCAGACCGTGTTCCTCTCCAGTATGCCGGGGTGGATAGTGGAGGAAAGCCTGGTATCAAAGGCAACCACTCTCCTGAGAGATGTCACCGGATGCATCACCGGGGCAAGTATCGAGGTCGACAAACGTATTCCCCTGCTTTCCGGCCTTGGTGGTGACAGCAGTGATGCCGCTGCTGTTCTGCTCGGATTAAATCGGCTATGGGAGTTGGATCTGTCTCAGGAAAAACTGCTCGGCCTGGCTCCGGAATTGGGTTCGGACGTAGCCTTTTTCCTCCACGGCGGCACTGCCCTGATGGAGGGCAGGGGTGATGTCGTAATCCCATTGCCTCCCCTGTCGGAGACCTGGATTGTTCTGGCAGTACCGGCAGTCCCCCGTGAGCCAGGGAAAACAGCACGGGCTTATGCCGGATTGAAGGAGAGCGACTATACCGACGGCCGGTACGCCAATAGAGTGACGGATGTACTCAGGACTGGTGGCAGACTAGAACCTGCAATGCTGTTCAACGTCTTTGAACGCACTATTTTCAATAGTCATCCGGGGATATCCGAGTGCCGACAAAAGATGATGACGGCCGATGCCGATAACATCCACCTGGCCGGCTCAGGACCTGCCCTGTTTACCCTGGCAGGTGATGGGGCAATGGCTGAGGGGTTGTATAGTCGTTTACGGCAACAGGGCATGGAGATCTATCTGGTAAAAACGCTGGCCACACGAGATCAACTAGACTAAACTAACCAGACCTATTATGATGATAGTAAAGAGTAGGTGTAGGAGGGGATAATATGACCGGAACAGATGATAACCTGCAGGAGGCCTTTGCCGGAGAGAGCCAGGCCAACCGACGCTATACATTCTTCGCTGACAAAGCCGATAAGGAAGGCTATCCCCAGATAGCCAGACTGTTTCGGGCAGCCGCCGAGGCGGAAACGGTACACGCCCGCAATCATTTTAACGCCATGGATGGCGTTGGCTCTACCAAGGCCAATCTGAATGCCGGGATTATCGGGGAGCATCAGGAGTTTACGGGGATGTATCCCCAATTTATTGAACAGGCTAGGGTTGACCAGTACCAGCGGGCTGAGGTCTCGTTCGACTGGGCAAACAAGGTAGAGGAGATTCACCACGACCTGTTTCAGGCAGCGTTGAAAGCTCTGGATTCCGACGAGACGATGAAGGACGAGCCTTATTTCGTCTGCCAGAGCTGCGGGAATACCGTGGAAGGTGAAGCCCCGGAGACGTGCCCTATCTGCGGTGCACCGAGAAGTGCTTTCAAGCGGGTGGACTAAGAATTAAGGTCAACTGATCCAAGTGGTCTTTTGCTGGTCTACTCCAGTTGCCCGTGCCCGTGAGTGAACAAATACTCTTCTACCACGACCCTTGCGGCGTCCTCAGTGAGGACTTTGGTCTGCTCCAGAAGCTCATCAATTTCCTCTTCGGGGACAAGTATTATCCCCAGGTGGCGTATCGGTGCGCTCGAAAGTGAAGCCAGCAGGCCTCCTATCACGGGAATACGCTTCGTCCTTGCTATTTGCTCCAGTCGGGTGAGTACGTAATCGGCATTCACACCAATCCGCCGGTCGATCGGGCGGAACTCGTAGACCTCCTCATTTCCTGAAACAGGGAAGGTGAGTGTCAGCTTGAAGTCCTCGATATCACCTTCACTTTCATCATCACTACCATCGCCACAGGGTACAGAATAGACAATATAGCCTGTCTTAGTCTCGCCGGCAGACAACTCTGTTGTCCATATCTGGTCGGCGAGCGAGTCAAGCATGGTGGGCTCATATGTCTCGTCGTCGGCTTCGAGCTTGAGCTGGTCCGTCCATTGGCGCTGGGAATCCTGCTGGTTGAGCAGGTTCTCAACTGTGTACTTGATAACGAGAAAGACCTCACCCTCAGGTGGGGTATCCGACTCTATCTGGTCTGTCAGTTGCGTGATGTCAAGTAGGAACGCGTGAGCCTCGTCACTGGTACGGTCACCGTGCGCCAGCCCCGAGGTACAGCCGGTTAGGGCCGCAAGCATGATGAGCAGAGCCACTAAAAGTATACGTTTCATATTGCCTTTCTCAGTCCTTGAGTTTAATCAGACCTGCGGTAGTATTCTTGAAGCCACATTTTTCATAGAATTCACTTAGATATGCCTCATAATCGACGTGCATCCATTCCAGCCCGGCTTCACGCGCTAGGTTTTCTGCCCTGCGGACAAGCTCCAGGCCAATCCCTTGGCGCTGCATATCTTGGTGGACGGTGGTGTCCAGCAGGAAAGCGTGCTGTCCGCCGTCCCAGGCGACATTAACAAAGCCAACCAGCCGGTTACGCTGGTAGGCACATACATAACCCAGGCTCCGCTTGAGGGTGGGAGTAAAATCCCACGTGTTGTGATTGAGCCAAGCGTTAGCGAACAGGTCATTTAAATCTTGATTGGTAACCGGAGGACTAATCCGGTACTCGACATGTGGTTCTACCATTGCTTTTTGACTTTTCACTAAAGAAATCGTATTTGTCCTGACGCCGATTGTCAAGTCAGGTGTCCTTCCGCAGCCATTCCCTGACCAGCTTTTCCTCACCTGCCCGGTTGGTCACTTCTCCATCCATTCTGGCAGCTCGCAGTCGGGTCAGGATGTCGCTGATGCGAGGACCGGGCGCGAGCCCCGTGCTTTTTAGGTCTTCACCGGTCAGGGCTGGTTTGATATAGCGGAGTCGCGCGAGGTACTGACGGATGTTGCGGCTGGTCTCCGGGGAGTCGACTGCCAGTGAAACCGCTGTAATTGCTGCCGGCGAATAGCTGTGGAGTAGGTCGTAGATGTGGCTTGGTTTGATGTCGGGAGCAGCCAGCGATGCTATCTCGGATTTCAGCTCACAGGTACCCCGTAGTGTCTGTGACAGTGACTTGGGTAACTTTAGGCGTGCTATCATCTGCTCTACCTGTTCAGCGGTCAGGGTGTAGGTCAGTAATGGTAGGTATAGGCTGGCTGGTGGTGGAGTGGGAGAGCTGACCTGACGGGCCTGCTCGAATCTCTCTGACAGCCAGTTGTTGCCCTTCAGGCCAGGCTGTAGTCTGGGCAGCACTTGCAACTCATCGGCTCGCAGGAAGACTTTTTCCGGGTACGGCTCTCTCAGGATAAGCTCAAGTTCGTGCCGTATCCGGTCGCCACTGATGGTATCGAGCATGGCTATGTCCCGGTTGAGCAACTCCAGCGTTGCCGGCTCAAGCCGAAAGCCGAGCCGTTGCTCGTAGCGGAGGGCGCGCCAGATGCGAGTAGCGTCGTCAGCGAAGCTTTTGTCGTGGAGCACATGGATAAGGCCCTGTTCGAGGTCCTCCCGACCGCCGTAGGGGTCAATCAGGTCACCATAGCGGCCGGGGCTGAGTTGAACAGCCATGGCGTTAATGGTAAAGTCACGGCGGAAGAGGTCATCAGCTAATGAGCCGGGTTTCACTTTGGGCAGTGCGCCGGGTCGGTCATATGTCTCGGAGCGGATGGCGGCAAGGTCGATACGCCACTCCTTCCAGCGGAGGTTTGCCGTCTTGAATCGTGTGTGCACAGTGAGTCTTCCCTGGGTGGTGTTGGCCAGCAACTGTGCCGGAGCTATTGCGTCACCATCTACTGCCAGGTCGAGGTCAAAGGTCTCTCGTTCCAGCAGCAGGTCGCGGACGGCCCCACCGATGAGGTAAAGGTGTTGGTCTTGATGGGAAGCAATGGCCCCGATTGCCTCTATCAATCTCACCAGTTCTGCCGGCAGTCGCTCGTTAATCTTACCAGTTAGATTTATATTCTCGGACATTTTCCCTTGATACGGATAAGTGCCGCCCGCATTATAACACAGGGCTCTGATGAGTTCATTTCAGTTGAATGTTGAGCATAAAGCTGGTATGATTTACCAAGCAATGTCGGGTGACTCGGCAGGGTCACCCGACAATTCTATTTAGTTGAGACAAATGGAACCAGAGAAACAGGGTGAACTTCAAGAAACAACCGAGCGTCTGGGCACGGAGCGACTGGGCAAGTTGCTCCTACGGCTGGGCACGCCCAGCGTCATCTCTATGGTGACCATCTCCCTCTATCACCTGGCTGACACCTTCTGGCTGGGCCAGGTCAGCTACCAGGCTATTGCTGCTGTAACGGTCACCTTCCCGTTTTACATACTGGTAATCTCCATTGGCGTTGGCACAGGCGTTGGTGCCAATGCTCTGGCCTCCCGGCGTTTTGGCGAGAGGGATATTGAGGCGACCAACCAAGTGGCCGGACAGGTATTCCCGCTGGTCGCCGTCTTTGGGGCACTGTTTGTCCTGACCAGCACCATCTTTGCCAGGTCAATCGCCGACCTCCTCGGTGCTGGGGAGGACATTATTGATATGGTGGCCGATTACCTGTTCTTCTTCGGTCTGGGAACACCCTTCATTCTCTTTCGGCTAATAACACGCAATGTATTCCAGGCTTCCGGAGATGCTGTGAAACCGATGATTTTCACCATCGTCGGTGCTGTCGCCAATGCTGCTCTGGACCCGTTTTTTATCTTCGGTTGGGGGCCGTTCCCGGAGATGGGGGTCGGCGGGGCTGCCTTGGCCACGTCTATTTCCGGTGGACTCGGTGCGTTACTCAGCTTTTACTATTTGGTAGGGCGGAAATCCGTCTACCGGCTGAAGCTGCACCATCTCAAGCCTGATCTAGCAATCATTGCACAAATCTACCGTGTAGGTCTGCCGTCGATTCTGATGCAACTGACGGAGACCATCATCTTCACGTTGTTCATGCGGATTGTCGGCGAGTTCGGGTCGGTGGCACAAGCCGCCCTGGGAATTGCGATACGCATTTCTGACTTCGCCTTCATGCCCATCATCGGGGTCGGGCATGGTCTGCTACCGATTGTCGGTTATTGTTTCGGGGCGCGTCTCTGGGAGCGGTTGTGGGCGGCTGTCAAACTGGCTTCTCTTGCCCTGGCCGTAATGCTGGGTGTTGCCACCGTGTTTCTGGAAATCTTCGCTCCACAGTTAATTTCCATTTTTAATGATGACCCTGAGCTGCTTGAGATTGCCGTACCGGGTATGCGCATTTTCCTGTCTACCCTGATCCTGATTGGTCCGGCTATCATGTTTATTACTACCTTCCAGGGACTGTCTAAAGGCTGGACGGCCATCTTCCTTTCGTTGGCGCGCCAGCTGATATTTTTCGTCCCAGCACTATACATCCTGCCGGATTTCCTGGGACTCGATGGTGTCTGGTTGTCTATTCCGATATCGGATGGCTCTGGTGCTATTGTCGCTGGACTTTGGCTTTACCGCGAATATCGCCACCAGAAGCGCAGTGGTATCTGGGAAGCACCGCCGGTCGTGGAGACTATCCCTGAGTCTGTCCCCCGGGGCCGGGCCACCCTTGATTGACGGCGGATACTTAATCAGGTAGCATTAGGCCTGATGTAATCCGGCGGACACACTTCACGGAAACCGGCATATGGCTATTATCGTTACCAGTAATCTATCCAAGAAATTCAAAGACCTGCTGGCGGTTGATAACGTCAGCCTTGAGGTCGAGGAGGGAGAGTGCTTTGGCCTGCTCGGCCCGAACGGTGCGGGCAAGACCTCCCTCATCCGCATGATAACCGCTGTTTCTCCACCGCTCAGCGGTAGTATTGAGGTAGCTGGCATGGATCTGGCGAGTCACCCGCGTCAGGTCAAGGCTATCCTGGGGATAGTGCCGCAGATAGACAACCTGGACGAAGACCTGACGGTGCTCCAGAACCTGACCACCTTTGCCCGCTACTTTGGCATTCCTAAGACGGTTGCTCACACTCGTGGCTGTGAGCTGTTGCAACTGTTTCATTTGGAGGAAAAGAGCAGTGGCCGTATCAAGGAGCTGTCCGGCGGCATGAGGCGTCTTCTCTTGATTGCCAGGGGGCTGGTCAACCAGCCCCGGATTGCTATTCTCGATGAACCGACCGTTGGTCTTGACCCGCAGACTAGGCATCTGGTATGGCAGCAATTGACCGAACTAAAGGAACAGGGGGTTACCCGGCTTCTGTGCACACAGAACATGGAGGAGGCAGCGGTTCTCTGTGACCGTGTGGCTGTTATGCACCGGGGGCGGATATTGAGCCTGGATAGCCCGCAGGTACTCATCACCCGGCATGTTGGTGAAACGGTGCTGGAGGTAGCCGTTACCTCGGCGAACCGGGCAAAGGTTGTCCGGGAGCTCAGTACACACGGGATAGACTTCCTGGACGTGGGTAATACTGTCAAGGTACTGGGTGTCAATCGTGAGCAATTACCGGCTACGCTCCTTGGTACCGCCGAGGAGTTGAGGTTAAGACCGGCGACACTGGAGGACGTGTTCTTCCGCCTGACCGGGAAGACTTTGGAGGAGGATGAAGAGGAATGAGGATGTTCTCTTGGCGCTCCTTCAGGATGTGGCAGCGTAACCGTGATGTCTTCTTGCGACTCTGGCACTCGGAGGCGCCGGGTACGATAGTCGAACCGCTTATTATTCTGGTGGCCATGGGTCTGGGTCTCGGTGCCTACGTTACTCTTACTGACAATCAGGACTATATCGAGTTCATCGTCCCTGGTATTGTCTGCAGCTATGCCATGTTCAGCGTTTTCGGCGAGTGCACCTACGGTACCTTTTTCCGTATGGAGGAGCGTAAGACCTTCGACGCCATTATCGCTACCCCGCTGAATGTCGAGGATGTAATCGCTGGGGAGATATTCTGGGGGGCGACCCGCTCGTTGATGACCGGCAGTGTTATCCTGGTGGTAGCCCTCGCCTTTCAGCAGGTAGATTCATGGTGGACATTGTTGGTGCCGTTCCTCTCTTTTTATCACGGGGTGATGTTCGCTTCGATTGCCGTCTTCTTTACTTCAGTGGCGCCATCGTTTTATACTTTCAACCACGTTTTTACCCTATTTGTTACGCCGATGTTCTTTCTCAGCGGCGTCTTCTTCCCATTGTCGGATTTCCCTCAAGTGGTGCAGAACCTCAGCTGGATTGCCCCGTTGACACCGGTCGTTCACCTGACCAGAGCTTTGTTCGAGGGTGAGTTCCACCTGATTCATTTGGTTGTAGCCGGTTACATACTGCTGGTAACAATTGTCTTTTTCGCACTGGCACTGTTCATAATGCGACGGCGGCTCACCGTTTGATTGGGCCTTTTATTATCTTTGCTTTTTACTGGTTGGTTTCCCTATAATTGTGCCGTATGAAACTGGTCGCAGTTGTTGGCATGGTCGGCTCTGGAAAATCGGAAGTATCCCGACTTTTTAAGGAGGCCGGCTTTACACGGATAAGGTTCGGCGATGTCACTGATGATGAGCTGAGGAAACGTGGCCAGGAGTTAAACGAGGAAAACGAGCGCCGTGTCCGTGAGTTGCTCCGGCAGGAGCGTGGCATGGCTGTCTATGCTGAACTGAACCTGCCCCGGATCGATGCCGCCCTGACGAGCTCGGATGTGGTGGTTGACGGACTTTACTCCTGGGAGGAGTATACTTTTTTAAAGGACCATTACGGTGATAGCCTGTGTCTGGTAGCCGTCTGGTCGTCCCCTGCGACACGCTATTCCCGGCTAGGTAGTAGACGCAATCGGCCACTGACACCAAAGGAGGCGGCCGGACGCGACCAGGTGGAGATTGAGAACCTGCACAAGGGTGGCCCAATCGCCGTCGCCGATTATCTCATCGTTAACGAGTCTTCTATGGAAGACCTGAGAAAGCAGACCGAACAGACTATCGCCAGGATACGGTGAACTTTGGAAAGGCTGAGTTTTGATGACTATTGCCTCAAGATAGCCTCGGTGGTGGCTGAGCGCTCCACCTGCCGTCGACACCATATGGGGGCCGTCGCCGTCAGGGACAAGCATATCCTGACCACCGGCTATAACGGCGCCGCCGCCGGTCTAAAGGACTGCCTCGAGCTGGGTTGTCTTCGTGACGAGCAGGGGATTCCCTCTGGTGAGAGGCACGAGATATGCCGGGCGATTCATGCCGAGCAGAACGTTATCATCCAGGCAGCCCTGCATGGGGTTAGCCTTGAAGGTTGTACCATCTACTGCACGCACACGCCTTGTGTCCTCTGCGCCAAGATGTTGATAAATGCCCGAATAAGACGATTTGTGACCTTCGGCAACTATAGCGATGATGCTTTCAAGGAGCTATTCCGCGAAGCCGGCATCGAGGTGGAGATACGGGAGCGGCCATCACCTGAGATAACCTTTCTGGACTAAGACTGGCTGACTTACCGGTCGTTTGGGTGTAGCGGCTGGCAAACATGACAAGCCCTGTTAATGGAGAAGTGATAAAGCGTGCTATGGAGAAGAATCAGGTATATCGGGGGATTGTCAAGACGGGGCGTGGTGCGGGAGTCGCCGAGATGTCATCTCCTGATGTTCTGGAGAGATTTAAACTGCTACTTGGGATTCCTGTAATTCCAGGCACATTGAATGTCGACCTTGACCAGCCCTTTGATTTATCCTTACTGGACTACGTTAACTTTGCCGGGATAGGTTTCAGCATAGACCTTGCGAAACAGGGCATAGATTATGACGGCGAGCTCGGTATGCATTATAGCCGGGTAATCGTCGCTGACACGTATCCTGCCGGTATTGTTTTCTTCACATGGGTCGATGACCCTTACACCGATGCCGAACTGGTCAGTCCCTATCATCTGAGAAGCGTTCTTAATCTACAGGACGGGGACACAGTTGAGTTCAGGCTGGTGGATACCGAACAGGGTTAGTCGCAGCGCTGGACTATCGGTCGATGTTTTCCCCCTGGTAGGTTCCGGAGTAGCCCTCTGTCTCGCCTGTTAATCGCATGAAGACAATCTGTGCGATAGCGACGTCTTTCTGGAGGCGGAACCCACGGGGGTTGAATACCACCATCATGGCCCGTGAGCGGCCCGAGTATCCGGCATCCCAGACAGCGCCGTACACGGTGACGCCGCTGCGCAACAGGCTGGAGCGGGGCTGGGCCAGCGCCATGATGTTGTTCGGAAGGTTAACAATCTCATTGTAGGTGATGATGTAGGGGCCGGGCATCAGTTCAAGGAAGCCCAGGCCATCGAATACCAGCGGGGCGAGGTCGGAGACTAATCTCTGGCTATTATCGACCGTAATACTGCCCGCCGTCTGGGGCATAGCCACTTCACGGATGGTCAGGTCGAAGCCGTTGGGCTGTAGCTGGGCATCAAGGTCACGGTAGCCTTCAATCAGCGGCGGCTCGTTTTCCAGTAATTGGAGGATATCCTGCTTGGATAGAACGGCAGTCATGTCAACCAAGTATAGCCCCCACTCTGAGCGGGCTGTCAAGGTTTAAGAGTTCACACGAAGTCTAGCCACGCTGGGCAAGCTGTTCTTTGAGGTAATTAATTGCTTCTACCGGGGAGGGGTCTACGCGGTACAGGATTGCCAGGTAATAGCTGACGTAGTCGCCGAAAAGCACCAGGCTTAGCATCTGGCTCAGGTGAGAAGTACCCTCTCCATCCACAAACTCGTACTGGACTCCGGCACGCTTAAGAAGCTCACAGGTGACTTCGTAGCGCCGCTGTATTGGTTGCGCCAGTAAAGGTGACCGCAGCAATACTACCACGATTTTCTCCGCCAGCTCCGGCGGGAACTGGTAACCCACCACGGCGTTGTGGTTAAGCTCGGGAAAGACCTCATGGAAAGCCCAGGCTTTGCTGTTTTCGTTAAGCTGCGTTTTCCAGCGGCGGGCCACCTCGCTGAGCAGGCCAGCCCCGTATATTACCGTCAGGTGGCCGTGCAACCTCTCGGCCAGTTTTCGCGCCGGGTTCTTTGACGCTGGCCGTGTCTCGTCTATTTTAATTGATAGCTTCTGAAGGACAGCCAATGCTTCATCTACATCGGCTGACTTGTCGCCGACCACGCCGAGTTTCTGCATGAAGCAGAGGATAGGCAGGAAGCTGAAGGCAAGGGCGGCGCGGGGTTGGGAGCGGTAGGTGAAGGTGAGGACAGGGATACCATTCTCGTCGGCTATACTCTTCAACTTGCCGCCGGTGGTAATGGCCAGTTTCTTAGCCCCGGTCTCCAGAGCCTGGTTGAAGGCGGACAGTGTCTCTTCGGTGTTCCCCGAATAGCTTGAGGCAATCACTAGTGTCTTGTCATCAACGAAGGCAGGCAGTTCGTAACCACGGTTAACGATAATCGGTAGCTTGGATTCTGGTACTGCCAGACTGCTGACCAGGTCACCACCGATGGCCGAGCCACCCATGCCGATGATGAGCACTTTGTTTATGTCGGAATATTCTTTAGGCAAGGTGAAATCCTTAGCCATCTGCCAGGCCTGCTGGCATTGCCAGGGCACCTCGTGGATTCGACCAAGCATGTCTTCCGGGTCGAGCTTCTTGAGATTGCTACTGTCTGTTTCCGTCATGGTAAGGTCATAATACCATAAACAAGCAGAGCCTGTTATTTTTTAGCACCTGCTTTGTTTTCTTCATCTTCTTTGATATCTTCCACTATTCTGTACACCTTTACGGCGTCGTCGGTAGTCTCAGCTTTCTCTATAGCTTTCAGCTTGGCTCGTGAGTCGACGAACGCCTCGAGGGATTTGCTACCGAAGTAAAACGTGATGATAGCACCTAGCTCCAGCAGTATCCACTTTTTGTCCTCGACGACCACGTAGTCTGCCCCCTTCAGCAGGACCATGGTGGCGATAGCACTGAATGATAGGGCAAGGAAGGTACGCATGGCGCCTTTGGGTAGCCCCATCGTTTCCTTTTTTTCGAGTGGATTAGCAATGCCCTTTTTCCAGTCCCGATATCGGAAGCCGAAGTAAAGAAAGAGTCTTATTATCCAGGCCAGTCCTGCGATTGCCACGACCACCACAATAGCCGTGGGTAAAAAGGTGTTTGTCAGGAAATCTCCCATTATTATTCTGTGCCCTCCTTTGCCCCGTGATACTGGTGCCGTTAGCGGGGGACTCATGAATGTGCGTGTGGGGTCATATTATATCCCCATATGTATCCGTGTCAAGATAGTACGACTAATGTTACTGAAAAATAAGGGTTTGTCAGGATACCCCTAGGTGGTAAACCATCCGTAGAGGGTCGGCAGACACGCTGGTAGAGATTCGATATCGTCCAGCACCTCGTACTGCATATCGCCGCATATCGTCCTGAGATAGTCGTGTCCTTCCCGGTCGAAGGTAAGACATAGCGACGTTATCCCCTTCTGCCTGGCCTCCAGCAATGCCATCTTCGTATCATGGATAGCATATTCTTTCTCAAGCCCTTCCCTTCCATAGTTGTGGTCTTCAGGTCGACCGTCGCTGATGAGGAAGAGGAACTTGCCCTTGGACTCCTGCTGCTCCAGCTTCCATGTGGCGTGGCGGATGGCCGGTCCCATTCTGGTTCCCCGCTGTGGAATAATGCTATCAATCCGGCTCTTCACCCGGTCCGAGAAGTCTTCCTCAAGGTCCTTTATCATGTAAAGCTCCACGTTTTCTCGCCCGTGACTGGAGAAACCGTAGATTCCGTAGTTGTCGCCGATGGCCTCCAATGCCCTTATCAGCAGAACGATGCTCTCCTTCTCGAGATCGATGATTCGTTTGAACTCTCTTGGCCTGAGTTTACCCTTATGGTCGGACTGTAGCCACTCGAAGTAAGTCCGGTAGTCGCTGGCAAATACAGGATTGATGGAGTCTCTCTGCAGTCGATTGATGTATTCGACTGTTGAGGAACTCATGTCCAGAAGGAAAGCCACCGAAACATCCCGCTCTACCTTATTCCTCCGCCAGTAAATTTTAGCATCCGAGCCGTGCCCGGCTTTCTTTCCGATAACGAAGTCCACCAACGCATCAAGGTCGAAGTCCTCACCGTCATGCAGTCGTTTCACCTTACGGCGGGCCCGAGGATTCAGTTGTTCAAACCGCCCTCTGATTTCAGCAACCAACCGAGCATACTCATCGAGGGTAGCCTCGAAAAAGTCGGTATTACCCTCTTCCAGTGGCATCTCCCGTACCCGACACCACCTTAATCGATAATCACTGGCCCGGAAGTCCCACTCGTCATACAGATAAGAGCGAGGGCTATCGACTGCAAGGGATTCACCTTCGATACTGTCGTCCTCCTGCTCTGGTTGAGCCTCACTCAATAGAGTATCCTGCTCACTCAATGCGTTCATACCGAAGACATGAGTTTCTTCCGGATCATCGGTTGCAGCTGCCAGCTCGCCGATATCAAGAATGTCATCCAGCATAGCAGTATCTGTCGACGCCGGCCACGGTGAATGCGCATATTCTGTCTCCGTCCCGTCAACACCAGTCGCCTCCGCCTCCTTGGTTTCATAAACAGGCTCCAGCCTGAAAATGCCCCGGTACTCTACCCTGGCAGGACTGAAGTGTGGTGAATTATCAGTAGCCTCCCACTCTAGCTCTCTCAGCACTGCGTCGATATCACTGGACGTGAAGAGCCCGTCGCTGCTGTTAAGCTCGATTGCCTCCCACCGGTCAATCCGAGAACGACTCGCGGGTATCCTGCTGGCCAGTTGATAAAGGCGTATCATAACTTCGGTGCTATCGTCTATGCTGGCTTCCGATGACATCACGCGACCCAAAATCCTGCTGGCAAGCTGCAGAGGTGTACGCAGTACCGCCGGGACCAGCCATTTCCCCGAACTTTCCAGACTGAGCCGGACCATAATCTCAAGGAAAGCCTCTCTGAGTGAGTGTGAGGTGATGGGGGGTCTTATACTCATTGCTTCGGCCTGAATCCTGCTGTAATCCTGCCTAATGCCCCGGTACCTCTGTTTGGTGGCGAAGTCAATGCGGCCGTCCTCCACAATAGTGAATATATCGGTGGCCAGACTGCTGTTGTCGAAGAGATTCAGAAATTTCAACAGGTCCGTTTCAGTATCATCGCTCTCGACCGGGCGGTGTGAAAGACCCAGGTCACGGCAGAGAGAGGTGGCTTTATCAATCCTGAATTCATAACTGCCGAATTCAAAGTGCCCTATCTGATGAGTGGTCATTACCTTATACCACGTGAAGTTCTCGGGTTTGCTGGGATACCTGTCAACGAATTCCGGCAGGAAGATGGCGTTACGGTTTATCGGGAGCTCCGCAGATAGAACGGGAGTCTTGCTGCCAATCAGTGCCAGGCAGTAGGTTTCCATAAGCTTCTTAATACTATCCAGTTCAACCCCGGGTGAAAGCTTCTCCAGCAGTTGAACACTCCTGAACGTTCCCAGACGGAAATACTCTATACCACTCCCCTCGCTCTTACGAAGTAGCTCAAGACCTTCCTGACACCAGGGTTCCAGACCGGTTGGACCAGCCCTTTCTATCACAAAAGGACAGGTTCTCAGGAATTCTGATGCTGCGGGGGAGGATATGCGAAGTGCTTCTTCGGTCAGCTCCAGGAGGCGGTTATGCACCGCAGCGGGCACCAGTCGTATTACCGCACGAAACTCATCGGCAATCGTCGGTGGAAAGCTCTCAAGTGCCTGCTTTACCGAGATGGTGTCTCTGTTGTCTGTCATGTGGCATATATTCTCAGTTTTGTTGGGCTACTCAAATATACTGGAAACGACCTCTTCGATACTCTGCTGGACCTCGGCTTCGTCTGAGACAGCCCAGACTACCGCCACCTGGCAGGCCCGCCGTGGTGCGACGCCCTGTTTGATGAGCTTCCCGGCATAGATTAGCAGGCGGGTGCTTGTCCCTTCCTGTAAATGGTACTCCTTCAGGTTTCTCGCCTTCTCACCGAGTCGGGCCAAATCACGGGCTAGGGTCTCTGAAACGCCACTCTCATGCTTGATGACTTCCGTCTCCAGGTCCAGCGGCGGGTAGTCAAATTCAATGGCAATAAACCTCTGGCGGGTGCTCTGCTTGAGGTCTTTGAGAGTGCTCTGATATCCCGGATTGTATGAGACTACCAGCAGAAAACCATCGTTGGCTTCAATCACCTCCCCCTTTTTCTCTACCGGCAGAATCCGGCGGTGGTCGGTGAGGGGGTGGACCAGCACTGTGGTATCTTTCCTTGCCTCGACTATCTCATCGAGATAGCAGATAGCGCCGGCCTTGACTGCCCTGGAGAGCGGCCCGTCAATCCACTTCGTAGATTCACCTTCAAGGAGATACCTGCCGACAAGGTCACTGGCGGTCAGGTCCTCATGACAGGCAACTGTAATCAGGGGAATGGCCTGCCGCCCGTCAGAAAGTGCCGCTTTCCGGGAACGAGATTTAGCCACAGTAAGTGGCTTGCCCAGTCGATAGGCCATGTATTCCAGGAACCTGGTCTTGCCACATCCCGTGGGCCCTTTGAGGAGCACCGGTATCCTCTGAGAGTAAGCAGCCTCAAACAGCTTTACCTCGTCTCTGACCGGCAGGTAGAACGGTTCTTCGGTAATAACGTACTCCTCAACCACGTGTTCCCGGTATTTTCTCTGCTCTTGAACTGACATCACTGATTACTCCCATTCAGCTTTACTGGCGTGTCAGGAGGGCGCATAAATGAATAATTGCCTGTATGGACAATGACTAAGTATATGTTGCTCAGAATTTGATTGTAGCATTTGAGACATTGAACCGCAATCTACGCATATACTTGGTTCCCGTGCTACAATAATCGGGAGGAGGTATGGTATGTGATGATGTCAGATTTACATAGCGGAATTGAAGCGCTGGCTAACTGGATTTCGCAAGCCAAACATCTGGTCGTCTTCACTGGTGCCGGTATCAGCACTGAGTCGGGTCTGCCTGATTTCAGGGGTCCTGATGGCCTCTGGACGAGGCGGGACAAAGGACTGCCTCCACCAAAGTTCGACTGGTCGTCGGCCGAGCCGAATCAATCCCATATGGCGATAGTCGAGCTCCAGAAAATGGGCAAACTGGCTTTTCTCATCTCTCAGAATATAGACAATCTCCACCTGGCATCAGGAATTAATCCAGAGCTACTGGCGGAGCTGCACGGTAATCTGACCAAGCTGAAGTGCCGTAAGTGTGGCTTCAAGTGTGACTACTCCCCTGATTTCGATAAGTGCCCTCTCTGTGGCGGAGAGCTTCGTACCAGTGTGGTCAACTTCGGCGACCCCATGCCACGCGACGAGGTAGAGAAATCGGAATGGCACTCACGTCGCAGCGATCTCTTCATCGTGGCTGGTTCCAGCCTAGTTGTCTATCCGGCAGCCGACATGCCCAGGATAGCCCTCCAATCCGGTGCTAAGCTGGTAATCATCAACCAGGGGGAGACTCCTTTGGACCAGGTGTGCCATCTCCGATTTGAGGAGGGGGTGGGCGACGTGCTGGTTCCGGTGGTAGCCCGATTGCATGAGATGCTGGGCTCGTGAGGGGTTTTCAGGTGTCCTTGACATGGGCGGCACGGTCGCCTAGAGTGTCTTTTATGCAGGTGCGCATCCATTAGAGAGATGAAAGGGAAAATAGCATGACCGGCAATAGTGGAGCGGGTACATCAGGTTCAAATAGGGATTCCGTCGTGGTTGTTAAAGAGACTCTGGCCGGTGGCAAAATCCACCTGACGAGTCTCGTATTTCGCTACGGTGGTAACGTGTATATCCTGACCTATCAGAGGGGCGGGCGAACAAGGCATACTTTTATTGATGCCGGTGATTCCCGACATAGTGGTGAAATACTTAGTATATTGGCTGAGAGCGGTATCAATCCAGCTGATATCGAGAGGATAATCATAACTCATCGGCATCCAGACCACTTTGGATTGGTGTACCTACTGGCTGGGGAGTCAGGGGCGAAAGTTGTGGCCCATCACGGTTTCAGAGGTCTGGTCGAAGGTGAAGTGGGTCAGATGGAGCGGAGATGGCTGGACGATTCAGACCTGTCTCGATTAAAGGAATGCGATATCGAATATCTCCATGAATCTGATACAGGTGAAGCAGTCAAGCTCGCTGGGGTCGATTTTCCGAGTCTGGCAGAGGCGGTGGATATAGGGGAGGGAGGGAGGCTCGATATCCTCGGTTGTCCGCGGAGTGAGATGACCCACAGTCCTGACCAGTTGGTGGTGCTTTGCTCACCCCGGGATGACCCGCATCCCCACGAACAGTCGAGCGAGGGTTTCCGTCCTACAGATGATGTCATTTTTTCTGGCGACCTCTGGTTGATGAGGGGCCCTATGTTCAGTTCTGACATGACCGACATCATGTGGCGCTTCAGGGCTGGTCTGCGTCAGATGAGGAGCATGGTGTCAGGGGGAGGGATGGTGAGACGAGACCCCCGGGTGCAGGACTCGGAAGCGAAAGATGCACTCAAGAAGGGTTTCTGCTTGATAAGGGTAAAGCCCGGGCACGGCAACGAGTTCCTCGGGGCCAGAATAATCCCTCGCAGCATACTGGCAGACAATGACATGCTGGTGGAGTTCGGCTACTCGCTTGATGAAAGTTTGTCATTGCTGAAGTCGGCTGAGCTGGCTCCCAGGGTCGCTGCCCGGCGTGAACAGGCGTACCTTAGCTTTGCTGAGGAACTGGTTTCTTGGGCCGAGCTCGGTTATACGCCGGACGAGATAAGTGGACTCCTCGTACGTATCTACCGGGAGCAGGTTGGGGGAGGCCCTCTGGTCGAGAAGGACCGGCAGGAGAGGCGAGAAAGACTTAAGGGCTTGTTGACAAGATTAAGGGAGGATGAAACGCAGCCTGAATCACTCCGCCAGTTAGCTGAGTCCACTCAGTCTCTATTAACTTCAACTCGTTTGTAAAAAGCAAGCAGCTTCTGGAGAGAATGCGGAGTAGTCGTCTGGTTGGCACAGTCTGTATGACTATACTGAACCGATACATGTAAAGCGTATCTAACAGGGAGGTAACCGGATTTGACTAAGATTGCTTTCATCGGTGCCGGAAGTGTTGTCTTCGCCACGAACCTTCTCTTTGATATTCTCTCATTTCGCCAACTCGGGGACGTTACCATCTCCTTGATGGACATCGATTCCCGAAAACTGGATATGATAAGAAAATTAGCCCATCGAGTGATTGCCCAGGAGAAACTGAAAGCTGATATAGAGACCACACTTGAGCGTAGGGATGCCCTCCGGGGCGCCGATTTTGTTATTACTATGTTTCAGGTTGGTGGCTTGGCTGCTTTTGAGTCTGATATTAACATCCCGCTAAAATATCGCGTGAAACAGGCGGTAGGAGATACTATTGGCCCAGGTGGTGTTTTTCGTTTCTTGAGAACAGCCCCGGTTCTCAGGTCGATTGCAGAGGATATGGACGAACTTTGCCCCAACGTACTCTGGATAAACTACGTCAATCCCATGGCAATGAACTGCTGGTATATCAACAGGATTTCAGGTATTAAAAACGTCGGGCTATGTCATAGTGTACAGGGCACTTCTGCCATGCTGGCAAGGAGAATTGGTGCATCAATTGATGAAATTTCTTTTGTCTGCGCCGGCATTAACCATATGGCCTGGTTTTTAGAGTATAAATGGAAGGGTGAGGACGCTTATCCCCTGATAAGAGCGAGATGCGAAGACTCCGAGGTCTACAAACGTGATGTTGCCAGAATCGAAATCCTCAAGGCCTTTGGCTACTATGTTACCGAGTCCAGTTATCATATGTCGGAATATGTCCCCTTTTTCCGAAAGTCAGATGATTGGATAAAGCTGATTCACCGTGATGCTAACTGGAACGATAAAGAGGTATATGATGGCATGGTGCTGCAGCTCTACAGGGACCAGGAGGGGGAGTTCGAACGAAGGATAGAGAGACTGCTAAACGAGGAGCATCTCGAACTCACACGAAGCGATGAGTATGGTGCCTTCATTATCCACTCGATGGTGACCGACAGCCCTACGATAATTCATGGGAATGTAGAGAACAAGGGATTAATCACCAATTTATCAGAAGGTTGTTGTGTTGAGGTGCCCTGTCTTGTCGACCGGAATGGCATTAGACCCAGACATGTCGGTTCTCTCCCTGCTCAGCTTGCTGCGCTTAATCTGAGCAATATCAATGTTCAGGCACTGGCTGTGGAAGCAGCTATTACTGGTAAGAAAGACGCTGTTTACCAGGCTATTATGATAGACCCACTCACTTCTGCGGTTTTGACACTCCCTGAGATACATGATATGGTCAGCGAGATGTTTGAGGCTGAGAAGGAATGGTTACCACAGTTCGATTAAGGGGAATATCGGTTCTGTCTCCACTCCGAATGAGTGCATAATACTGATAAGTCAATCAGGAGGTCTGTCATGAGCTTTCCGAATGATTTTACGTGGGGTGCCGCCACCGCAAGCTATCAGATTGAGGGTGGTGCCTACGAAGATGGTAAGGGACTATCGGTCTGGGACACATTCTGCCAGCAGCCAGGGAAGATTTGGGGAGGCAATACTGGGGATGTTGCCTGTGACCATTATCATCGTTATCAGGAAGATGCCCGGTTGATGAAGGAGCTGGGGCTAAAGGCCTACCGTTTTTCGGTCTCTTGGCCGCGAGTTCTGCCGGAGGGCATCGGGGTGGTCAATGAGAAAGGACTCGATTTTTATGACCGGCTGGTGGATGCGTTACTGGAGAATGGCATAGAGCCGTGGCTGACGCTATTTCACTGGGACTACCCCCAATCCCTTTTCCAAAAAGGTGGTTGGCTCAACCGAGATAGCTCGGACTGGTTTGCCGAATATACTGGTGTCGTTGTCGATAAACTCTCCGACCGCGTTTCTCACTGGATGACAATGAATGAGCCCCAGGTTTTCATTACAATCGGGCATCAGAGTGGATATCACGCACCAGGATTCAATCTTGATTTCTCGGAAGTCCTGGTAGCCGCCCACAATACCCTGCTGGCACACGGCAAGGCAGTACAGGTTATCCGCGCTCACGCCAGGACCAGGCCGAATGTCGGTGCGGTACACGCGACCAGCATATATTTCCCGGATACAGAAGCACAGGCAGACATCGAGGCCGCCCGAAATCGGATGTTTTCTGTGCGGGAGAAGAACTGCTGGAGCAACACCTGGTTCGCTGACCCCATGATACTGGGCGGGTATCCAGAGGATGGCCTGCGGCTCTTCGGGAGTGACCTGCCTGAGATTCCCGACGGTGACATGGAGACTATCTGCCAACCGCTTGATTTCTACGGACTGAACAACTACGAGGGGCGGGCTGTTCGCGCTGCTGGTGATGGTGGTGCCGAAATTGTTAAGAGGCCTGATGGCCCACCGCTGACGACCATGGAGTGGCAGGTGACGCCACGAGGCTATTACTGGGGCCCTCGATTTCTCTTTGAGCGGTACAGGCTACCCATTGTCGTCACTGAGAACGGGATGGCAAATTGTGACTGGGTCCATCGTGATGGTATGGTGCATGACCCACAGCGCATTGACTACCTGGCTCGCTACCTCGGTGAGCTGAGCCGGGCTATTGAAGAAGGTGTTGTTGTTAAGGGCTATTTCGTGTGGACCCTGATGGACAATTTCGAGTGGGCGTTCGGCTACCGGCAGCGCTTCGGGATAGTACACGTCGACTATGCTACCCAAAAGCGCACCCCTAAAGACTCAGCGTACTGGTATAAGGACGTGATAGCCTCCAATGGTAGTATCCTTTGAACAAAGGGTGGCAGGATTACGGAGCTAGCCACAAGGGTAATCAATTCGTTCGAGCAGACCTGGTTTAAGTTTCCCGATGTAGTAAGTATCGCACCAGGGAGGGTCAACCTCATCGGCGAACACACCGACTACACCGGTGGATTTGTCCTGCCGGTAGCGATTGACCGGCACATCGTTCTCGCCGCCGCAAGAACAGGTAATTCTGAGATTGCTGGTCATTCCATTAATTTTGATGAAGAAGCCAGCTGCCAGGCCGGAGATTACGATTCGGAGCATCCATTAGTTTGGTTTCACTACATCATGGGGGTGTTATCTGAGCTTGAACGTGCTGGCTATCCCGTACCCGGATTCTGCTTCTCAGTAGGCGGTGATATTCCCATCGGTGCCGGGCTTGGCTCCTCGGCGGCGCTCGAAATGGCCGTGCTGACCGCCATGGAAGGGCTGCTGGGGTATAAGATGGGCGATAAAGAAGTAGCCCTTCTCTGTCAGAGGGCAGAAAATGATTTTGTGGGCGTGAGCTGCGGGATTATGGACCAGTTCATTTCGAGGATGGGACGCCGTGACCAGGCACTTCTAATTGATTGTACCAACCTGTCGTCGGAACTGGTGCCCGCTAATCTACCCAGATACTCGTGGCTGGTAATTGATTCAGGTAAGAGACGGGGACTGGTGGACTCAGAATATAACCGGAGACGCCAGGAATGTGAGGAAGCAATTCGCCTGGCCAGTACGCAATTCACTGGTAGAGTAATCAGGAACCTGAGGGATGTCTCTGTGACTGACCTTCCTGAATTGAAAAAGGTCTGTGACGATACAGTCTACAAGAGATTGAGGCATGTGGTTACTGAGAACGCACGCGTCCTTGCCGCAGTAGCTGCCCTTCGCGAAGTAGATGCGGACAGGGTAGGTCAACTCCTCTGTGAATCACACCAGAGCCTTAGGGATGATGTTGAGGTGTCGTGTGTGGAGATTGACAGCCTGGTCGAGGTCTTGTCTGGCATGGCGGGTGTTGCAGGAGCGCGGCTCACCGGTGCGGGTTTTGGTGGGTCACTCATAGCTCTTGTTAATACAGATGCCGTCTCAAGCGTTGAGGTGGAAATTGAGAGGTACAGTCAGGCTGTGGGTATTGGTAGAGAAGCAGAATTACGGGTTTTTCGTGTACAGATAGTCGATGGTGTCCGGCTTCTCAAGGTAAACGGGTAAAGAGTGCGTGTGCCTAGCCCGTGGTACATTCAGTGACTAACTTGGTTGAGTGAACATGTACACTGCGTATGATGCCCGGATGAGTCCCAAATCGCAGCCAGCGGTCAAATTCGAACCTCCAACTAGCGGTTTACGAATCGCAATTCTGAAGAACAACCCGAAGAAAATAGATAAAGTTGTGCCTTATTTGAATTCGTAAGTTAGTCTGCTAGCGATAGAAATGCTATAGAATATTGGAGGGTCTAGCGTATTTTGTCGGCAGGATGTCGGTGGAAGACCGTAGTATATAATGTGTATCATCCTAGCCTTATTAAACTTAGTATTATAGACACTATTATAGACACATTGAAGCCTGTTTCTTATTGTCGAATTGTGCTAGAAAAGGAAGTAACTTGCCAGAGTAAGGTAAAACGATTATCATTTTTTCTTGGTACTTTTTACATATGTATATGTGTGGTATCGACAGGTTTCATGAATGTACTGATTAACTGGGTAAGGGATTGCATTGTGGTGTTATAACCAAGCGTTGTTAGCTGAAGTTGACCGAGTTATCGCCGTAGACAATTTGAAATAAGGTCATCTGAAAGCTTTGGAACCAAAGGCTAGTTTGCCCCGTTTTGACTTATGTGATGCTTCCGTACTTAACGCCGTTCACCCCAAGTTCATATAGACACAGCAATGCACGTGGGAGTACTGAACATAATACTTCATTATGTGAAACACCCAAATGAATATTTATAGGTCAACGTTATATATGGACCAGATTTCTCAATAATACGCCTAAAGACGCTGTACCTGGGCTTGTGTTTTTCTCTGGCGTTAGCGTTTGTGGTATGCTGATGAATATATCTGAATATATCGGTTATTGATGATATATGGCAACTACCTATTTATCTTTGGGGCGAGCGTAAGATCGTATTCGAGAAAATCCGAGGTGATATGGTGAAGCCTATTGTCTCTACCAGATTCTTCGGCGTTGTTTCAATACCACCGATACGACCTCACTTCTATAGAGCGTCGTTAACCAGAAACCCATGTGATTTTCGACAAAGGGTCGGGGTGCCATTGGGGAAGTAGATATGATAATATTTATCAATCGCTAAAAGACTGAGGGTATTACCCGTGTGTCCGACTATATTTCTATATTCGATGTTGCCCGTCCATATCTAAAGGTTTTAGACCACATCAGGGGTGTTGCGAAGTGGTAGGGATGTATAATTGGCAGTTACTAATGCTGGACTTTAACATATCTCTGATGTAAGTCGGAGGGTATAAGGTACAATGAAAAGTTTAGTGTTAAGTAGTGGTTTCGGCACGAGGTTATATCCATTGACGCTAACTGTAGCCAAAGGCTTGCTCGAGTACCAAGGTCGTCCGCTGATTGATTACGTGATAGATAAAATTCCTCAGGACATAGACATTCTGGTAAACATTAATAAGAAGTTCGAGGAAGACTTCCGTCGGTGGCAGGAGAACGTACCCCGGAAAATTAAAATATGTGTTGAACCAGTTTACAATGAAGGACAAAGCTTTGGGGCGATTGGTTCGATTACTTATTGGATAAAGAACGAGGATATCACCGAGGACCTACTGGTTCTTGCTAGCGATAACTACTTTGAGTTTGATTTGTTGAAATTCATTCGTAATTTCAATGGCAGAAATACCTTGGTGGCTGTGCAGGATATTGGTGATGTTCGTCTGGCAAGTAAATACGGTGTTGTTCAGCTTGACGACAGCAGGATTATCCGATTCGAGGAAAAACCTCAAGAGCCAAAATCTAGCCTTATTGCTACTGCCTGCTGGGTATTACCCTCGAGGGTGTTTCGTATAATGTTCCAATATTCCAGCGCAGGCAAGCAAGATAACCTTGGTGACTTCATTACCTATTTAATAGAAGAGGTCAAAGAAGACGTCTACGCCTTCCCCTTTACAGAGAGATGGATGGATATAGGAAGCATTGAAGTTTACGAAGCACTCCAGCTTGAAGATAACGCTGACTGATAGCAATAAAGTATAATTCACTATCAGTAGTGTTAATAAACTCAAAACAACCACGACAACATAAAATGGCAATGCACAATGTTCGGAGTGGTACTCTGGTGGCTAGATTCACTGGAATGCCGATGGGCAGTGTCCCTACAACGAAGACAACACAACCTACAGATAGCTCTAATATCAATGTTACTCTATTCGATTAGATCCAGCCCTATCTCTAAGGTCAAGACTATCGTGATGCTCACTACGAAACTTATTGTTAATCGCCGGCTTCAGTTTTATCCTTGGAGGGAGGTGGCATTTATAGTAAGATCTAAATGGCTGAGACAAAGGAAGTCTATTAAAGCCTATACTTGGTAATCAATAGCAGCGTCTTTAATAGTAATCACTTCTTCATGTTCTATGAATCTGAGGAGGTATCTATACATCAGATTGATAACTATCAGTAGCTCTCTGGGTAGCAGCCATACCAATGCCGTTAGTACTTCAACTTCAGGATGATTGGTGCTAGAGGACACTGGCAGTGCCCATTATCAACATCTGGGAAGTAATGAAAGAAATCAATTTGGTGGCGTTCTATGGCCTAATTCTTTATTATCTCCTTGGAGTACCGGGGCAGGTATCGCATAGCGTCTGTAATTTCTCGTTTGAAATGGAGTACAACCGCAATTACGCCGGCGTAAACATAAGCTCTGGGTATTTTTGGAAAGACAATAATCGAAGAAGCGTAAGTGTCCGATGGTATTGATGCCTTCGCTTCTGAAGGATAGCTTTTCGTTTATTCCCTCAACCATCCTTATGAATAATTGTGCTCTGAACAGTCTAGGGCCTTAGTTCTGGCCATCACGTTTTTCATCATCCCGACGTCTTTCCCCCAGCCTTCTGAGTTGTGTGATGAAGATACTGGTGGCAAACAGGATGATAAATATCGTCGCAATAACCTCTATCCACAGGATGAAGGGATTTCTCTCAACGAAATAAATCGACCCATTAACAGCGATGATAATCATGTGGATGAGCCAGGCGATAGCTAGGGCTATCAGTAGTAATTGGCTAATAACAACAAGTACAGCGAATCTCAGTCTTCGGCGAAGCGGTGATCCGCGCCCAATACCGAGTAAACGCCTAAGATGGGAACGCCAAATCGTAATAGTAGGCTTTAGGGCTCTGTTTCCCTGTTGTTCTGGTAATGACAATTTGCTTACGGCACACACACAACGTTTATTTGTTTAGAAGTTTTGTTCCCGATATTGCGACCTTAGCATATCACGATTCTGAGGTAGTATCAACAGGATGCGAGTAGTGTGATAATAAGTAGGTGTACGATTGTAATTCTGAAGATTGTTAAGTCCAACATGCCGGGAGCGGATTTTGACCTCGCTGGTTATAGGAGTTATTAGGCAAAAAGTCCTAAGAGTGCTGCTGAATTATGTAAGAAGACTGGAGGTATTGAGTTTATCTACCTAATTTAAGCTCTATGTTAGGTGAAATAAAGTTATTATTACTCCCGACTCTGCGGTCGATGGCATTCAATCTTTCTTACACCCTTACATACTGCATAAACTACAAGTTTAAGGGACTACAATATTAGTAGCTCCTCTAGCATAATGAATGATAGTATCTTAGCGCTGTAGCATAACGACCACAATCTAGGTCGATTAAAAATTACTGAAGTGAAAAGACTGACTAATTATGTTCTTTTGGCTGTAAGAGGACGAAGATATCAGCTCGTTTGAATCTCCGATCGCCGCGGGGACCAATGCGATAAGACTTCAGAATTCCATTATCACTCCATCTTCTCACGGTGTTGACATGGATATTGAGAAGGTATGCTACCTCCCTTACTGTCAGGGCGGAGCTATATGGACTTCTAAGTGATGCATCCTTTACGTCTTGCGCCATTGTTGTTTATTCACAATCTTGACTAGAAGTCAAATCGTAATTCAATACTTCCCTAATGTAAGGCCATTCTTGCACCAGGATACTATTTCGACAAGCTATAGATGATTCAATATTGTGAGCCAAATTGTCAACTTTCATGAGATAAAAGGGTAATATAGGCAAAATATTAGTGCTGAAATATTGGGCAGGTTGAGTAAGACGGCACGGAAATAAAGAGCTGTGGTACCTTTTTCCAACTAGTTAATCGGGAGTGAAAAAGTGAAGGCGCTACCTACTTGTAGCGTGCTATGAGCCCAGATATGACCACCGTGGGCCTCCACAATAATCTTACAAATGTATAGACCAAGGCCGGCTCCTGATGTGGCACGCGTTAGATCGTTAGGTATCCGATAAAAACGATCGAAAATCCGTTCTAGTTCCTCCTCAGGTATGCCTGTCCCAGTGTCTGTAACATTGACGATTATACAAGGGAACTTTATATTAGGTATTTCTCCTAAGACTTCCTTTAATTCGTTTTCGCTGTGGGCCTGCCATATAAAAACTTCGATGTCACCACCATTCGGTGAGTATTTCACAGCGTTGATGAGTAAATTGGTCATCACCTGTTCGATTCTCTGACGATCAATATTAATTAAAGGTAGGGGATCAAAATGGTGGATTTGGATAAAATGCTTTGTGGTCTGGCTCTGTATCTCAAACACAATTTTCCGTATTAGGTCCTGCAGGGCTGTATGTTGAACAACAAGTGTGGGCGTAATTGCCTCGAATCTTGAGATATCTCGCAGGGTTTCCATTAAACGAATTACCTTGTCGGTAGTGGTGCCAATCTTCTGAAGATACTGTGTCTTTTGTTCTTCGGTAATAGCATCAGCGAGACGCAATAGGGTAGCAGCATATCCCTTAATTAGAGTAAGTGGGGATAGCAACTCATGTGATAGCATTGATGTAGCGTCATGTTCAGTCTGCTTACCTCGTTTGTGCGTCACCGCATTAAAAAGAACGGGGATACCATGCTCATCTTTATAATATCTAGGATGAATGTTCTGTGTGCCGTTACTGCTATTGATAGTATCAGAGATGCTTTTATCGTTACGCCCTTCCGCCGTCTGATCTTGTCCTGGTTCAGTCAACTGCTTCCTAGCCTTGTTGCCGATGGTTATTTCCTCTGTGTCCTCACTGTCTGTCTTAGGCTCGCTAATGCTATCAATAATTTTATTGAGTCTTTCATTCATTTGTCTGGTATATAGTTCTTGTAGTGATGCTGACATCCACTCAGTCAGGAGCTTGGCTGAGGCAAGTGCCTGTTTGTCAGGTGAAAAAGCTTGCCCGGATGCGAAAAGAAGCACACCTAGCAGATTTTTGTCACGATCGCGCCAGGGAACTATCCATAGTGTTCTTATGCCTTCCCTATGAGCAGGTTTCCGCAGAGTTTGAAAATGCTTATTGCCAGGAAGATATATTACGAGGTACGGCTCACCTTGATCTAGAGCTGTGGTTATGAGACCTTCTTCCTGCTCCGCATTGCGCAAAAGGTTAATGAAATCCTGCGACAGGTTTACCGAAGCAACCGGAGACAACTGATGTGTGACAGAGTCAAACAACAATATAACACAACTCTCCGCACCAGGGATCAAATGACTGAGGAATGGCACGGTTGGCATTATCAATTCTTGAAAATCACTATAGTTAAGTTTTGCGCTAGCTCTCTTAAGTTGAATCAGAGACTGTTTACCCGGTGATATTGACTTATTAGGTATGTTGTACATTGACTGTCTTTTCGTAGACTGTTCCTTCAATAATTCGGAACGGCCCTTAACATTAGCTGCATTGCTTAATTTAGTTTCTTGGTCAGAAGATAATATACGTCGTCTCATCCTTTAATATCCCTAGGCTTTGGCATGTTTCTCCTGAATTGAAAACCGATACCCTACGCCCCTTTCAGTTAGGATTAACTCCGGTTTATGAGGATCTCTCTCTATTTTCTGGCGTAGATATCTTACGTATAGCTTAACAAATGATTTGTCGCCTATATAGTCTGCCCCCCATGCTTTTTGCAGGAGCTGATTGTGGGTTACTACCCACCCCTGATTCTTGGTAAGGCATGATAAAACTCTAAATTCTGTTGGGGAAAGCTTCACCTGTTTCCCTCTGACGTAGATTTGGTGACTCTTCCAATCTATTACTAAGTCGCCTCCGTGGAAAACGCTGGATTCTTCATCTCGTGTTGTTGATTGAGAACGCCGTAAGACAGCCCGGATTCGCGCCATCAATTCATTCAAATCAACTGGCTTGGTAACGTAATCATCAACGCCAAGGTCAAATCCCTTCAACAAATCACGCGTTTGACCGTTGATAGTCACCATAATGATGGGTATGTCAGTCATGTCACGAATCCGGCGGCATAGTTCCCAACCATCCATCCTTGGCATGTTGCCATCCAATAGCACAAGATTAGGATGACTGCTATATACGCGACGTAGCCCTTCAATTCCATTTTCGGCAGTGAGTGCTTCGTAACCAGCGTTCTCTAACCATGTCCGTATAAGCTCAAGGAATTCTATATCGTCGTCAATAACCACAACTCTTTCTTTCATCTATAAACCCTTTAGCACTCGCCACCAGAAATTAATTGCCTTATAGTATTAACTGGTAGTATTAATTAGTTAGGAGGTAGTTATTCCTAAAGCTCTCGACTACGAAATCAGAAGACTTAGATTTTAACGTATAATTCACTAAATAGCAAATTTTTCATATTAGAATCGATTTAGAACCGATCAAAAATATAAAAATTGATAAAATCTCAATTATGACAGAGAGAGTCTTACTATTGATATAGCGCCTCATTGACAAAGATTACTCGTTTTGTATTATAGAAGCTTTAGCTAAATCCCCCCAGCTTGCCGGGCGAATGCAAATAGTCTTATATGCAATCTGAGGTGGTGGGGTTAACTTTACTGTAATGCTCCACAGTTTGCTGTAGGTATAATTTGCTTCTGAATTATGATAAATTTTCAACCAAAGATTAACATACCTGTGTTCGCATTCTTACCTTTTTCATACTCCACTCTTACACTCTTCTAACGGTGCTGCATTATCATAATGCTTGTATGGCACAACATTTGGATGATTTTGATTATCGAGTGTGATTGATGATTAGACGAACTGGTAAAGATTTAAACGAAGAGACAAGAAGAGTTATGGTGGTAGGTAGCGATACAGAGCTTACCCAGATTCTGGAGATCAATCTGGCTCATTCCAATATCGAGGTTATTTCGGTTCGTAACGGCACCCAAGTTATCAGAAAGGCTTCTGAAGAAAAGCCAGAGATAATTCTCTTTGATGAAGTGCTTCCATACTTAGAAATCTCTGAGATATGTCGGCTATTGAAAGAATCGGAACAGATGAGACATATCCAGATTGTAGTAATGGGTTCCGAAGATACGATTTTAAACAGAATTGATGGTATAGAAAGATTAGCTGATTATTATATCACCAAACCTTTTGATCTTAATGAGGTTGTAGAATTATTGGAAACATGTTTTAAGCAAATAGAACGAGATATAAATGCGAGTCCACTAACTGGACTACCTAACCAGATTCAACTTGATAATGAGTTTAGTAATCTGCTTGAACAGAATAAGACTTTTGCGGCAATTTATGTGGATATAGATAATCTCCGTGCCTTCAATAAGGTGTATGGTTTTGTTAAAGGTGACCAGGCCATTAAGCTTCTTGGTGAGATAATCTATGAAGCAGTCGGATTGTTTGGCGGTTCAGATGATCTAGCTGCACATCTGGGCGGCGATAATTTTGTGGTGTTGACTACAGTCACCAAGGCGCGAATGCTTTGTCCGAAGATTATACGTGATTTCAATAACCGAATTAGGACATTATACAACCAGAAACATTTAGAGAGGGGTAATATTGAGTATGAAGGTTTGTTGGGTCAGATAGAACAATGCCCGATAATGACTCTTTCCGTCGTTGTAGTAAGTAATGAGAGGCGAAAATTTGAACACTACCTCCAAGTTAAAGAGACGGCGGCTCAACTGCTGAATTATCTAAGGCATTTTCCCGGGAGTAACTATTATTTTGATCGCTATGAAAGTGCTATAGAAGCACAAATCGATCTATCCAATAAGGAAATAGTAAAGACAAACCGGGACGAACGACCAATACTGCAGCGGGTTTCAAGATGGGTTTCATTTCTTACTGAAGAGCTCGTAACTCCTACCATTGAAATAAAAGAGTGCTTGGATTCACTAAAATCATTCGGCGTTCGGCATCTTGTACCCAAACAGCGGAGTAATCTTAAGTCGATTCAAGAAAATGTAGAACGGTTGCTCCAGGTGGTGGGTGAGTTGAGCAATTTGATACATGGTGAGTGGAGTAGAGATGAGGTTACTCTTAATGAAGTAGAGTTCAAGTCTATATTTGATTGGATAATAGATAATTTAAAGAATCAAGCAGAACAACAAGGAGTTGAGTTTAATATTAAAGGGGGTGGGGATATTGAACCACTAATGGTGGATCAGAGCAGCCTCATCCAAGGCATATTCTGTCTATTGAGCAGCGAAGTCAAATCCAGTGCACGGGGTGACCAATTGAAGATATCTATATCCGAGACCATGGACAAACTCATCAATATCGAAATAATGAACCAAAACCAATATATACCTCAACGAGAATTGACCATGTTTTCCCAAGACCAGTTTGACCATATGGCTAAAGACAGCAGAACGAATGGGTTTTATTTAGCGAAAGTGCTGATACATAGTATTGGGGGCATGCTTAGTATTGATAGTGAGAAAAATAAAGGTACTACTTTGTTAGTGTCCATTCCAAAGAGGTGGCGTAGTTCAATAGAGGAGGTTAACTCCTTATTGTCATCTGCAGAGATCAGTAGAAAGGAAGCACGAGACCAGCTTCAGAGTATGCATCAGATTTTATCATCGAAAATTGAACAAGTGCCATCTGTTGTTGAGGAAAGATTTGAGAACCTCGGCAATAAAATACAGGAAATCATGGTCCTCTGCAATCGTTCACTTTTCATGGCTAGTGAATTAAGTAACCGGCTAGAGAACCAGCAAGATAAGCTTTTACAGAGAGAAGTTGAACAGATGGGGATATCGGAAACTCTCGTTGTCACCAATAGGGTTATCGCCGAATCATTGCAGATTGGTTATCTCTTTAATCTAGAGAGTGCTCAAAGGGTGGCAAGGAATGCTTTATCAATGGCCAATGAATTCAGGCTGACAAGAACTGAGAGGCAGGTGCTGTATCAGGCTGCCTTATTAAAGGACTTAGCGCTAGTATTGTCTCCTGAGGATATGGTAGAGCGGATGGTCGTGCCGACTATTGATGAAGCGTTCACCATCAAGGAACGCTTCAGCGTGATATGGAAGGAGCTTTCACAGCTTGACTTCCTTTCACCAGTGTTTGAACTTCTTTTATACAGGTATGAGAGACATGATGGTATGGGACACCCTCTTGGTGTTAGAGGCAGCAACATCCCACTTAAAGCTAGAATTCTGGCAATTATCGATACGTTTGATTCGGTGACCTCGGACGTGACACCTGGGGATACGTTAAGTCCGGAAATGGCAATACAGAATATAGTTGCTGATTCAGGACGGTGTTTTGACCCCAATTTGGTAGCTGTCTTTCAACAGTTATGGAGAAGGGGAGAGTTTCAAATTGCTTCAAATCAGTCTGAAAGAGAAACATCGATAACGTGAGTAGAATCAGTATTACTGGGACTGACTACATCGATGTGGTTACGAGTAATTAAAGTGCTGCACTTATATGTACGGAGGTTAAAGGTTGGTAAGTCTGTTCGGTAGCAGCGGTATTAGAGGAAAGCTTGACGAAAAACTCACATCTGAATTTTGTCTAGAGATAGGTAAAGCGATTGGTAGTACGTTACCTGTCGGCTCAAGAATATGCCTTTCAACCGACACGAGGACGAGTGGAGATGCCCTGAGTAGTGGTATAATATCGGGTTTACTCTCGGTAGGAGTGAATGTTACCAAACTCGGTATTTTACCGACGCCGGCTTTGGCACTTTTAACTAAAGAACTGTGTTTTGATGCCGGAATCATGGTTACTGCATCTCATAATCCACCGGATTATAACGGCGTAAAGCTTTTTAACAATGATTCACTTGGGTTTAGTTCTAAGCAGGAAGGAAATATTGAAAGAATATTTCTGTCCAAGCATTTCCGACAAGCCAACTGGGACGAATATGGGAGATTAGCAGAAGACAGAACAGCTAATGAGAAATATCTCCTGACGTTGAAGAAGAAAGCCCTGTGGCAATCAGATCCTCATATTAAACTGGTTATAGATCCGGGTAACGGTGCTGCCAGCAATTTAGCCACGATGTTCTTCCAAGAATTGGGATTTAAAGTTTTTTCAATAAATGATGAACCAGATGGCTCATTCCCAGGGAGAGATCCAGAACCAAGTGCGGAGTCGCTCCGAGGAACAGTTGAGTTCTTAAATGAGTGCAATGCGGATCTTGCTATCTCGTTTGATGGCGATGCTGACAGGGTTGTCTTCTGCGATAGACAGGGTTTTCTTGGTTATAATGAGATGATTGCCTTTTTATCTAGATTAGCGGTCAGGCAGAGTGGCAATAAAACCGTTGCCACCACTGTGGAAACTGGCAGGCTTCTTGACATCGCTGTTGCTGACCTTGGTGCTCAGGTATATCGTACCAAAGTAGGGGACGTTGCACTAGCCTACTCTACCAGGGAGCTGGACGCTGCTATAGGAGTGGAGCCAGTGGGTGTCTATATATTACCTCAACTAGGCTATTACCCTGATAGTTTTTTGGCAACTCTTCTTCTACTGAGCCAATTGAAGGATGTCGGTGACATAAGGTCATTTTTTAGCAGTCTGCCACCATTTTTCTTCGAAAGTACCAAAATTCCTTGCGATAATGTCTTGAAAGAAAAAGTAACTGAATTGTGCCAGAAAGAGGTCATCAATATTGATAGTGGTCAGGTTAACACATTAGATGGAATCCGTTCAGATTTCTCTGACTCATGGTTGCTCATCAGACCTAGCGGTACTGAGCCAGTTGTTCGAGTAGTCGTTGAGGCAAATTCACAATCACAGTTGAAACGACTGATGGCTCACGGTGTCAATCTGGTGGAGAAGGCTATCATCAAGAGTAGAGGTAGAAGATGAGAGGTGTATTTCTTTGTGGAGGCGTCGGAAAAAGGATGTCTCCGTTGTCTGAGAATAAATTCCTGTATAAGTTCTTTGGGAAGACGCTGCTTCAGCACCAGATAGAACAAGCAAGGGAAGCTGGCCTCACAGAAATTGTTCTTATTGGGAATCCAGATAGTATTAGCGAGATTAAGTCTGTGGCGGAGACAGTCTCAGGAACCAACTTTAATTTCGCTATCCAGCAGGAGCCACTCGGTATGGCTGATGCTCTTTTATCAGCCTCAGCCTTACTGGCTAATAGTCCATTTGTCTTGGTTAACTCAAACGATATCTTTGATATCTCGGCTTACACGAAACTTCTTAACGAATATCAGAATGATGGCTATTATTCTAGTTTTATCGTAGCTCGTCAGGTGCGGGATTATTTCCCGGGTGGTTATATACTCGTAAATGAAAATAATGAAATAAGTCATATCATCGAGAAACCACAAAGGGGGAAGGAGCCCTCAAATCTAGTAAATATCGTAGTCCATCTTCATAAAGACCCACAAAAACTGTTAGACTATCTGGCTCAGACTAGTTCCACTAAAGATGATATATACGAAGAAGCTCTGAACCGGATGATTGATGACGGTTTAAGGATGAAAGCCGTTATTTACACCAGCTCTTGGCAGGCTATTAAATATCCATGGCATGTCCTAGATGCGATGGATTATTTCCTAGGTCGGGCGAAAAGGCAGGTTTCACCTTCCGCGCGGATCTCGAGTAAGGCTATTATCGATGGCAATGTGGTAATAGGACAAAACGCGAAAGTGCTCGAAGGAGCTATCGTTCGTGGCCCTAGCTACGTCGGGCATAACTCTGTTATAGGTAATGGTGTTTTAGTCAGGAACTCTGTGATTGGAGATGATTGTGTGGTTGGTTACGGTACCGAGATAAAACACAGCTATATAGGTGATAGGTGCTGGTTCCATGAGAATTACTTTGGAGACTCAGTTGTTGGGAGTGACTGCTCTTTTGGTGCTGGAACAATGACAGCTAATCTTCGGCTGGACGACGCACATGTTTCAGTCAAGTTTGGTGACGAGAGAATAGGCACGGGCTTAAATAAATTGGGTGCTTTTATAGGTGATGGTGTTCGTACAGGAATCAATGCAGGTTTCATGCCCGGAGTAAGGGTTGGGCAACGATGTTTTGTTGGTCCTCATGTTTGCCTAACACATGATCTTCCAGAAGGGAAAAAGGCTCTGGCTGAAAATAATTATAGAGTTATTAATAGCGAGTGAGGATAGGTAGCTAATATGTGCGGAATAATTGGTTATACTGGCAAAAACCGAGCAGCACCGATTGTGCTTCAAGGTCTTCGAAAACTGGAGTATCGCGGTTACGACTCGGCAGGTATGGCCAGCGCTTTGAATGGAGCGCTGTACTTCAAAAAAGCTGCTGGTAAGATTGATGACATAGATAAGAAGTACGAGTTGGGTGAGCTCCCTGGCAATACAGCTATTGCCCATACAAGATGGGCAACCCATGGCGGTGTAACTCAGGAAAATGCTCATCCCCACACAGATTGCAAGAATAGTATAGCGGTAGTCCATAACGGGATTGTGGATAATTACCAAGAGTTACGTAGTGCACTAATCAGAAAGGGGCATGTATTCGACTCGGAGACAGATACTGAGGTAATCCCTCATCTTATAGAGGAGTATTTGAAAGAAGGTAATACGTTTGAGCAAGCTACCCGTCTAGCTAGCCAGAAGCTAGAAGGTTCATATGCATTCATTGTTATCTCGCTTGATACGCCGGGAAGGATATTAGCTATTAGGAAGGATAATCCTCTGGTAATTGGTATCGGAAGGCATGGCACTTTTGCTGCTAGTGACACCCTTTCTCTACAAGAATGTGAAAGTGTAGTTTTTCCCGACGATGGTGAATTGGCCATATTACGCAGCGATGGCGTGGATTTCCTCGATATAGAAGGGGAGCAGATCGAAAAGGAATCAAGCACTTTGGACATGAATAATTATCAGTATGATAAAGGCTCGTATGAATACTTCATGCTTAAAGAAATAATGGAGGAACCTCAAGCAATTAGAGCGGCGACCATACAGGATGAGCAGATCTTCACACGACTAGCTATGGATATATTGAGAGCTAGGCAGGTAGTCATTACTGCTTGTGGTACCTCAAGATATGCTGCTCTTGTGGGTAGATACCTGTTCTCCGATGTGGCAAAAAAGTTCTGTGATGTGGTGATGGCCTCCGAGTTTGAGTATTTCTCCAAATCCATCGATGGTAGTACATTAGTTATCGCCGTCTCGCAGAGTGGTGAGACGGCTGATGTTATTGAGGGGATTAAGAGAGCCAAGGCAAATGGTGCACAGATCGTCTCAATAGTCAACAGATATGGCTCAGTACTTTCAAGAATGAGTGATGACGTACTATACCTCGGTTGTGGACCTGAGGTAGCTGTAGCCGCTACAAAATCCATGGTAAGTCAAATGGCAATTTTCTATTTGCTAGCGTACGCCATGCGTAATGAATTTAAAATAGCAGCGAATAACCTTAGACATCTTGCCGATGAACTGGAAAGAACGCTCAAAGGGAACGGAAAAGGAATAGTAAGGCTTGCTGAAGCATTCAAAGATATTGAGGATTTCTACTACGTAGCTAGAGGAATGAATTCTCCGATAGCCTCAGAAGCAGCCCTTAAGCTGAAGGAGATCTCCTATATTCATGCTGAGGGATTGCCTGCTGGTGAACTGAAGCATGGAACCTTAGCATTGATTGACGATGGTACACCAGTGGTTGTTCTCTGCCCCAATGATAATACATTTAGCGATACCATAAGTAACGGAATAGAAGCGAAGGCAAGAGGTGCTTATATTATTGGTGTATCAGATATAGAGCACGAATTATTTGATTTCTGGATAAAGATTCCTCATGTGGATGGTTTTCTTTATCCACTAATATCCGTCGCTCCACTTCACCTATTAGCTTACTACCTTGCCCTGAAGCGGGGTACAGATCCTGATAAGCCGCGTAACCTGGCTAAATCAGTTACTGTTAAGTGAACGAAATCTGGAAGTACGGTGGTGAATTTAATAAAGAATAGTCGAGTCGTAATTACCGGTGGTGCTGGTTTCATTGGTTCTAATCTTGCTTATGAGCTATCTGACGACAATGATATCGTTATTATCGATGACCTGTCCACGGGGAGTATCGATAATGTGGCCGGACTTGTAGGCAAAAATAATGTAACGTTGATCAAGGGTAGTATTTTGGATTTGCGTTTATTGGAAACTAGTCTAAAACGTACTGAATATGTATTCCACTTGGCAGCCATCGCAAGTGTACCTCGTAGCATAGTGGATCCACTACCAACTAACGAGGTGAATATAACTGGTACTCTCAACGTACTGACTGCTGCCAAGAAAAACGGCATTAAAAAGGTTATATACGCCTCTTCCTCCTCAGTTTATGGTGATACTCCCACATTACCTAAGACAGAAGACATGCAACCAAACTCACAATCACCTTACGCCCTTACCAAGCTCGTTGGTGAATACTACTGCCGCATCTTTTATGAAGTATACGACATACCAACAATCTGCCTCAGGTATTTCAATGTTTATGGGCCTCGACAGAATCCAGATTCAGAATACGCAGCGGTCATCCCCAGTTTCATATCGCGTGTTTCAAGAAACGAACAACCCATCATATACGGAGATGGTAGTCAGACAAGGGATTTTACCTATGTACGCGATGTCGTTCGCGCAAATATTATAGCTGCTAAAAGTGACGCTACTGGAGTTTATAACATTGGAAGTGGAGGGAATGTTACGATAAACGAGTTAGCAGAGCTAATATCATACATTTTAAATCGAGATGTGAAGCCGATATACGAAAAACCGAGAGCCGGGGATGTTCTGCATAGCTTAGCCGATATCACCTTGGCCAGAACCGTAGGTTATGAACCTCAATACAGCTTGGTTGACGGATTACGAGAAACAATAAACGGAGTTATTGATGCAAGCTAACCTGGGGCAACCGGTTATCTGTGTAGTTGGTTTGGGCTATGTTGGTTTACCACTAGCCGAAGCTTTTTCAAAGCATTTTGAGGTGATTGGATTTGACACCAACAGCAACCGGGTAGAGGAGCTTAAAGCACATAATAATCCCAGATTGACAGTGACCAGCGATCCCGGTGCGATTAATTGGGCTGATTTCATAATAATTGCGGTGCCTACCCCGGTAACCAAATCCAAAGAGCCAGACTTATCATATATAATCGAGGCCAGTAGGATCGTCGGTAAGAATATGAAAGCTGGTTGCACTGTAGTTCTAGAATCAACTGTCTATCCCGGCGTTACTGAAGAAGTGGTAAAGCCGATCTTGGAAAAATCCTCACCACGATCCGGTAAAGACTTCAGAATCGGCTATTCACCGGAGAGAATCAATCCCGGGGATAACGAACACACTATCGACAAGGTTGTGAAGGTTGTCAGCGGTGTAGATGATGAGACTACCGAACTTATAGCCGAGTTATATCATAGGATCTGCCCCGAGGTTTATAAGGCAACGAATATAAAAACAGCGGAGGCAGCCAAGGTTATCGAAAATGTTCAGCGGGATATAAACATCGCTTTAGTCAATGAATTGAGTATCATCTTTGAGCGTATGGGACTCAATACTAAAGAAGTATTAGACGCTGCAGCTACCAAGTGGAACTTCAGCCGTTATTCACCGGGCCTGGTTGGAGGTCATTGCATTCCAGTTGATCCATACTATCTAGTATATAAAGCCATGGAGCTAGGTTATCATCCTCAGGTTATCCTGGCAGGGAGGACTATAAACGATTATATGCCAAAACATGTTGTCCAGATGGCGGTAAAAGAGCTGAATAACGCGGGTAGGGTAATTAAGGGTTCCAAAGTATTAATAATGGGGCTGACTTATAAAGAGAATGTGGCTGATACTCGAGAAACTCAGTCTCATGAAATGATAAGAGAGTTTCGTGAATATGGACTAGAGCTGTACGGCCACGACCCTCTACTCAATGGCATCGAATCGGAGTTTGGCATTAAAGATGTCACTAATTTTGGAGAAATAAGAGGCATTGACTGCCTTGTCATTAATGTCAATCATGATGCCTTTCGCAGAATAGAGTTGGACGAATTGAAAGTGATCATGAGTAATAATCCAGTGCTAATTGATATCTACGGTTTGTTTAACGAAATGGAAGCTAAACGAAAGGGATTTCGCTATAAGACTCTATAGTAAATCTGGCTTGGATAGCTTGCTAGGGAAGTATTAAAATATACAGTCTGAATGTAATGTGAGGGGGAAAATGGATAGGAATATAGCTGTAGTTGGCGTTGGCTACTGGGGTAAAAATCTAGTTCGCAACTTCGCTGAGCTTGGTGTCCTTCATACAATCTGCGATGCTAATCCAGAAGTCTTGCAGATTATTGGAAATCTCTATCCCGAAGTTAATAAGGATATGAGCTTCACATCATTGTTGAGTAACAATGAGATCAAGGGGATTGTCATATCGACACGTGCGGCTCTCCATCACTCGATGGCTAAAGAAGCCCTACTCGCTGGTAAGGATGTCTTTGTTGAAAAACCACTAGCTTTACGGGTAGAAGAGGGAGAAGAACTTGTAAGGTTGGCAGAAGAGAAAAACAAAATTCTCATGGTTGGCCACTTGTTGGAATATCACCCAGGAGTAATTAAGCTGAAGGAACTCGTGGATAATGGGGAGCTAGGAAAGATACAGTATATCTATTCCAACCGATTGAACTTGGGCAGGTTTCGGACTGAAGAAAACATTCTGTGGAGCTTTGCCCCGCATGATATATCGATCATCTTGTTACTACTAGGTGAGATGCCTGAGCATGTATCAGCTCATGGCGGAGGATATCTCCGAGAGGACGTAGCCGATGTTACTGTGACTACAATGTACTTTTCGAGCGGGGTAAGATCACATATCTTTGTTAATTGGCTCCATCCGTACAAGGAGCAGAGACTTGTGGTGGTTGGTGATCGGCAGATGGCAGTCTTTGATGATGTATTAAAAGAAGATAAAGTCAAACTGTACAGTCACAATATACAGTGGATTGATAGGATTGCTGTTCCCGATCAGCAAGAAGCTAAACCGGTTGAGTTCACAATGATAGAACCACTCAGGGTAGAGTGCCAACACTTCATTGATTGTATCTCGTCAAGGCAGAGACCTAAAACGGATGGTATTAGTGCACTAAGGATTCTGCGTATTCTTGATGCCTGTCAGAGGTCACTTCAGTCAGGGCATGCAGTTATCACCCTAAGTAGTGAAGAGGGTGTCTTTATTCACCCGACAAGTCTGGTAGAAAACCATGGTGATATTGGCCGAGGTACCAAAATCTGGCACTTCTGCCATATTATGCCAAGGGTGAATATCGGTGAAAACTGTACCATTGGGCAGAATGTCTTTCTTGGTGAGAACGTAAATATTGGGAATAATGTTAAGATTGAGAATAATGTCTCTGTATTTGAAGGGGTTACACTTGAAGACGATGTCTTCTGTGGACCAGCTAGTGTCTTCACCAATGTGAAAACACCACGTAGTCATATATCGCGAAGAGGTAAGTATGATTCCACCTTTGTTGGGAAAGGAGCGACTATTGGTGCTAATGCTACTATAATCTGTGGCAACACGATTGGCAACTACGCTTTAATTGGAGCCGGTTCGGTTGTTACCATGGATGTTCCTGATTATGCTTTAGTCTATGGTAATCCTGCTCGAATACGAGGTTCTCGAATACGAGGTTGGGTTTGCCGGTGCGGAACTGCGATAGACTTTGATGGTGGTAGGAGTGCACAGTGTCCTGAGTGCGGTAAGATCTACAAACGTCAGGGGCGGAAAAAGGTAATCTGTAGCGAAGGTGAATAGAATGGCAGTTCCGCTAACTGACCTTAAGATTCAATACGACTCGATAAGGGAAGAGGTTGATACCTCTATCCTCCGGGTTCTAGAGAATGGGCAATTTATCCTTGGTCCCGAGGTTGAAACCTTTGAAAAGGCAATGGCGGCATATTGTGGGACAGAGTTTGCTATTGGTGTTGCTTCCGGAACTGATGCACTGCATCTAGCCTTGCTTGCTTGTGGTATTGAACCCGGTGATGAAGTAATCACCACTCCATTCACCTTTATCGCAACTGTAGAAGCGATAATTCAGTGTGGTGCAAAAGCGGTATTTGTCGATATTAATCCAACAACCTATAACATTGATCCAACACAAATAGAACCAAAGATCACACGTAAGACGAAAGTTGTGATTCCTGTCCACCTCTATGGCCAGCCAGCAGATATGGGACCGATTCTAGAAATAGGCAAGAAGTATAAACTCAAGATAATTGAGGATTGTGCTCAAGCTCTTGGGGCGGAATATAATGGTTGTAAAGTAGGCTCCCTTGCCGATGCCGGCTGTCTCAGTTTTTTCCCAGCGAAAAACCTCGGTGCATATGGTGATGGTGGAATGGTGGTTACCAGTGACTCGCATATAGCTGAGGTAGTGGGTATGTTACGTAAACATGGTTCTAAGGTCAGTTATTATCACCTCTTGCCTGGATTCAACAGTCGTCTCGACGCTGTTCAAGCAGCGATACTCAACGTCAAACTGGGACATTTAGATGAATGGAATAGACTGCGACGTAAGAATGCCTCTCTTTATACTCAATTGTTAGGTCGTATAGATGGCATCGAGCCAATCTACATCGAAAGTAATAATATGTTATCATCGGCAAATTACTATACTATCCGTCTTAAAGACAAATATATAAACCGAAACGAATTGCGTAAATCCCTAGAATCAAAAGGGATCGGAACATCAGTCTATTATCCTTTGTCTCTTCATCTTCAAGAGGTTTGTAAACCTTTGGGCTACAAGCTAGGGGATTTTCCTCAAAGCGAGTTAGCTCAGGAACAGGTGCTTTCACTACCAATGTTTCCTGAATTAAGACAGGAACAGATAGAGGAAGTTGTTAACAAGATTGAAGGATTTCTTGCACGATAGAAGTACGCGTTGTGACGTACGCAAATTATAAAGTAACAAATTATTAAGAGCGAAACTCACCAAGTAAATGGGATGCATTCTTAGAAGATGAAGATCCTCCAAGTAATACCATATTTCGTACCGGCATGGGATTACGGTGGTCCAGTTCAGGTAGCCTTCAAAGTATCAAGAGAACTGGTAGAAAGAGGTCATGAAGTTACCGTTTACACAACCGATACTCTCAACGAGAGTAAGAGGTTAGATAATAGGGAAGAGATAATAGACGGTATCCAAGTAAAGCGATTTAGAAACCTAAACAATACCTTAGCATATAACCACAAAATCTTTCTCTCTCTAGGCATGGTACCGGTAACTAGAAAAAATCTCAGGCATTTTGACGTAATTCATATGCATGAACATTGGACGATTCAAAACGTAATCGTTTCTCACTACGCTAGGCGATATGGTATACCCTATATCTTACAAGCTCATGGTTCTCTGCCCCAGACAACGGGCAGGCGGAGAATTAAACAATTCTATGATACTATCTGGGGTCGTCATCTTATGACAGGTTCAGCAAAAGTAATCGCGCTCACCGAAACTGAGAGCGAACAATATCAGGCGAGGGGTGTAGTTGAGGATAAGGTTGAAATCGTTCCTAACGGCATTGACCTCTCAGAATTCGAGAAATTACCTGATAAAGGTGAATTCAGACAGAAGTATGGTTTAGGAACTGACGATAAAATTATACTCTATCTAGGTCGAATAGATCGAACCAAGGGGCTTGACCTTTTAGTAAACGCCTTCTCAGGATTTGTGGGGGAAACAGACAAGGTAAGGCTGGTGATTGTTGGACCTAATAGCAGTTATTCGTCTGAGTTAACCAACTTGGTACAGAATTTGGCGATAAACGATAGGGTTCTGTTTACGGGTCCGATTTACGAAAGAAATCGACTGGCAGCTTACGTTGATGCTGACATCTTTGTCACCCCCTCCTTTCTCGGATTTCCGGTAACTTTTATCGAAGCATGTGCCTGTGGGACCCCAGTGGTCACTACGGAGAAGGGTGATAAACTTGACTGGATTGATAATCGAGCAGGATATATTGTTGCTTACGAAGTTAATCAATTGCGCGATGCGTTAGTAAGGCTGGTCGCCAATAGTGACTTGGCACACCAACTCGGTGAGAATGGTAAAAGAATGGTCAGGGAAAGATTTAACTGGTCACGGATAGTCGAGCAGCTGGAGTATACATACAAGGAAGTAGGATCGATAAGATAATACTGAAGTGTATTAGATTCGATATATGAATGTTTTGGTAACCGGTGCTGCCGGATATATTGGAAGCGTGTTAACTGAGGAGTTACTTAAAGAGGGTAACCTCGTCGTGGCACTTGATAACCTGAAACAGGGAAGTCGTGAGGCGATCAGCTCAGAAGCCAGCTTCATACAGGCTGATTTATGTGACTCAAAACGACTGGAGCAAGTGTTTCAACAACATAAAATAGACACAGTCATACACCTGGCCGCAGATTCAATCGTGTCTGATTCTATGACCGACCCTGTTAAAGTCTTTAATAACAATGTTATCAATGGCATGAATCTGGTAAACGCGATGATCGAGCACGGTGTTAATCAACTCATTTTTGCTTCCACTGCCTCTGTATATGGCGAACCCGAGCATATTCCCATTAAGGAGAGTGAACCTACAAGACCGGTAAATCCATATGGTGAGTCCAAGCTGATGTTCGAGAGGATTCTATATTGGTATGCTAGTGCTTATGGTCTTAAATCTATTACCCTACGCTTTTTCAACGCGGCTGGCGCAAGTAAACGCTATGGTGAGGTCCATGATCCTGAGACTCACCTCATACCCAATATCCTCAAGGTAGCCCTGGGACAAGCGGATGAGATTTCTGTATTTGGCCAAGATTACCCTACTGACGATGGGAGTTGCATTCGTGACTATATTCACGTAATCGATATAGCCAGCGCGATCATACTATCTTTGGAGTATCTCGAGAGGTACACTGGCAGTATGATATTTAATATGGGGAATAACCGGGGATACTCAGTAAATGAAGTGATTGAAACAGTACAAAATGTAACAGGTACTCGAATTCCAGTGTCAGTTTGTTCACGGCGGCAAGGAGATCCGGCGATACTTGTGGCGGATTCAGAACTTATCAAGTCCGAATTGGGATGGAAACCAAAGTATTCATCAATTGAGAATATAATAGAGAGTGCTTGGCAGTGGCAAAAAACCCATCCTTATGGATACGGGTAAGTAGTGTTAGCAGTTGATACTTCACCGTTTGTAATCATTGTCGTTAATTAAGAGGATCGGGAATCGACTTTGCTACGAAGTTAATGATGTTACTTCGCTAGGGCAATCCTGATCCTGATTATTTATACGCAAAGTGGATATTCTATAAACTAGGTATATTAAGGACTAATATGGATTATTTGTGCATTTTATACTCTTTCTGTATCTGTAAATCATCTCTTGTGGATTGTCGCTGGCGAAAGGGATAAATTAGTGAAAATATTGTACATTGGTAACGCTAGATCTGGTAATATCTGGAGGTGGATAGAATATTTCGCTGAGAGAGATTATGAAGTTCATGTTATTTCCACCGCGCCATTGGAACAAGGTGCTATAGGTAGCGAACAATTACATATACTCAAAAGATACAATATAAAAATAGGAATCATATCCTTTCCTACGAACTTAGTGTCATCTGTAATACAGATTAAACAATTAATCAAGAAAATTAGCCCCGATATTCTAAATATTCATTACATTACCTATAATGGTTTCTATGGTGCTTTGAGTGGCTTCCACCCTCTAGTCCTCAGTGCTATGGGTTCTGATATTCTTGTTGAACCCTCTGAATCAAAACTTTATCGTATGATGACATCATTCGCGTTGAGGAGGGCTGATTTAATAACAACGCCTGGGGAAAATTTAGTAGATCCGATGATACAATTGGGTGCTGATCCTGATAAAATACACCTCATTCACCCTGGTGTAGATACTGAAAAATTCAATCCACTGAAGATTAATTCTGAGAAAGAATTAATGAGATCATATTCACCAACAGTGATTAGTATTCGCAGTCTACGACCAATTTATAACGTGGAGACACTAATAAAGTCAGTGCCTATTGTTCTGAAGCAAGTCCCAGAGGCCAGGTTTATTATTGGTGGCGGTGGTGAACAGAGAATATACTTAAGGGATCTAGCTAAGTCCTTAGGTGTAATTGACAGTATTAACTTCACCGGCTTCATACCCCACGATCAACTTCCTGGTTACTTTAACTCGGCGGATATCTATGTTTCTACATCGTTATCTGATGGTGGTCCATCAATTAGTCTAATGGAAGCAATGGCCTGTGGGTTAGCCTGCATTGTTACTAATGTTGGTGATACCGCAAAATGGATCAAGAATGGTGAAACCGGATATATCATTCCCGTTAAGAGACCGGATATGTTAGCAGAGAATATTATATCTTTAATAAAGAATAAAAAGTTAAGGCAAAAGATGGGGAGATCTAATCTTCAGTTAGTACAGCAAAAAGCCAATTATAACAAAGAGATGGCGAAAATGGCAGAAATCTATGATGAATTAATAGAGTAATAGGTGGATCCTGATGCTCTTTCATCGGCGTTATTGACAAGTACGTCACTGATACTTAACCATATATCCTATACTTGTTCAACAAACACCAGGCCACTTTGTTATTCCATGTCCGACATACTATCATTCGCACATGATTATTGTTTACTCTAATTGCGTACTATTTAGATTTGCCTGTTTGCGGTTAATCAACATCTTCACTATTATGTAGAAAGTGATATCCTTTTTACGGGTAGATCATGCCACAAAGAAAAATTAAGATCAAAATAAATAGAATCGGTGTATTGAAAACACTCAGTTGATTTGAGTTTCTATCAGGAGCTAGACAATGCCAGGAATTCACCTCATAGTTGATTTCAAGAGTCATTTGAGAGATAAAGAATCTAGAATTACTCAAGCACAAAATTCTTTGATACATGATAAACGATATTATTGCAAAACACTATCGTTTAGTAGCACCCATTTCATAGGATATGCAAAGTATGACACTTATCCCATAAACGTCTATGAGAATAGCCGTTTTCTCACTTGTGTTGAGGGAATAATATATAACAAAAAGAATAGCACTATACAAGAAGACATCTATCAAATCTCCGAGGAAATATTCATAAGTGATGATAATGCCAGAGAATCTATTACGAAGTGGTTATTGGATTCAGATGGTGATTACATTGTTGTTGTATTGGATAAGATCTCAAAGAAGATAGCTGTCATTAATGATGCATTGGGACGGTTACCAGCTTATTTTTATCGTGATGATGAACGATTTTTCTTGTCTAGAGAGACAAAGTTCATAACTGCTCTCTCAGAAAGAAACACCTTTGATAAAACGGGAATTGTTGAGTATTTGTTATTCGGGCACCCTTTAGGAGAAAGAACTTTGCTGGAGGGAGTTCTGCGACTGCAGCCTGCAACATCTATCATAATTGATCCTATTATGCACCATACAAAGATAGAAAGTGTTTACAGCTATAACTTTGACAATAAGAAAAACAAAGAAAAGAACCTAATAGATAATGTTGATCGACTAAAGACATTACTTGTGGAATCATGTATGAATAGAGCTAATTGTATAGATAATTGTCAGAACGTAGTCTCTCTAAGTGGAGGGTTTGATTCAAGAGTAGTCGCGGTAGCTCTTGAAACCAGTGGAATTCAATATTCTGGGGCAACATTTCTGCTGAAAGAGCAAGAAATAGATGCGCGTATAGCCAAAAGAGTGGCTAGTATACTTAAGAATATTGATTGGAAGTTATTAGAGGCTGCCCCCCCTACATTTCAAGACGTCTTGAAATTGTTAACATTAAAAGATGGCTTGAATTATGTAGGAATGAGTTTCATACTCTCCTTTTTCGAGCAAATTGTCAAGCTACATCACGATCAGATTATATATTTTACAGGCGATGGTGGCCCTGTCCTTAAACCTCTGACAAATATTCACCATGGTAACAATATAGATACGATGGATGAGTTGGTGAATTCAATATTGGAAAAGTATTCGGTGTTTTTAAGTTTAGATGAAGTCGGAATTTTAACAGGATTCACCAAGAAGGACATATTAGACAAAATTAAGGAACATATTGAAAAATACCCAGAAAAGGAATTGAAGCAAAAATTTGTTCATTTTGTGATTTTTGAACATTGTTTTAAATGGTCGTTTGAGGGAGAAGACCGGAATAGATACTATTTTTGGAGTGTGGCTCCTCTATATGGTATTCACTTTTTTGATTATGCTATGAATTGCCCTGATGAACAAAAAACGAATTTAAAGCTCTATCGGACACTTATACGAGAGCTATATCCTCAAGTTTCTAATATAACTTCAACAAACGATATACTTCTTTCTTCCCGAATTATATCCCATCCCTATATTACTCAGATTTTCGATAGATTACCTAGAGAGTTAAAATGGTGTATAAAAAAACTATCACTTCCAATAAGGAAAATATTAGCACGTAAGCATCTACAATATGCTCATAATCTGGATGCCGAAAAATGTATCTTGGATCAAATAACCGGATGTCCGTCCATTTTAAATTATTTCTCAGAGATTGAATTAATGAAATTCATTGAAAAAGACATACAGAAGAGGAAATTTGATATTCTATTTACCGTTACTTCCTATATTGAGAGCATAGATCGGAAATACAGTAGTTTAAAAAAATATTTATCGTCTTTATTTATTTGAATATCTATTCAATACGAACTGTGTAAATAATAAAGAATACACCGAACATCACTTCATCTTATATGCTGACAGTAATTAGAGGTGTCTCTGTATTTTCGGCATACTCTCTGGGGATCAGACCTCCGAGTGAGGTATAAGCTCTGTCGTTATAGTAGTCTATTCGCCAGTTATCACTAACAAATATGGCCGCGTCCTATAATTGGTGGAAATTAATTGTAGATATATCCTACCCATCATACTTAATGATAGTCAAATTAATTCCTTTAGGACTACTAACAAGATTCTAGAAAGCCGGATTACTCACGGTATAGGCCATCAGATGTTCTGAAGATATTTTCTTCTCAAGTTTCGCTCCCATAAGCCTTCTCGGTTAGGTAACTTTCCTGTAAATATAGAAATCACTATGTGACGTGTCTAGTGGATTCGAAGATTCATAGGCATATATATTGTCTATCTTTTGAGCTAGTTGCCAATCCCAAGCATACTGCTTAATCCACTCCGTGAACTGCCTCGGCTTCTGATGGAATGACTGCCTCGCATCCCAGTTACTCGAATAAATGATGACATACCTTGTTGACGATCTAAAGAGTGCCTTCATGTATTCATGGAATATGTTATCTTCGATAAGGTGATAGATCACATCCAGTGATAGTGTCAGATCAGCTTGGAAAATGTTGTTATTGTCCACAAAGCACAGAGAATCGTATAGGAAAAAACTTTTTGACTTATCGTGTGCGAACTTTGCCTTAGACAGCTTGATAGCCGTTATAGACACATCGAGTCCAATGTATTTTGGGTAAGCTGATAAATTGAGTTGAGAACCATCTCCACACCCGAATTCAATAATAGATTCAACACTATTTTCTCTAACGAAGGTGTTTACTACGTCTGCCTTGAATCGTGCCAGTCTGCCCTTTGAGCCAGCGCCCGAATCACCACCGCTCATGTACCTTTGTTCCCAATATAGCTGGGAGCCGGGATACCTGCGGGGCAATCTGCTGTATAAATACGCAGCCATATTGCCGATAATCGGGATCCCACGAACAGACTTTTTAATACCCATTGCTCTAACTCCCATTATGTTGTGAAGACCGTATCCCATAACTGATGAAAACTCAACCTGACCATATACTACGCCTTTGTGTTATCTCTATTTTTGGTTAATAATGGATGCAACAGTGAATTAATTGTAGCTCTATCCTCTTTGTTAAGAAAAAATCTGAAAACTAATATGATAAAGACAAATAGAACAATGCCTCCAGCTACGTCAGGACTCATCGATATTCTTCCGAGTATAAATAGAGCTATGGCGATACTAGTAATTCCCATAGCTTTTACATACCACCTAATGTCGATCGACACCTTCATTATCCTACGCATGGCCACTAGGTAAAGAGCCGTGTGAACGAGTAAAGATGCGCTAGTAGCTGCCGCGGCACCAGTGATACCCCAGCGAGGTATAAATAGTATATTTAAGATGATATTCATCACACATGCAAAAGCATCGAGTTTTAAGTTTATATCTGGTCTGCCCGCACCAGTCATAACACTACCAACTGGGATTACTGTACTGCCGCGTAACGACCGGGCGATAAGTAGGATTAAAAACGGTAGCGTAGCAGAAATAAATTCGTGACCATATATTATTGTGACGATTCGCTCAGAAAAAAATCCAGATCCAAGTGCTAAAGGCAACACTAAACAGGCTGAGTATTTCATGCTTCTATCAATCATGGTTCTTAAAGCTGGGTAGTTTCTTAGGGACCAGTACTCTGAGGATGCTGGGTAGGATATCCTCTGAAATGCCTGAGGGATTATTGCGAATAAGACACTCAGACTAACAGCCACACTATAATACCCAACGTTTTCATCTGTCATAAAGAATGCTATTAGTAATACATCTGACTGTACCATTACCAAATTTAAAGCATTCACCCCGGTTATTTGAATACCGAAAAACACTAATTTCTTTACATTTTGAATTAAATCCCGACGAATAATACGCATAAAACTTCTTGAAAAGAATAGTCCGATTATCAATCCTCCTACCGAAGAAATGACTATCCCCGTGATAGCTCCTTCAATGCCGAATCCAAATCCGACTAAGGCTACTATGGATAATGTCATGAATAATTGGTGTGATATCTCTATGTAGGCGTAAGTTCTCATCTGCCTTAAGCCGAGAAATATTCCGATAATAGTTCGTAAAACGCAGGTAAACGGGAACACTGCGGCTAGAATCTTAAGCAATGAAGATAGTTCGGGCATATCGAATACTCTGGCCAATATCCCGGAGATGGTAAAAATTCCCGCGCTAACCACTAGCCCAAAGATTACTGAGCTAACTAGGGCAGCCGAGGTGTTTCTAAGTAGTAAATTCCTATCATCTTTATATTCAGCAACATACTTTGTCAGGGCTGTGGGGATACCTAGAGTAGCGACTATAGTTGCAAAGCCATTGATTGTTATAACCGTCGTGTATAGGCCAAGGTCATCAGCCCCAAGCCACCGGGCTAGAACTATCCGTACTAAGAATCCGATTGTTGTAATGATGGCGGAAATGAACAAGGACCACCCAACATCAAGAGCAAATCTTCTTCTTATAGTTTCCATGTTAAGCCACTCTATTCAGTTGCGTTCGTAGCATAAACCTTCACATTACCATTGTTGTAGATTAAGGGAGAAGTATCTATTGCGTGTTCCTCCATATAATCTGAGATTCGTACATATGGCGCTGAGAGAACGCTAGGTCCTGTGGCTGTAATAGCTGGTGGATGCAGTCTTGCACTACGGTTCTGATTCCACTCAGGGTAGTGGAGATAATAATTCCGTAGTACAAAAGTTTCATTTTCGCCTTGTATCATATTCATATATTCATCATAGTCAAGTACATATGAGAATATAGAATTATAATATACGTCCACAATGGGGATACCACATCCCATGTCCGACATTGACTTGATGGCAGTAATTTCTGACTCTGTATACCCAGCTCTATTGCCTCCGGTGAATACCAATGCATTCTGACCAGATCGCTCCCCATTTGTTGTCATAAAAAAGATGGTAGCTAGTATCACCAATAATAACATGCTCAATTTCATAACGTTTCTTCTTATTAGGTTGCATATACCTAATAAACCTTGCATTGCCAGAATTGACAATAGTACATATTGAAATAGATACCAGCGCCAAGGTAACATGGCATCCAGTGAAAAAACATGAAAGACAAAGGGCAAAATGATCAAGGTTGCTGTTGCCGCAACTAATGCCATCTTGAGTGCGGTTCGTTCGTCGCTACGAAGATATGTCAGAGCGCCAATAATACCAAAACCTAGTAGAAGCAAGTATCCTCCTCGTTGAAGTAAGAAAAGTGTGTATGAAGAACTCCCTATACCTGTTGGTGTACTTATTACAACGGTGGAACCTCGCCAGGCTTCAACCAAGTAATCCCATACAGAAGTAAAAATCGATGGCGTATCTGGAGAAGGTCGTATCCATAATAATAACGATATTAATCCGAAAGCTACGATAATGATTGGAGAAAATAATTGATGGGAAATGGTAGGTTTATCTATTCTATTATAGTATTTTATACCAATAAACATAGCTATCAGACTCACCAACATAATGCCAGTAGCTAGTTTATGTGTTAGCACAATGCAAAGTGCAAAAAGTAGTATCAAAAGGTTGTTAGAGAATTTTCTACTGTCACGGCACAATACTAAATATAAAAGAGCTGAGAAAAAGCAAAAGCTGAGAGATGTTGGGATTATCGCTGTACCTCTACTAATAGCCTCATAGGTAAGAGGAGTAATAAGTGCCGCCAGCAAACCTATTTTTACATTTGCTAATTTTCTCCCGATTAAGAACACGAATAGGCAAGATATTGCTATCATGACTCCGGTAGTGACAAATATGGAACTATAGACTGATATTGAGCTTACAATCTGCATAGTTGCAGCGGACAGGTGAAATAATGGCAGTAGGAAATACGTATTAGTTACATACTGACCAGGAGTAATATATCCCAGGTCAATGGTTTCTTGAACCCACTGGTTACTCCACCAGGGATCGACTCCGTAAATACCTGGAAACTGGTAGTAAATGCCAGCGTAAATTGAAAGACTCAGGGCACTTATCTTGATAAATATAAAGGTAATATGAAGACTTTTTGTTTCATCTAAACTAAGTATGTCAAGAACAATAGAACCAGCGGCTACTAAACACAAAATAAAATAGAGAGGTGGTCTATAATATAGATTACTCCATAATAACCAAATGCTGATGGTGAGACTGACAATAAAAATAATATGACTTAGTGATCGAACTCGCTTTCCTATATAGAATTGAGGTGATTCGGTGCTTCCTAACAGTCTTTTCGTCCATATAAGGTAAGCCAGGGATGAGACTAATAAGACGAGAGGAAAGGCTATATTGTAGCTTCCCATGCTAATAAGCAGGGCAATAAAGATTATGCCAATTCCTAATATTGCGATGGCAGCGGTTTTGTCTAAAGCTAAATTATACTTAATCATTTGCTCAGTTAGATTCTAGTCATATTGACATTATTGGAGTCAATCCTAAACTAATCTATCATAAGACCATAACAGATTCTCGAATTTTGAAATGGTTATATATCATCTCTGATATTTATCGTCTCACTATCAAACCTTAAGTTGATATTATTACAACTTATCACTATTATCTAAGTACTAATACCACCATTGTTATTAATTTTCTTGGCAAGCTTTCCCATTGATCCCAAGTTGCACATGCAGTTTGGAGATAGCTAGTATACTAATTGCATCGAAGTTATTGTTCAGTGTCTGAACTTAGAATTCTGAGATAAACATTGCTGATAAACTCCAATTGTAGCGTTACCTAGTATGTACAACTGTATAAGCACAACCTCTCTCTGGTTTCTGCGTAAAAGTGAAATATTCAGTAAATTTCAGTATACGCCAATTGGTAGAATCATAATCACTAATCGCCGTCTTGCGTGTTTTTATGAAGACTCTGACATACTTCAGCTACTTTTCTGGTGACAATTGCCCAGCTCTGATTCTCTCGTACATACCTTCCACCATTTTCGCCCATATGACTTCTGAGTTCCTTGTCTTGAAGTAATTTGATAATGGCGGTAGCTAGTTCCTGAACGCTATTTGGTTCTACCAGACAACCGGCGGTATTCTCCTCTACTATTTCAAGTCCATCCAACCTACTTGTGACTACGGGTTTCTGACAAGCCATATATTCACATAGCTTGAGGGGCGAAACTCCCATTCGCTCATTTCTTTCAAGGGTAAATGGAGCGACACAAACGTCACTGGCATTTATATATACAGGTACTTCTCGGTAGGGAACGTCTCCGGTAAATATTAAATTGGCTGATACGTTTATGCTCTCACTGAGGTTAATCAACTCATTCACAATTGGTCCGTTCCCAACGATCATGAAACATGTACCTGGACATTTCTCTAGTACGAGTGGGATACTCCTAATTAAATATTCAAGTCCTTGTACTTGCCAAAGTGAACCAACAAAACAAATATAGTTCCTATTTTTGTCCAGACCTAATTTCTCTCTCGCCTCTATGATATCTATCGGCTTGAATAAATCCGTATCGGCTCCATTCTGTATCACAGTGATTTTATCTTGGGGTACCCCGTAATCTTTATAAAGAGCTTCTTTCAGTTTTGACGTGACAGCAATAATCCTATCCGCCCGTCGTACGCTGAATCGCTGAAGTCTATCAATAATCCACAATGAAAGTCTATCTCCAAAATTACGGGTTTTTACCTCGTCAGAATTTATTGTATTTACTTCCAGAACCGTGGGAATCTTGAATAATTTAGCTAGGATAGATTCACTATTTATGATGTGGCTTCTCCTATAAATTACGTCAAACTTCCGATTGTGTTTTAAAATAATGATAGAAGCCGAAATGAAGATATATATTTCACGTAAAAAGAGCCATAAAATCTGAACCTCACCTCTAACTATTCTTAGAATTCTCCATGTAATAAGAGTTTTTTTAATACGTGACCATAATGATTGTTGGCTAACATCAAATGTAGTTGTACTTCTAATATAATTTTTATTCATGAGTACTACATTATGACCTAACTTTAACAGGTTATTTACAACTTCATATATATGAACCGAATAAGTTCCTAGGTCTCCAGCTTTCAAACGTTCGCAAAATAGAATATTCATTCCACCTGCTGTACCTTTAATAATGTATTCGAATTCTTGTGTGCTAATGATTGATCTATCATCTGGTACACTTATTAAATTTTTGGTCGGTAATCCTCATTTCATAAAATAGGCCACTATTTTGGTGATACGTTATATAACTCTATTATCTATCCTGAACTGAACATTAACTGAAATCGGATTCGTCAATGCAATAACTGCTCCATTGAGATGCCAGAAATCCACCGGATTCTAAAGGTCATGTGATGTATTAAAGCAATCCAACGATAGTTATGATGCAATCTTGTTACCCTCTACAATTCTTTAAATGACTACCTTATTCCTAGAATCTAGCATCATCTTCTATCTTGTCACGATTTTCCGTAATCCAGTCGTAGGCCTTCCTAATTCCATCTCTAATTGTCATCTTGGGTTCATAACCTAAAACTTTCCTTGCCTTCTCAATTGAGGCTAACCTGCGGGTGATCTTATCCCAGTCTCTTGTAGCGACAAACTCTACTCCACTATAGTTACCGGTGATTTCGTTTACGATACTGGCTATATCAAGGATTTTTGTTTCTTTCTCAGAAGCTAGATTGAAGGCGTCGCCAGTAGATTCAGGGATTATTCCTAATCTTAGTGTTCCATCAACTATGTCATCAACGTAGGTAAAATCTCTAGTCTCATCACCGGTGCCAGTTATTGGTAGCTTGCGTTGTTGAAGTGCCCAGTATATGAAGTTAGGAATCACATTGCGATAGGCACCAGGAATCTCACCGGGTCCATAGACATTGAAGTAGCGGGCTATAGTTACCGGTAAACCATAATAATTATAGAAAAAGTTGCAATACAACTCCCCTAGTAGTTTAGTGATTTGGTAGGGAGTGTCGAGGTGAAGGGAAACGAAATCCTCTTTAAGAGGGAGGGGAGCCTGGCTCCCGTACACAGAGCAGCCAGATGAAGCGAAGATAAATTTCCCCACATTGGCTAAGTGAGAATACTGTAATACTTTTAGAGTGCCAAGTGCGTTGACCATAAGATCAGTTTCGGGGTTGTCTACCGAATTTTGGTTGGCGAAGTGGGCGGCTAAATGAAATACGAAATCTAGTTTCTCAGAGAATGCCCTCTTTAAGACTTCTTCGTCAAGTACACTTCCCTGAATAAAGACTACATCGTGATTAGCGGGGATATTCCACTTCTCTGCTGAAGATAGGTCATCAAGAACAATGATCTTAGCTGCCATTGTTTTTATTAGGGCTTTCGTGAGATTTGAGCCAATACAACCAGCACCGCCAGTGATGAGAATATTCTTGTTTTCGTACTCTTTATAATATTGTTTCACTTTGTTTCTCCTGTATAACTACTTGTAGAATTCTCTCAAATTCGTCGGTGATACTATCCCAGCTATTTCTCTCGGCGAAATGTCTTGCTTTACAACCGAGACTCTCAATATTGCCATTTTGGACTAATTCCATAGCTTTTATAATTACATCTTCTGGATTATCAATATAGACCACGCCATTATCTTCGCCGAATTCTCTCATTACCCCGGGGAGTTTTGTGGTAATTACAGGCTTTTTCATCGCCATATATTCATACATCTTTATCGGCACGATGTCCTGCATAATCTCTTCGTCTGGATAAGCAGGTAAAATACAAATATCAGAGGCGGCGATAAATGCCGGGATTTCCTGATAATCCTTCCTACCCGTAAGAATGAGTCTATCATGAAGGTTATATCTATCCCTTACTTGCTGGAGTTCTTTATAGGCGTCTCCTTCACCGACAATCAGTAACTTGATATTCCCATTTTCGGTTTGGGCGAGTTGCTGAGCTGCCTCTTTAAGGCCGGAGAAAGTGTAAAGCCAGCCCATGAAGAAGAGAACGAGGTCCTTATCTTGAAGTCCATACTGCACCCTAAGACTGTTGCTATGTGGTTTGAAGTGCCCGAAATCAACGCCAGCTCCAAGTACCTGAATTTGCTCCGGGGAGGCTCCTAGGCCTATCACATAGTCTTTGAGTTTATCATTGATTACCAAGATTCTATCAGCCTTCTTGAGAATTATACTTTCTATAAGTCTCCCCAGAGGCCTAAAGGGAGCAAAGGGTATGAGCCTGTGGTCCACATCTATACGGTAATATATGTATGGTATTCTAACTCTTCTTGCTGCTCTCATTGCCAAGAAGGGACCTAAAATACCTAATCCGATGACTACGTCCGGTAGGAACTCCATCATTTGCCGCTTGATTTCCCTTCTCTCAGAAACTAGTTGCGAGAGATAATCAAGTAAGGGCAACCTTATTATTCCGGGGCGAAATACAGTAACTCCTGCATTTGGGTGGATTTTTGATACATTAGTGAAGATTTCTCGCTTGGAATAGAGCCTCCTCGTATGCTGCTCCCTCCACAGAATTGCATAATCAATGACACGAATTTCATGTCCCCTCATTGATAACATCTCTGCCAGATGATACTGCTGTCCTGGGTTTCGCTTCAGCCAATCTGTATCTTGAACAAAAAGGATTTTCACTTTAACTCCCTATGCGTGGTGCTTAATTTTGATTTTGCTTATTGTCAAGTCTCTTCACCATCTTCGCTGGATTGCCCGCTACAACTGTGTACGGCTGCACATCTTTGGTGACGACACTACCAGCACCGATTATGCCATTCTCTCCTACGGTAACTCCAGCCAATATTATGCATCCTGGTGTAATCCATGCTCCTTTTTTGATGGTGACCGGAGCGATTTTTCTCGGATAGAATCTTTTTTTAATTTCTAGGGAGCAAGTTGGGTTTGAATGAGCAAATATCATAGTGCCCATTCCTATACTTACATAATCTTCAATATTTATAAGGCTGGGGTAAATATCGTCAATGGTAACACTTGAGCCTATGTAAACATGCTTACCTATTTTCACACCTCTAGCCCTCTGAAGCATTACAGCTAACCCAGGATGGGGAGATATTTCTGCCAAAGACTGTAGAAACCAATTGCGTAAAAACCAGAAATAATACCTCAGATTCCCGATAATGCCTTTATATCCGTAGTATGTCATTAGTTCGCGTTTGTTTATTTGCTCAGGTTCTTCTGCTTTTTGAGTCTTGCCCATTATTATCACCTTAGGTTCTTATCACTTTTAGCTATCAAATTGTGAATATCTATTAACTTTAAAAAAACATAATTCCTTTTTTGTAGTATCTTAATAAAGTCATCAAGGACATATAATCCATTTGCTTTCCCTGCATGGTATATTCTTTCAAATATCCTCCTATACATGAAGGAATATCTTTCAAGCGGTAACTTGTATGACGAACTAAGCTCAAATACGTCATGAAGATGTAAGAGAAAAATGATTAGGTTTGGAAGAGTGAAAGTTTTAAGGGAATAGAAATAAGGTTTGCCCAAGAGCTTAATGTAGCTCAGTGATATGGGAATTCGAATAGTTGATGACAATACAGTGATTGGGAACTCAAGTATTTCGGAATCATTTACAAAATATGGTTTCGTAGGCTTTCTCAAGTTATTAAAAACACCTGGTCTCAGTGAAGGAAATATACTTGAGTCAAATTTGAATCCATGGGAGACTAATATCTTATAATCAGTTTTGCTATTAAAATACCCCCGGGGTGCCCTATAGCCAAGCGGAGCCTTAGTGAAAAATTCTTGGTATGCTTTTTTACTCTTTGTAACTTCAGATTCAAATTCTGTTTTCTCAGGTTGTAGATGAGAATAGGAGTGAACCTCAAATTCAGTATCTATAGTCATCAACTCTTTTATCCGAACAGGATGTGTTTCAAAGAGGGAACCTTGTACGAAGCAGGTTAGGGGAACGTCTCTTTCCCTAAGAAGATCAACAAGCTCTGGTACGTGCTCAAGTCCCTCGTAGCTTGGTTCATCAAGTAAATCACCATAGTCCTGCTCCACATCTAATGTAAAACAGGCTATCTTCCTACTCTCAAGCTCAGGAGAATTGATAATAGTGTATTCCTTATTTGAAGTCATAAACCTTCTTTATCCACTCAATAGTAATTGGTATCCCCTCTTCCAAGGGAATCTTAGGATCATGGTTAAGGTCTCTTCTTATTCTAGAAAAGTCCATGTGCTTATCTTTCGTGGTGAAAGGCTCTGCTTCTTTATAGTTTACTCTGGAATCATCTTTACCTAAATATTTTAGGATCAGGTCAGAAACATACTTTATTTCGTGTTCCCACTCCTCCTTACCACCTACATTATAGACTTCTCCAGGTTTAAAATTATCTATGATATTTGCGAAGGTACGACAAGTATCTTCTACATAATCAAAGATACGCCTGTGGCTAAGGTAAACAGTGTAACCTTCATCGGTTAGTGCTTTATAGATAAATGTTGGGATAACACCTCGATATGGACTATAGTACTCGTGGGGACCGTAGGCATTCACGGGACGAACACGTACACTTTCAGTGCCGAACATATCCGCCGAGTTTAATACCTGGAGTTCCCCCACCCACTTCGTCATAGCATAATCGTTCATCTGCTTTATAGGTACTTTATCCATGACAGACTCGCTCATTATCCCATCGTAGTCTCCATAAACCTCAGCACTTGAAAAGAATATCATTCGGAACTTATTCTTCTCTTGAAGGCGAATGATATTCTTGGTGCCAATAACATTGGTAAGCCATAGATTCTCGTAATAATCCTCGCCATTCCAACGTCCATATTCGGCGGCTAAGTGGTAAACGTATTCAGGATCAACTTTCTCTATTGTCTTCTCAAGTTGTCGGTATTTAGCGACATCGCAACGGATATATTTTGACCCCTCAGATTGCCCTAAATCAGAGACCCATACGTCATGCCCCCGTTTGTTTAGTTCGGGAACGAGGTTTGAACCAATAAAACCAAGTCCACCTGTTACAAGAATCCTTGCCATTATTAAGATCTCCTCTTTTGTTATAGTCCTTATATATAATGGAAAATCCTACAGTTGATTAATTATCTGCCACTTCTTGCTGTTTACGTTATTATCGGAGTACAGCGCCAATATAAATATCGTATCCCTACAAGCCTAGCAAAATTTTCCTTAAGATTTTGAGCTAACGACAGCCAATGGTCGGTTTTCATTTCCCACTCTTGCTGGATTTCGAATTCGCTCTTAATTAAAGATCGGATATCTGTGAGAGTAAAATGATGGGGATGTGGTGAGTCCAGTGCGTTAAATACTGGAAAGGCTGGCTTTGTCCAGGTTGCGAAAACATTACATGAAATTATCAAAGTTCCCTGCTCAATCAATACACGTCGAATCTCTTTCAGTACCGATAGAGGTGACAATGTGTGATCAATAGTATTTGCACACCAACACAAATCTATACTTCTATCTCGCAATGGTAGATATTCTCCAATGCCTTTTACGCGTTGACAGGGATGGTCTTGGAGATGAAGACGGCTAAAAGGAAATAGAGGGTCCAATGATATTTTAAGGGGAATATTGATATCATCAAATGCGTCCTCTACGACAGGACCGCCTATCTCCAAGATGGACATTTGTTTTAATTCTTCTTCTGAGAGTGAAGTAAATTGACACATGCGGTTGAGGTGTTGTTTGTGCAGATTACCGGTTGCTTCCGAAATGTCCGGATGATTATGCCATATTTTGGCTTCTGCTCGTTGAGCTTTGTGCCAACGTCTAGTCATCGTTTTTTTATCCGCGTATGTCATAATATGCATCTACCTATATGCAAATACAAATAATATAAAATATATATCTGTAGTAACCTACCTCAATTTTGCTCTAAGAGTATCCCAGTAATTCTCTCCCCGGTCTTCCCATCACCAAAAGGGTTTTGCCATTTACTCTTTCTGCTGAGCATTAATTTGGAGCACTCAAGTATTACCTCAGGAGAAGTACCAGCTAAAACATTTGAACCAACCTCGAGTGTTTCAGGTCTCTCAGTGTTATCTCTTAAGGTGACACAGGGCACACCAAGGATACAGGCTTCTTCTTGTACTCCTCCAGAATCTGTCAGAATAAGTTTCGCATTACTCTCTAGTTCAAGAAAACTCAAGAAATCTGCAGGATCAATTAACGTAAGGTTCTGTGATCTAATGTCAAAGTCATTCATTCTTTTCTTTGAGCGAGGGTGAATTGGATATATTATTGGTAAATTTAAGTCGGTAGCTATTCTATTTAAACCTTCGACGATTGAAGTGAATCTTGCCTGGTTGTCTACGTTCTCTTGACGATGAAGCGTTACTAATAAATAGTTCTTGGGATGAAGATTTTGCGTATTAAGTGTATTTCTTTTTTCTCTAGCTATTTCCAAATTCTGGTAAGTCGCATCAACAATAGTATTGCCGGTAACGAATATTTTGCCGTCAATAATGCCTTCACTCAGTAGGATTTCTCGTGCCTTCTCGGTGGGAGCAAAAAGATATTCAGAGCAATGATCCGTTAGAATTCTGTTAATCTCCTCAGGCATCTGTCGATCATAGCTTCGTAAACCAGCTTCAACGTGACCAACTTTTATATCAAGCTTAACTGCTGCTATAGCACCAGCGAGCACAGAGTTAGTGTCACCCTCAACCAAAACGATATCGGGTCTCTCCTTCTGTAAGATCTTCTCAACACCAATTAATATTTTAGCAGTCTGCATACCATGTGAAGCGGAACCTACTTCCAAATTGTAACTGGCTGGTGGTAACTCTAACTGCTCAAAAAACACCTGATCCAAGTCATGTGAGTAGTGTTGACCTGTGTGAAGGATGAAGTAATCTACCTGCCTTCTTTCCAATTCTCTTATTATAGGTGACATCTTAACTATTTCTGGACGTGTACCAAGGATTACTGTAATTTTCAACGGTTGGACTCCCTCTCAATACGACAACATTATAGATTTATTGTCCTACCCTTGGCATATATTTCACTATTATCGACGTATTGCTTGAATACGCTCCTCGTTAAGTGATTATACCGGCTTTATCAGATGAGCCGATTCATCTGGTAATATTAGTTGTTATGTTAAAGTTGATAAGTTACCAGCCTAAATAGCATCATTTGTATCCATTGAAGTTCTGCACTAATAATTAAAAATTCAATTGCTGAGTTCTTATTGAGGTTACCCCACTTCAATAATACACTCAGTAGCATATAAAATAGTATAGCTAAATATGGTTAGGATATGGTTTGAGAATCGTTAGAATTCTATAAGGAAATGACATTGAATATTGTTGATCTAGGACGCATTTTGGTCCGGGCGACTAGACAATAGCCTGAGTAATAACCTCATAAAACGAAGTCTTATCACAGCTAGTGCTACATTAAGTCCGTGGAAAATAGGATTTAGGTTATGACTACTAGCGTGATAAATACAGGAAATAGGTACTTCTCCTATTGTAAATCCCTCATCTCTGATCTTTATTATCAATTCAGCACTAGCCGCCATACCACTTGAAGTAATGGTAATGGTATTAATAACTTTCCTGTTATAAGCCCTGAAACCGCTTTGGGCGTCTGATATCTTGACTTTGGATCCAATGTTATAGAGGAAGGTAATTAGGTGAATGCCGAATTTTCGATATCGAGGTATGTTGATTTCCGTCCCAAGAAATCTGGAACCAATTACTACATCTGCCTCTCCGTGTAGAATTGGAGCTAAAATCTCTGGTATTTCATCAGGGTTATGCTGCCCATCTCCGTCTAAAGTAACTAATATGTCGGCATTATTGCTATTGGCTACCTCAAAACAGGATCTAATGCATTCGCTATAACCTTTGTTTATACCATGGTTTATTACTAAAGCTCCAACAGTCTCAGCTATCTTAGTTGTATTATCAATGGAGCCATCATCGATGACTACCACTTTATCAGTGAATTTTATAGCTTTGCTAACTACATTGGATATAAACTGTTCTTCATTATAGGCAGGAATTCCAACCACTACGATATTCTGCATTGTCTTGTGTGCTTTAGGTAATTTCCCCATCTTTTTAAATGTCTCTATGAGCTGATAGTAATCTATAGTTTTGACCTTTCACTAATTACAATAATTAAATTTAAACTCTTTTTGCTGGAAGAGAAGGGTCATCACGATCGTGACTGATTACTATATACTGTTTATTCACTTCATCGTACAATCTTATAAGTTGCTGGATAATTCCATCATAACTTTGTCCTGGAGCCCTAATTGAATCGAGAATCTCTTTAGTTTTAGTATTGAGACTTATGTAGCCTCTCTTTTTCATGATTAACCACCTGAAGCGTTATTATGTTTATAAGTATCAACATAATGTTATACCTTGACTCTCATTATATGTCAAGATCTTATATCCTATCTTATCTTACATCGTATCTTTACTTCCTCAAATAGGTATATATACCTATTACCATTTTCTTATCTACTTTTATACCAAAAGTAGGATAGATTTTTTGGTATATCCAGTTATGATTGAAATATAGATACCTGTAGCATCGTTTATCCACTTTGGTAGTAATCATATGAGAAGTAGAGTTCGCATATTAATAGTTTTATTCGCACTTGTATTTGTAGGCTCTGGCATGCAAGTTGTACAGGCAGCTGATGCGTCTACTGAATCAGGAATAAATATATATGTTGTTCCGGCCATAACTGATGAAAAGATATTGCCTACTACTAGCATTTCGAATAGTTACATTTCAAATGAGATTTCAATCGTCGGTTGCCCTGGAGAATATGAGCCGGTTAGCTTTGTTATTAATGCTTCTGATGATATTAATTCTTTACAGTTAGTAATTACCAACCTAATTGGCGAACACACTTCGATTTCATCCAACTATGTAGATATCCGGATTGTAAAGTGCTGGTATCAAGCCAGTAGTATATCTGTATGGGTAGGAGATAATAAACAGAAATTCCTGACACCGGAGCTACTTCTTAAGGACGACTCGCTTGTTAGGATCGAGAATGAGGAGAACTATCTTAAAATAAATACTGGTGAATATGTTCTGATAAGTGACCCGACGATTACAGCAGAGCGAATAATCACTACTATAGAAGAACTACCAGTCCAAGATAGTGCAGTTCTTCAACCGGTCACAATTCCAGCAGGCACTAATAAGCAGTTTTGGCTTACATTGAATATTCCAGATGATGCATTAGCTGGAATTTATATAGGTAAGATCGAACTAAGATCAGGTGGCATCGTTATTAGTGAAATTGATCTGACACTTGAAGTGCTGCCAATAGAACTATCTCAGCCTTATCTTGAATATAGTATGTCCTATCGCGGTAAGCTTAGCTCTAATTGGCCTAGTGGATCTATATCTTCTGAGTATAAAAGCACGGAACAGATGCTGTTGGAACTTCAGAATATTCTTGAACACGGTGTAGCTAATCCGAACGTTTACCAAGGTCCATATGATGAAACGTTCCTACCAGTAGTGCTTGCCATGAGAGACGAGATTGGCATCGGCGGACAACCTTTATATATACTCGGTCCCGGTGGTCTGGCTTCAGATTATGTAATCGAACGCGTCATGCAATTATCTTATGACTATGGGATTTCCGAGGTTTATTTCTATGGTATAGATGAAACGCAAAATGTAGATTCGATGAGAGACTTCTGCGATAGAGTTCATGCAGCTGGTGGCAAAGTATTTACTTCTATAAATAATTTGAGCGCGGGGGAGCAATTAGCAGATGTTCTTGATCTGTGTTTATCTACTCCAGGAATAGCGGAGGCATTAATTCCTCTGTATCATAGCTTCGGTAACAAGGTATACTCCTACGCTAATCCTCAGGTAGGAGTAGAGAAACCGGAGACGTATCGAAGAAATTATGGCTTACAGTTATGGCAAAATGGTTATGACGGAGCAATGAACTATGCCTATCAAGATAACTATGGGACTGTCTGGAATGATTATGACGGTTCACGCTACCGAGATCATAACTTCACCTATCCTACAATAGACGGCGTAATTGATACTATTCAGTGGGAGGGGTGGCGAGAGGGTGTAGATGATATTAGGTATCTATCCACTCTTCTTAATGCAATCGAAATAGCAAAAACAGAAGGTATAGACACTTCTACTGCCGAATACTGGTTGACAGGTCTGCAAAACTCGATCTTGACTAGTCAAGACCTAAATGTGATTCGTTCAGAGATGATTGATCACATACTTTCTCTCCAGAATCAGCTATCAAACCAATCAAACGTGCTAACTCCGGTAGCTAATGAGAGTTTTAAGGACTGGGATGTTAATAGTGACGGTAGTACTAATGTCCTAGACACCATATTAGTAGGACAGTATTGGGGTGAAACAGGCACTGCCGGTTGGATACGATCCGATGTTAATAAGGATGGAAACGTCAACGTTCTCGATATGATCATCATCGGTCAGCATTGGACCGGATAGTGTGAACAATGAAGTATAGAAGAGTATTCACCATCCTAAGGATGGTGGCTTTCTTAGCGATGATTACTTGGGGAATGATTCCTTCTGGTGTGGCATCTGCTGAGAATACCACTATTGTTACTGTTTCCGCGCCGAGCGTAGTTAACACAGGCGAACAATTCACGGTAAGCATATCGGTAGAACCTGGAACCACTATTGCTGGTGTGCAGTGTAATCTGTCGTTTGATCAATCGTTGATTACAGCTAATGGTGTTGTTGAGGGAGACCTACTGTCACAGGGTGGAGCCACCACCTATTTCAATCCAGGTGTGATAAACAACGCGACGGGGAGCGTCAGTGGAGTGGTCGGAGTAATCATCACCCCGGGTCAGACAATATCTACAGCGGGAACATTCGCCCAAGTCACCATAACCGCTGGGGTAATTGGGGGATCCTGTCCTCTTACACTATCCGGTGTCATTGTGGGAGATGAAAACGGGCAGCCTGTACCAGTTAATGTGGTCAATAGTCAGGTTATAATTAACAGCCAAGGCGCAATTAATCACGAACCGGTTCTCAATTTCATTGACAATAAACTAGTCAACGAAGGTAATCTATTGCAGTTCACCATCTCTGCCTTTGATGCAGATGGTGACATTTTAACCTTCTTTGTATCCAACTTACCGTCGGGTGCTAATTTCGACTCAGAGGCAAGGACTTTCTCCTGGACACCCACATATGGTCAAAGGGGTGACTACCCCGATATCCAATTCAGCGTAACCGATGGAGAATTAAGCGATACCGAAGATGTCACCATAACTGTTACTAAAGATGATCCGCCAGTACTTCAAACTATTGGTAACAAGTCAATAAGCGAAAATGAGATACTGGAGTTTGAAATCTTGGCAATTGATCCGGAAAATGGATCGCTGGCTTTTTCCGCTGACAACTTACCAGATGGGGCTAGTTTCGATATAGAGACGGGAGTTTTCGTATGGACCCCAGAATCTGGGCAGGCAGGCGAATATGCGGCTGTGCACTTCGAGGTTTGTGACGGAGAATTAACTGACTCCGAGGATATTAGCATCATCGTGCTTAGTATGGAAGAGAACGTGAAAGATACAACTCTACCTGTAATTCAAGAGGTGATGGCTTCCAATATCACTACAGACAGTGCCGTGATAAGCTGGACGACAAGCGAACCAAGTACTAGTCAGGTAGAGTACTGGGCAAGTCCAAGCCAGTTTTCACCGTTATATGATACATTGGTTACCGAACATGAGGTTCGCTTAACCGGTTTGATACCAGGGACAGAATATAACTATCGAACATTATCTCAGGACGAGGCGGGTAATCTAGCTATATCGCCATCATGTGAGTTTTATACTACCCCTACAGAACCGACGACTTTCACCGTAAGCTGGATAACTATCAATCCGGCTGAGACTACTATTGGTAATGAGGTAACTATCGGTGCTCTTGTCACAAATACGGGTGGAGCCACTGGTGACTATGACGTGACGTTAAGTATAAATAGTACGGTGGAATCTACTGAGAGTATTATCGACCTACCCAGTGGGGCAAGCCAGGAGGTAACCTTTGTCATCACTCGGGATACCCCTGGTATATATAACATAAATATTAACGGTAATACTGATACATTTGTGATAAAGGACGATGAAGAAGTTGGTGTAGTAATAGATCTATTCAGCATTACCCCGAACTATGAAGAGGACGTTGGTGTAATTACATTCGCGAAAGTGGACTATGGTATAAACGAATCTTACTATTCGTCGCTTTTTATAGAGTGTAATACTGAGCTCATCTTACAAGTAGGTTTGCACGATAAAATTCTAGAAGAAGTCATCCTTGTAAAATCAGAGCAATTGGAGCAGTATGATAGTACAGGTAGTCTAAATTATGTTCCATCTGATGGTTGGGTGAACGGTGTTTATACCTTCCAGGCAGAAGTGCGCACCAGTGAAGGTATAATTGAAGTATCACCTCAGATAAAGTTGATGGTCACTCCCATAGCCCTGACTCATGTCGTAAATTGGGCAGTCCTCGTTGAGATAATAGGTGGTGCATTAGTTATTGGTTTGTTTGTTGTTTGTGTTATACTCAGCCATAATCGTGATATGCTGAGGTCGCAACCTATGGAATGATATGTCCGATATTGATTCAGGGAGGTGTTTACATAAAATTGTCATAAGCAGGACTATTATGGAAAAAGCTCGGACTGTGATTGCATGTTTTGTAGTAACTCCTTATGATTTTCTCCTTTGTTTTCCCCCCTTAGCACGTGTTATTAATACCAAATCACACAGTTTTAGATAAATACCTTAAATCGTATACCCTTCAGTCCATAACCCACCTATTTTCCAGTTCTTTATATCAAACAGAGTTCTTCATCTTCATATGATAAGTTAGTAATATTGATATGATCATTCATTTTTCTCCTTATGAATCCGCAATTCCTCAGCAAGTTAAAATTGGTCATCATAAGGGGATTCTGCATATTACCCATGAAATATAAATAATCGACTTTTCTCTGGCGCAAATCGTTGAGAACATGTTTCAGTAAGAGAGCACCTGTTGTGTCGGTTTCAAATGTTAAGTCTGTCAGGGTGGCTCTTTCACTATCTCTCATACCAACATAACAATAACCCCGCAGTGAGTCTTCCTCATACAAGAAATAGGTGTCATATTTAATATTGGGATTGTTGTATATCCGCCATTCGAGATACTTTTCATCCTGGTCTATGTGAAT